>Ga0307472_100000393_pt1 | contig 14936 bp, 9 predicted proteins | sample atmos_gasesAM5C__2_FD_204582 | JGI IMG/M metagenome (GOLD analysis project Ga0307472, IMG submission 204582) | Hardwood forest soil microbial communities from Morgan-Monroe State Forest, Indiana, United States - atmos_gasesAM5C_05 | ecosystem: Environmental > Terrestrial > Soil > Temperate...
GCTTGCAGGGCCAAACGTGTTGGTCGCGACGTCGTAGACCTGCACGCTCACGACGATCTGACTGCCATTGTTATAATCGCACGCATAGTACGTCTTGCCGTTGTTGCCGGTCACGGATCGGAAGATGCCTTGTGTCGCGGGGGTGACCTCGTTCGCGGTGACCGTCAGCGTGCCGCCGTTGTAGATGCCGCCACCTGCCCCAGCCGTATCACCGATGATCCAGCATTCGGTCCCCGCGTAGCCGGAGACATTGACGTTGTACTGCGGTGCCGTGATGTAGATATTCGTGCCGTCGACAGATACCGTCGGCTGATCGGAAGAGGTCAATTGACCGTTAATGGTGAGAGAGGTGTTCAGCGAGGCAAAGTACCAGCCGTCGTTTGGATTGGCGTCTTTGGAAACCGCAACGTCGATATTGCTGATCGTGCCATTGGCACCGATATTGTCGGCCATCACGATATAGCGTTGGTTGACGCTGTCGTACACGCAACGCGTGTCGAACAAGGAGTTGGTCGCCGTTGGGCCGAGCGGCGAGAAGAACTGGTAGATCGATTGGAGCGTTGCTGCCGCGCCGGTGAGATTGGTCCATTCGATCCGCGAACCCTCGGCCATCACGATGTTGTTCGGTCCGACGGCCAGACCATTGTGGGGCGGATAGCTCGACGTATTGGAAATGCCCGAAAACGAGGTTTGAATCTGTGACGCACTCATATCGACACCTCGTCTGCGTGTGTGACACGCGCATCTCCGGCACAGGACGCGCGGTAAAGATCATGTCTGCCATCGCGCCGCCGGCGGTCAGGCTCATGCGCCGGATTTGGCGTCATGTCTCAACGTCAGTGCGCCCATGTCGTATTCAACCCCGAGCCACTGCGGGACACGTCCCGCAATGAGCAGGAGAACCGTTGCAATGATGATCCGAAGGTCGCTCACGACGCCGATTTCGCGGCTGTAGCGTTCGTAGTAGGTGAACTTCAACGGCATGATTTGATGACGATAGGTCTCGACAGGATCACTGTGCTGATCGAGCAGCAAACTTTCGTCGCGAAAAATGATGGCCGCGTAGTCGGTCATTCCCGGCCGCATCGACACCATGATCGCGTGCTGGTCGGGTGTGTAGAATTTCATGAATTGCGGTACTTCCGGGCGCGGCCCAACGATCGACATATCGCCGATCAGCACATTGATGAGTTGCGGGAGTTCATCGAGCTTGGTCCGTCTGAGAAATATTCCGACGCGGGTAATCCGCCTATCGGCACGCACCGTCAGTGCCGTGCCGGCGCTGTTCGCGCCGACGACCATGGACCGAAACTTGAAGATACGGAATAAGCGACCTCCCCGTCCGACGCGCTCCTGACGGAACAATACCGGGCCGGGACTGTCTAGCTTGATGATAATGGCAATGATGATGAACAGCGGCAGCAGCACGGACAGACCAAGTGCCGCGCCGACGATGTCCAGGACGCGTTTCGCCGCCATCGTTACGCGCGATGGCCGAACTGGAATCACGCGATCGGGGCTGGATCGCACAGCGCATCATCCCACGAGTTCTTGCATAACATCGATGACACGATCGACCTGCGCGTCGGTCATGTCCGCAAACAACGGTAGCGTGACCGCGCCGGAAAAATAGCGATCGGCGGCGGCGAACTCATCGGGATCACAACGATAACGCTCCTTCCAGTAGGTCATCTGGTGCAACGGCCGGTAATGGACCGAGGTGCCGATGCCTGCTGCCGTAAGACCTGCGATCAGGTCGTCGCGGTTGATACGAGCTCCCTCATGGAGCCTTATCGGAAACATGTGCCAGGAATGAAGCCCGCCGGCTGGGGCGGGGGCAGGACAATCGAGCGGAAGCCCCGCGAGCTGTGCAATATAGCGTTCGGCGGCCCGCTGGCGGGACGATTGCAAAGTCTCGGCGCGCGCGAGCTGGACGATGCCGATGGCCGCAGCGACGTCGGTCAGATTGTACTTGAAACCAGGCGCCACCACGTCATACGCCCAGGACGCCCCGACTTTGCGGAACCGGTCGAAGGCGTCGCGGTCCAGTCCATGCGTCCGCATGACGCGCGCGCGTGCCGCGATCCGAGGATCGCGGGTCACAATCATGCCTCCCTCGCCGGTAGTGATCGGTTTGCTGGCATAGAAACTGAATACACAAGCGTCCGACGTCCAGGCGCCGATCAGACGGCCATCACGACGCGCCGGCAGGGCGTGCGCGGCATCCTCGATCACTTTGAGGCCATGACGGCGAGCAAAGTCCAGTACCTTAGTCATGTCGCAGGGGAAACCACCGAAGTGGACCGGCATGATCGCCTTGCAGCGTGGCGTTAGACATCGCTCCGCATGATCCAAGTCGATGGTACGTGTGCTCTCTTCGACGTCGACCAGCACCACGTCCGCGCCAAGATAGCGAATAACGGACGCGCTTGCCGTGAAGGTCAGCGTCGGCACGATAACCTCATCGCCCGGGCCGATTCCACACGCCTCGGCCGCGAGGTGCAGACCCGCCGTTGCCGAGTTCACCGCGACAGCCTCGACGTCGCCGCCCATGAAGGCGGCGAACTTCAGCTCGAACTCGCGCGCCTTGGGACCAGTGGTGAGCCATCCGGAGCGCAGCACCGCGATCGCTGCCTCGATCTCTTCCTCGCCGATAACAGGCCGGAAGCACGGGATCGCGGTGGGAGCAGGGCGTGGGGCGAACACATTCGATGGGTCTCGGCGCGCCGGAAGTCGCGGCGATGTCAGGGACTGTTGTGGGCCAAGATACCGCATGAGCTTAACCTCTACGCGGCTGCGGGCCGGTCAATCCCGGAGGCGATGCGATCGATGTTCATGAGCTCGTTTTCCCAGCCGGTGATCTTGAAGCCGCCGAAGCTGTTGGCGCCGCGCTCCTTGAGGTAGAGGGCGTTGCTGTATGTCGGCAAAGAATAGTGACCGACCTCGTTGGAACGGACGAGCTTGACGACTTGCGCGATGCCGCGTTCGAGCGTCCAGGCGGGCTGGAACCCGAGCCGGGAACGGATCTTGGCGAATGAGACGCGGTAGTTGCGCCGGTCGACGAATGTGTCGTCCGACGTGATCGCGGCTTCCGGCACCAGCTCGTTGATCAGCTGAGCAACATCGCCCAACGTGTAGTTCTGTGCATCGCTCCCGACGTTAAAGGCTTCTCCTGCCACGAGATCGGCAGGCGCTTGCAACACGATGGTAATGGCGCTCGCAACGTCTTCGACGTGCACGAAAGGCCGCCACTGATCGGCGCCGTACACGGTGATGTTTCCATCGCGGACGGCCTTGGCGCACAGCAGATTGACCACGAGATCGAAGCGCGTTCGGCCGGAAATCCCGTAGATGGTGGCAAAGCGAAGGCATGTCACAGCAAAGTCTCGACTGTTGAGCGTACCGAGCACTGCTTCGGACGCAACCTTGCTGCGTGCGTAGAGCGACTGCGGGTTGAAATGCGAAGATTCATCCACGATCTCGTCGCACGCGCCGTAGACCGAGCAGGAACTCGCAAAAATGAATCGTCGTACGCCACGCGCCTTGGCGATTTCGCCGATGACCTTGGTGGCCGTTACGTTCACGTCGACGGTGAGGTCGGTATCGACCGCGCAGGCCGGGTCGCCCACCAAACCGCCGAGGTGGATCACCGATCCGACCCCGCTCACTGCGCGGGTGAGGACTTCGATGTGCCGGAAATCCTCGCGGATAAGGGTGAGATTGGGGTGCCCGGCGACGCGTGCGAGCGTTTCCTCGCCGTAGTGCATAGCGTCGAGTATCGAGACCTGCAGGCCCAGACCCAGAAGTTCTTCGACCAACGCGGAGCCGATGTATCCTGCGCCGCCAATGACGAGAACCTTGCTGTCGTCGGGAATGTCGTGCGCAGTGTCATCGGTGGCGCGCCAATCCTCCGAGCGCAGCACCATGGAAATAAAGCGCGCGAGGCAAAGCAAGATAGCCGAGCCAACGGTTGTCACCGCCGACAAGCCGAATGTGAGGGCGGTCAATTGCTGCGTGAGCGCGAGGACCGCAACGGCGATGATAAACAGGACAATATTGATAAGGCCAATGCGGGCAAATTTCGTAAATAGACTTTGACGATGCGAGCAAGTGTAGAGCCCCGAGCCGGCATAGGCGATCAAAGCCGAGACCGATAATAGCCCGGCGGGCATAACAATCGGGGCCGGTTGGTGCGTGATCAGCGCCGTGAAACGATCAATATCGACGACGAGCCAACCGAACAGGAACGCGATCCAAATACAGGCGACATCGGCCGTGACGCGCAACACCGTACCAACGGTTAGTCGCAACGCAGCGAGATTGCGGAACAATGCGAGATGCCGAAATGGGCCTGGACTAGTCATAAACGAATGCGGCGACGTCACTGTCATCGTCATCGTGTGTCTCCCGGGGTGCGAATCGTTGCCGCTCGCCCTCGGCAGGATCCGCGGACATGTCCGTACGCGGCGATCTTCGCATGGCGTCGGTGCATAGCCGACCGAGCTTACTCTCGCCGCCTCTCTCGCTGCGTGACTAACTGGGGGTATCATCTGCAAGCGTTAGAAAAGGCGCATCGGAGCTTGCGCTGCCTCGAAAAGGGTATGGTCGACCGTTTTCGCCAATGGGGGCTGTCGTGATGGGCCGTGGCCGGTGACACTGATTTGATCGCCGGTGCGGCCGGCGGCGCGCGCATGAGGTGCGGAATGCCGCAGTCCAACGCCTCTTCATGACATGCGACGGGCGACGTCCGTCGGCATCGCGTTGCACAGACGCGTTGGCACGCGAACCAACCCCGCGTGACGGAGGCCCTATACCCACATCGGAGTATACTCCGTCATACACGAACGTTTTCGAGGTTGCTGTGGTACCAATTGCCTGTCGTACACCAGGACTTTGTTATTTTTGCAAATACAGAAAGCAAGCCGACGCGAGCGTGTGCCATGGCTCAGTCGATTCCCGTTGCTCGTCTCAATGGCCGTTCACGCCGTGCATGGTCAATTGATCATGTGACGAACATAGAGGCGATTGAATCGTCAAAACGGCCGACGGCTCGATTGGACGGCGGTGATCGGCCGCGGGGAGCCATGACGCAAATCGTAGCGCAGGGTCAGAGCGCAACAGAGAATACTCATTTCGAGACGCGCGGCGACGCCCGGCCGCAAAAATTCCGTGTGCTGTTCGTCACTGAGGACGATCCGCTCTATGTCATCCGGTTCTTCGACACATTCTTTTCGGAATATCCACGCGACAATATCGAGATCTGCGGCATCACGATCGACCGGGCATTTCATGAACCGATGTGGCGGACCTTGCGCCGCATGTACGGATTTTATGGACTCTGGGGATTTTTTCGCCAGGGCTTACGCTTCATGGGCGCGCGCTTGCGTGGCCGCTCGATCGAGTCGCTTGCGGGCTGCGCTGGTGTGCCTGTTGTCCGGGCGCAGTCGGTCAACCAACCAGCATACATCGCGCAGGTTCGGGCCATTGGACCGGACGTGATCGTTTCCGTCGCCGCGCCTGAGATCTTCAAGCCAGAGCTCCTCGGCGTCCCGCGTTGCGGTTGCATCAACGTGCATTCTGGTCGGCTCCCGAGCTATCGCGGGATGATGCCGACCTTTTGGCAGATGCTGCGGGGTGAACCGGCAGTAACGATCACGGTGCATCGGATGGCCGAAAGGCTCGATGCAGGAGATGTGCTGGCAACACGTGCTTTCGCAATCAAGACATTCGACTCACTCGACCGGGTCATCAAGGCAACGAAATGCGAAGGGGCTAGGCTTGTCGCGCGCGTGCTGCTCGACATGCAGGCGAACCGAACACAGCAGAAGCCCCTCAATATGGCGAGGGGTGCCTACTTTTCGTTCCCCAAACGTGAAGATGTGCGGGAGTTCCGCAAACGCGGTCACCGGCTGCTATGAGGCAAAACGCGATGGCAAGCATGGTCACGAAGCCGGGCGTGGGCCAAGCTGCGTTGTCGATCGACGTCGAGGATTGGTTCCACGTCGAGAATCTGAAGGGCGTTATCGCACGCGACTCATGGGAACTGTGCGAATTGCGGGTCGAACGCAACACGATGCGCATGATGGAGCTTCTCGACGCGTGCAAGGCCCGAGCAACGTTCTTCGTGCTTGGTTGGGTGGCTGAGAAGTGTCCGCAACTTGTGCGCACCATCGCTCGTGCAGGTCACGAAGTGGCTTCTCACGGATACGGGCATGATCTTGTCTATTCGCTTCGGCCGAGCGAGTTTCGGGCAGACGTGCTCCGGTCCAAGCGTCATCTCGAAGATCTGATCGGCAAACCGGTCCGGGGCTACCGCGCGCCGTGCTTCTCAATCACGGATTGGGCGGTGCCGATCCTGCAGGATGTGGGGTTTGATTATGACTCTTCGGTTGTTCCGACCCTCGCGCACGATCGATATGGCCAGTTGAGGGGGATGGACGCGGGCAGACCGATCGTCCCGCTTCGTGAGGGCTTTTACGAGGCCGGCATTTCCTGCATCCGATTCGGTAGGCGTGGGCTCCCGTGGGGCGGAGGCGGCTATTTCCGACTCGTTCCATACCGGCTGTGGTGCCAGGGCGTGCGCATGATCCTGCGCTCGGGAATGCCATATGTCTTTTACATTCACCCGTGGGAAATCGATCCAGGGCAACCACGCGTGAAGGGGCTCGACGTCGCCAGTCGATTCCGTCACCGGGTCAATCTTCATCGTTGCGAGAAACGCTTCGCCGCGTTGGTTGACGCTTTTGCGTGGATGCCACTCTGCGATCTGATCGATCGGTGGAAGGGGACCGTGCAACAGCAGCAGTGTTCATTGAGCGGATGACGATGCCGAGTCCGCCTTCTTTGCTGATCGAAACCGGACGCAAATCGAGGGAAATAGTCACTTGAAATCGCACATGCTTTGCATTGGGGGCGAGGATCATGCCCTTCGCATCCCCTTTCTGCTGGCGCTGCGTGAACGCGGTTTTCGGGTCAGTGCTGCCGCCACTGCCGATCCCACCCCATTTGCGCGCGCCGCGATCGACTATCACCCCTTCCACTTCGACCGGTTCCTAAATCCACTGGCCGATTGGGCTGCGCTCAAGACACTCGCAAAGCTCATCGACGACGTGCGGCCCGAGTTGGTGCAGAGTTTCGACACGAAGCCGAACCTGCTGGTTCCCCTGGCAGCGCGACACGTACCCGGCGTCATGGTCGTACGGACCATCAACGGTCTGGCTTATGTCTATTCGTCGCGCTCGCCGAAAGCCTTGTTCGCCCGGCCGATTTGGCGCGTGTTGCATCGCCTAGCCGCTCGCTCGACGACCGCGACGATTTTCCAGAATCGCGATGATCAGGCGTTCTTCGAGCGCCACCACATGATAGGCCGTGGCGTCAATCGGCTGATTGCCGGCTCCGGCATCGATGTCGAACGATTCGATCAGGCGCTCGCCACCGGACCGTCGCCGGAGCAGCTTCGCCAGGATCTCGGTCTTGGCGCGTGCGAGATCGTTGTAACCGTGACGCGTATGACCCGGCAGAAGGGAATCCCGACGCTGCTCGAGGCGGCAGCGCTGGTCCACCGTCATCGACCGGGTGTTCGCTTTCTGCTGGTGGGACCGCGCGAGAGCGAGGGATCACTGGCGGTGACTCAGGCCGAAATCGACCGTCATGCACCTTACGTGCTTGGCATCGGCCCACGCTCGGACGTGCCGTCGCTGCTCGGGCTGGCCGACGTATTCGCGTTTCCAACCGAATATCGCGAGGGCGTGCCGCGCGCGCTGCTTGAAGCCGCAGTTGCCGGCCGGCCCATCGTGACGACCAAGATGCCGGGTTGCACCGATGTCATTCATGACGGCTGGAGCGGCTTTGTCGTTCCGCCACGCGCGCCGAGACTCTTGGCAGACAGCATTCTCGATCTGCTGCGCGACCGGGAGACCGCGCAGAGAATGGCCGCCCGCGCTTCTGTGCTGGTCAGGAAGGAGTTCAATCTCCAGATCGTCGTCGCGCGTTACGCGGCCTTATACGCGGAATTGGTGAATTGCTCGGCTCGGACTCGCGTGCAGATGCTCAAGGATGCGGCCGAAGCAATGCCTTACCGCCAAGACGCTCCGCATGAGGCGTGACATGCTGCTTGACGTCCTGCTCGCCCTTGGCCTGCTGCTGTCGACTGCCTCGCAGCTGAGGCCGGTCAGTGCGCCGGTCGGACCTGGCGAAATTTGTCTGGCGATCTGGATCTTCCTGATGCTGTGTCGCGAGGTGCCCCGGCTCGGGCCGCCGCTGACGCCGCCGTTGTCGATATTGATCATCTTCTGGCTGATATTCGCCGTTGCTCAGTGCCTCGGCACGATGGCGGGATTCGCCATCGCAGACCGCCATGACCCGGATTTGTTCATGCACGATGTCATGGCATATCCGCTTCTGGCCGCCGTCAGCTGCCTCAGCGTGGTCGAACCCGGCGCTGAGCTTCGCCTGCGTCGCGTCGCTTGGCTGCTCGTCACCTTCGGCACTATATCGCTCGCACTTCAGGTGGCAAAGGCCTGGCAGGTAATCGAGGTTCTGCCGATCGATCCCTGGTACTGGGATCGCTTGCGCGGCTGGTCGGCAAACCCGAACCAACTCGCGCTGCTTTGCGCCATACTCGGCGGTCTTGCGCTCCATCTCGCCGATTCAGCAACGCGAGTAGGTAAGAAGATCGCCGCAATTGCTTGTTGCATCCTCCCCATCTATGTAGGCCGGCTCTCGAAGAGCGATACATTTGCTCTTGTCCTTGTGGCGAGCGGCCCGATCTTTGTCGCGCTCAAGTTCCGGACATGGCTCTTTTCATATGAGCCCCGGCTGATCTTCCGGTCCGCGTTCGCGTGGATTTCGGTCCTGGCTGTCCCGGTGGTTTTGGCCTGCTCGGTTCCACTGGCCAACTCGATTGCAGTTGGCATCGAGGATGTCGCCAAGGACATGGCCAAGGGCAACACTACTGACACGGAGCGCACCGCAAGCGTGCGGTTGAACGCATGGAGCGAAGCGCTGAGCCGCGGAATCGAGTCCGGGATGCTGGGGCTCGGGCCGGGACCGCACCTTGAAATTCCGTTTCTGATCGTTGCCGGGCGGCAGCGCGCGTCGGGTGAACCCAAATATATCGAACACCCTCAACTGAACGCCACGCCGAATTTCGAGGCCCACAACACGCTGCTCGACTTGTTCACGCAGTGCGGGCTGATTGGAATCTTGAGCCTTGCTTGGCTCGCAGCGGTCAGCGTTTGGACGACGTGCCGAGCGAAGTTGGATGGATTGACGACGCTGCTCTGCGGCATGGCCATATTCAGCATGTTCCATCTGATCGTCCGACATCCGATCTTCTGGTTTGCGATCGCCCTTTGTCTGGTGGCCGGGGACGCGGCGCGCAAAGCATCTCCCGCTCGAGTTTGGAGCTGACGGCATGTGCGGCATTGCCGGCATCCTTCTCGCACCGCGTTCTGCCGATCCTCGCCGGCTCGCCGCCGTCGAAGCAATGGCCGCAACGCTACAACATCGCGGACCGGACGCGAGCGGCGTGTGGATCGACCGTGATGCCGGAATTGCGCTTGGACACCGCCGCCTCGCCATCGTCGATCTGTCCGACGCAGGCCGTCAACCCATGCTGTCGCACGGCGAGCGGCTGGTGATGACTTTCAATGGCGAGGTCTACAACTTCGCGGAATTGCGGTCGGAACTCGAAGCCCGAGGCCATCGTTTCCGCGGCCACAGCGATACCGAAGTGATGCTCGCGGCGTTCGAAAGCTTCGGTATCGAGACGGCCCTGACGCGGTTTGCCGGAATGTTTGCCATCGGCCTTTGGGATCGCGAGGGTCGCGTCCTGCATCTCGTCCGCGATCGCATGGGCAAGAAGCCGCTCTATGTGGCGGTCGTCGGCGGCGCGCTCTTGTTCGCGTCCGAGCTCAAGGCGATGCGTGCCTACCATGGCTTTGCGCCGGCGGTGGACCCCAAGGCTCTGGCCATGGTGCTGCGCCACGGCTGGGTACCCGACCAGCAATGCATCTGGCAGGGCGTATTCAAGCTGCCCCCCGGCACGATGCTCAGCGTACGGGCGGACCAATTGGAAGCGGGCGACGCCGCGCGATTGCAGGAGCAGGTTCGTCCCTGGTGGTCACTCGCTCAGGTCGCCGAGTTGGGGCAGCAACATCGGCGCGACGTGACGAGTCCCGAGCTCGAGACCGAACTTGATGGGTTGCTGCGGACTGTCGTTCGGCAACGAATGGTGGCCGATGTGCCGCTCGGGGCGTTTCTGTCAGGAGGAATCGACAGCACGACCGTCGTCGCGCTTATGCAGGCACAGTCATCACGGCCTGTTCGCACCTTCACGATAGGTTTCTGTGAGGCGGGCTACGACGAAGCGTGCCACGCCTCTCGGGTGGCGCGCCACCTCGGCACCCAGCATACCGAGTTTCGCCTCACGCCGGCCGAGGCACTTGAGGTCATTCCGAGTTTACCGGCGGTCTGGGATGAGCCGTTCGCCGACGAGTCGCAGATTCCGACGTTGTTGCTCTCGCGCCTTGCGCGGCAACACGTGACGGTGGCCTTGACGGGTGATGGAGGCGACGAGTGTTTTGGCGGCTACGCCAGGTATTTCATGCCCGCGCGTCTGCGTTCCATCTTAAGTCTTCCATCAATGCCGCGCCGGATCGCCGCCTCTTTGCTGCTGATGTTGAGGCCGGGCGTCTGGGACGAACTGCTACGCGCCATTCCACTACCGTCCGCAATGCGTCCGACGCTGCGCGGGGAAAATCTGCAAAAGTGTGCCCGTGTGCTGGGGATGGCGGACGATGGCGATCTTTATGAGTTGCTCACGACGCTGAGCCCCCACCCCATGGCATTCGAACCCGGTGAGGCCGGCGTGGACAAGGTCCCACCGCTTCCCGATGCGGTCAGTCGTCTTATCTACCGCGACATGGCCGGTTATCTACCGGGCGACATCCTGGTGAAGCTCGACCGTGCGAGCATGGCAGCGAGTCTGGAGGCACGATCTCCGTTTCTCGACCATCGCACGGTCGAGTTCGCGTGGACTCTGCCTACTGCTGTCAAGGTGCGGGGCGGTCAGGGCAAATGGCTGCTGCGGCGAGTACTTCGTCGCTATCTGCCAAAATACCTGTTCGAACGACCCAAACAGGGATTCAACGTACCCATTGGTGAATGGCTCATCGGTCCATTGCGGGACTGGGCACAGGAGCTACTCGACGGGTCGCGGATTAGGCGTGACGGATATCTCGATGACGTGCGCGTGCAGGCCTGTTGGCAGGAGCACCTGAGCGGAAGAAGGAATCGGGCACGCGAGCTCTGGGCCATTCTGATGGTGCAGGCTTGGCTCGATGCCATGCGCGCGCCGAACCGACTGGCTTCAGCCGGCACGGTCGAGGCGACGATCGAATCGTCGTTATCACGCATGCCTGAAATGACGAGCTACGGAACCTAGGTCACAACCAGCCGAGGTCGCGCAATGCTGTGGGTAGACCAGAATGCAAAGGACAGAGCCGTCGGTCCCGACCAGCCGGAGCACGACGCCCCGTACATGCGGTGGCCCGCTAAGCCGGCACCTGCTCACGAACTTCAATTTCACGAGCTGATCAACATCCTTTACCGGCGGAGCCGAATGATCGTCACGATCGCAGTGGTCGGAACGATGCTGGCTGGCGTTGTTGGGCTGGTGGTTTCGCCCAAATACACCGCCACCGTTGAGGTCGCGGTCGAACCCCAGGAAGCGGTCCCCGGAAAGCGGAGCTTCTCTCCGACCGAGGAGTCGCCCATCGACACGCAGGTGACGCTGCTCACCTCGCGCGATCACCTCGATCGCGTTCTCACCAATCTGACCGCGGACCCGGAATTCCGGGCCATGATGCCCGGAGACGATATCGCGGCAGGGGCGAACGGAACCGACCTCTCCGGAGATCCTGCGTCGCGACCGGCCGCAACGGAGAAACCTGCCGATCCCATGATCACGGATGACGTCGGATCGCTGAGCCTCGGAGAACTGGTTCGCCGCCTGAAAATCTGGATTGGTGCGCTTGGCGGAAGGGGCGGCCGATCGGTGCTGAGCGCCGAACAACTCGAGCGCGGCCTGAAGGTCATGCAAGAGCGGCGGTCTCGCATCATCACCGTCAGCTTTACGTCGAAAAGCCCACGCCAGGCGGCGTTTGTCGCCAATCGCATCGTCCAACTCTACGTCGACAGCCAGAACGAGCAGAGGCGAACGAACACCAGCTTCGAATTGGCCAAGCTCGATCAACGAATTGCCGAGCTCAAGAACGACGTCGATAGTGCCGCGGCGGCGATGCAAAAATTGACCCAACAACGTATTGCAGGCGGTCAAGCTGGCGGCAGTGAGGGACAGGGCGCAGATGTGCGGCTGCGTGAGCTCGAGCGTGAAACCGTGGTCGGGAGGCAACTTTACGCCGATCTTCTGCGGCGACAAAAGGAGGTTCGCGGCCAGCAGGAACTCGTCGTACCTGACGTCAGCATCGTTTCGCTAGCGGCGCCGCCGGACCGGCCAAGCTCCCCCAATCCGATCCTCTTCATCCTTCCCGCCTTCATCGTCTTCTCGATCTGTGGAAGTTTGTTGGCGGTCGTTCTGCACCGGCTTGACCGACGATTGCGCAGCGAGCGCGACGTCATCGATGCGCTCGGCATCCCGTGTATTGGTCTGGTGCCACAGCTTCCTCGAGCGTGCACAACGCGGCCTTATCAGTATCTCAAGACACAACCATTTTCCGCCTACGCGGAGGCGATACGGTCGGTGGCTGCGACACTGCAATTGCCGCATACGCGCGTATCCAAGGTGGTGCTGATCAGCTCGAGCATCCCGAATGAAGGAAAAACGACGCTGGCCGTGAGCCTCGCCGGCTATGTTGCCGCGCTGGGGCGGCGTGTGCTTCTGGTCGATCTCGACTTTCGGCAAGGATCGATGCTCGGCAACTTCGACGGCAAGGTCGAAAAAGCAGTTCTTGATCTCTATCTGCAGAACCGGCCGCCTGCGGAGTTCATTCAACACATCCCCGACCTCGCGATCGACTATCTGCCGATGCCACGCTGTCGGCTCGATCCGTTGGCCCTATTGGCAGGCGAACAGATGCCACTCCTCCTGCGCCAGCTACGCGAGGGCTACGACTGTGTGATCATCGACGGCCAGCCGCTTCTCGGCATTACCGAGGCGCGCCTGCTTCCTGCGATGGTCGACAAATTGCTGTTGGTCGTGAAGTGGGGAAGCACCCGGCGAGAGGTCGCGCAGAACGCGATAAATCTGCTCTGGGAGTCTGGGTGTTTCGACAAGGAAGCTCATGACCTCCCGGCCGCGGTCGTGACGCAGGTCGACCTGAAGCAGCATGCTCGATATCGGTTTGGCGACGTCGCCGAGCTTTTGGTGAAATATCGGGAGTACTACTCGCGTTCCAGTGAGGTGCAACGGTAGCGTAGGCGACGACATGAGACGGTGAGATAGATGAACGCTCGTGAAAGCATAAGTGTCGAGAGATCAGGCGCCGAGAACACGGTCTCTCCCATGCTGCTCGCGGTCTTGGGAGAATTTCATCGGCTGAAGATTTCCTATTGCTATTGGAAAAGCAGCAGGCGCGTTCATTCGGTACTGACCGGCGATGGGGATGTCGATCTTCTTGTCGCCAAAGACGATCAGCATCGCGCCGAAACAGCTTTGTTGATGCAGGGTTTCAAGCGTTTCCCCTCCGTGGCGCATCGGGACCATCCGGCGATATCGAGCTTTATCGGGTTTGATCAAACAAGTGATCGATTGATTCATTTCCATTTGCACTTTCGATTGATCGTCGGCGAACGGCTTCTCAAGATCTACCGCGTTCCGTGGGAAGACGCACTTTTGGCTCGATCCATCCTTCATCCGACGGTGCCAATTCGAATACTCGATCCCGCGAGTGAGGCCGTGTTGTTGGCCGTGCGTGCCTGCCTTGAGTTGCGACGAATCGATCCCATCACGCTCCGGAGCTGGCAGGCAACGACGCACAAGTTCGCCGTCGATCGGCGCGAACTTGCCGCCCGTGTCGACCCGACGATGCTTCGCGCCCGCGCTGGAGGATTGTTGAACGCGGAGCTGGCCGGGATGGTTTGTGACGCGATTTACGGACGAGAGCCGTTGCAACGGCACCGCCGCCTGCGGCGTACCATTCGAGAGCACTTTGCCGCGCATCGCAGCTACAACGCTGTTGAGACGCGCCTGCGGTGGGCGGGACGATTGGTGCTCTGGGGAGCGGGCAGCATCAACAAGCGTCTGCTCCATCTGCCTCGGCCATGGAGCCGACGCGTACCCGGCGGGGGATGCGTGGTGGCGCTGACAGGCGTCGATGGCAGTGGAAAGACCACAGTCGCGTCCGCGATTCGGGCTTGGCTCACCCCGGAGATCGATCTCGTGCCAATCTACTTCGGCACCGGGGCAGGGAGGCCCTCGTTGCTGTTGTGGCCGTTCAAGCTGATGGTTCCGATGCTCACGCGGCTCATGAAGACGAAGCCCAAGGGTGCGTCCCATGGCAAGATCTCAAACCGCCCGCCAGGCCCGATCTACGGCCTGTTGCTGATGGTTTGGGCCGCGGTCGTGGCCCGCGAAAAACGCAATAAGCTGTTGGCAGCGCGTCGGGGTGCGAACCGAGGCATGGTCGTCCTGACCGACCGATATCCGCAGAACGAGATCATCGGTTTCAACGACGGACCGCTGCTTGCGCGGCTGACGAGGGTGCCAGGCTGGCTTCTTCAGTTCGAGGCAGCCGCATATGAGCTTGCGCGTCGCCTTCCGCCGGATCTGGTCATCAAGCTGATCGTGACGCCACAGACCGCTGCAAGGCGCGAGCCGGATATGGACCGGGGTCTCATTCGGGAGCGTATCGAAAGCCTCCAGCTTCTTGCGTTTCCGGGCGCTCGCGTCGTGTGCGTGGACGCCGAGCAGCCGT
>Ga0307472_100000394_pt1 | contig 14908 bp, 14 predicted proteins | sample atmos_gasesAM5C__2_FD_204582 | JGI IMG/M metagenome (GOLD analysis project Ga0307472, IMG submission 204582) | Hardwood forest soil microbial communities from Morgan-Monroe State Forest, Indiana, United States - atmos_gasesAM5C_05 | ecosystem: Environmental > Terrestrial > Soil > Temperate...
GCCGCTGCCGTTCCGCATGACGCGCCTGGAACTCCGGCATGACGCGGCCGGCGAAGAGCTCGAGCGCGGCGCAGATGTCCTCGTGGCGGTTGTTCCCCGCCTGCTGGATGAAGATCGCCTGGTCGACCCCCGCCGCCTCGAACTCCCGCATCGCCGTCCGCACCTGGTCGGGCGTGCCGATCCCCCCGCTGCCGCCCGGCATGGGGAGCTGGTTCCCGCGGAACGCGTCCCACACGTTGGTGCGGCCGGGGACGTGCGCGCCGAGAAGGTAGTAGTGCGCGAGCGCGAACCCGAAGAACTGGAATCCTTCGAGGCCCAGACGCAGCGCCTCGTCGGCGTTCTCGTGGCAGGAGAAGCCGGTCACCATGGCGATGTTCGGGTTGACGGCCTGCGCGATCGGGGTGCATTCGCGCTTGAAGGTCTCGTAGTAGTCCGCCACCCAGTGCTTCGCCTCGGACACGTCGACGAAGGCGAAGGTGAGCGCACCGAGCCCGAGCTGCGCCGCGAGGTGGATCATCGGTCGTGACGAGCACGCGAGCCACATCGGAGGATGCGGGCGCTGCACGGGCTTCGGCAGCACGTTGCGCGGGGGCATGGAAAAGTAGCGTCCCTCATGCCCGGGGTACGGGCTCTGGGAGAGCATGAGGGCGACCTGGGCCACGGCCTCCTGCCACGCGGCGCGCTTGTCGGCCGGCTCGACGCCGAACGCCTCGAGCTCGAGGCGCGACGCCGATTCGCCGGTGCCGAACTCGACCCGCCCGCCCGATACCAGGTCGAGCATGGCGATCCGCTCCGCGACCCGTGCGGGATGGTTGTAGCGGGGCGGCATGATGACGATGCCGTGGCCGAGTCGGATGCGGCGCGTCCGCTGGCTGCAGGCGGCGAGGAAGACCTCGGGCGCCGACGAGTGGGAGTACTCCTCGAGGAAGTGGTGCTCGACCTCCCACGCGTAGTCGATGCCCAGCCGGTCGGCGAGCTCGACCTGATCGAGCGCCTCGGTGATCAGGCGGAGCTCGCTGTCCTCCTGCCAGGGGCGGGGAAGCTGGTGCTCGTAGAAGATCCCGAATTGCATGCGGACGCCCTCCGGCCGGCGACCCTACTGTGGCGCCCGAGACAAGACAAGGCTAAGAGTCGCGTCGCGTGAGTGACCGCCCCGCGTCGAGATCCGGCACCAGCCCACGGTCTCCGCAGGGCCCGGGCCCGGTCGCCGCGATGCATCGCATCCTCATCGTGGCGGCACTCCTGTGCGCCCTGGCGTACGCCGCGTGGGAGGCGAATGAGTACCGCCGCACCGCGCTCGTCCGCTGCGCGGTCGCGCTCCTCGCCACCGCGGGAATTGGCGTCTACCTGAGAAGCCTGCGCGGTCTCGCCGACAAGCTCACCACGCGCGAGGGGGAGAAACCCTAGCGCCTTCGCGACTGTGGTGCGGGCCGCGCTTGCCTTCCTACCGTCCAGAGCCTAAAGCACGCGCGTGGCCGTGTCGCTGCGTGGGGTCGAGGGAGGTGGTGAGGGCGTCGCGGCGGGCCGCGCCGCGCGTCTCCTCCAGCTCCCCGACGTCCCCTGGCTCATCGGTCTCATGGCCGTCGCCTGCGGCCTCCGCGTGCTCTACTGGAGCGGCTACGGCCTGGGCGACGACGTCATCTTCCGCGGGCAGGTGAACTCGATCGTCCGCAACCACTGGGTGCTGGGCGACAACGGCGCCTATCGCTTCAGCTGGTGGTTCCCCGCCGCGCTCTCCTGCCGCATCTTCGGCATGACCGAGATCGGCATGGTGCTCCCGAGCCTGGTCTACTCGACGCTCGGGATCGGCCTCCTCTACGCGTTCGGAAAGGCGCTGTGGGGTCGGCCCGGGGGCATCGTCGCCGCGCTCCTCCTCACCTTCGCGCCGCTCGACTTCGCCTGGTCGACGATGGTCGCCAACGACATCGTGTTCTCGTTCTTCTCGGGCTGCACGATCCTCTGCGTGCTGCGCGCGCTCGAGCAGGAGGACGCGACACGGAAACGCCGCGCGTGGGCCGCGGCGGCGGTGAGCCTCTGGCTCGCCTATCACGCCAAGGTTTCGGGGGTACTCCTCGTGCCCGCGGTCGGGATGATCTGCTGGGCGAAGCGGCAGCGGCTCGGCCGCGAGTTCCTCACCTTCTGCGGCGTCGGCGCGCTACTCTTCGCCGGCTCGGCCCTGGTCTCGTACGTCTTCTTCGCCGACCCGCTCTGGCCGCTCCATTCCGAGGTCAAGTTCCAGGGGCTCGTCGGCGAGCCGGCGATTCAGCACAAGGTCGGCGTCGACATCCTGTACGTGTACCTGCGCTGGCTCTTCCAGCGCGACTCGCTCGGCGACTTTCTCTACTCGATCTATCCGCACGCCCTGGTGGCGCTCGTGGTACTGAGCCCGCTCCTCGCGCTCCGGAGCTCGCTTGCCGTCTTCTGGTGGTTGTTCTTCGTGTTCATGGGAATGGAGTTCAACCTGCAGCGGGCGGGGGGCTTCTGGATCGCCGGCTTCCGGAACATCCGCCACGGTCATGCCTGGCTCTATCCGCTCATCCTCCTCCTGACGGGCTATCTCGTCTCGCTGCGCGCGCGCGCCCCCCGGGTCTTTCACGTGACACTCGCCGTCCTCCTCGCGGTGAGCGCCTGGGAGAGCGTTTCGACCGCCACCAAGACCCAGCAAGCGTTCGCCGACCGGCGGAACGCCCTGCGGTTCCTGTCGAAGCTCCCCCCGAAGCCCGTGTACTCGGACTTCCAGATCCACATGTCGATGACGATCTTCGACATGGAGGAGCCCAAGTGGCCGCTCAAGCAGCTGAACTTCATGAGCTCCGACGTGCGCCGCGTGGAGCTCGCTGCCGTGAAAACGGGCTATCTCGTCACCGGCGGGGGACGGGAGCCGTACTACGGCTGCATCGACTGCATCCCGCGCGCCGCCGAGGTCTCTCCCGATCGCTGGCAGCTGCTGCGCGAGTTCCCTGGTCCCACGACACCGACCCCGTGGCGCTTCGAGCCCATCCGGGTCTGGCAGGCGAAGGAGGCCTCCGATGACCACCCAGGCGAAGCTGCTCCGCCGCCCACTCGGTGACGCACGGGGCGGGGCGCGGGCCGCCGCCCTCGCCCTGTGCCTCATCGCCTCGGCCGCGCAGGCGGGGAACATCAGCATCACGATGACGACGACGGCCGAGGTGCGCGACAACGCGATCAACGTCCACCTGACGGTGCGGAACAGCGGCGACGAGGCCGCGAGCTCGGTCGTGCCGATCCTGCGCTTCGGCGATCGCGAGGTTCGCGGCACGCGTCAGGAGACCCTCGCGCCGAGCCAGTCGATCGACGACACGCTCACCCTGCCACAGGTCACACTCGGCCCGGGGCGCTGGCCGTTCCGGGTCGCGGTCGACTACACCGACCAGAACCAGTACCCGTTCCAGGCCCTTCACGTGGCGATGATCACGGTGGGCAACCCGTCCCCCGCCAAGGTAAGCGTGCAGGATATCAGCATCCCCCCGCTCTCGAGCTCGACCGTCGCCCACACCCGGCTGAAGAGCCTGGAAGGCGTTCCCCGCAAGGTGGCACTCAACGTCTTCGCCCCCGAGGGCCTAGAGGTGTCCGACGGCCGCACGGAGGTCGAGCTCGCCGCCTGGGCCGAGAAGGACGTGTCGTCCCACCTCATCAACCGCACCGCGCTCGCCGGCAGCCGCTACCCGATCTTCGTGAGCGTCGAGTACGACGACGACGGCACGCACCACGCCGTGATCTCGCACGGCCTGGTGGAGGTGGGCGCGCCGCATCGCGAGGTGTCGTCGATGCTGCTGGTCATCGTCGGCGTGCTGATCGCCGCGTGGCTGGTGTTCCTGGGATGGCGGTGGGTGCGGGCGGGGTGAGGGGGCGCGGTTAGGGCACGAGCGCGTGGGTGACGACATCACCCCCGGGTCGGGTCGTGGACGCAATGAATCGCTTCCTGCGGAGTCTCCGTCGGGTAGTAGGCTCCGAAGAGGAGGCAGTGTTCCCGGGTGATGGAGGGAATGTAGTTGTAGTATGCGCATCGCCATTCGATGCCCTCGCCGGGGTGCAGCACGATCGGGTTGTCACTGTACTGGCGGAAATCGGGCTGGTCGAAGCCGTCGAAGCTGTAGAGGAGCTCCCCGAGGGAGCCGTCGGCCTTCACGCGGTGGGCCTCGATGGCGCTCCCGCGGAAGTGGTAGTGCCCGCCGAGGGCGATGATCCGAAGCTCGCGAGCGTCGGCCCCCTCTCCGGTGACGGTGCAGCGGCTGGTCTCGATCGAACGCCCCGAGGGAGATCGGTCACGCGGTCGTTCAGCACGAGCGTGCCGGCATGCGCGGTGACTGTTCTGGGGTCGACCGGGTAGAGCTCGGTCTTCGGCTCCCACTTCCTGGCCTTCCGCTTGCCGACACTGGATTTGAAATAGTGGGTCTGGACGAGAAGCGGCTGGCGGGGTTCGAGCTTCATGGCGACTCCCGGTGGGAGGCGCCAGTCGAGGAGCGGGTGTTGCGACACGGCCATCGGCTCCCACGGGTCGCCCTGCACGTCGAGGCTCAGACACTGCGTCTTCGACCATTCGAGCGTGCCGGCATGCGGCCAAAAGAGGCCGACGTGATGACCGCCGTCGCCGGGCATGACGACCTTGACTCGGCCCACCTCCATGCCGTGCGCAGGCGCGTGCTTCTTGAGACGGATCCTGGTTGCCTCGGCGTCCATCGCTTGGTATGACTTGACTACTACTCGATTCATACCATTGCGAGATGCCGAAGACAGCAGCGAAGATGGCGGTCAGCGTGCCGGCGGACCTCTACCGGACCATCGAGCAGGTCCGGAAGCGCCGGCGCGTGAGCCGGAGCGCGGTCGTGCAGGATGCCCTGAGGCTGTGGCTCAGGACGGAGGCCGAGCAGGTCCTCGTCCGCGAGTACGAGGCCGGATACCGCGCTCGGCCCGAGACCCCGGGCGAGCGCGACGCGGCCCTGGCTGCAGCCGTTCGCCTGTTCGGCTGCGAAGAGTGGTAGGTGCGGCGCGGCGAGCTCTGGTGGGCGGACCTCCCCCGTCCCGCCGGCCGGAGGCCGGTGGTGCTGTTATCGCGCAATGAAGCATACGCGGTGCGTGAGCTGGTGACCGTCGCGCCCGTGACGACACGAATTCGACGCATCCCGACCGAGGTCCGTCTCGGGAGGGAGGAAGGTCTCGACCGCCGCTGCGTGGTGAATCTCGATACCATCACCACCATTCCGAAGGCGACTCTGACCGAACGCATTGCTGCACTGACCCCCGCGAAGGTATCGGTCCTCGACGCGGCGCTGCGCTTTGCGCTCGGGCTCAGGCGCTAGTCGAGACCGCCTCGACGACGATCGCCGCGGGTTCGCGAGCACCTCACCACCCGGCGACCGCGTTGGCTCAGACCGCGCGGCTCGCCGTCCCTCCGTCGAGGCGACCCTCGCGATACGCCGCCTCCACCGCCCTCACATCGAGCACCGCCCCCCCGAGCCCGAGCGCCTCCACGTGCGCGAGCGCCTTCCCTACCACCACGCTTCCCCCCGCCGTCACCTCATCCGCGAAGAACCGCCCCGGATCGCTGCGAAACAGCGCCTCGCACGCCTCGCGGTCCGGGAACATCTTGTAGCCGAGGGGATTGCACGGGGCGATCACGGCCGGGAAGCGCGCGAGATCCGCACCCAGCACGGCGGCGCCGCGGACGGGGTTGTGCGTCACGATGCCGGCCTCGATGCCCTGGCGGGCGGCGCGGGTCGCGAGTTCGGTGAAGAGGGTGGGGAGACCGCCGGCGAGGGCGATCTCGGTGAGCTGCGGATGCAGGAGAAGGCGGGTGACGCGGAGGCCGCGGAGCGCGGCCATCTCCATGTCGGCGACGAGGAGGGCACCGGCGACGAAGTCGCGGCGGCGGATCGCACCCAGGGCGCCTAGGGCGCCGAGCGTCGTGCGGGCCATGGCCGCCGGCGTGAGACGCAGGAACCGCGAGCGGGCGGCGCCCACCATGCCGAGATCCGTGAGATCTCGGATGAAGGCGAACATGTTCGGCAGGACCGCCCACACCGCGACATCGCGCCAGCGCTGGAAGGCGATCAGCGCCTCGCGGATGGTGTCGTCGAGGACGGCGAGGACTGTCCGGACGCCGAGGGCGTACGCCTGCTCGCAGAGCGCGTGGACCTCGTCGGGACGGCGCAGCCGCGCGACCGTCTCGAGCCGCTCTCGCCACGAGCCATAGAAGCGGCTCTCCGGCGGGCGGAGCTCGAGGACCAGGTTCACGGCGCGTCCACCGGCTGGCCGGACGCGGCCGAGGCGTAGATGCCGTCGATCATGCGCTGCGTGTTGAGCGCCTCGGTGAGCGACGAGAACGGCTGGGTGCGCGTCCGGCAGGCCCGCACGAAGGTCGTGAGCTGGCGGTAGAAGGCCTCGCCGCCGATGTGCGGGCTCACGTCGAAGGCTGCGTCGGCGGGGAGCGCGCTGGCGTGGATCTCGTTCCACCCCGCCTCGTATCCTCCGGCGGCAGCGAGGAGATGGAGGAGGATGCGGTCGCGTCCCAGGACGAGCGTGCCGCGCCGGCCGTCCACGGTGAGGCCGTAGTCGAGCATCTGCGTCCCGGGGACGCTCCACGACGTGTCGAGGAGCCCGGTGACGCCGCTCGTGAACGTCAGCAGGACCTGGGCCGAATCCTCGACCGCGCTCGCGTGCGAGCGGGTGCTCGCGACGACACGGCGGATCGGGCCGAAGAACCAGCCGAGGATGAAGAGGAGGTGGGACGCCATGTTGGCGACCACGCCGCCACCGGCGAGCTCCTTCTGGAAGAACCAGCCGCGCTTCTCGCCGAAGACCTCGCTCACGTAGGCGTGCGCGGTGAAGCGGAGGACCTCGCCCAGCACGCCGGCCGCGAGCAGCTCGCGTGCAGCGGCCACCACGGGCAGGTGGCCGTAGACGTAGCCGGCGGAGTGCATCACGCCGGCGCGCGTGGCGAGGTCGAGGATCGCTTCGGCGTCCGCGAGCGTCGTGGCCACCGGCTTCTCGACGAAGAGATGGACGGGGCGGACGAGCGCCTCGCGCACGACGGGAAGGTGCGTGTGCGTCGGCGTGCAGACGAAGAGGGCGTCGGGCGCCGTCTCGGCGTAGGCCGCCTCGAGGCTCGGATAGAGCTCGGCGCGGAGTCCCTGGCTCGCGAGGTGAGCGGCGAGCCCGGTGTCGCGGTCGACGAAGGCGACCAGCTCGGTCTCGGGGTGGATCTGGAGCAGATGGCCGTGCACCATGCCCATGCGGCCGGCCCCCACGACCGCCGCGCGGAGCGGAGCGGGTGTGCTCATGCGGCCGCCAGCGTCCGGCGCAGCCCATCCGCCAGCGGTGTCAGTATCGGTCGGAAGTCGTGCAGGAGGGCGCTGAGATCGCACGGCGCCTCCAGGAGCGCGCCATGCACGTTCTCGACGGTCAGCGGCGGGTTGGCGAGGACGCGCTCGAGCAGCCAGGCGAGCACGAAGCTCGCGGTGATCGGCAGATGCACCCGCCGGCAGCGGCGGCCGAGAGCGCCGCAGATCGCGAGGAGAAAACCGTCGTAGGTGACGCGGTCGGGGCCCCCGACGTCGTAGGTGCGTCCGGCGGTCTCGGGTCGCGCGAGCGTCTGGGCGATGAGCGACGTCATGTCGTCGAGGTAGAGCGGGCGAAGGTGCCAGCGACCGGGGCCCACGACCGGAATGACGGGGAGTCGGCGCACGAGCCCGGCGAGCTTGGTGAACACGCCGCGGCTCCCGGGTCCGTAGACCAGGCTCGGGCGGAGGATGGTCGTCTCCAGGGCCGAGCCGAGGAAGAGCGCGTCGGCGATCCGCTTGGTCCGGCCGTAGACGCCCGGGCGCGGTAGGTGCACGTGCTGAGTGCTGATGACGATGACGCGCCGGCAGTTGTTCCGCCGGCAGGCGTCGATGAGCGTGCTCGCGCCGCCCACGTTCACCCGGTAGGCGAGCGCCGGATCGAGCCGTCCGGCGGAGGTGGCCGCGCCCAGGTGCACGACGGCGTCCGCGCCCTCGACCGCCGTCGCGACGCTGCGCTCGTCGGTGAGATCGCCGAGCACCACCTCCACTCCGGGTGGCCCGACGATGAGCGGCCGACGGCAGAGGACGCGGAGGCGGTGGCCCGCGGCCGCGAGCTTCGGCAGCAGCGCCGTCCCGATGAAGCCGGTTGCCCCCGTGACCACCACGCTAGCCACGTCCGCGCCTCATCCTGGCCTCCTGGCGGAGCTGGTCCATCTGCTCCTTGGCGAATCCGGCCCAGCGGCTCCCGGGGTAGTTCACCATGACATAACGGAAACTCGCCTTTGCTTCGCGCAGCCGGTGGAGCTGCCGCAGGCAGAGGCCGACGTGGTAGTGGCTCTCGGCCACCCAGATGGCGGCCGGAAAGCGTTCGATGACGGAGCGGTAGCCCTCGAGCGCCTCGCCGGGCTTCCCGGAGCGGAGGAGGCTGGCCGCGCGGAAGAACGTGCCGTCGCCCGCCGTCGTCGTGTCGCCACCCAGCATGATCGTGCGGTCGAAGTAGTGGATCGCGGTCGGATAGTCCTGCTTCTCGAAGGCCTTCCAGCCGAGCTGGTAGTAGTACGTGGGGCCGTCGGCGCGGGCGATGTTCAGCAGGGTCACGGCCAGGATGACAACCGCGCCGACGCCCACCAGGAAGGGCTGCGCGCGCCACAATGCGCCGTCGAGCGCCGTCTCGGTGACGCTTCGCCGGACCGGGACGAGACAGAGCCCCAGGCCGACGAGGGTGGCAGCGATGCCGAACCAGTCGATCGCGATGCGCCGGAAGGTGAGCCGGACGTGCGGGCCGTCGGGAAAGACGAGCATGAAGGCCGGACTCGCGAGGTAGACGCGCCGGGCGCCCTCGACGTGCCAGTTCGGATAGTAGGACACGGCGATCAAGTGCGGCATCCCGGGGCAGCTGGTGGTGAAATCGATGGCGAGGTTGTCGATGTGCTCGTCGATCGTGCAGTTGGCTCCCAGCGGCTCGTGGGGCAGATCGGTGGGCGAGCGGCTGGTGAGCGGGAAGCGCGCGCGATCGTCGGCCGGGATGTTGTTCGCCGCGACGATCGGGACCTCGAGCGCCGTGTCGCTGGCGAACCAGCGGTGAAAGTCGCGCTTCCAGCGCGTCGTCTCGACCGCGACCGGACGGTAGCGCGGCACGCGGACGTAGTGGGGATCGGCACCCTTGCGATGGAAGATGGCGTGCGGCGGCAGATCGAAGCTCTTCTCCCAGCGCGGGTCCTTGGCGAGCGCGTCCTTCACGGTGGGGGTGATCGCCAGGAGATCCTGCGCGTTGAAGAGGTCGAGGCGCGCCGTGCCGCGCTCGGGATTGACGCTGGGATAGGGATAGCCGGGGATCACGCCGGTGCCCGCCACCGAGATCTCGGACTGGATGTAGTAGATGAAGGGCGAGGTGACGGGCGTCTGCAGCAGCAGGCCCTCGAGCGTCGCCCGGTGCGTGAAGTGCGGCAGGCTCTCGAAGACGCGCATGCTGCCGAAGCGCTCGTACTGGGGGGAGTTCTCGTAGGCGATGCGGGGATCGCTCAGCTTCCCCTTGAGGCGGTTCATCAGCTGCATGAGCGTCGGGTAGGTGCTCTTCTTCTCGAGGCCCTCGTAGTTCCACTTGATCCATTGCGGGATGTAGGTGATCGAATTGTTCACCCAGGCGATCGTCCCGACCGCGAGGGCGAGCATGGGGAGCGCCGGCCCGCGCACCTGGCCGAGGATCCGGGCCACCAGATCGACCGCGAGCAGGATCATCAGGAACTGCGCGAAGGGCGCGAACCGGATCTCGGGCAGGCCGACGCTGGTCGCGTTGTAGAAGGCGATCGCGGTGACGAAGATCCCGAAGAGCACGTAGCGGCCGGCACGGGTCGCCGGCGTGGGGCGGACGAGCACCCAGAGCGCGTCGAGCGCGGCCAGCCCGGCCACGGGGAGAAGGATCTTGGGCAGCAGCTCGTGCCAGGACTGGAAGTGCCACGTCCAGTTGATCGAGGTGGCGTAGCCGATCTTCGCCATGAGCGGGAAGAGCCAGAACCCCATCAGCAGGACGGCCGTCAGGTAGACGCGCAGGATGAAGCGGAGGTTCCTCGCAAAGCGCTGGCGGTCGAGCAGGAAGAAGAGCGGCGGCACGGTCGCGTTGAGGAACGCGACCGGATGGCAGAGGCCGGCGAGCGCGAGGATGACGGCGAGCCGCCGCCACCCCCGGCCCGTCTCGATGCCGCGGTAGATGCCACCGAAGAACAGCACCGCCAGACCGAAGCTGAGGCTGAAGGCGAACTCGCCGGCGAGCGTGCTCGGGATGTTGCCGCCCCACATCGAGTTCCCCTCGTTGAAGAGGAACACCAGGCTCGCCACCGCTCCGAGGGCCGGAAAGGGGAACGCGTAGCCGAGGGCGCGGAGCGCCAGCACGCTCGCGAGCGGCAGCAGGAAGGTGCCGCTCACGGTCACGAGCTTGAAGGCGATGTTGATCGGGATGATCTTCCCGAGCGCGACGATCGCCAGTGACGGGGGCAGGAAGTAGAACTGGTAGGGCGCGTAGCCGGCGAAGTTCCCCAGGTCCCATCCCTGCGGATTGCCGGACGGCAGGAGCACGTCGCGGAGGTGCTCGATCGGGTGGTGGTAAGAGGGCGTGTCGCCGCCGCCCGTCATGGTGTCGAGGAGGATGAGCGACGGCTTGAAGTTGGATACGAGGAATGCCCAGGCGCCGCCCAGGACGAGCAGCGTCGTGGCCGCGCGGGCCCAGACGAGAAGACGCGCCCGATTGCGCTCAGCCACGTCGTTCATAGACACCGCGACGCGCCCGCCACGCGATGCGCAGCACGTCGGCGAGCATCCGCGGCGCGTGATGCGTGAGACGAACCGAGGAATCCTCGTCGTGCACCAGCCGGAGCGGCTGCTGGCGGATCCGGTAGCCCGCCTTGCGAGCCCGCACGAGGATCTCCGCCTCGAAGGCGAAGCTCGTCACCTGCAGCTGGGCAAAGAGGTCCTTGGCGACGGGGGCGCGGTAGCCCTTGTAGCCGCACTGGATGTCCGGGTACGGAAGCCCGAGGAGCCGGTTGACGGTCCACGTGTAGATCGCGCTCGACAGCTGCCGCACCGGCGTGACCTCGATGGCCGCCACCGACTCGGGATGCAGGCGATCGCCGATCACGATGTCGGCGCCGTCGCGTAGCCAGTCGAGCGTCGTCGCGAGCGGCTCGAGCGAGAAGGGTAGATCCGAATCGGTGAACACGATGTACGCGCCGCTCGCCCGTCCGACGCCGCTGCGCACGGCACCGCCCTTGCCCAGGTTCTGCTGATGGCGGATGAGGATCGTGTCCGCGGGCAGATCGCCCGGCTCGAGCCCCTGGCCGGCGGCACTTCCATCGTCCACCACGATCAGCTCCGCCGTCTCCCCGAAGCGCGTGCGCAGGAAATCCCGCGCCGCGGTCGCCGCCCGCGCACTCCGCGCCCGCTGGTTGTAGGCCGGGATGATCAGGGAGAACGTGAGAGGCGCAGGCGACACGGTCCAGCGGGGCCGGGTCTATCACGCCGCCGCCCGAACCTCCAATACGGACGGGTCGCGCGCCTGCGGATCCACGGCCTTGCGCAGGCGTCGATTTGTGGGCTAGCGAAGGCACATGACGAACGCGGTGCGACGGGTGGGTGCGATGATCGTGTTGCTCGTGGCAGCAGCGGCGAATGCCGACGTGGTGCCCGGCGACAGGATCACCGACCAGAACATGGACAAGGTGAAGAGCCTCATCTCGCCCGGCATGGAGTGGTGCATTCAGCACGGCTTCCCGCTGACCATCGTCGAGCCCCGCCGCATCGAGTGGCCGAAGGCCTACCGGGAAGCGACGGAGAAGTACTCGGGACAGGTGAAGCTCGCCGAGGACGGTCTCAGCGTCAAGAACTTCGTCGCCGGCCAGCCCTTCCCGAACATCGATCCGAAGGACCCACAGATCGCGCTCAAGATCATGTGGAACTACGAGTACAAGTTCAATCCGACCGACGACCTCGATCTCCGCAACTTCGACGCCGACACGGGTGCGATCGCGAACCACGGACCGATGACCGTGGAGCGCCACTTCCTGCTCGACCATCTGCGCTCGCAGTTCTGGACCGGCCGGCTGTTCGTGGATCCGAAGCCCGAGAAGCCGAACCCCAACGGGTACCGGAGCCAGCTCGGGCTCTACCCGATCCTCGAGCCGTTCGACCTGAAGGGCGTGGGGGCGGTCGGCCAGCGCTACATCGATCCCGCCAAGCAGGACGACTCGTGGCTCTACCTCCCCTCGCTCCGTCGGGTGCGCCGCCTGTCGACGGCCCAGCGCTCGGACGCGCTCTTCGGCCAGGACACCGACGTCGACAGCTACTACGGCTACGCCGGCCAGGTGGCGTGGATGACCTGGAACTTCATCGGCGAGCGCGAGATGGTGGGGACCTTCCACGCCCAGCACTACCCGGTGAAGTGGAACGAGAAGGTCGACTGGGCGTTCGACGACACCTGGGAGAAGCGGAAGGTGTGGGTGGTGGAGGGCGTCTCGAAGCTGCCGCAGTACGCCTACGGCAAGCGGGTCATCTTCATCGACAAGGAGTCGTGGGTGATCCCGTACTCCGACATCTACGACCGCTCGGGCGAGCTCTGGAAGATCTGGATCAACGACTGGGCCTTCCGCAAGAAGGCCTTCGAGGGCTCCGACTCGATCGAGTACCCCGACGAGATGGGCTTCCAGCCGGCGATCGTCATGGTCGACATGCAGCTCGAGCATGCCACGAAGGCGGCGCTGCCGAGCCTCCGCTTCCCGGGCGAGCAAGGTTGGTACTTCAACCAGGGCGAGAAGACGGGGGTCGTGGACGACTGGTTCACGGTGGCGGCGCTGGTGGCGGCGGGGCACTGAGCGGAGACGCGAAAGACTCTAGCGTCCGTGGACGGGGAGCGGGGCGCGGGGCACCCCCGCCCGGCTTCGGTTCGGTCGCGAGGGGCGGCGGAAGCTAGCGCGAGCGCTTCGTGCGCGACCTCACAGGCGCCGCTCGGGGGTCCCCCGCGCCCCGCTCCCCGTCCGCGACGCCGACGCGGTTTCGGTGGCCCCGTAGCCCGCTCCGCGTCGCCATGACACGGCGTCGCGCCCTGCTTCTCGTCCTCATCTTAGCGGCGGGGGTGCGGCTGGCGAACCTCTCGGTGATGTTGCGGTTGCCCGTCGCCGAATATCAGCGGACGTGGGGTGAGGGGGACATGGCGACGGCGTGGGAGTGGTCGGGGCGGATCGTGGCGGGGGATCTTCTCGGGCGCGATGCGCCGCACCAGTACACGTCGTGGATGAAGGAGATCGCGCCGCTCGAGACGTGGGAGCGCTGGTGGGGCGGACGGGGGGTGTTTCACCAGGCGCCGTTGTATGCCTACGCGCTCGCCGCCATGCGGTGGGTGGCGGGTGACGGCATCTGGGCGATCGGTCTCTGCCAGCTGGGGCTCGGCCTGGTGAACGTGGGTCTGATCACGCTCCTCGCGGATCGGATGTTCGGGACGGTCGCCGCACTGGTGGCGGGGTTCGGCGCTGCACTCTACGGCCCGTTCATCCTGCACGAGACCTTCCTTCTGCGTGACACGCTCGCGGTCACGACGGCGCTCCTCCTCCTCTGGGCGCTCGCCCGCGCGGACGAGGCGCGGCCGGCGCACTGGCTCGCTGCCGGCGCGCTCTTCGCCGTGGCCGTGCTGGCGCGCGAGACGACCCTACTCTTCGCGCCCTTCGTCGGCCTCTGGGTCGTGCAGCGGTTCGTGCGGCGCCCGGCGGTGGGCGCGAGGGTCATGCTCTCGTTCGCGGCCGGCGCGCTCGTCGTCTTTCTCCCGCTCGTCGTGCGCAACCTCGTCGTCGGCGTCGCGCCCTGGGCGCTCTCCACGCGCGGCGTGGAGGCGTTCATCGCCGGGCACGCGGCGGGCGGCTCGCCGTTCGGCTACACTCTTCCACCCGCCTTCCGCTCGATCCTCGAAGCATCCGACGGCCGTCTCGGGCCCGCCATCCGGCTCACGCTCGCGACTTACGACGGCCATTGGGGACGGCTCCTCGCTCACGAGGTGGTCAAGCTGGGCGCCGTCGTCTCCCGCTACGAGGCCATGGACAACGTCAACTGGTACTACTTCGCGGACCGCTCGCCGATCCTCGCCTGGTCGCTTCGCTGGGAGCTCGTGCTGGCGTTCGGCCTCGTGGGCATCTGGGGGTCGGAGAAGCGAGGCGACGATCGCATCCTCGCGTACTTCCTGCTCGCCGTCCTGGCGGGTCTGATGTACGCGACCGTCATCGGGCGCTTCCGGCTGGTTCCGGCGGCGGTGCTGTTGGTCTACGCCGGCGGCGCGGTCGCCTCGATCGCACGACGGCGCTGGACGGACACGGTGGTGCCGGGTGCCGCCATCGTTGCCCTGGTCCTGCTCTCGACGAGTACGCTGGCAGGCGTCGAGGCGCGCCACCGTTACCGGGCGGCGGAGTTCTTCATGGCCGCCGAGCACGAGTACGAGCACGGGGAGCGCATCCGCGCGCTCGCCGAGCTGCGTGCCGGTCTCGCGACCGCATACCGCGGTCCCGACCAGCAGAGGCTCCCCGCCGACTACGCCTCGCTCCTCCGGCCGCTGGTGGTCGTGGCGCACGAGCTTGGCCGGGACGCGGAGGCTCGGGCGGAGGTCGACCGGCTCGTCCGCGACTACCCGGAGGATGCGAGTCTGCGCGAGATCGGCAGGTGACCGCCGCCGCGAGTTGAGGGAACGCCCCGATCGTCACCCGCTCGTCATCTCGTCTCCGACGACGGTCCGCTCCACCTTTCCCGCAAGGTCCTGGTTCACGAGACGCTGCAGCGTGGCGCGGAGCTCCGGCTTCCTGTCCATGAAGGTGCGGAGGTTGAGGAGAGGCCAGCACAGGTACCGTGCGGGCTCGGTGAAC
>Ga0307472_100000395_pt1 | contig 14908 bp, 15 predicted proteins | sample atmos_gasesAM5C__2_FD_204582 | JGI IMG/M metagenome (GOLD analysis project Ga0307472, IMG submission 204582) | Hardwood forest soil microbial communities from Morgan-Monroe State Forest, Indiana, United States - atmos_gasesAM5C_05 | ecosystem: Environmental > Terrestrial > Soil > Temperate...
GCCGGGAAACAGCCGGAAGTAGAAGTTCCACCACGTCACCCCGGCCATCGCCGACAGCGTCTTCCACGTGAAGTGATATTGCAGCACCGGCGTCTGTCCTCGCGGCGCCCAGGTGCGGCAACGATGCGGGCGTTCGCTCAGCCCACTTTCGTCGATGAAGACGATTGTCCGGCCTTCGTTTTTGGCCTTTTTTTTAACTTCGTTGCACCATTGCTGGGCTAATCCGAGAAGTGGCGCCTAGCGAACTCCGAATTCACACTGGAATGCAGCTTCGCCGAGGCGATTTTCTGGGCTGTGTACTTGGCTTGCACCGAGCACGATTTGAGCTTCTCGATTCTCGTAACTTTCCGGCTGGAGAAGAAGAATTAAAACTGGCCATTGAGCAGGCGTATGAATACATTTTAGTGGTCCGATTTCTCTCTGGTGCTGGGTGCGAGTTGTACGTTTTTAAAGAAGGCACGCAAGAGACGGACATCTTCAGGGGTTACCACCTGCGATAGGCGCAGTTTAAGCACGTAATCGCTTGATTTTTGGGATGGTTGCTGATTCGCTAATTCTTTGGGCTGCATACATTCCTTTCTGCGTTATGATGAGCGCGTGAAAACAAAAACGAAAACGACAGACGAGCACATGGGGATTTCACCGTTCGATAAATTCACGAAAGTTATGGATGACTTGATGACTGTTCAGCACTCTGAACTCAAGCGTCAGCTGGATCGAGAGAAAAAACAGAAAGCAAGAAAAAAGCGCGCTAGGGCTTCGCGCGCTTCCCACGCTTCAGGCGGTAAGGGCTAGAAAGGCGTTTCACCCACCTTGCCAGTCACCTCTTTGTAGGTCAACCGCTTTCCGGCAATCTGCGAAAGAGCTAAACTGAAACGATCCGCATCGGTCATCGGGTTGTCTTTGGTTGCGCGATTGTTGTAACGGAACACTTGCTCATCCACGTAGCGGAAAAGATGGAATGGTTCCACTGCGATATAGGTTCCGCTCAACTGGCGCTTCAACAAACTCCAAAAGTTTTCAATCCCTTGAGTGTGTACGCGCCCATCCACGTAACCCTCAAGGTGATTGATGACCTTGTGCGCGTATTCGCTCGACAAATCCATGTAACCGGGAAATTCATCAGTGTGAACTTCGCTTCCGGGCAGAATGTTTTCGCGCACAATCTGATCCGCGATTTTCTTTTTGCGTTCTGGAATCACGGCAGTTCTGACTTTTCCGCCGCGCTCAAGCATTCCCATGACCACAGCTTTGCCATGTCCGCCTTGCATTCCGATGCCATGTCCAATGCGTTCCCGTTTTGACTTGTGCATGTTTCGCGCTTTGCCACCATGAAAGTTTCATCCACTTCAATTTCGCTGCCGGGACCGCCGATCTTGCCTTTGCCGAGCAACTGCATTCCGAGCCGAATGCGATGCAGCATGAACCATGCAGTTTTCTGTGTCACCCCAAGTGCGCGATGCAGTTCATAAGAACTGATTCCGTTTTTGCAGTTCACGATTACCCACACGGCGGGAAGCCACTTCTGTAAAGGAATCGGGGAATCCTCGAAAATGCTTCCGACCTTTACGGAAAACTGCCGATGATGATGGACGCTCTTGCACTGCCACTTCCGCTGGTTTGCTAGGAATTTGGCATCCTTGCGCCCACAGACCGGGCAGATTGGCATCCCATCCGGCCAGCGGCGCAACGCCAAATAGTCAAGGCAGCGGTTGGCGTCGGAAAAGTACAGGATCGCTTCCTGAAGTGTTTTAGGTTCTTGCGCTTGGCTTAACATGCCCCAAGATTAGCAAGTTTGCGTTGATTTGTCAAGTATATTAGTGCCAATAAAGTTCACTGCCATGTCCCATTGCCCGGGTGAAAATTGATATTCTGAAAGTAGAGAGGAAACGGCGCGGAGCGATCCGCGCCATTTCTTATTTGGAGCTGTCACGGCGTGAACGTCCGGTAATAGTTGAGACCGGAAAGAACGCAGCGCAAGGTCTTGCCATGGACAGGCGTATCGAAACTGATCTGCTCGCGCGGAGGTTCGCCTTCTTCGCCCGCCCAGAATCCGCCGTGGCCATCGGGTGTCAGCAACCACTCGCTGCCCTCCGGAGAAATCAGCAATAGCTTGTCTTTGCGAATGACGATCCGAAAGTTATTGAACCAGGCATGGTTGGCGCGGTAGTGTCCAGCAAAGCTCGCCCATTCGGCCGGAACGTCGAACTTTCGCGAACCCAAATAGTTTTCGCCGGCATACCAATCGGCGCCGTAAGACAGCTCCGTGACTTTGCCTTTCTCACGATGAAACTGCAAGGAAAATAATGCAAAATCCGGAAGCGCAACCAGGAAGGACTCTTTGCCATATGGTTCCATCGGAGTTTTCTGTCCGTCGCGCAGCAAGAACAATCGTTTATTCTCAGCGGCCGCCGTCAATTTCTTGCCGTCGGGCGACGTGTACGTTCCGGCGTAATCGGCTGCATGTGTGACTCGTTCTGAAGGATCTTCATCGGGCATCGGCGGTAGATCGCGGCCTTCGTATACTGCGCGTAACAGCTTCAAAGCATAATCAGGAATGTCTCCTGGGCCGCCGGGGAAGTTCACCAACGCTATTACGCCAAGGCCATCATCCATGTCGCCTTGCAACTTGGAACTGTAGCCAACCATGCCGCCAGCGTGACCGATGTAGTTGTGGCCATCTGCGGTCCAGGAGCTCATGCCATAGCCGTACCACTCGCCCTCTGATTCTCGAGAGGCATGTTGAGTCAAGAGCGTGAAGCTGTCCTCTGAAATGATGCGTCCGGTTGGGGCGTTCCCCCGATTGAGCAGCATGCGGAGATAGATGGCCATATCGGAGGCCGTCGAGACGATTGCGCCATCGCCAGCGGCATACTCAAGCCATGTCGCTTCGATCAGTGGCGAAGGGGCGCGATTCGGACGATCATCATAGAGCGGCGCATATCCGGTGGCGAGTCGGACATAGGTGTCGTGGGTGAAAAGAGGCTCGGTATGCGACATGCCAAGCGGCTGCACAATTCGTTCACGAACATTTTCTGCTGAAGACTTACCCGTGATCTCCTCAAGCAGGTAACCCATGATCTGGTATCCAATATTTGAATATGCGAAGTGCTTGCCGGGTTCGTATCCAGTCCAGCGATCACGAACACCGGCAGCCTGGTAAAGCGAAGAAGGAATATCATCGCGATCGCGGGGCAGACCCGCAGAGTGTGACATGAGGTCGTGGCCACTAATGGGCGTGTAATTTGAATGCACGGAAAACCAGGGCAAGTATTTTGTAATCGGCTTGCGCGGATCGAACTTCCCTTGCTCGCTGAGCTGGAGCAAAGAAATTGCAGTGAACGATTTCGAGATGGAACCGATTTCGAATTCCGTCTCCTGCGTAACCGGCTTCTTCAGCTTCACGTCGGCGTAACCATAGGTTGAGGTCCGCAGAAGGCCATTGCGATCAGTGAGCGCGAGCGACAGGCCGGGGATTCCTTTGTCGCGCATTTCGCGCGCGATGTAAGCATCGAGACGGCTATATGCTTCTTTCAGGCCCGCGTCGCGATTAGGAGAAGGTTGAGCAAGCGCCGTGGCGGCGAGGAGAATGACAATCAGGACTTGCAGCAGACGAGTTTGGTTCATTATATTCGGCCCCGGGAGTGGCGACTGGCGAGACTAGCAGAAATTTCTGCCGACGCAAACCGTCCGGCAGCGCGGGTGGTAAAATCGGTTTCATTCCTGAATCAATGACTCGCAACATGGAACACGTCGCCGTTGGTCTGGAGAGAATTGTGACCAGCGGCTTGCGGCGCGCTCAGGCGGGAGATGGGCCCCTTTTGGCCTGGCCGCTTGCCTGTGGCCATGCAGTTGCCGCGCGCACGATGGCGCTGGAGTTTGCGGATGGTGTTCTGCGGGTTCAGGTTCCAGACGCCGGCTGGCGAGCAGAATTGGAGGCGCTCGCGCCGCAGTATTTGGCGGTGCTCAACCGCTACGTGGCAGAAAGCGTGAAGAAACTCGAGTTTGTTGTGAAACAGCGAGATTTTGCCGGCAAGGGTACCCACCATTAGCTTTCTGCCTGAAACACAATGAAAGTTACCGAAAAAGACGTTGCCTACGTTGCTGATCTGGCTAATTTGGACCTTACGCAGGCAGAGCGCGATCGGATGGTGCGCGACCTGAACTCGATTCTCGAATACATCGGCTCCTTGAACGAACTGGATACGACGAACGTGCCTCCAATGGCACAAATTTCCGATCGCCTCGGCGTAGATGAATCGCGACGGGGCAGCGAACGTTTCGCTTATGCCAGTCGCGAAGACGTGCTCGAGGGACTACGCAAGTCTTTGCCACACGACGTTGCGCTTGCGAATGCGCCCGACAGCGATGGCACTTTTTTCGAAGTCCCGAAGGTGATCGAAAGATAATTCTCGCACCGGCTGCTACCAGTCTTGTCCCAGTAGTTTTCGGTTCTCAGTCATATGGAGCTTAAATCTCTCACGATCGATGCTGCCCGCTCGGCCGTGCAAGAGCGTAATACCAGCGCAGCCGATCTAGCAGAAGCTTTCTACGACAAGATCGAGAATGACGATCCCAAGATCGGCGCGTACCTGACGCTCAGCAAGGAGCGGGCGCTCGCCAAAGCAGAGGAGATCGACGAGTTGGCCGAGAAAGGCGAGCGGTTGCCCCTGTTGGGCGGGGTTCCAGTTGCAATTAAAGATGTAATGGTCACCAAGGGTGTGCGTACGACGGCGGGATCGAAAATTCTGGGCAACTACGTCCCGCCCTATGACTGTACTGCGGTCGCGCGCCTCGAAGCGGCGGGCGCCATTGTATTGGGCAAACTGAACTGCGACGAATTTGCTATGGGCTCTTCCAATGAGAATTCGGCCTGGAAGCCGGTGCACAATCCGCGCGATTTGAGCCGAGTGCCAGGCGGTTCATCCGGAGGAGCGGCGGCTGCCGTGGCGGCAGACATGGCTGTGGCAGCACTCGGATCGGATACTGGTGGCTCAATCCGCCAGCCCGCATCGTTCTGTGGCGTAGTCGGCTTGATGCCGACGTATGGGCGTGTATCCCGTTATGGGCTGATTGCGTTTGCTTCTTCTCTCGACCACATTGGACCGCTGACAAAGACGGTCGGCGATGCTGCGATTCTTCTTGGAGTCATCGCAGGCCGCGACCCTATGGACTCGACCTCCGCCGAAGTGCCAGTTCCAAATTACGTGGCTGAATTAGAGAAGCCGGTGAGCGGCCTGAAGATTGGAGTGGCGAAAGAATATTTTGGCGAAGGACTCGATGCAGAGGTTCGTAAGTCAGTTGAAGCTGCGATTCAAAAGCTCGCTGAACTTGGCTGCGAGATCGTTGAGGTGTCGTTACCTCATACGAAATATGCGATCCCAACTTACTACATCGTTGCGACCGCTGAGGCTTCTGCCAATCTTGCGCGATTTGATGGCGTACGCTACGGCTTTCGTGCACCGGAAGCGCGCACGCTCTCGGCGATGTACCGTGGCACTCGCAACCGGGGTTTCGGCGCGGAGGTGAAGCGGCGCATTATGCTCGGCACCTACGCTCTGAGCGCGGGCTACTACGACGCCTATTATCTGAAAGCCCAACGCGTACGCACGCTGCTAACGCGCGACTTCGAAGAGGTGTTCAAGAGAGTGGACGCGATTGTCACTCCCACAAGCCCCACCCCGGCGTTCAAACTCGGAGAAAAAGTTGACGACCCGTTGGCGATGTATCTCGCAGATATCTACACTGTGACCGCGGATCTGGCGGGCATTCCAGGAATTTCGGTGCCCTGTGCAGAGAGTCGCGACAAGCTGCCCATCGGATTGCAGCTTCTCGGGAAACATTTCGATGAGGCGACAATCCTCCGCGTAGCACACGCGTATGAGCAAGCGGCGTGAGCAGCCCTCAGTATTGGCTCGTACCGCATTCGGAATAGGCTCCATTCTGATGTAGTTTCTTCAAGGCCCGAGTGTTTTCTACTTGCGTGGCCTGCACGTCCCTTAGTTCTCGGTTTGTAACTCTTTGATGGCACTTTCGTTACTTGTCTTTTCCGGCGGGGACGTCAAAATGCACCAGATACCGGAGGGGATATTTATGACCAAAGCCTTCTGGATTACTGTCGTCATGCTGATGGGTCTGGCATCGGCTGCTAGTCCGGCGCTGGCGCAGGGGCCCAAACACAACGCCGACAAAGTTAGAGACCAGATCGAGCAGCGTGATCGCGATCGCGTGCGGCACCATGATCGTGACGACGGTCGCGACCGGGACGGCGAGCACCGGCGCGATATCTTCGAGAGAGACGAACACGGCCGTCCGCCCGGATGGGATCGCGGCAAGAAGAAGGGCTGGGGCGACTGTGATGTGCCTCCGGGGCTGGCAAAGAAGCAAGGATGCCATTCGTTTCACCACGACTCTCGCCACACGGTCCATACGACGACATCGCATCCGGTGATAGTGCGGCGCCCACGCGCGGAAGCGCATGCACATGTGGGAGTAGACGCGAAGGCACACTGAGTTTTTCGAGTTGTAGACTTAAGAATCGCCATCGGCCTAGCTGATGGCGATTTTGTTTTTGTGGCAAGTCGCGGGACCTTTCTGCATGAGACGCGAGACTGACATCCGGCTGTGTAAAGGGCCTCTCGTTGGCAGCCGCGCAGCGGTGCAAGAATGCAGCCCACGGCGTGAGCCGTGGGTAGCAGTGTGATCGGTTCGCGCCCCGCGGAGTGAAACGTGCAGCTTTACGTGGTCCTCAGGCGTTGCAGCGAGAAATGCCGGGCATTTCACAACCGCTCGTAATAACTCTCTCCGGCACATGCGCGGCAGAGGATTTTTCCATCGCGCATTACTTCGCGGCGAAAGTTGATCCCTTCGCCGCACTGCTCGCATACAACTCGTTCGCCTTTGTATCCGGGAGACTCTTCTGGAGGTAGTTCGACGTTCACCCATTGCGTGGTGAAAAGAATTCGGCATCTCTCGCCATGCGCACACCCAGAACCTGGCCCGCGCAGAGGTGGCCGTGCGCGTGTTCGGCCTCGCGAAGATATTCGTCGAGAGACTTCATCAGTCGTAGTCGTTTGTCGTTGTTGTTGGCGACTCATATCGCCATAGCTTCTCACTCTCAAACTCACGTTCAAAACCAAATCTTATTTACGGAGGAATGTAATGCACTCAAATTCAATGATGAAAGCTGTCTTGGCACTTTCGCTATCCATTTCACTGGCCGCCACCGGCTGCACGGCGGAATGGATCAAAATTGCCCTAACCGATTTGCCGGTGCTCACGCAGATGGCGCTGAACATCGCCAGCCTGGTTGCGGCTCTTCAAATGGGAAAGCAGGTCAGTCCCAGCGAAGCGGCAGCGATCCAGAACATTTCCGCGGAAGCGAGCAAAGACTTGAATCTGCTCCAGGCGCTCTATGATCAATACAAGGCGAATCCTGACAAGGGCACGCTTGCAAAAATCCAAAGCGTGATCGGAGACATCAACCAGAACCTGCCAGCGCTCCTGCAGGCGGCTCATATCAGCAACCCAACGTTGTCGGCCACGCGGCGGTGAGCCTGATCTTGAGCACGGTGACGAATTTTGCGTCGCTCATGCCTCAGCCGGCTGCTCCGTCGATAGCTGCAAGACAGGCGCGGGCAACCAGAGCCGTTCCCCACGCGAAAGATTTAAAGAAGCAATGGAACGTCCAGGTATGTGCCGCAACCGGCAATGCTGCGTTTGATGCTGCGTTAATGGGTTGCAGTATCAAGTAGTGGACTGCGATCGTAGCGCCGGCATCTTGCCGGACCGAATGGTGAGGCGGAAGTCTGCCCGAAACCAGCCGATGACGGCGCTACGGTCAAATTATTGTGTTATTTATAATGAAGCGGAGCACTGATCGCAAACGCCTGTTTCGCCGCGGCGATTGTCTGCTGAACGTCCTCAGCAGTATGCGCCGCGCTCAAAAAGGCTGCCTCGAACTGAGACGGAGGAAGGTAAATGCCATTGTCGAGCATAGACCGGAAGAAACTGCCGAAGGTCTCCGTATCGGATCTTGCAGCAGAATCCCAGTTCGTTACCGGTCCGGCGGTGAAGAACCAGGTGAACATGGAGCCCACACGGTTGTAGCAAATGGGCACGCCCGCATCGTTGGCTGCGGCAGCAATCCCCGCCACGAGTTCTCCACTCACCTTATCCAGGCGCGAGTAGATTATTTTCCTGTGATCACGCAAGTAGCGGAGCGTAGCCAGTCCTGCGGCCATGGCCAGCGGGTTCCCGGATAGCGTTCCTGCCTGATACATGGGTCCAAGGGGCGCCACCAAATCCATGATCTCCGATTGCCCGCCATACGCTCCCACAGGCAGCCCACCGCCAATGATCTTGCCGAGAGTGGTCAGGTCGGGAATAATTCCGTAGAGCTCCTGAGCACCGCCGAAGGCCACGCGAAACCCGGTCATGACTTCGTCGAAAATAAGCAACGTATTGTCACGGTGAGTGATCTCCCGCAGTTCGTCGAGGTATCCGCGCTCGGGCGGCACGCATCCCATGTTTCCTGCCACAGGTTCCACGATTACACATGCAATCTGGCGCTTGAACTTGCTGAATGCATGTTCCAGCGCGTCGTGATCGTTGAAGGGAAGCGCAAGAGTGAATTGGATGAACTCTTCCGGCACGCCCGCTGATCCCGGAATACCCAGCGTCGCCACACCCGAACCTGCTTTGACCAGCAGAGCGTCCGCATGGCCGTGATAGCAGCCCTCGAGCTTAACGATGTATTTGCGCTCGGTGTAAGCACGAGCGAGGCGGATCGCCGACATAGTCGCTTCTGTCCCGGAGCTGACGAAGCGAATCTTTTCTATGTGAGGAAATGCTGACATAACGATCTCAGCGAGATCGGCTTCGGATGAGGTTGAAGCGCCGAAGCTGGTTCCGTTTCTTGCCGCCGCGCTGATGCCTTCCACCACACCTGGTGGTGCATGTCCTAGGATCAAAGGGCCCCAAGAGCCGACATAATCGATGTATTCATTGCCGTCGGCATCCCATATGCGCGAACCACTGCCGCGAACAATAAAACGGGGATCCGCTCCCACCGCGCGAAACGCGCGCACGGGCGAATTTACGCCGCCGGGAATAAACTGCTCGGCGCGCTTTTGTAGCTTGCGGGACTTATCCGTTTTACGGGTCAATCGAGTGCCTCCCGATAACCGTAGAGTCAACGGGCGAGGACGGCGGTCCTCCACCGCTTCAGGGATTTTACGAATAATTCATCCCGCCGCAACAATCCTGAAACAAATTTTTATTAAGCTGACTGCAGTGACATGCCCTTCTAACCGGGAGGGTTCAGGACAGCTTCGGGGGCTCCGGGCTGTCCCACTTTTTTGGGCGCCAAAGCCGTCATTCCTAGCTTCGAATACTATAGCTTTTGAAAACCGCTTGCCGTTCCTGTACCCCAAATCGAACCGCTGGAGGGGTGCCCGCATGTTTTCGTGCGCTCTCGTGGGGTGTCTGGCTCTAGCCGCCCTAAATGCGCAAAGCCCGCCCCAGGATTCGGCATCGCAGGACGATCCCGATGCTGATACGACTATGTTCCCGCACTCGCAGACTGCGCGTTACTGGATTTCGGGTCAGGACAACATCATTTTCCAGTATCATCCGTCGTTTTCCGCAAAATATGGTGGAGCCCACAGCTTTCGGTCAGTGTCAGAGCACGCCACCTCCAACATTGCCAGCCTGTACACCGGTTACCAATTGACTGACACCACCGAAATCGTCATGCATTTCGAAAGTGCGGCTGGAGGCGGTATCAGCGACGCGCTCGGCCTCGCTGGGTTTACCGACTTGGACGTGGTCCGCAATCCGACCCTTGGCCCTGCTCCTTACATCGCGCGCGGCATGATCCGCCAAATCGTTCCCCTAAGCGGCCAAACTATCGAACAGGAGCGCAATCCCTGGTACCTCAACACTCGTGTTCCGGTACGACGTCTGGAATTCCGCTTCGGCAAGATGGGCCTGAACGATTTCTTCGATATCAATGATTCGGGTACCGACAGCCACTTCCAGTTCATGAATTGGGCCGTGGATAACAATGGCGCATACGATTACGCTGCCGACACGCGAGGCTACACCGTCGGACTTCTCGCTGAGTATCATGACCGGAAATGGGCATTTCGCTTTGCCGAAGCCCTCATGCCTAAAATCGCGAATGGAATCGATTACCAGTGGAACCTGCGCCGTGCCCGGGCGGAAAATTTTGAGTTGGAACTTCATCCCACGCTACTGCGTAATCGCTCCTCTGCACTACGGCTCTTGTCATTTGTGAATCACGCGAATATGGGGATATACCGCGTCGCAGTCGCCAATTTCTTATCCGGCAAGACGCCCCGGCCAGATATTACGGCGCATACGCTGCAAACTACCGTCAAGTACGGCTTCGGCGTCAACTTCGAGCAGGAATTCGCACACCATCTGCGTGCCTTTGCACGCTGGGGCTGGAATGAAGGGCAGCATGAGTCTTTCGTCTACACCGAAGTGGATGAAAGCGTCGAAACCGGTGCTGATCTGGCTGGAAATTCGTGGCGGCGTCCGCGAGACAAAATAGGAGCAGCATTCGTCTCCAATGGCATCTCCGCCGATCACCAACATTATTTGGAGCTAGGTGGCCTGGGTTTCCTGCTGGGAGACGACGCGCTCAGTTACGGTCGCGAAAACATCCTTGAGAGCTACTACAACCTACATGTGTGGCGGGGAATCTTCGCGGCGCTGGATCTGCAGCACATTAACAACCCTGGCTACAACCGCGATCGCGGCCCGGTGCTGGTGCCAGGCTTCCGCGTTCATCTAGAGTTCTAAAGCTGCTACTCTACTCAGAATCGTGACAAACGGAGCCCTTTCGCAAGCCCAGACACCAGACTCTCTCATGCTGTACGGTTTCTGGTATCGCGCCGCGGCTAGTGGTGAACTCCCGCAGAAGCAACTTCGCCGGACCGCGCTGCTCGAAATTCCACTTGTGCTCGGTCGCGACAAACAAGGTAAGCCATTCGTCGTGCATGATGCCTGTCCCCATCGCGGCATGCCGCTTTCCTACGGCTCGTTCGATGGTCAGCAGGTGGAATGCAGCTACCATGGTTGGAAATTCGATGCCCACACGGGGCAATGCCAGCTCATTCCGTCACTCACTGCGGACCAGAAGTTAAAAGTAGACCGAATCTACGCCGGCAGTTACCCTTGTGAAGAGCACGATCATTACATCTGGGTCTTTATCCCGGATCCGAAACCAGCCAGCGGGGGATTTGGGAAGCCCGATGTGCCCGCATTTCCCGCACCGCGCGTGCCGACGTTCAGCGAGAAATACAAGATCGCACACCTCACCGCTGACCTGCCCTGCAGTGTGGATCATGGAATCATCGGCTTAATGGACCCCGCGCACGGCCCTTTCGTCCATCAGGCCTGGTGGTGGCGCAGCCGCCACAGCATTCATGAGAAACAGAAAAGTTTCGAGCCGATCCCAAGTGGCTTTCGCATGAGCGCGCACACCCCAAGCTCGAATAGCGCACCTTACAGGTTGCTGCGCTTATATGCTGACGCCGACTCGATCACCACGACCATCGATTTCGTTCTTCCGAATCTGCGTTATGAGACGATTCGCGCTGGGAAATACTGGTTCTCTTCCTTGACTACCGTCACGCCCATCACACGCGACCACTGCCGCATCGATGTCGTGGCTTGCTGGAACCTCTTCCGCTGGGTGCCCTTTGGCGCTGGGCTTCTGAAATTTATTTTTGCGAAATTTGTCGAACAGGACCGGCAGACGATGGAGAGGCAGTCAGAAGGGCTCAAGCACAACCCACATCTCATGCTGATTGACGATGCCGACCGACCCGCTAAGTGGTATTTCGGATTGAAAGCCGCACATCTGGAGGCGAAACAAACCGGCACAGAGATGAAGCATCCGATGGCAGGGCCAGTCACGTTGAAGTGGAGGAGTTGAGCGGTCTTCAATGACCACCACCCGCTATTCCTTCACCAGCCACTCCAGCGCTTCTTCGCGCGTCTTGAACGTGGGCAGATCCCTCTGCGAGAAACTCTTAACATTTTGATAGAAAACGTTTGGCAGGCTGTCAGTTCCTACCCATGCTGAACGCTTTATGTGGGGACGGTCGAAAACCGCGCCTTCTTTGAGCGCGGTGAACGCCTTCTTGTCGAATTTCGCTCCCGTGAAATCCCCTAAAATCAGCACCGAACCTTTGGGCTGAGCAGTCACAAAGCGCGGCACCATGTGGCAGATTTCGTCCACCTGCGCAGCTGAGCAGTTGGACAAATCCACCAACAAGACATGCTTGCCTTTATGGACGATGAAACGGATACGATCGCTCATCGCTGACTCGCAGCGAAGTCCCTGGCAGGGGGTTGATATAAGCTGCCCCTGTTTGCAAAATCTTATTCCTGTTTTTCCGGTTTTGCCATTTTCGTCGCCGGCTTAGGCGCCGCTTTCAGCGCCTGCTCGGCCGGAATCTCGTTGCCGATCGCGTCCACATAGTGAACGTCGAAGGGCGCTGCGCCGGTCACGTCAAAAAGCACACAGGAAGCCAGGCAGGTGAACTGATGAACATGCCTGGAGGTCAGGTTCAGGTAGTCGCCCGCGCGGAGTATCACGGGACCACTGTCCTTCATTTCAGCCTTTGCTCTGCCGGAGACCATCATGAGTTGCTCACTTGGAGTGTGCCAGTGCCAGGGCAGCATGCAACCCGTCTGCGCCTTCAGGAGCAGTACGGCATTCCCTTTGGAAGGATCGCCTTCCTGCACAGCTCCCGTCATGCACTGCGGGACTCCCGGAAAATTGGTGAACTTGCTGGTGACGCTGGCGACGTAAAGCGGCTTGTCTGACTGCAGAGCTGGAAGCAATTGCGTGGTAACTGCGAAGATCGCGGGAACCAACAGCGATACAGAAACTGATCTTGCAAAACTCATGCACGCCCTCCGGAAGTAGAAATCCGGGAAGGAGTATATCAGCGCCTTAATCCTCATGCAGAACAAGAGTACTTAGCAGCACAGCCGATACTGACAATCACTCATACATTGCCGAGGGCGCGCCGGGCTTTCGAATAATCTCCCGCACGGCTCGTCCAGTTACTTGCTAACGTTCCAGCCGCCCAAAACAGCGCAAACACAAAAAACAGCTTGCTCCCCGGGACACCCGAGCGCCAAGCCCAGAACGCACCCAAGCTCGGGACAACTGCCGAAGAAGTCACTCCAGCAGACCACATGATTGCTCTGGCAACCGGGCTGGCCTTTTGCATGGAGGCCTTCTCTGTCTGCACTCCGAAAAAAGGAAGATGTTCGAACAACCACCGCAGTCCAGCGGGCCAGCCTCCTGGATTGCCAGTCCCGCCGATGGTGTAGAAAGCGAAGCGAATGCCAAGAATTCGTCCTGCAGCCCAGTGAGCGATGGCATGGCAACAGAAATACAGGAGAACCCAGCCCACGACCATGGCAGTGACGGCAGCCATGGTCGAGTGTGCAGATCTTGCCGCTGCGAGAGAAAGATAAGCGCCCACCAGCCCGACAATCTGTACCGAATTTCCGGCGACGATCGAAAGCCGGCAAAAAATTTTGCGTCTTGGAGACGAATCTGCCGAATTCATGTTTGCTTGGACGACCGAGCCGCGATTATAGACGCGGCCCTAAAGGGCCGCTCTTCCACGTTATTCTTGACGTGGCTCACGCCCGCCGCCATCCCGCTACTGGAGAGGCCGCACGTGATGAAGAGCCAGTCCAGCACGGCGCTCAGCGGCCGACCAACAATCCTTCCACCACCCCGTACGCCTCGCCCAGCGCCGCATCCAGCGCCTCGGGGTCCTTGCCCCCGGCCTCCGCCAAGTCTGGACGGCCGCCGCCCTTGCCCCCGACTTTTTGCGCGACGGGCCCGATGACTTTGCCGGCCTGAATCCGCGAAGTCAAATCTTTGGTCACGCCGACAATCAGAGCCACGTTCCCATTCGTCGCCGATCCCAGCACTACCACGCCGGAGCCAATCTTGTCGCGAAGCTGGTCCACCAGTGTCCGCATTTGGGGACGCTCCAGATTGTCCACGCGATGCGCCAGAACTTTGACCCCGCGCACCTCTTTTATCTTTTCACCCACGGAAGCCACTGACGACGAAGCCGACTTCATCCGCGCCTGATCAAGTTCGCGCTGCAAGCGTTTTATCTCGGCCTTGTCCTTCTCACGTTCTAGTTTCAAAGCTTCCGTCAGCGAAGGCCCTGCCTCTCCTCCGGAGAGCCCGGCGACGAAGTTTTCCAACTCATGATCCTTGCGAAAATGCTGCAGCGATCCCTCCCCCGTTACCGCCTCCACTCGCCGCACTCCCGATGACACGCTGCCTTCTTTCAAAATTTTGATCAGACCAATCTCGCCGGTCGCGCCGGTGTGCGTACCCCCGCATAGCTCAATCGAGAAGTCGCCAATCCTGATCACGCGCACGCGGTCGCCATACTTCTCGCCAAACAGCGCCATGGCCTTGTACTCGTTGACGGCCACGTCGATGGGCACGTTTTCGATGACCTCGACCCGCTGGTTCCGTAGCACTTCCTTATTAATAAGGTCTTCGATGTCCTGCAACTCTTCGTCTTCCACCGCAGTGAAATGAGAAAAATCAAATCGCAGATGATTCGGCGCCACCAGCGACCCCGCCTGCTTCACGTGCTTCCCCAGAACCTCGCGCAGTCCGGCATGCAACAGGTGCGTGGCAGTGTGATTGCGCATCGTGGACTCGCGAATTGATGTGTCCACGACGGCGTCGACTTTATCTCCGACCTTGAGGGTGCCCCACCCTACGCGGTTTTCGTAGGGTGGGGATTTTACGACCACTTGATGCGCCCTGACCCCCTGCACCGGGTAATAGCATCCCCTGACCTCCGCAACCACCAGT
>Ga0307472_100000396_pt1 | contig 14903 bp, 13 predicted proteins | sample atmos_gasesAM5C__2_FD_204582 | JGI IMG/M metagenome (GOLD analysis project Ga0307472, IMG submission 204582) | Hardwood forest soil microbial communities from Morgan-Monroe State Forest, Indiana, United States - atmos_gasesAM5C_05 | ecosystem: Environmental > Terrestrial > Soil > Temperate...
CTCATCGCGGAACACGCGCAGTGACCTTCGATCCGGTGGCGCCCGAGCCCGTGACTCTCACGGCGGGCGACGGGCGTACGCCGCATCTCGACTGGATCGACGTGCGCTGCGCTTGAAGAGCGAGCGACTCTCTAAGGCGATGGGGACGACACCGGCGGCGCCACCGTCCGGGGCCGCGCTCGCGCGCCGCGCGAGGCGCGCGCGAGGGCGATGCCGACGAGCACAATGACGCCGCCCAGGAGCTGTATGGGCTGCAAACGCTCATCGAGCAGCAGCCAGGCGTACAGCGCCGCCGCGATCACCTGCAGATAGAGTCCCACGGAGCCGAACGTTGCCGGCAGATGCGCCAGCGCGTAAGCGATCAGACTCTGCCCGAGCGCCTGCGCCGAAAGCGCCAGCACGAGGAGCACGAGCCAGCCGTGAGCGGTATCGGGCAGAAACCTCTCCCCCATCGCGAACGGCAGCGGCAGCAGCAGCAGGCTGAAGATGAGCGTGCTGGCGAACATGACGACGCCCGTGCCATGGCGGGCCCGCAGCCGCGCCACGACCAGAATGTAGGCGGCGTAGAACCACGCGGCGCCGAGCGCCAGCGCATCCCCCGCGAGCCCGTGGCCGCCGCCGGCGAGCTTCGGGCCCATGATGAGCACCAGGCCGCCGAAGGCGAGCAGCGTCGCGAGCAGAAAGGCGAGGCGCGGGCGCTCGCCCCACACCGCCCAGGCGAGGAGGGTCACTACGATCGGCGCGGTGTTCGCTTCCAGGCTCGATGCGGCGACCGAGGTGCGCATGAGGGAGAGGTGGTAGAGCGCAATGTCAGCGGCAAAGAACACGCCCGCCCACAGGAACCCGGGATCGAGCAACGCCTGGCGTGGCGGCGCGCCATCGGCTGCCACCGGCGCGCGCCGCTCGAGGAAAGCCCAGAGCGCGAGCGGCGGAACGGCCAGCGCGCCGCGCCAGAACGCGCTCGCCACGGCGCCGGTCTCCGAGACCCGCACCAGGACGCCGGAGCTGCCGATCGCCAGCGCACCGGCCAACAGCGCCAGCAGGGCGAGAAGTTCCGAGCGCTCGGATTTCATGCTGGCATAATCGCATGATGCGCGGCGCAAATTCCCTGCTGGTGCTCGGCGCCGCTTTCGCGGCACTCGCAGCGTGGCCGCTCCCGGCGCGGCCGGACGCGCCGTCCGGCACGGTCACCGTCACCGACCCGTGGGTGCGGGCCATCCCGGGCGCTGCGGTCGCGGCCGCCTACATGACGCTCCACAACGGCGGCGCCCGGCCGGTGCGGGTGATCGGCGTGCGCTCGGCGCTGGCCGGGCACGCGATGATTCACGAGACGCGGCTCGAGAACGGGGTCTCCACCATGCGTCCGCACGAGCCGCTCGTGATCGCGGCCGGCGCGCGCGTCACCCTCGAGCCCGGCGGGCTGCACGTGATGCTGCATGATCTCACCCACCCGCTCGCCGTCGACGAGCAGGTGCCGCTCGAGCTGCTGCTCGAGGGCGGCGGCCGCATCGCGGTGAGCGCGCGCGTGCGGCCGCTGAGCGGTCAGTGAGCTCCGCCGACTCTCCCCGCGATCACGTCACTCCCTACGATCGCTTCGCCTGGAGCGATGCGCAGATCGAGCAGTGGCTCATCGAGGGCCAGCACGCCGCCGAGCTCGGCGCCTACTTCGGCGCGGCCGAGTACCGGGCGCTCAAAGCTCTGGCGCACCGCGCACACCGCGTCCCGCTCGGAGCGGACGCGCTCCCGGTACTGATCGTGCCGGGCATCATGGGCTCGCAGCTCGGCCTCAAGCGTACCGCGCCCCTGCCGAATGACATCGTCTGGCTCGATCCCTTCGACATCCAGCAGGGGCGCCTCACGGTGCTCAAGGTCGGAGCCGGCGCGCCGGTCGTGCCGCTCGGCGCCGTGCTCTACACACTGCTGCGGCTGAAGCTCGCGCTGCGCGCCCGGGGCTTCGCCGCCGAGCTCCATGACTATGACTGGCGGCTCGGCGTCGCCGAGGTCGGGCGCATGCTGGCCGAGCGTCTCGCGCAACACGAACGGATCGCTGTCGTGGCGCACAGCATGGGCGGGCTCGTCGCCCGCGCGGCGCTGAAGGATCCGCGCACCGCGCACGTCACGCGCGTGGTGCTCCTCGGCACGCCGAATCTCGGCTCCTGCGCCGCGGTGCAGGCGCTGCGCGGCACTTACGCCGTGGTACGCAAGGTCGCCCGCCTCGCCGCGCAACCCTCCGCCGAGGCGCTCGCGACCGAGGTGTTCTCGAGCTTCCCGAGCCTCTACGACATGCTGCCGACCGGACACTGGAGCGGCCGCGCGGATCTCCTCGATGCCGCGGCCTGGCCACGCTCGGGCCCGCAGCCGCGCGCGGAGCTTCTGGCCGCAGCACGCGCGACACACCATCTCCTCGCGCCGGCGGATGCGCGCTTCGCGGCGATCGTGGGCGTCGGCCAGGAGACCGTCACCGCGGTGGCACGGCGGCAGGACGACTTCGTTTACACGCTCACCCGCCATGGAGACGGCACGGTGCCGGCGGCGAGCGCCGCGCTCGAGGGCGCGCCCTGTGCCTACGCGCGCGTCGCGCACAGCGATCTGACGCGCGACCCGGCCGTGGCGGCGGCGGTGGTCGATTTCCTCACGCGTGGGAGAACTTCTCGCCTGCCGGCGCGCTGGCTGAGCACGAGCCGGGCGGCGGCGCGGGTGAGCGATGCACAGCTGCGCCGCACGCATGCCGACAAGGTCGACTGGGGCGCGCTCACGCCCGAGGCCCGCCGGGCGTTCCTCGCGAATCTCAACGAGCCGCCGCAGTTCCGCCTGTCGGTGCCACGGAGCCGCGCAGGACGCTGACCCGCAGCGGTGGCGGCAGCAGCCCCTGCTTTCCTCCCTACTGCAGCGCGGCCGCAATCTTCTCGCGCTGACCGCTATCGGGCAGCCGCCCGGCGCCGCCCGCGAGATTGTCCTTCAGGTGCGCCACGCTCGCCGTCGCCGGGATGATGCAGGTCACCGCCGGGTGCGAGGCGATGAACTTGAGGATCAGCTGTCCCCAGCTCGAGGCATCGACTTCCGCGGCGAAGGCAGGCAGCGGCCGGCCGCGCAGTTTCGCGAGGAGCTCGCCGTCCTCGAAGGGACGGTTGACGAGCACCGCGACGCCGCGCCCGGCGGCGAGCGGCAGCAGCCGCCGCTCGGCGGCGCGCGTCACCGGCGAGTAGTTCACCTGCACGAAATCCAGCGGCTCGCGCTCGATGACGCGCTCGAGGTCGGGCTGCGCACTCACGGTGTAGTGCGTCACGCCGACATAGCGCACTCTCCCTGCCGCCTTCCATTCGCGCAGCGTCGCGAGCTGCGTGTCGAGATCGAGGAGGTTGTGTACCTGGATGAGGTCGAGGCGCTTCGCGTGGAGCAGTTCTCCCGAGCGCGACATCTGCCCGGCCCCGCCGCGCGTGCCACGCGTCCATACCTTGGTGGCGAGGAAGGCGCGCGCGTGCATCGCGGGCGTGAGGAGGTCCCCGAGCACCTGCTCGGCGCTCGAGTACATGGGCGAGGTGTCGATGAGGCGGCCGCCGCCGGCGAAGAACGCCTCGAGCACCGCGGCGAGCGGCTCGCGCTCGGCGCCGGAGATGCCGACCTCGAAGGTGCCCGAGGTCCCGAGCCCGATGAGCGGCAGCTCCTCGCCGCTCGAGGGGATGCACCGCGTGATCACGGGCACCTCAGGCGCACTCCTCAGATGTGCGCCGCCTCCGTGTCCACGACGCTTGCCCCGCCGTTCTCGACGACCCGCGCGAGCGCGGCCGCGAGCGGCAGGACCTGGGCGGCGTAGAAGGCGGCGGTCTGGATCTTGGCCAGGTAGAACTCGCGCTCGGCGCCCTCCAGCTGCGCCTCGGCGAGCGCGGCGGACTTCGCCAGGAGCCAGCCGCCGACGACGTAGCCGCAGAGCTTGAGATACGGCACCGACACGGCGAGCGCCAGCTCCGGCCGCTTCGCGAGCGCCTTGCCGAGCGCCTCGCTCGCGTGGCGCAGCTGCCCGACCGCTTCGAGCGCCGCGCGGCAGGTACCATCGACCAGCTCCTCGACGGCGGAGAGACCGTCGAGCTCGGTCGCCATTTCAGCGAGCAGCGCGGCCATCGCCGCTCCGCGGTCGCGGGCGATCTTGCGGCCGATGAGATCGTTCGCCTGAATCCCGGTGGTGCCCTCATAGATCGTGGTGATGCGCACGTCGCGCACGTACTGCGCGGCTCCCGTCTCCTCGATGAAGCCCATGCCGCCGTGCACCTGCACGCCGATAGCGGCGACCTCGTTGCCGAGCTCGGTGCACCAGCCCTTGACGATCGGCGTCAGGAGCTCGCCGCGCGCCTGGGCGGCGGCGCGCACCGCGGCATCGGGGCTGGCCGCGGCAAGATCGAGCTGCATGGCGGTGTAAAGGGTCAGCGCGCGCGAGGCCTCGGTCTGCGACTTCATCATGAGGAGCATGCGCTTCACGTCGGGGTGATTGATGATGGTCGCGGCGCTGCCGCGCTCGGCGCCGGGCGGCCGGCCCTGGATGCGCGTGCGGGCCCAGTCCGCGGCGCGCTGAAAGGCGCGCTCGCCGACCGCGTAGCCCTCGCTTCCGACCGAGAGCCGCGCGCTGTTCATCATGATGAACATGTGCTCGAGTCCCCGGCCCGGCTCGCCGATGAGATAGGCGACCGCTCCCGCCTTCTCGCCGAAGGCGAGCACGCAGGTGGGACTCGCGTGAATCCCGAGCTTGTGCTCAATCGAGAGGCAGCGCACGTCGTTGCGCTCGCCGAGCGAGCCGTCGGCGTTGACCAGCCATTTCGGCACGATGAAGAGCGAAATCCCCTTCACCCCCGCCGGCGCTCCCTCGATGCGCCCCAGCACCATGTGGATGGTGTTGGCGGTGAGGTCGTGGTCGCCCCAGGTGATGAAGATCTTCTGGCCGAAGAGCCGGAAGTGGTCGCCCTCGGGCACGGCGCGCGTGCGCACCTGCCCGAGATCCGAGCCCGCCTGCGGCTCGGTGAGCACCATGGTGCCGCTCCACTCGCCGCTCACCATCTTCGGCAGGTACCGGGCCTTCTGCTCCTGCGAGCCGGTGAGCTCGAGCGCGTGCACCGCGCCGTGCGTCAGCATCGGCCCGAGCTTGAAGGCGAGATTGGCCGAGCCCCAGAACTCCCCGACCGCGCTCACCAGCACCCGCGGCACCGGCTGGCCGCCGAACTCAGGCAGCGAGCCGAGCGCGGGCCAGCCCCCGGCCACGAACTGCTCGTAGGCAGCGCGGAAACCCGGCGCGGCGACGACGCCCTCCGGGGTCCAGCGTGCGCCCTCGGTGTCACCCGGGCGGTTGAGGGGCTCGAGCACGTCCTCGGCGAAGTGCGCCGCCTCCTCGAGCACCGAGCGGGCGAGCTCATCGGAGTACTCCGCGAAGTGCGGACAGGCGCTCAGGGTGCCCGCCCGGAGGAGCTCCTCGAGCACGAAGCGCATTTCCCTGAGTGGCGCACGGTACATTGGTCTGCCCCTCGTCTCACGGCCAGCCGCGGGGTGCGCGGCCGGCGCTTTCTCTCAAGCCGGAAAGGCTTTCAGTGTACCTTGGTCTTCAGTCGCGGGCGGCGGCGGGCGGGGCGAGCGCCGGCACGATGTTCGCGGCCAGGAAATCGACGAACTGCTGCACCCGCGGGTCGGACTCGAGCGTCGTCGGGTAGAGCGCGTAGAGGGCGTCCGCGGGCGGCACCGACCACTCCGGCAGTACGGTCTTCAGCCGCGCAGTCGCGAGGCCCTGGCGGCAGAGGAACTCCGGCAGCAGCCCGACGCCGAGCCCGGCGGCGGTGGCGGCGTGCAGCACCGCCGGATCATCGACCGCGAGCTTCGGAACGAGCGGCACCTCGGCGCGCTGCGCCCCGCGCGTGAGCGTCAGGCGAAACTCCGGCGAGCCGGCGACTTTCTGGGTGAGGAGATCGTGCTGGCGCAGGTCGTCCGGTCGGGCGGGAGCGCCACGCTGCTGCAGGTACGCAGGCGTCGCGGCGAGCAGCGCCGGCGGTGCGCCGAGCAGGCGCTGGGTGAGCACGCCGTCCTCGGGCGGGCGCGTGCGGATCGCGACGTCCCAGCCGCCAGCCTCGAGCTGTTGCGCATCGAGCGCGACTTCGAGCGGCACGTGAGCGAAGGCCTCGAGAAAACGCGGCACGAGCGGCGAGAGCAACACTCGCCCGTAGGTAGGATCGGCCACCACGCGCAGCGGCCGCCCCTCGGGAGTGACGAGCCGCGCGATCGCGCTGCGCGCGTGATCCGACTCCTCGCCGACCCGGCGCGCGTGTGGATAGACGAGCCGGCCTGCGGAGGTGAGGGCGATGCGCCGCGTGGTGCGCTCGAGCACGCGCATGCCGAGAGTCTTCTCGAGATCGGCGACCGCCCGGCTCACGGCCGCCTTCGGCACCCCGAGCGCGCGCGCCGCGGCCGAGAAGCCATTCAGGTCCACGACTTTCGCGAGCATCGCGAGCTGCGCAGGCGTCCAGATCAGGCTCATGGTGGCCTCAATCCAGTTTGGAACTCACGCTATTGTTTCACCTGAGAGGCACGCGCGCCAGTCCTCCCGAGGCTAGAATCTGCGACCCTCGCCTCGTGGCTCACCCCGAAGGGGAACTCATGAAGATCTCGATGCACGCCATGTCGGTGGATGTCTTCACGCACGCGCTCGGCAATCTCTCGGCGTTTCTCGAGAAGGGCCAGGCGCACGCCACGCAGAGGAAGTTCGAGCCCGCGGTACTGCTCGCCTCGCGGCTCGCGCCCGACATGCTGCCGCTCACCCGCCAGGTGCAGATCGCGTGCGACGTGGCGAAGAACGGCGTCGCGCGGCTCGCGGGCCAGGAACCGCCGCGCTTTCCCGACACCGAGGCGAGCTTCGAGGAGCTGCACGCGCGCATCGCCCGCACCCTCGACTATCTGAAGGGCGTCCCGGCGAGCGCGCTCGAGGGAGCAGAGACGCGCGACATCAAAGTGCCGACGCGCGATGGCACGCTCGAGTTCAAGGGACTCGAATTCCTCCAGCACTGGGCGATCCCGAACGTGTTCTTCCACGTGACGACCGCCTACGCGATCCTGCGCCACAACGGCGTCGAGCTCGGCAAGCGCGACTTCCTCGGCAACGCGCGCTGAGCGCGCTCGCGCGCCCCGCCGTGTGACGCGCCGCCCGCTCCGGCGGCGTGCACAGTGAGACGCGTGCACACTTTTTAGCTGTGCCGGTCCGCTCCTCTCAATATGACAAATGAGGGCGAGCGGCGCTGTCGCCTATTTGCGAACAGAACGCGAGGGAAATCACGGCGGCATAATCCCGGTACTGCCACGCTCGCACTCGAGGGAAAGCGCTGCGCTTGAACGGCGCACGCTCGGTGTTCCAGTTCGATACCGGGAAGAGCCGCCTTTGCTGCAGAAATTCAGGGCCGCGCGCGCGGCTAACAAAGCGCCCGCCGCTACGCCGCCCGTGCCAACACCCGCGCCGGCGCCGTCCGCGGCACCCGCGACAGTCGACTCGCTCGGCCAGCAGCTGCGCGAGGTGCTGCCCACGCGCCGGCTCCATTCGGTCTCCCTGTGCGATCACGAAGCGAACGTCCTGTGGCTGAGCGAAGGCGCACTTGGACCCGACGAGCACATGCTGGTGCTCGAGGCCCTCGAGGCGCTGGCCGCCGACGCCTCGCTCCCCTGCCACGAGACCGCGCTCGAGGATGGACGGCTCGCCGTGTTCCTTCCGGTGCGCGCTCCGATGGGGAGCCTGGTGGGCATCGCCATGATCCTCGCCGACAGCAAGTCCATCGGCGACGACACCCTCGGGCGCATGACCGCAGCGCCGGTGCGTACGATCATGCAGCGCCTCGCGGTGCTGCTGAGACCCTCCGCAGCCCTCGGCGCCGTGGCGCCGGTACCCGCCCAGGGAATCGAGGATTCCGAGCCCCAGGGAGCTGCCGCGGCACCCGAAGCCGAAGCTCCTGCTCCCGAAGAGACTCCCGAGCCCAAGGCTTCCGCCGCCCCCGTCGCGCTGGAGCTGGTCACCGAGGTGGAGGCCGAAGTGCCGGCTGCACCGGCTGCCAGACCCGAGCCTGAGGACGATCTCGACGAGACCATCATCAGCGCGGAGGAGATCGCGAGCATCCTCGAGCTCGAGCTGGTGCCCGATGAACCGCCGGCGAAGGCCGCCGAGCCCGCCGCCGCGCCGCCTCGGGCGAATGGAGCGGCCAAAGCCGCCGCGCCCGCGCCTGACGAGGATGAGGAGCAGAGCGGCATCGCCGACTCCGGGATGCTGAGGCTCGAGTTCCTCGCCGAGCCCCCGGTCGTGCGGCCGGCCCCGAACCCGAGCGCCGTGGCGAAGAAGCTCCACGCCGCCACCAAGGCCGCCGAGGTCGCCCCGACCCGCGGCCCGCGTCCGCTGCCGACGCCGCCCGCCAAGGCGCCGGCCGTGCGCGCTCCGGCAGCGCCCGCACAAGCCCCCAAAGCCAAAGCGCCTGCGCCTGCCGCCGCTCCCGTAGTCAAGGCGGTTCCGGCCGCTATGCCCGCGGCCGCAAAGCCCGCGCCGGCACACGCCAAGGCGCCGGCGCCCACGAGCAGCCCGTTCGAGCCCGTGCCGCCTCACTCGCGCCTCTCGCTCAGCGACCGCGATGACGACGTCGTGGTGCTCTTCGACTCCGACCCGCTCGAAAGGCCGGCACCCGCGCCGGCACCCGCGGCCGCGCCCGCTCCCCCGGCTCGCAGCGCTGCACCGCCCGCCAGGCCTGCCGCGCAGCCGACCCGCACCGCGCCGGCGCGCATCGTGCCGCCCGTGCGCACCTCACCCGCGGTCCGCACACCGACTCCGGTGCGACCGGCACCGGTTGCCCCGCGCTCCGCCCCCGCGGCGCGCGCACCTTCTCCCGCTCCTGCCCCGGCCGCAGCTCCTGCCCCGGCCGCAGCTCCTGCCCCGGCCCCGGCCGCAGTCCCGGTGGCCGTGGCGCCCGCTCCGGCCGCACCGCCTCCGGTCGTGGCAGCAGCCCCCGCAGCCTCACCGGCGGCGGGAGCTGCGAGCCCGCCACTCGACTTGCTTCTGTTTGCGAAGCTGCGCGCCGGCGGCCAGACACGGCGCTTCCAGGTAATGCCGCGCGATTCGGCCGCGGCCGATGAGCAGACGCTGCAGCAGCTGCTCGCCTGGCTCGCCGCCAATCGCGCGCTCTGGAACAGCGTTCCGACGAGCTTCACGGTGAACCTCTCGGTCACGTCCCTCGAGGACGAGCGCTTCCTCACCCGGATTGGCGCCCTGCTCAACGCCCAAGGGATCGCCGGCGAGACGCTCGGCTTCGAGATCGCCGAGTCGCTGTGCGCGCAGCAGCGCGCCAAGGTCGAGCGTTTCTTCTCCCAGTGCGAGAAGCTCGGCGCGTGGATCGCGATCGACGACTTCTCGTTCGACTCGCAGGTGCTGCCGCTCCTGCGCTCGAAGTCGTTGCGGATGCTGAAGCTCGACGCGCGGCTCACGGCCGCGGCGCTGCGCGACAAGCTCTCGCAGGCCGTGGTGGTCGCCAGCGTCCAGGCCGCCAAGGTGCTCGGCATTCACTGCTCGGCCAAGAAGGCCGACTCGCATGCCTCGCTCCAGTACCTGACCGCGATCGGCCTCGACTACGCGCAGGGAGCCGCGCTCTCGAAGACCGTGGCGCTCGAGGCTATCGCGACCGCTCCGGAGTCGCGCTCGGGCGGGCTCCCGTCTCTCGACAATAACGAATAGATTCTGTCACTTAGAGATCCTCCGGCCGATCCCCCGGGACACGCTGCGCTGAGATTCCCCCTGCGACGAAACGAGAGCGGCGCGCGCCCGGAGATGCGCCGCCCGGCACGCCATATGCCCTAAGCTTGCCCGGCTGGCCCCCGGGCGCATCAGGCGTCCGCCGGGACGGCGCCCGATGAAGAATCCGACGCTCGAGCAATTCCGTAAGAACCGCAACGTCCTGTTCTGGACGCTGCACGCAGCAGGCTGGGCGGCGTACGGCATCACGCAATACGTCGGCGCGCTCTTTTATCCGAATGCCGCGAGCTACGCGCGGATGTGGGTGGTCGTCACCCTCGCGGGCTTCGTCCTCTCGGCGCCGATGCGCTACATCTACCGGCGGCTCTGGGGCAGAGCGCCGCGCACCCTCATCGTCGGCGTGCTGCTCACCTGCTACGTCACCGCGCTGATCCTGCGGCTGGTGATCAATCTCGCCTACATCAAGTTCGTCGAGCCCGACTGGCAGGTGAAGGAGATCTTCGAGCTCTTCGGCGGCGCGCTCTCGACCGCGTACCTGCTGCTTTGCTGGAGCGGGCTGTACTTCGGCATCAAGTTCTACGAATCCAAGCGCCAGCAGGAGGAGGCGATGCTGAAGGCGGTGGCGCTCGCGCAGGAGGCGCAGCTGAAGATGCTGCGCTACCAGCTCAATCCTCATTTCCTCTTCAATACGCTGAACGCCATCTCGACGCTGATTCTCGACAACCAGAACCGCAAGGCGAACCACGCGGTCGCGCGGCTGTCGGAGTTCCTGCGCTACACGCTCGACCAGGACCCGATGAAGAAGGTGACGCTGCGCCAGGAGATCGAAGCACTCGATCTCTATCTCGGCACCGAGCGCTTGCGCTTCGGCGAGCGGCTGAGGCTCGAGTACGCGATCGAGGAGCCGGCGCTGGAGGCTCTGGTGCCGAGCCTGCTGCTGCAGCCGCTGCTCGAGAACTCCCTGAAGTACGCCGTCTCGGCACGCGAGCAGGGCGGAATGGTGCGCATCGAGGGGCGCACGCGCGAGGGGCTGCTCGAGCTCTCGGTGATCGACGACGGCCCGGGGTTGCCCGATGGGCCGCCGCCGAGCGACCGCCGGGGCGTGGGACTCGCCAATACGCGCGAGCGGCTCAAGGTACTCTATGGCAACACTTGCCGCTTCGCGGCGATCAACTGTCACCCGGGTCTCAGGGTCGACCTGGCGCTGCCGCTCGAGACGGCGCCGCCCGAGGAGCGGGCGGCGCAGCGGGCGCTGACCGCGCGGCGTTCGGGAGGCATCCACGCATGAAGGTTCGTACGATCATCGTCGATGACGAGGTGCTGTCCCGGCGCGGGATCGAGATCCGCGCGCGCGAGCTGCCGGACTTTGAGATCGTGGCGCAATGCGCCAACGGCCGCGAGGCGCTTGCGGCCATCCAGCAATACAAGCCGGACCTGGTGTTCCTCGACATCCAGATGCCCGGGATGTCGGGCTTCGAGGTGCTGGCACACCTGCCGCAGGAGTCGTTCCCGCTGGTGGTGTTCGTCACCGCCTACGACCAGTACGCGATCCAGGCATTCGAGGCGCGGGCGATCGACTATCTGCTCAAGCCCATCGACGAGCAGCGCTTCGCCGAGGCGGTCGAGCGGGTGCGCGAGCACCTGCGGGCGCGCAGCGCCGCGGCGCAGCGCGACCGGCTGATGCAGATCATCGCGGAGATCACCGGCTGCGGGCAGCTCGCACTCGACGAGCTGCTCGAGCACGGCCGCAAGGCCCTGAGCGGCGGGCGCCCCGAGGTGCTGCCGATCCGCCAGGGGCGCGAGACGGTGCGCGTTCCGGTGGCGAGCATCCAGTGGGTCGATGCGGCCGGCGATTACATGTGCATCCACGCCGCCGGCGAGACCCACATCCTGCGCGGCACGATGAAGGAGCTCGAGGACCTGCTCGACCCGCAGCTCTTCCAGCGCGTGCACCGCTCGACCATCGTGAACCTGCGCCTGGTCAAGAGCCTGCGCGCCCACATGAACGGCGAGTACTTCCTCACGCTCGAGGGCGGACACGAGCTGAAGCTCTCGCGCACCTATCGCGACAAGATCGAGTACTTCCTCTCGGGCTCGAGCGGCGTCAGGACGCAGTGACGGGCGTCGCAGGAGCGGCCCGGGCGCTTCGGCGAGTGAGAACTGCGTCACGAAGTCGGCCCCGCATTCCCGATCTGTGAGCCACCCCGACGCCGCCACCAGACGGCATTGTAAAGATATGTCGACCTATGGAAGCTGCGTCCCGCCCGCCCATGGAACCCCTTGCAGAGCTGCCGGCCGAGGAGCCGGCGGACGCCGCCGCGTCCGCTTCCAGGCCTAAGCCGGCCCCCGAGGCCGCCGAAGAGGCGCCCGCCCCGTTCGACCCGGCGGCCACCCAGACGCTGCTGAAGCCCGAGATGCTGCTCGCGGATGACGAGCCGACGATACCCGGCGTGCTCGTCGAGCCCGCGCCGGCCGAGACGACCCAGACCCTGGACTTCGAGCCCGACGAATCGTTCTCGCTCGCAAGCCCCGTCGCGGTCGACAAGATGCTGTCGGCGCCCCCGCCTGTGGCAGCGCCCGCTCCGCAGGGCCCGTCGCTGCGGGTCACCCCCGATGAGGACGAGCTCACTCTGATTCCGGACACGCCCGGCGCTGCCGCCGACGCACCCGCGCCCAAGCCCACGGGCATGAGCCCCGCGCCGTCCGCGAAGACCGCCGAATCCGTGCCCCCGGCCGCACTACCCGCGCTCGTGCCGCTCGCCCGACGCGCCTCGCTCACCGCCGCCGCCCAAAGGCTGGCGGAAGCCGCGGCCGCCCCGCCGCAAAGCGTGGAGAAGCCACCGAAGCCGGTGGCTGCCCCGGCACCGGTCGCGCCCGCCAGGCCGCGCGCCGCTCCGCCGGCGGCTCCGGCGAGCGTCACGCCGATTGCGAAGAAACCGGCCTCCGCCGCACCCGCCTCTGCGGTGACGCCGGAAGAGCCTCCCGCACCCGTCACGTCGCCGCCGGCGGAAGCCCCCTCGCTCGCCAGCTGGGCGAATGCGCGTGCGGCTGCCGCCGCCTCCGCCAAGGGCAACGCGGGCGCGGCAGCGCGCAGCAGCGTGCCGCCTCCGGCGAAAGCTGCACCGCCCGCTCAACCGGCGGAAAAGCCGCGTGCCGCACCCGCGAGACCCGCACCCGCCCCGACCGCCCAGGCAGCGCCAGCCGCTCCGCGGGGAATGGACCGCGACTTCATCGCGCGCAATCAGATCGTCGAGCGCTTTCTCTCCGGGAAGCTGCCGATCAAGGCGGCGACCGATTTCGAGCGCTATTGCAAGGAGCACCCGGAGCTGCTCGATGAGCTGGGACTCCCCGAGCGCGTGAACGCCGGCCTGCGGCTCCTCGAAGCGAGCGGCAAACCCGAGCCCTGGCAGGAGGCGGCGAAGCCGATCTGGCAGCGGCCCCAGGCGATTTTGGGCGTCGCGGGCTTCGCCGTGCTGCTCGTGCTCGCGCTCTCGATCGTCGCGGCCGGCAGCATCGGCAAGACCCGCAGGATCCTCGAGCTGCAGCGGCAGGTCACCGATCGCACGCTCGATGCGGCGACCGGCACCCGCGTCATCCGCCTGCTGCCGAACCGCTCGGGCGCCTCGAGCATGCCCGCCATCGCGATCGGCGGCGGAGCCGCGCAGCTCGTCGATTTCCACATCGACGAGTCGCGCTCACCCTACAAGGACTTCCGCATCACCATCGACCGCCTCGACCAGGGGCGCGTGATGGTGATCGACAACCTCACCAAGGATTCCAACGGCCACCTGCGCGTGGTGGTCAACAGCTCGGCCTTCGGTCCCGGGAATTACCTGCTCACCATCGAGGGCCTCACCCTGCGCCTCGAGCCGCAGCCCGATTCCTGGGTGACGATCGGCATCCTGCAGCGCTGAGTCACCCGCGCCGGGCCTCAATGCGCCCGGTCGTACCTCGGACTGTAGGGCCCGTAGGGGAGCCCGGTGTTCTCCGGCAGAAACAGCGTCGCGTTGGCGATGCGACTCACGTTGTGAGCCGTGTCCGCCTTCTTGTTGATCGCCTGGGTGATCGCAGCCGCAATCAGGTCCGCGAGCAGACTGCCGGATCCGTTTCCGTTTCCGGACTGCTGCGCGAAGCCGCGTCCCTCCCACAGGAGAGTCCCGGTGCGCGTGTCGATCAGCTTCGCGGTCACCTCGACCGTGGTGACGCTGTTAAAGACGACGAACTTGCTGCCGTACTGCTTCAGATCCAGATACATCACGGCGTCGGCGCCGGTGATCTCGCCCACCTTGCCGGGCGGCACCTGATTCATCTCGCCCGTCGTCGGAAGCCCATTGTCCTTGAAGAACTGATCCACGACGGCGACGGGAAAGACGTAATAGCCGCGCTCGGCGATCGGACGGCTCACGGTCGAAAGATAACTGTAGGTTCCCTCGAGGGTGGTGCTCTCGTTCAGCGGCGGGATGACGAGAATCGACCTCGGAGGGTGCGCGTGGAAGTTGGTGTAATCGTAGGGCTTGGCCGTCTCGCACCCGCCCAGCAGGGCAAGCAGCGCAACTGCCGCAAGCCACGCACCGGCGAGACGCGCCCGGGTCGTCACGGCTTCTTCAAATTCGCGATGAGGCGATCCACGAACGTGGCGGATTCGGGAAATTCCGCCTTTTCCGTCAGGAGCTCCTGGTGCGCCTGATCGACCCTGCCCACCTGGTAATAGAGCGCCGCGAGGTGCGCATGCCAGCCGGGCGGCACCCGATGGTTGGTCGAGCGCGCCACCTGATAGTCCTTCTCCAGGAGCTCGATCTGCTTCTCCGCCGGCATGTCCTGGGGAGACAAGTAGGCGGCGTAGATCAGCTCTTCGTAGCTTCCCCAGGTGTAAACGGTCGGGGGCGGCGTGACGCACCCTGCGAGCAGGACGGCGGCGCCCGCAGCGAGAGTCGGGAAAAGAAACCTCATCGGCCGGTCTGCGACGCAGCCCACGCCCCGTTTTCCATCCCCTCGACCAGATGATCGACGGCTTCGCGGATCGCAAGGTCGAGCACCTTGCCGTTGAGGGTCGAATCGTAGCTCGCGGTGCCACCGAACCCGACCACTTCCCGGTTGGACAACGCGTATTCGCCGGCTCCTGACACCGAATAGACGACCTGAGAGGTGAGCACGTTGATAA
>Ga0307472_100000397_pt1 | contig 14897 bp, 12 predicted proteins | sample atmos_gasesAM5C__2_FD_204582 | JGI IMG/M metagenome (GOLD analysis project Ga0307472, IMG submission 204582) | Hardwood forest soil microbial communities from Morgan-Monroe State Forest, Indiana, United States - atmos_gasesAM5C_05 | ecosystem: Environmental > Terrestrial > Soil > Temperate...
GACCGGTACAAACGCCTATGCAGTCCTAGGTGAGCAAGGTGGGAAGCGCGCGCGCGTTCTCGATTTGGGTTTCGGCGGGGTGGCCATCGAGTTCGATTCTCAGGAAGAAATCCCGGAGAATCTGTTTGCCATCCTGCACGTTCCAATTCTCCCTCCCGTGCGCGTCAACCTGAAACCCGTTTGGAAACAGCAGACGGCGCAAGGTGCAACTCGCGTCGGCTGTTCGTTTGTTTCCTGAATTTCTACTTGGTTTTCCAATCCTATGCGCGGAGCCATGGCAGTTTTTCTTCGGCCTGTTCTTGTTCTTTGTTCTCCGATCTCTTTTATTGAGAGTTGACTCCGCCGCCCTTCCTGGCTCCTGCTACAATTCGGCCCGCTATTCGTTTGGGAAAGGACTCCCATGCACGAACCAAGAGCCAGCCGGCCCTACTGGCCCGATGCCCTCTCGAAATCGCCTGAAGACACGTCGAGCCTGAAACCCTGGTCTTGGGCATTGGAGCGCCTCGAGAAATCCCATAACTACTGGATTGCCACCACGCGGCCAGAGCGCCGCCCTCACCTCATGATCATCTGGGGCATTTGGTGGCAGGATGCCTTCTGGTTCAGCACCGGGCCGCGCACGCGCAAGGCAAAAAACATCGCCGCGGTTCCGCACGTCGTGATTGGAACCGAGGACGCCGCCGAAGCAGTCATCCTCGAAGGAACGGCAGAGGAAATCACCGATCGCTCGGCCTGGAAGCAACTGGCGAAAATCTACAATGCCAAATATGGCGGTGACGTTGAGCCGCTCCTGATGGCTTCCGACGGCTGTGTTTTCCGCGTCCAGCCCCAAGTTGCTTTTGCCCAGGATGAGCACGCAGAAAATTTTGCGGACGCCGTCACGCGCTGGCACTTCGAGGAAGACTAGCCAGCAACTCCAAAAAAAACATTGCACTCATTTCAGGGCTTGGGCGACGCGTTCCACATCTCTTGTTTAATCTTCCATTCACCGCCCTCGCGATGCAGCACCAGCGCCATCTTCCCGTAGCCGTCGAAATCCGGCTTCCCTTCCGGCGCTTTCGCCACTTGGTGTTCCATGGCCCATTCTGTCGCCCAGTCTCCGCACACTTGAACGTCGTGAAATTCCATCTCCTCTTTCGTCACCTTATATCCCGGATTTTGCGAGAGAACGTTTTCGACCCAAGCGGTGATGGTTTTTCTCCCGGCAATCGGCACCTCTCCCTGCATCAGATCCACGCCGTCTTCAGCCCACATTGCCATAATGGCGGGCGTGTCCATCTTTAGATGGAGCTCCGTAAACTTCTTGTTGAACGCGTCAATTTCGCTCCGCGCGTCGGCATTCGAGTTTCGCGCGCTCGTTCGAGCGCAGCATAGACTCACCAACAAAATCCCCGCCGCCACCGTTGCCACCCCGAATTTCAACATCTCACCCTCCTCGCGGAACTCAACAACTCTCGCAAATCTATCCCATTTTGCGAAATTTGACTCTTCGCGTATGATAGAGAATTGCTCGCGACCTAGCGACGCGGCTGTGTGACTGCCTTTTGGTCACAGCTTCAACTGCCCGGCTTTGCCGGGTCTGCCGTGCAGACCGGACGCGACGAAAGGCAGCCTCCATGAAACCCGGTATTCATCCCGATTATCATCCCGTTACAGTGCACTGCGCCTGCGGCCACACGTTCCAGACGCGCTCCACGATTAAAGGCGACATGCTGCGCGTGGAAATCTGCTCGAATTGCCATCCGTTCTTCACCGGCAAGCAGAAACTGCTTGACACTGCGGGCCGTGTCGAGCGCTTCACCAAGAAGTATGCCGACGCCGCCGCCAAGGCCACCGCCGCAAAGAAGTAGCACAGACATTCCTGTCTGTTTCCTTCCTGCTTAGTACGTCCTAGTTTTCTCGTGGGGCAGACACAAATGTCTGTCCCACTTTTTTCTCTGTCACACGTTGCACGTTTTTTCTTTCTCTGTGCGCTCTGCGCTCTCTGTGTCCTGTGTGTTAAATTCGTTCCGCCCGTGTAAAATAGCTGTCCAACGTGGCCACCCAATCTCGCATGTTCGACAGCTCGCGTCCCGGCGAGCACGTCGATTCCGGCTCGCCCCGCGTCACTCTCCGGAACGCCTTTGCGCATCCCTTCGATTCCGCCATAGCCGCCGCGCGCACCTGCTACGCGCCGCGCCTCATCAACCCCGAAGAGATCACCGACAAGCAGCGCGTGAACATCGGGGCCGCCACTTTCTACAGCGGCCACCACACCGTTTACCAACACGCGCATTTTGAATTTGGACTCGAAAACGTCAGCCGCCAATTCGTCTGGTCTTTTCTTCACGCGCATCCCTTTTACAATTCCGAGCAGCAAAGCCAGCGCTACGTCCGCCTCGACCGCGCGCAAGCCTATGTTCCACCGGTCTCGCTTTTCTTCGACGAAAAGAGCAAAGAAATTTACGAGCACTCGATTGCGCGTGCTTGGAACTACTACCGCGAGCTTTCCGCGCTCCTGATCGGCGATGCGCGCAACATCCTCAACGACATCTGGCACGTCAGCCCGATGTCGCATACCAAACGGCTGCAAAAAATCGAGCGCTCGGCCGAAAAGCGCGCCATCGAAATCGCCCGCTACGTTCTTCCCGTCGCCGCGTTCACAACCATGGTGCACACACTTTCCGGTATCGTTTTGCACCGCTTGTGGCGTATGTGCTCCGCTTCCGACGCGCCGAGCGAGGGCCGCGCTGTCATCGGCGAAATGGTTTCGCAGGTGAAAACGATTGACCCTCAGTTTTTCGAGCGCTTCGGAACGGAGCCGCTCGAAGAGCTTCCGGAATGGTCCGATCGCTTTGCGATCGCCCGGGACAATGTTTCGCAACCGGCTGCTCCCGCCGGCGAATCCTTCGCGCGCGAATTCGACGCCAAGCTCAACGGAAAGACTTCCCGCCTTGTCGACTATTCTCCAAACGCGCTCCGCATCATAGCCGACTCCTTCCGCGCCGTCGCCGGGCTTACTGCTTCCCAATGCTCCGACTCGGACGCGCTCGATCGCTTGCTCAATCCCGCGCGCAATCTCTACCGCCTTGAAACGCTCAACGTTGGCGTACACGCGCCGATGATGCGCGCGCTCCAGCACGCCAACTACACGTTCGCCAAGAAAATCAGCCACACCGCCGACAGCCAGGACCAGCGGCACCGCATGGTCCCCGGTTCGCGTCCGCTGCTTACGCTTGCGGACACGCGCAATCCCGACTACATCACGCCGATGCTTCTCGCCGCGAATCCGCGCGCCAAAGAAACTTACGAGCGCGCCATGCACGACGCCTGGTCGGCCAAAAATCAGCTTCTCGACCGCGGGGTGCCTCTCGAAATCGCGCTCTACGTTCTCCCCAACGCGAAATCCATCCGCCTCTACGAATCCGGCTCGCTGCTCCATCTGCTCCACAAATGGACCATGCGCACTTGCTTCAACGCCCAGGAAGAAATCTTTCAAGCCTCGATGGACGAAATCGCCCAGCTTCGTGAAGTCCATCCTGAACTCGCGCGGTACATTGGCCCGCCGTGCCATCTTCGCGCCGGAATCACCACGCCCATTTGCACCGAAGGCTCGCACTTCTGCGGCGTCAAAGTCTGGCTCGACTTCCCCAACACCCCCCGCCGCATCTGAAACCGCGTCGAAGCTAGTGGAAAGAAATCGCAAGCCCGTCGAGTCTTCAGCCCCCGGAATTTCTGAGTAGGGTCCTTACCGGATGCCGTCTAAGGTGTTTACGAGATTGCGTCTAAATTGCAATTCCTTATGCTCATGCTCTATCACCGAAAGGCGTTTCCCCTCATTTTGTTGCCGGAACAAAATAAAAGACTCCGGGTTGTATCCGAATGATCGGGGGATACGTTACATATTTCGAAAGTTGATCTCGGGGGGTCCTCATGTTGTCCACGGTTCCCTTGTTTCGCTCTCGTTCCATTCCTTTTCCTGCACAGTTCTCAGCGCTTCTCGCTTTATTGCTCGGAGCCAGTATCGCCTCTGGCTGCTCTTCCGGTATGCCTATGTCTATGGTTCCGCCGCCACCGCCGGGCCCAACTACTGTTCCCCTTCTCCTTTCCAGTACCGCGAACGACAAGCTTGTGCAATTCCAGCTGTCCATTGTCAGCATCACACTTACCGACAAATCTGGCCATTCCGTACCGCTTTACAGTAACGCGAACTTAGGACCCGGCGCGGTTGGCGCCACGGAGTTTATGCATTTGAACGGCGTTTCTGAACCACTGGTTACTGCAAGCATTCCCCAGGGTACGTATTCGATGGCCTCCGTCATTGTAGGCTTTTGCGATTTTACAAATGCCTTCGACGATTCGATGGGCGGGCTCACGATTTCCACCTACGCCGAAGGGCTCTGCGGGCAAGGCACAGGCAACACAACCGTGAATTTGCCCAGTCCAATCGCCATCAGTAGTTCCCCAATGGCCCTGTCGCTGAACCTGCAGGTACCACAGTCTTATACGCTCAATGGAATGGGGGCTTCCGCCACTTACACCATATCTCCGGTCTTTACTCTTTCCCCGGTTCCAATCTCGTCGCGGCCTGCTAACAATCAGAACGGCAAGGTCACAGGAATCAACGCTCAGATCACTTCCATCAACACATCCGGCAACGGGTTCATAGTGAAAACAGGCGATGGCTTTTCTTTGAACGTAAAGTCTGACAACAATACCGTGTACCAGGGCGTGGCTGGATTCTCGACGCTCGCAGCCGGAACGCTAGTAAACATGGATCTCGCAATCCAGCCCGACGCTTCTCTGCTGGCTACACGAATCGAAGTGGATGATCTAGCCGCCCCTTCCACTACCATCGGCCCCCTTCAGAGTCCCACCTCCAACCCGGGACAGTTTGTAACCTTCCTGCTCGAAGGCGTTGGGTGCACCACTTATCCCAGTCCTTCTCTCCGTTGCGATGGGTTGTTGGCTTATGACACCAAAACAATCTTCTCGGTCTCGGGACAGCTAGGGAATTTGCAGAGCCTTCCGTTTGCCGCTTCTTTTAGTGGCGCTAGCTTTTTCCCCGGGCAGAATATTTCGGTATTTTCTGCCGGTTTACCTGCGAGCGGGAGTTTTGCGACCGCATCGACCATCACTTTGGCGCCGCAAAGCCTGAATGGGACCGTCACCGCTGTCTCGACCATTGGCGCGTTCAACGTCTACACCGTCGCACTGGCTGGTTACGACTTAATTCCGATTCTCCAAGTGTCCCTGGCTCCGGCGAATCGTCTTCCAAGCCCAGGCACCGTTGTGGTGTACGCCGATGCGAACACTCAGCTCCTCAACTCCACATCCATCGGCATCGGCAGCGTCCTGCGCTTCCGCGGTTTGCTTTTCAACGACAACGGCTCGCTCCGTATGGATTGCGCTCAAATCAATGACGGAGTCCCCGAATAGTCCCTGCCATACAGTTGCCTCCTCTCCGCTGGCGCAACCGCCCTGGCGTCCTCGCGCGTCTAAGTATGTAGAGAGGTGCCCGGCCATGCGCTTGTTCGCTCGTCCTTGCCTTGCGCTCTTTACAGCAGCTCTGCTGCTGTGCACGCCTACAATTGCCTTTAACACGCCGCTTTCGGAGCAGGCGGTGCGCGAGGCGTATTTCCTTGGGCGGCGGCGCGATGAATCGATGTACGCCTTCCTGAACAAATACACGAAACTTCTACCTGCTCCCAAAACCGGGCCGTACATTTCTGCCGTTAGCTTCCTTACGCCTTTCGCGCTTCTCGTCCAGTATTCCAGCCGGCAACCCGACTACAGCGCGCAGCGCGCGGCTCTGGACCACAAAGCGCATGACGAAATCGTCGAAATTCAGGTGGATATTCAGCTCACGCAGTCCTATGGCGCCATGATCGCCACGCCCACGCATTCCCGCTCCGGTTCTCCGACCGGTCTTCAGCAGCGTTCCCCGGAATTCTGGCGCGCCTTCAAGTACCGCATCTTCGACGGCAACGAAGAGATCACGACCGAAGACATCTCCGGCGAGCCCCAGTATCAATGCTCGGAGGGCGGCTGCACTCTTACCGGCGCCATCGTGTATATCCAGTTTCCCGCGACCGCCTTCAAGTCCGATTCCGCTGGCGTCGAAGTGACTCCACGCGAAGGAGACGCCGTCTCCGTGGATTTCGACCTCTCCTCCCTCCGCTAGCTAGCTGAGAAGCGCGGCAACTGTTTCAAAAAAAAAGCAGCTACCCCCTTACCCACCCCCGGCAACGATGCAAAAGCATGAAAGGAAAGGAGTTGCAGGAGGAGCATCCTGGAGTTATTGAAAACAAAGGGGCAAATTTGCAGTTGTTGCTGCAAACAAAGAAGCATCGAGCGCAAACAAGGAGCGTCGCGCCCACACAACGACTTGCGGCAGTGAGTTTGTCAGGGAAGTTCAGAAACGCGACTCTCGAGGAACTGCCATGGGGAACCCTCCCCTTTACGACCGCCAGCGGAGAGTTACCGGGCCGTCCATGGGGTGAACCATGGGGACGCCGGTGCGGCGGGACTCGAGGAGGCTGGCCTTCAGTGCGAAATACCACTTGGCTTGGCGGTCGGCGTCGTCAATTAGCATTAGCCGCGGGTTGTGTTTTAGACCTTCGGCTTGCTGGATCATGGTTTGCTGGTCCTGGCGCAGGAACGTTTTGGCAAACGGGCGGAACAGGAAAACGGGCAAGGGCAGGTTCCAGGCGGCCACGAAATCGATGCGGCAGAGGTCGCGGCGAACCGGCGTCACCGTGGCGCGGCTGGAAAACCAGAGTTTGCCGCTCTGATCGATCTCCGTGCGCAGGTTCGGGAGGACGAAGTCGATGGTGGTGGTGACCGGTTCGCCGGTGATTTTCTTGAGGAGTTGATAGGGCGCGCTGTTCACGCTGGGTGAGTGCGGGCTCATGCGGAAGCCGTTGGGGATGGGCTCGAACTGCTTAGCTTTTTCGTGAATGCTGGCGCGCTTCCGCCAGAACCAGGATTGGTGCACAAAAGGCCCGTGCGCCGGATCCATCAGCCCAATAATTCCATGATCGATGTGCAAGGGCAGCTCGCAGGAGAGATGCGTAATCTTGTACTTCTCACTGAAGACTTTGAGCGCGGGCGATTCCGGGATGCTTTCCGGCAGTCGTGTGCCGGGCGCGTTCATGTAGACCCAGAGGTAGCCGTCGCGCTCTTCGCAGGGATATGAACCGGCGAAGATGCGGTCGACTTTGAGCTTGTCCTGCGAAGTGAGCGAAGGAATTTCCACGCACTGGCCGCTGCACGCATCGAACCGCCAGCCGTGGTAGCAGCACTCGACCACGTGGCCGTCGACTCGCCCGTAAGACAACGGGATTCCCCGGTGCGGGCACGCATCCCGCATCGCAAACGCTTTTCCTTCAGCGGTCCGCCCAAGCGCTAGGGGCACTTCCAGCAGTAGTGCTTTCACCAGTTTCTGCCGGGGAATCTCCGTGCTCCTCGCCGCCGGATACCAGAAATCCCAAAGAAAACCAGGATCCGCCTCGAGCTCTGGCTCTCGGGCAATCGTTGGTTCACTCTGCAAAACCGTTCGAGTGGCTTCGCTCATATTCTAGGCGCATCGTAGTACACTGCGTCGCATCTCAGCAACCGCGCGGACAGCCTACTCGTGAGGCGAGGGATTTGCCGTGAGCCTGCGAATGAGCCAACCAAGAGAAACCAAGATCAAACCCGTTAAAAAGACAGGAAGTCGAGGAGCATTGCCCCAGGGACGATCGACATCAGTCCCGATATTGAACAGCGGCCAAAGAAATAGAGAGCCGGTTGCAAAATCCTGAACGATTTGCGCGGCCTGGTTTGGCAAGGATGGAAGGCTTTTGCGGCGCGCGCGCTCCGAGAGTTCGGCTTGCTCCGCCAGGGTGAGGCCAATGCCTTCTGATGATTTCCGAAGAAGGAAAACGCCCTTTCCAGCGAGCGTGATACTGCCAAGAGCAAAAACAAGAGGCGTGGCGGTGAATTTTGCTGCGGAGAAAATCCAGAAAGAGGCGGCGGCGGCCGAAAGAGCTAGATACACTATCGCGCGGCGTGGATGATATTCAAGGTCCCCGGCGAAATTATCCAGCAGAATTTCTCGGAGCGACACGACCCTATTTTATCAGGAATACGTATATTCCTGCCCCCGAGGAGGTAGGTTGAAAGCCGGTTTGCGCGGATTGGAATTCGGAGTTATTCTATGAAAACGATGTATGCGGCATTTTATTAGCTGACTCGCCTGTCGCTCCCCTGCGGAGTGTTTCAAACCCGTCTTCCCATTTTCGATTTTCTAATTTCGATTTTCCAAAAGGATTTGCCATGGCCGTACTTACATTGACTGAAAAATTGGATCAACTCGGCGCTCGCTACGACGAGCTGAGCCAGCAGCTTTCGACCTCGGAAGTGGCTTCCGATTCCGCGCGCTTCCAGAAAATCGCCAAGCAACACGCCGAACTGGAAGAAATCGTGGCCAAGCATCGCGAGTACAAGCAGATTGAAAAAGATCTCGCCGGGGCGCACCAACTGTTTCTCGAAGCGGACGACGCCGAGATGAAGCAGATGGCCCACGAGGAGGAAAAACAGCTCACAGCGCGCAAAGAAACCGCGGAGCGCGAACTCAAGCTACTGCTGCTGCCGAAAGACCCCAATGACGAGAAGAGCGTGCTCATCGAAATCCGTGCAGGCACGGGCGGCGATGAAGCGGGGCTCTTCGCGGCAGAGCTTTTCCGCATGTATTCGCGCTACGCGGAAACGCAGGGCTGGAAAGTGGAGGTCCTCGAAAGCTCGCCTTCGTCGCTGGGCGGAATGAAAGAAGTGGTGGCGGCGATTCAGGGAGACAAGGTTTATTCGAAGCTGAAATACGAGAGCGGCGTGCACCGCGTGCAGCGCGTTCCTGCCACCGAGCAGCAGGGCCGCATTCATACTTCCGCTGCGACCGTGGCCGTGTTGCCTGAAGCGGACGAAATCGACATCAAGATTGAGGCGAAGGACTTGCGCATTGATACGTTCTGCTCTTCCGGTCCCGGCGGGCAGTCGGTGAACACGACGTACTCCGCGGTGCGAATTACGCACATACCGAGTGGCCTTGTCGTCTCGCAGCAGGATGAAAAGTCGCAAATCAAAAACCGTGCCAAGGCCATGCGCGTTCTTCGAGCGCGGCTCTACGAAATGGAACAGGAAAAACAGCAAGCCGCGATCGGGGCCGAGCGCCGCGGGCAGATTAAAACCGGCGACAGGTCGGAAAAAATACGCACGTACAATTTCCCGCAGAACCGCGTGACGGACCATCGCATCGGTTTAACGCTGCATCAACTCACGGACGTCATGGATGGCAAACTCGCGCCGCTGATGGACGCGCTGAGTGCTCATTACGAGTCCGAGCGGCTCCAGCAGGAGTTGGCCGGGGCATAATCTTCTTAAGGAGGTGCCCCATGCTGACTCGCCCTGATGCAGGCCCCGGATGCTCGTGGATGAAGCGGATTTTGAAAGTCGTGCCTGAGCCGGGCGCTAAACCGGAAACGCCGAATCCGTTCTTTCGCTGGGCTTGGGGATTCTGTCTTTTCTTTATTCTCCTCTTCGTGCCGATGACGCGGCCATGGGTGTCTGTTAATTTGAATGGCACACGAGAATACCAGTCCTCAATGAGAATCGCCGGAATGCCCGTAATAGCGCTGGGCGCTCATCCCAGTGGAGTGATCGCCATCGGCGGGCGTCCTACCGGCATGATTGCTATCGGGGGGATTGCCGTTGGCGTTGTTGCCATTGGCGGGCTAGCGTTTGGCGGCATCGCGCTTGGCGGACTGTCCCTGGCGGTTTTTGCTCTCGGGGGAGGCGCCATCGGTTGGTGGGCATTGGGTGGAGGCGCGGTGGGACGATACGCACTTGGTGGCTTGGCCTTCGGAGACTACGCGTACGCCGGAAACGGAGTGGCTTTCGGTTATCACGAAGCCTCGGGCCATCAGAAGGAGAAACTTCTGGAATGAAGCCGCAGGCGGCGCCGCTAGTCGTCCGTTCTGCACTGCGCGAAGCTTTCGCCCAGTTGCGGGCTGGGGAAGTCCCGTCTCACACGCTGGCAGCAGAACTGTTGCTGCTGCACGTGTTGGGCCGCGACCGCGCGTGGATGTATACCCATCCCGAGGAAGAAATTTCCGCTCCGGAAGCTGAGTGTTTTTTCAAGTTAGTTTCTCGGCGCGCGGCCGGTGAACCAACGCAGCACCTGACCGGGAAGCAGGAATTCTGGGGGCTCGAATTTGAAGTTACGCCTGATGTATTGATTCCGCGACCGGAAACGGAGCATGTGATTGAAGTCGCGCTGGACCGTCTTGCCCTACGAGAACGTTGCGCCGGCCGACCGCGAAAAACCGACGGCGCCGGATTGCAAATCGCCGACATCGGCACCGGCTCCGGCTGCATTGCCATTGCGCTGGCTAAAGAACTCCCCGGCGCAGCGTTTGTCGCCACGGACATTTCTTCCGCGGCCCTTGCGGTCGCTCAGAGGAACGCGACTCGCCACGGCGTTGCCGGACGCGTTCGCTTTATCGAATGCAATCTTCTCGAGAACGTGTTTGACTCGCCTATCGCCATTAGTCGCTCGCCACTTCTCTTCGATCTCGTGGTCAGCAATCCTCCGTACATTGGCCGGCGCGAGGCTGCAACGCTCATGCGCGAAGTCCGCGAGCATGAACCGGAAATCGCGCTTTACGGCGGAGAAGAAGGCTACGAGCTTTACGCCGATCTCATCGCTGAAGTGGCGACGCATCTCATGCCCGGCGGCATACTGGTCCTCGAACTCGGGCACAACAGCCTGCCCGCCGTGCAGCCACTGCTCGACGCATCCACTTGGTCCAAGGTCAGTGTAACCAACGACCTTGCTGGAATCCCGCGCGTCCTGGCCGCTGAACGCTTGTAGCGCAGCGCCCTCAACTGATGAAGATTGAGCATCCCGAAAGTCAGGCGTAGGCTAGGGCCATGCCAGAACTGGCACGATTTCGGGCGAAGCATGGGCCGCTGGAAGAACACGCGGCGGATGCGGTCGCTTCCATTTTGCACGTGGACATGGACGCGTTTTTCGTGTCTGTAGAACTGTTGGAGCGGCCGGAATTGCGGGGCAAGCCGGTGGTGGTGGGCGGGCAAAAGGACCAGCGCGGAGTGGTTTCTGCAGCGAGTTACGAAGCGCGGAAATATGGCATTCATTCGGCGATGCCGCTGCGAACCGCGGGACGGCTCTGCCCGCACGCGATTTTTCTCGATGGCCATCACGAAAGGTATGGAGAGTGGAGCGATCGCGTTGCAACGATCTTGGCAAGATTCTCGCCGTTGGTGGAAATGGTTTCGATTGACGAAGCGTATCTCGATCTTGCGGGAACAGAGCGCTTGCACGGGCCGCCGTTTGCGACGGCAGACAAACTGCTTCGAACCATAACGCAAGAGACGGCGCTTCCTTGCTCCGGCGGACTGGCAACAACGCGGCTCACGGCGAAGGTTGCTTCGGACCAAGCGAAGCCGCGCGGGCTGGTGTGGGTTCCGCCGGGCAGCGAAGCACGTTTTCTCGCCCCATTGCCCGTACGAAAGATTCCCGGAATCGGAGAAGTGACGGAGCGAGCGCTGCGGGCGCTGGGCATTGAAACCGTTGAACAACTTGCGGGGGTCCCGCAAGAAAAGCTGGAAAAAATCTTTGGTCAGTGGGGCGACGCGCTGTTCCGCAAAGCGCGGGGCGGCGATTCCTACGAATTTGTGATTGACGCGGAACCGAAATCGATATCGCACAATCTCACCTTTGGCGAAGACACGGACAACGTGAACGGGATGGCCACGATTCTGAGCCATCTTTCGCAGAAAGCGTGCAAGCGGCTGCGCGAAGCGGGGCTGGCCGCGCGGACGCTCACGCTGACGATTCGCTACGCCGGATTTGAAACGCATACTCGCGCCAAGACGCTCGCCGAACCTACGGAACTCGACACTGATATTTATGCGGTGTTTCAGGAGCTGTTTCGCAAGCACCGGGACGCGAAACGAAAAGTCCGCTTGTTGGGAGTGAGCCTGAGCAACTTCACGCACGGCAACGAGCAGCTCGATCTGCTGGAAAAAGAACGGCGGGAAAAGCTCGCAAAGCTGACGAAAGCCGCCGACCGTCTGCGCGACCGCTTTGGCTTTGGCAAGGTGCAATTCGGCGGATCGCTTTCGGCCGACAGGCTGGACCACGAGCGCGAAGATTAAGCGGAGAAAGCCGAACAAAGAACGCTTCCAAGCAGAACCGCTCTGAATGTCCTATAATCTAGCCTCCGTCCCATTATTTCCATGAGCGCAGGCGCGTCTCCAACTCCGGGTGTCTCCTCGTCGGCCCCTGCCGCGGGCGTGGCGAATCGCGTGCGGCAATTCTGGCAGCGCGTCAGCGAAGGGCGCCAACTGGACGACTTGTGGTCGCAATTTGCGGCCGACGCGCGGGCCAGCTACGGCTTCTACGGGAAAGACGTCGACTGGGAAGAAATTCAGAAGCTGCCGCGGTGGCACCGGCCGTTCCACATCGCCAAGGACATTTTCTGGGCGATGCTGATAAAGATGACCCCGGCCCGGCGCGTGCTGCTGCTGATTGCCCTGGGGATGCTGTTGATGTCGGGATTCACGTTTCAGTTCGGGCACAACGTCTCGGTTGAATTCAAGTTTGAACTGTTCGCAGCGTTGATCTTTCTGCTGCTGCTTTCGCTGGAACTGGCCGACAAAGTGACGATGAAGCGCGACCTGGAAATCGCGCGCGAGATTCAGATGTGGCTTGTGCCTTCGGGACCGCCGGAAGTTAGCGGCGCGGATATTGCGTTCGCTACTCGGCCACAGAATTCCGTGGCCGGAGATTACTACGACGCGTTCTATCCGGATCCTGAGAACAAAGAAAGATTAGTGGTGGTGATCGCGGACGTAGCCGGAAAGAGCGTCCCCGCAGCCCTGTTGATGGCAACACTCCAGGCCAGTCTTCGTACCATCGCCGGCGAAGGCGTTTTGGTCGCAGAACTCGTGGCGCGCTTGAACCGCTACGCATCAGCGTACAGTTTGGATGGCCGACGGTTCACGACTGCGGTTCTTTGCGAATACGAGCCGGCATCGCGACGGCTGAAGTATGTGAACGCGGGCCATAATGCGCCGATTCTGCGGCGGGCGAATGGCTCATTCGAAACGCTTGAGGTTGGCGGCCTGCCACTAGGAATCAAGATTGGTGCAGAGTACGAAACCGCCACGGTGGAACTGCGGCCGGGAGACGCGTTGATTTTCTTTACCGATGGCGTGGTGGAAGCGTTCAATGAATCGGGCGAAGAGTTTGGCAATAGCCGCTGGCAAGGAGCCATTCGCAGCCTGCCCGACTGGAATGCCCAAGATACGCTGCAGTTCCTGATGAAGCGCGTGGATGAATTTGTGGGCGCGACGCGGCAATCCGACGACATTACCTGCCTGGTGTTCCGCAGCAAATAAGCAGTCCTAAGTCGTAATTCATAAGTTCTAAGTTAAAGACAAAGGGTATTGGAGAGTTCACTTTCGCGCATCAGCTGTTTGCCGGAGGGTGAGATTCTTCGGAGCGAACGGGAGCATAATCAGCGTATGAAGGCGCGAGAGCTGGCCAATTCGATTTGCGAAATGCTGCAGCGCAACAAACATCAGGCGCTGCTGGTGGGCGGGTGCGTGCGCGATCTGCTGCTTGGGCGCGAGCCGGCGGATTATGACGTGGCCACCGATGCGACACCGGTCGCGGTGGCAGGACTTTTTCCGGAGAGTGTGGCCATCGGCGCCCAGTTCGGCGTGATCCTGATCCCGAAGAACGGCTTGAAAGTGGAAGTCGCAACATTCCGCTCGGACATGGGCTACAGCGATGGCCGGCACCCGGACCGCGTGGTTTATTCGAAAACGCCGCGGGAAGATGTGCAGCGGCGGGACTTCACCATCAACGGCTTGCTGATGCGGCACGATAACGGGCAGGTGCTGGATTTCGTCGACGGTCAGAAAGATTTGAGCGCGGGAATCATTCGCGCGATCGGTGATCCCGAACTGCGGTTCGCGGAAGACAAACTGCGGATGATGCGCGCGGTGCGCTTCGCGGCGCGCTTCGGATTCGAAATCGAAGCGGCAACGTTTCGTGCAATCAAAGGTCATGCAGCAGAAATCCAGCAAGTCTCTCCCGAGCGTTTGCGCGAAGAACTCACGAAGATGCTGACGGAGGGGGCGGCGCGGCGCGCGTTCGAATTGCTGGATGAAACCTGGCTCCTGGGCCAAGTGCTGCCCGAAATCGCGGCGATGAAAGGCGTGGAGCAGCCGGCGGAATTTCATCCGGAAGGCGACGTGTGGATTCATACGCGCATGATGCTGGAACAACTTCCAAAAGGCGCTTCCCCGACGCTGGCCTGGGGTGTACTGTTGCACGACGTCGGGAAGCCGCCCACCTTCCAGCCGGCGGAAAAAACAGGCGACCGCATACGGTTCAATCATCACGTGGACGTGGGCGTAAAAATGGCGGAAGCGATTTGCCGGAGGCTGCGCTTTTCGAACGAGGAGACGGCACAGATTACCGCGCTGGTGGCGAATCACATGAAGTTTGGCGCGGTAGAGGGGATGAAGAAGGCCACCCTGAAGCGGTTTGTCAGGCTGCCCCAGTTTGACGAGCACATGGAACTGCACCGGCTGGACTGCCTTTCCAGCCACCGCCACCTGGATTCGTACGAGTTTGTCCAGCACTTCCTGGACGAGACGCCGCCCGAGCAGGTGCGACCGGCACGGCTTCTAACTGGAGACGACCTTCTGGCCATGGGCTTTCAGCCTGGATCGGAGTTTGCTCGGATTCTCCGTGGAATCGAGGACGCTCAGCTCGAAGGGCAACTCAAGACCAAGGAAGAGGCCAAGGAATACGCTGTCAGAAACTTCAAGGGGATGAGAAAAAA
>Ga0307472_100000398_pt1 | contig 14895 bp, 17 predicted proteins | sample atmos_gasesAM5C__2_FD_204582 | JGI IMG/M metagenome (GOLD analysis project Ga0307472, IMG submission 204582) | Hardwood forest soil microbial communities from Morgan-Monroe State Forest, Indiana, United States - atmos_gasesAM5C_05 | ecosystem: Environmental > Terrestrial > Soil > Temperate...
GGCCGGGAAGCGCTGTCCAATGAGAAGCGCCCGGCCGCGGGGGTGGTAGAGGACGACGCCGGTGCCGGTCTGATTGGGCGCAGCGGCAGCCTGCCGCGCGAGCGACACCACCTGCGTGCCCGGCTCGACCAGGAGCTTCAGCGCGTCCTCCTTGCGGAGGAGGTCCACGTGGGCGTCCGCCAGCTCCCGCGCGCACTGCGCGGCCGCCGCCTTGGCCATCGCCTCGGAGCTGCTCACCGCCTGGTAACGGAGGAAGCCGAGCACGAGCAGGAGCAGGGCCGCCGCGGCGAGCCCGTAGACCCACCCCGGCACGGGGCGCCGGCGCCGTTCCCGGGCCGCTGGCTCAGGCGCTGCCGAGACCGAGCTGGCGATGGCCTGCCACACGCCCGCGGGGGGTTGCACCGGCGACAGGTCGGAGGCCAGCGCGGCCACCGTCTCCTGCGCACGTCGCAGCGCCGCCTCGCACTCCGGATGCGTCCCGGCCTCGGCGAGATGGGCGGCCATCGCCCGGGCCTGGTCCGGCTCCAGGGCCCCGAGGGCGTACGCTTCGACCTGTTCGAGGAACTCGGTGTGGGTCACGGGTGCTTCGGCCAGCATCTGCCCCGGACGCGTCCCGGGCGCAACGTCGGAGTGGGGTGGGGGCAACCCCGCCCCGGGCTCCACAGGGAGCTACGGTCCAGGCGGGGCGTCCGGATGGGTGCCCTCCCCCCGGCGTGCTTCGAGTCGGGCCTCGACCTCTCCCAGCCCTACCCCCAGCGCACGGAGGGCGACCGCCAGGTGGTACAGGACGTCCGCCGCCTCCTCGGTGGCCCGGGTGGGGTCGCCGTCGGCGCAGGCGGTCACCAGCTCGGCCATCTCCTCCCCCAGCTTCTTCAACCGGAGATTCCGGTCGGCGAGGAGCCGCCGGGTGTACCCGCCGCCGGCGGGGCTCGCCGCCCGCTCCCGCACCACCCGGTCCAGCCGGGCCAGCGCCGAGGCGTCCTCCCCCGCTTCTCCGAAGCAGCTGATGGCTCCGGTGTGGCAGGCCGGCCCGGCCGGCACCACATCGGCGAGGACCGCGTCCCGATCGCAGTCCGCGGTGAGGCGGACCACGCGCTGTACGTTGCCGCTGGTCTCCCCCTTCCGCCACAGTCCGCGCGTCCGCGAGGTGTAGTGCATCTCCCCGGAGCTCTCGGTCCGGGCGACAGCCTCGCGATCGGCATGGGCCACCATGAGGATCGCCCCGGTCCGGGCATCGCGGGTCACCACCGTCACCCGCCCGCCTCCCTTGTCGAAGTCGAGGTTCATCGCGCCGTGGCGAGCACTGCTCGCACCTCCGACGCCAGCGCAGAGTTGGTCGCCACGGTGCTGCCCCCGAAGGCGGTGGGCTGGCCGCTCCAGTCGGTGAACACGCCCCCCGCCTCCTCGATGATCGGCTGGAGCGCGGCCGCATCCCAGGGGGCCATCACCCCGTCGAGCATCACCTCGGCCCGGCCGGTGGCCACCAGGAGGTAGCCGTAGCAGTCGCCCCAGGTCCGGACCAGGCCGCCGCGCTCGGCCAGCACCGCGGCACCGCGCTGCTGCTCGGCGCTTCCCAGCCGGGCATCGGTGCAGAGGACGGCGGCCGCATCCAGCCGCCCGACGGTGGAGACCCGCGCCGGCCGGCCATTCCACCGGCACCCCTCGCCACGCGCCGCGACCACCAGCTCGGCCACCGCGGGGAAGAAGGCGGCTCCGGCCAGCACCGACTCGCCCTCGGCCAGCGCCACCAGCGTGCCCCACAGTGGGACCCTGCGGACGAAGGTCTTGGTCCCGTCGATGGGGTCGAGGATCCATCGCCGCCGCGCCCCCGGGCGGGTTTCCCCACGCTCTTCCCCGAGGATGCCGTCGGCCGGGAAACGGCGCTCCAGCCAGGCGCGCGCGGCGTCCTCCGCCTCGCGGTCGGCGACCGAGACCGGCGTGCCATCGCCCTTGGTCTCCACGGTGACCCCGCGGTGGTAGTGGCGCAGCGCCACCTCACCGGCGACCCGGGCCACGGCCTCCGCGGCCTCCATCCACTCGCGTGGCTCGCTCATCAGGCCTCGACGCGGACCGGAAGCCCGGTGCGAAAGAGCGCATCCTTGAGACCGCGGAGGGTGGTGGTGCCATCGTGGAGGATGCCCGCCAGCAGCGCGGCATCGGCCCGGCCCTCGACCAGGACGGCGCGCACGTGCTCCGCCGTCCCCGCGCCCCCGGAGGCGACCACCGGAATCCCCACCGCGCCAGCCACCGCCCGGGTGAGCTCGAGGTCGAAGCCGCTCCGCGTCCCGTCCCGGTCGACGCTGGTGAGGAGGATCTCCCCCGCTCCCCGTCGCTCCACCTCGCGGGCCCACTCCACCGCCTCGCGGTCCACCGCCGTCCGCCCCCCGCCCACCAGCACCTCCCAGCGCCCCGCGGCACGCCGGGCATCGATGCTGGCCACCACGCACTGCGACCCGAAGCGGGCCGCGCACCGCGCGAGCAGCTCCGGGTCGCGGACGGCAGCGGAGTTGAGCGCCACCTTGTCCGCCCCGGCGCGCAGCGCCGCCTCCACGTCCTCCACCGAGCGGAGGCCGCCGCCGACGGTCAGGGGAACGAAGAGGCACTCCGCCGTCCGGCGCACCACCTCCAGCAGTGGTGCCCGGTCCTCGACGGTGGCCGAGATGTCGAGGAAGGTCACCTCGTCGGCGCCCTCGGCGCCGTACCGGGCGGCCAGGGCCACCGGGTCGCCCTGGTCGCGCAGATCGACGAAGCGCGTCCCCTTCACCACCCGTCCGCGCTGCACGTCGAGACAGGCGATGATCCGCCAGGTGAGCATCAGGCACCGGCCTCGCTGACCTTCACCGTGCCCTTGAGGCTGAACACCGTGCCGGTCTCCACCAGGGCGTCGGCCAGGGCGAGCCCCAGGGCCTTGAAGGCGCACTCCAGCACGTGGTGCCGGTTGCGCCCGCGAATGACCCGGAGATGCAGGGTGATGCCGGCGTGCTCGGCGAAGCTGCGCATCCAGTGCTCGTACAGGGCGCTGGGGAGCTTGCCGCGGTAGTAGGGCCGACCGCCGACGTCGACCGCCGCCTGCACCAGGGCATCGTCCATGGGGAGAGTGCGGGTCCCGAAGCGCGCCGCGGTGGAGGGGATGGCCCGCCGCAGCGCCATCCCCACGGTGATCGCCACGTCCTCCATCAGGTGATGCACCAGATCTCCGCGGGCGCGGACCGTCAGCCGCAGTCCCGCATACCGGCCGAGGGTGGCCAGCATGTGGTCCAGGAAAGGGCGTCCGGTCTGGATGTCCCCCGGGTCGGTCCCCCGTTCCAGCTCCACCTCCACCCGCGTCTCGCGCGTCTCGCGGAGGGTCCGCGGGCTCATGAGAATTCTCGGGCCACGGCCGCCGGGTCGAGCTTGCCGGTGTAGAGGGCCATCCCCATCACCGCCCCGGCCACCCCGGCACTGGCCAGCTGGCGGAGCTCGTCGATCGAGGCGATGCCACCCGCGGCGTGGAGTGGGTGCCGCGTCGCCTCCACCAGCTCGGACATCAAGGCCAGGTCGGTTCCGCCCTCGCGTCCCTCGACATGCACCGCGGTGACCAGGATGGCGGCCAGCGGCAGGGGATCGGCCCCTGCCACGAGGGCTCCCACGTCCTGGCTCAGGGTCCGGGTCCAGCCGCGGGACACGACCTGGCGCCCGCGGGCGTCGGCGGCGAGCATGAGCTTGCCGGGAAACTTGAAGGCAACCTCCTCCAGCCAGCTCGGCTCCTCCAGCGCCCGCGTTCCCACCATCACCCGTGCTGCCCCGAGGTCGAGCAGCCGCTGGATCGAGTCGGCGTCCCGGACCCCGCCGCCCACCTCCGCGGTCAGGCCCTTGACCTTCAACAGATTGGCGACCACCCCGGCGTTGGAGCCGGTGCCGGCCGCTGCGTCGAGGTCGACGATGTGCAGCTGCTTGAAGCCGGCGGTCAGGAACCGGCGGGCGACCTCCAGGGGGTCGGGAAGATGGATCTTCTCCTCGTCGAGCTCGCCGCCCACCAGCTGGACGGACGCACCCCGACGCAGGTCGATGGCCGGAAGCACCTTCATGTCCTGACCTCCTCGAGCACCCCGGCCAGGAAAGCCAGGCCGGGGGCACCGCTCTTCTCCGGGTGGAACTGCACGCCCACCGCGGTCCCACAGCGAATCATCGCCGGGAACCTGACGCCAGCGTGCTCGGCGGTGGCCCGGACGGTTGTGCCCTCTCTCGGGCGGCAGATGTACCCGTGCGCGAAGTAGGCGCTCTTCAGGCCCGACCTGTCGAGTAGGGGATCTGCTCCTTCCAGCACATTCCACCCCATGTGAGGGACCCTCGGGGCCCGGAGTCGCTCGACCCGGCCGGGGATCCACCCCAGGCCGCGGCCCGGGCCCTCGTCGCTCCCCTCGAGGAGGAGCTGCATCCCCAGGCAGATGCCCAGCCCCCACCCCCCGGCCGAGAACCGCTGGCCGAGGGCGACCCGGAGCGGCTCCAGGCGCTCCACTGCGGCGGGAAAGGCCCCCACACCCGGCAGCACCACCAGGGCCGCGGTGCGCACCTCCCGCTCCCTGGTGGTGAGCACCGGGTCGGCGCCCGCGCTGGCCAGGGCCTTGAGGAGCGAGTGGACGTTGCCCACCCCGGTGTCGAGCACCGCCACCCTCATCGGAGCGCCTCCCCCAGCGCCTCGAGCAGCCGCTCCATCGCCTCCCAGGGTCCGACGCCGACGCGGATCGCCCCACCGGCGACGCCGGGGAGCACCCGGACCCGGATGCCGCGTTCCAGGAGCGCTGCCCCCACCCGCGCCGGATCGGGCACGGGGATGCAGACGAAGTTCGCGGCGGACGGCAGTGGAGCGAGGCCCAGGCGGCGGAGCGCCGGGACCAGGCGCTCGCGACTTTCCACCGCCAGCAGGACGTGGCGTCGGACCCAGCCCAGGTCCTCACGGAGGGCGGCCACCGCGGCCCGCAGCGCCAGGGTATTCACCCTGTATGGGCCCCGCACCAGCTCCAGCGCCCGGACCACCTCGGGAGCGGCGAGCCCGTAGCCGACCCGGAGCCCCGCCATCCCGAAGGCCTTGGAGAGGGTGCGGGTCACGAGCAAGTTTCGCGTGCCCTGGAGCCAGGGCACCGCCGACGCTCCGGAGAATTCGCCGTAGGCCTCGTCGACCAGCACCAGGCCACGAGCACTGGAGAGCAGCTCGGCCAGCGCCCCCGCCGACACTACCGCGCCGGTGGGGTTGTTCGGCGCGCAGACGTAGGTGATCTCCGCGCCGGCCGCGAGCAGCCCGCCGACGTTCAGGCCCCCGTCCGGCAGGAACGGGACCTGGACGGGGACCAGGTCGTTCACCCGGGCGAAGTGGCTGAGCATGGAGAAGGTGGGGCTGCAGCAGGCCACCCGGTCGCCCGGTGCGGCGAAGGCGCGCAGCGCGCCATCGATGACGTCGTCGGAGCCGCAGCCGGTGACGACCTGCTCGGGGCGCACCCCAGCGTAGTCGGCGAGGGCAACTCGGAGCTCCATCGGATCGGCCGGTGGATAGGCCGAGGGTCGAGGGGCGTCGGGATCGGTCAAAGCCCGGACGGCGGCGGGAGGCATCCCCCAGAGGTTCACGTTGTCAGCGAGGTCGAGGTCGACGGGGGTGCGCTCCGCCGGATACGGACGGAGGCTCTCCAGCACGGCCCGGGGGCGCAGGACGTTCATCGCGGGCTCCAGGCGCGGGCGGCGGCGGCATGGGCGGGAAGCCGCTCGGCGGTCGCCATGACCTCGGTGTCGCGGGCCAGGTGTCCGGCACCCTCGGGGGTCACCGTCTGCACCGTGGTCCAGCGGACGAAATCGAGGGTGGAGAGCCCGGACCAGGCGCGCGCCATCCCGCCGGTGGGCAACACGTGGTTGGCCCCGGTGAGGTAGTCGCCGAACGCCCCGGAGCTGGCCGCCCCGACCAGGATGGTCCCGGCGCAGCGGACGCGGGGGGCGACCGACTCGGCCTCGGCGACCACCAGGAGGAGGTGCTCGGGCGCCCAGGCCCGGGCGAAGGCCACCGCCTCGTCGAGGCTCGCGGCGCCGAGGACCGCTCCTCGCGAGGCCAGGGCGGTGGCGATGATCTCCGCCCGCGGCTCCCGGGACAGCCGGGCACCCAGGCGGTCGGCGAGCCGGCGCGCCGTCTGCGCGTCGAGGGCCACCGCCACCACCGCGGTCATCGGGTCGTGCTCGGCCTGGGCGAGCATCTCCCCGGCGACCGCGTCCAGGTCCGCGGTGTCGTCGAGGAGCACCAGCAGCTCGGAGGGCCCCGCCGGTGCGTCGATGGGCACCCGCCCCGCCACCTGCGTCTTCGCCTCCGCCACCCAGGCGTTGCCCGGCCCGACGATGCGATCCACCCGGGGGATGCTCTCGGTGCCGTGGGCCATCGCGGCGATCGCCCCCGCGCCCCCCACCGCGAACACCCGGTCCACCTCGGAGATGGCGGCGGCGGCCAGGGCCCCGTCGTTGGGCAGCCCCGACGGGCCCGCGGGCGAGCAGAGGATGACCTCGCGCACTCCTGCCACCCGCGCCGGGATGACGCCCATCAGCACGCTGCTCGGATAGGCAGCGCGCCCGCCGGGCGCGTAGACCCCGACCCGGTCCAGGGCATCGGGGCGGCGCTCGACGACGACGCCCGGCTGGACCTCCACCCGGCTGGGCCGGGGACGGAACGCCTCGTGGACCCGGACCAGATTCCTCGCCGCGTGCTCCAGCGCTCGCCGGACGTGCACCGCCTGGCGGTCGAGCGCGGCACGCACCGCGGCCGGGGGAACCTCCAGCGACTCGAGCCCCACCCCGTCGAAGTGCTGGACCTGGGCACGGAGCGCGGCGTCCCCCCCGCGGCGGACCTGTTCCATCAGTACCCGGACCGCGTCCTGGAATGCCTGGGCGACTCCCTCCTCGCCGCCGCGCGCGTCGAGCGCCCGCCGCTCGTCCGGGCCCAGTCCTGACAGCGACCCCGTCCACCGCAAGAGCGGGCTCACGGGAGAAGCCTCTCGATCCGGGTGACCAGGATGCCCTCGGCACCGAGGCTCTTCAGCGCCGCCACCGTACGGTAGAGCGAGGCCTCCGAGACCACGGCGTGGACCGCGACCAGGGGCCCCGCGCCGTGGATCTCCACCACCGTCGGCCCGTTCAGCCCCGGCAAGACCTCCCGGACCGCGTCCAGGCGCGCCCGGGGAACGTTGGCCATCAGATAGCGCTTGCCGCGCGCCCGCAGCACCGAGCCGAGCGCGTCCTCCAGCTCCGTGCAGGCCCGGGCCCGGGCTCCCTCCAGCCCCGGACGGGCGATGAGCCGGGCGGTGGACTCGAGCAGGGTGCAGACCTCGCGGAGCCCATTGATGCGCAGCGTGCTTCCGGTGGTGGCCAGGTCCACCACCACGTCGGCGATCCCGAGGTGGGGGGCCACCTCCGCTGCCCCCGAGACTGGCACCACCTCCACCGACAGCCCCCGCTCGGCGAAGAAGGCCTGCGCGAGCCGGGGGAACACCGTGGCCGCCCGCGTCCCGGGAGCGAGCTGCTCGGCCCGGTCGATGCGGGCGTCCTCGCGCACCGCCAGCACCAGCCGGCACCGCCCGAACTCGAGGTCGAGGCGGAGGTCCACCGCCCGGCCGCTCTCGCGCACCAGGTCGAGGCCGGTGACGCCGGCGTCGGCCACACCGTCGGAGACCAGCTCGGTGATGTCCTGGCTGCGGACGAAGATGGCCTCGAACTCGCCGCCCAGCGAGGCGGTGAGGGCCCGCTCACCGCGGGCGCGGATCTCGAGCCCGGCGTCGGCGAAGACGCTCCGGATGTCCTCGGCGAGGCGGCCCTTGTTGGGAAGTGCGATGCGGAGCAATGGAGACCTCGGATGCAGGAGGCCCCGGGCGCGCCTCCGCCCACCGGAGGCGAACCGGAGGGCCCGAGTCGGGATTCAGGTGCGGGTGAGGAGTGGCTATCCGTGCGTCACACCACTCCGCGCGTGCACCGGCCCGACGGGCCCGTGACGATGATGCGCGTGGTGGTGGTGAAGGACTGCCACGATGGGGGTGGATCTCGCCGAGTCACGGGCTGGAATGCAAGCCCACCCGGCGGCGATCGATGTTCCGGCAACGGAATGGACGGCCGTTCTGCTCCGGCTGGACCCCGGAGGGCTCAAGTCCTGGAAAAGGCCTGGGTCAGGTCCTCGATGAGGTCCTGCGGATCCTCGATGCCCACCGAGAGGCGGATGAAGCCGTCGGAGATGCCGAGGGCCGCCCGGGTCTCGGGGGGCACCGAGGCGTGGGTCATGATCGCCGGGTGCTCGATGAGGCTCTCCACCCCGCCCAGTGACTCGGCACAGGCGAAGACCTTGACCGATTCCAGGAACTTCCGGGCCGCCGGGAGCCCCCCCCGGATCTCGAAGGTCACCATCCCGCCGAATCCCCTCATCTGCTTCCTGGCCAGGGCGTGCTGGGGGTGGCTGGTCAGCCCCGGATAGACGACGTGGCCGGCCTTGGGGTGGCCGGCGAGGAACTCGGCCACCTTCAGCGCGTTGGAGGCGTGGCGCTCCATCCGCACCGGGAGCGTCTTCACCCCCCGCAGGACCAGGAAGCTGTCCATCGGAGAGGGCACTCCGCCCACCGCGTTCTGCAGGAAGCCGATGCGCTGGGCGAGGGCCACGTCGCTGGTCCCCACGAAGCCGCCCACCGTGTCGCTGTGCCCGTTGATGTACTTGGTGGTCGAGTGCAGCACCACGTCGATGCCCAGCTCGAGCGGGCGCTGGAAGTATGGGGAGAGGAAGGTGTTGTCGCAGACGCTGAGCGCCCCGCGGGCCCGGCACACCTCCGCCACCCGCGCCAGGTCGATCAGCTTCAGCGTCGGGTTGGTGGGCGTCTCGGTCCACACCATCTTGGTGCGGGGAGTGAAGGCAGCCTCGAGGTTTCCCGGCCGGGAGAGGTCGGCGTAGGTGAAGTTCAGCCCCAGGCGGCGGAAGACCTTGTCGAACAGCCGGAAGGTGCCGCCATAGACGTCGTCGGAACAGACCAGGTGGTCGCCGGCGTCGAGCAGGTGAATGAGGCAGTCGGAGGCGGCCAGCCCCGAGGCGAAGGCGAAGCCCGACTTCGCGCCCTCCAGAGCGGCGAGGCAGCTCTCCAGCGCGGTGCGGGTGGGATTCCGCGTCCGGCTGTACTCGTATCCCTTGTGCTCGCCAGGCCCGGCCTGCACGAAGGTCGAGGTCAGGTAGACCGGCGTCATGATCGCGCCGGTGGTGGGATCCGGCTCCTGGCCGGCGTGGATGGCGAGGGTGTCGAAGCGCATGGCTGTGGCGGAGACTCGCACGAAAGCCCTGCTCAGTCTGCCCGCCCCGGACGAGGCGGGTGTGCTGGTCAGAGGTGTGCGAAGTCGCGCAGCTGTGGCTGACAGGGAGCGGGCCCCGCGCTAAGCAGCCGGACCCATGGCCGGCGACGTCCCAGCAGCAGCGGCGGGCAGCATGACTCTCGGCGGCGACATGCCGGTGAACCGGATGGGGTTCGGGGCGATGCGCATCACTGGCCAGGGCATCTGGGGCGAGCCGCCCGATCGCGAGGCCGCCAAGCGCGTGCTCCGGCGCGCCGTTGCGCTGGGGGTCACCCTGATCGACACCGCCGATTCCTACGGCCCGGAGGTGAGCGAGAACCTCATCGCCGAGGCGCTCTTCCCCTACCCGGCCGGGCTGGTGGTGGCGACCAAGGGCGGCTTGACCAGAAGTGGCCCGAGCCAGTGGCACCGGAACGGCAAGCCCTCCCACCTCCGCCGGGCGTGCGAGAAGAGCCTCCAGCGCCTGCGGGTGGAGCGCATCGACCTCTACCAGCTACACGCCATCGACTCGAAGGTCCCGCTGGAGGACTCGGTGGGCGAGCTGGTGAAGTTGAAGCAGGAGGGGAAGATCCGCCACCTCGGCCTCTCCAACGTCAGCGTGGAGCAGCTCCGCCGCGCCCAGGCGCTGGTGCCGATCGTCAGCATCCAGAACCGGTACAACCTCAGCGACCGGGCCTCGGACGATGTGATCGACGTCTGCGCCCGGGAGTCGATCGGCTTCCTTCCCTGGTATCCGCTGGCCACCGGCGCACTGACCCGCCCTGGAGGAGCGCTGGACTCGGTGGCCAGCCGCCACGGAGCGACCATCGGCCAGGTGGCGCTGGCCTGGCTCCTCCACCGCTCGCCGGTGATGCTCCCCATCCCCGGCACCTCGTCGATCCCTCACCTCGAGGAGAACGTGGCTGCCGCCGCGCTGGAGCTCACCGACCTGGACCTCGACACCCTGGCAAGGGCCTGAGCGATGGCCAGGCCGACCCAGGTGCGAGGCCTGGTGGCGGCGACCCCGATGTCCAGGGCGGCGCAGATCACGCTCCGGGGGCGGAGCGGGGATCTCCGCCTTCACCTAGGGAAGCTGCGACGCTCACTTCAGTCCGACGGAATCCATGACGCCCGGGTGGCCTCCCGCCGCCTCCGGGCGGCCCTCACCCTGTTGGGGGACCGGGCCCGGGTGCGCAGGGCCGACGCCGCGGTGACCGATCTTCAGGATGCACTCGGCGAGCTGCGCGACCTCCAGGTCCAGCTGGAGGCCTTCGCCGCGCTGGAGCGACGGGTCCCCGTCGAGGAGCACGAGCCTCTGCAGAGGATCGCCGCGATGCTGCGGGCCTCGGTCCCGGCGAACGTCGTGGCCGTCCGGAAGGCCATCGGCCGCTGGAACAGGCGGGGGCCCCGGGCGCTGGCCCGGCTGGAGTCGCTCCGGCCGCGCGGAAAGCTGGGCGGGCACCGGCTCCGGAAGCGGCTGGTACGGCAGCTGGAGGCGCTCGAGGAGCGGGTGATCGATGCCCAGCAGCGGCCCACACCCCGGCCGATGCACCTCCTTCGCATCGCGGTGAAGCGGTTCCGGTACGCGCTGGAGCTCCTCCAGCCGGCAATGCCGGAGCTGGACGAGATCGGCGCGGCGCTGGTCCGGCTCCAGACGGGCCTGGGGGACCTCCACGACATCGACGTCCGGATCGATCTGATCGACCTCCACACCGCCGCGGGTACCCGGGCAGCGGACGGCCTGCTGCGCCGGCTCCGCGGCGATCGCGAGCGCCTGGCGCAGACCGTGCTCCGTGCGCTGGAGAGCTGGGAGGAGGAGGCAACAGCGCTCAGGGCCCAGGTGCTCCTGAGCGCCTCTCGCCTGAAGCCACCAGGGGCGCCACGATCCGCAGATCGTCGATGAGCGCCACCAGCGCGGCCTCCCGCTCGGCGTCGCTGCGGGCCCGGAGCACCGCCGAAGGGTGAGCAGTGGCCAGCACGCGTGGCGCCAGCGGTGAGGGGATCCACTGGCCGCGGCTCACCCCGATCCGGAAGCTCCGGCCGAGCAGGGCCTGCGCGGCGGTCGCCCCGAGACAGACCAGGACCCGGGGTCGGAGCCGGTCGAGCTCGGCCTCCAGCCACGGGCGGCATGCCCGGATCTCGATCTCGTTCGGCTTGCTGTGGATGCGGCGCTTCCCCGAGCCCCGCTCCCACTTGAAGTGCTTCACCACGTTGGTGACGTACGCCCGCGAGCGGTCGATGCCCGCCGCGGCCAGGGCGTGGTCGAGGAGCTGCCCGGCCGGACCGACGAAGGGGTGGCCTTCCAGGTCTTCCCGGTCCCCCGGCTGCTCGCCGACGAGCACCAGCTCGGCGGTGGCCGGGCCCTCGCCGAACACCGTCTGCGTCGCCCGGGCGTAGAGGTCACAGCCCCGGCAGGAACGAGCAGCGCTCTTCCCTGTGGGCGCGGCCATCGGGCCACTGTATGCACGGTGCCTGCGCGATGCCGGCCGAGTTCCGCAACCGTCTGCAGAAGAACGCTCGTCACCTCGGGCGGTGGGCCGAGCGCGAGGGCCTCACCGCCTGGCGGGTCTACGACCGCGACGTCCCGGCGTTTCCGTTCGTCGTCGAGCGCTACGGGCCGTGCGTGCATCTGGTCGAGTATCCGCGGCGGGCGCAGCGGGGCACCGGCGGGGACGCTCTCCGGGCCGAGGTGTTCCAGGACGTGGTCGACGTGCTGGCCGTCGCCCCGGAGGACGTCTTCACCAAGACCCACACCCCGCAGCCCTGGGGGCGCGCCCAGTATGGTCGCCTCGGCGACCGGGGGAAGGAGCTGGAGGTCCGCGAGGGGCCGCTCCGGTTCTGGGTCAATCTCTCCGACCGGCTGGACACCGGGTTGTTCCTCGACCATCGCAACACCCGGGCGCGGGTGATGGGGGAGAGCGCCGGGCGGCGGGTGCTCAACCTCTTCGGCTACACCGGGGCATTCACGGTGGCTGCCGCGGTCGGCGGTGCAGTGCGCACCACGACGGTCGATCTCTCCGGGACCTACCTGGAATGGGCCGAGCGAAATCTAGAGGCCAACGGGGTGGCGGACGGACGGAACACCGTGGTGCGGGCGGACGTGCTCCCCTGGCTGGAGGCGACCGCCGCGACGGACGATCGCTTTGACCTGGTCATCCTCGACCCGCCCGCGCACTCCACCAGCAAGGCGATGCGGGGCGATTTCAACGTTCAGCGCGATCAGCGGCGGCTGCTGGAATCGACGCTGGCCCTTCTCGCCCCGGGCGGCATCCTGTACTTCTCCACCAACTACCGCGGCTTCCGGCTGAAGCCGGAGCGGCTCCCGGCCGCCTTCCAGGAGCTGACCCCGAAGAGCCTTCCACCCGACGTCCACCAGCGCGACGCCCACCGCTGCTGGCGGGTCCGCCGAACCGACTGATGCGCCCTCGCCCTCCCCATCGCAAGCCGCAGCGGCCCCGTCCTCCGAGCCGGGCGCTCCCACCTCCTCCGGCCACCGGACCGGATGGCCTTCCGCAAGTGGGACTCGGTCCCCGCGGGGTGGAGCGGTGGAAGGCAGGGCATCCGTGGATCTACCGGGCAGATCTCTTATCCGAGCCGGCGCTCCCCGGCGGAGAAGCGGTGCGGGTGGTCGACGCCCGCGGCTGGTTTCTGGGCAAGGCCTTCTATTCCTCGCGCTCGAAGATCGCCCTGCGCTGGCTGTCGTTCGACGACGTGGCGATCGACGCCGCCTTTTTCGCCGCGCGCATCGCCCAGGCGGACGGCCTTCGGCGGACCCTCTTCCCTGGCGAGACCACCTACCGGGTGGTGCACGGCGAAGCCGACCTGCTCCCAGGGCTGGTCGTCGACCGTTACGGCGACCAGCTCTCTGCCCAGTTCCTGGTGCAGGCCACCGAGGCGCGCCGGGAGCTGCTGGCGGACCTCCTGGTGGCCCACTTCCATCCCCGCGGGCTGATGGACCGGAGCGACGTGGGCGTCCGGACGCTGGAGGGGCTCGAGTCCCGGAAGGAGGTCCTGTTCGGCGAAGTCCCCGAGCGGGTGGACTTCGACGAGGGGCTGGTGCGCGTCACGGCCGACCTCCGGGGCGGGCAGAAGACCGGGGCCTTCCTCGACCAGCGAGAGAACCACCTCCTCGCCGCGCAGTACGCGAAGGGGAAGGCGCTGGACTGCTTCAGCTATCTCGGCGGCTTCGCCCTGCAGCTCGCCACCCGCGCCGAGCACGTCACCGCGGTGGAGATCTCCGAGCCGGCCAGCGCGGCGCTCGCCGAGTCAACGCGGCGGAACGGCTTCCACAACGTGGAGGTGGTGACCGCCAACGCCTTTGACTTCCTCCGCGATGCGGTGGACGAGGGCCGGCGCTTCGACACCATCGTCCTCGACCCCCCCTCGTTCGCCAAGAACAAGGGGGCGGTGGAGGCCGCGCTCCGAGGATACAAGGAGATCAACCTCCGGGCCCTGCAGCTGCTCGCCCCCGGCGGGGTGCTGATGAGCGCCAGCTGCACCTACCACGTCGACGAGGAGGCCTTCGAGGCGATCCTCGCCTCCGCCGCGGCCGACGCCCGCCGCCGGGTGCAGATCGTCGAGCGTCGGGGGGCGGCGCGCGACCATCCGGTGCTGACCGCACTGCGGGAAACCCGATACCTCAAGTTCTACGTGCTCCGGGTGGTGGACTGAGCCCTGCCGCGGAGGGAGGATGCCCCGTGACCGCCTGGGGCCGGCGGGGGGACATGAACCGGAGCGTCTGGATCATGGCCATGCTCTTGCTGGGAACGCTGACTGCTTCCTGTGGCAGCGATTGCCAGACGCCGGTGCCGGTTTCCTGCTGCCTGGGCGGCTGCCGCGGCACCACCCTCACCCCAGCGGTGTGCGGGCCCTCGGGGCTGGCCTGTCCGACGGGGTCGGTGGCGCCGGGGGCCTGTCCCGCCACGCCCTCCTTCTGCACCGGCGCGGGGACGCCATGAGCGCCCCGCGCTGGGACGCGGCACGGGCGGCACGGCGGCACGCCGAGCACCGGGCGGCGACGGAGCTGGCGGCGCTCTACCGGGCCGCGGATGCCGCGTATGCCCCCTTCTCCTGCCCGGCGACCGCCGAGTGCTGTCAGCTCTCCGCCCGTGGCCGGGAGCCCTGGCTGTGGGAGGTGGAGTGGAACGCGCTGCGGAGCGCGGTGCCTGCCCTTCCCCCGCCGCGTGCCGACGGTGGGTGTCCCTTTCTCGACGCCGCCGGCAAGCGGTGCACCGCCTATCTCCACCGGCCGCTGGGATGCCGCACCTACTTCTGCCATCGCATCCGGGGGCCCGCGCACCAGCCCATCGAGGAGATGGATCGGCTGCAGCGTCGGCTCGAGTCGGTGGCCCGGACACTGAATCCCGATGAGGAGGGGCCGCGCCCCCTCACCGCCTGGTACGGGAAAGCCTCCTCATGAAGCGTGGGTTTCTGCTGGTGGTGTGCCTGCTCTCCGGCTGCAAGACCGGAAGCGCGGACTACGGGGCGGCGCTGGCCCTGGTGGGGTACGGGCTCCTCTTCTCCGGCATCAGCCGTGCCTCGGGCGGCTGCTACGCCATCTGCACCGGGATGGACGTCTGCAACCCGGAGAGC
>Ga0307472_100000399_pt1 | contig 14892 bp, 11 predicted proteins | sample atmos_gasesAM5C__2_FD_204582 | JGI IMG/M metagenome (GOLD analysis project Ga0307472, IMG submission 204582) | Hardwood forest soil microbial communities from Morgan-Monroe State Forest, Indiana, United States - atmos_gasesAM5C_05 | ecosystem: Environmental > Terrestrial > Soil > Temperate...
CGCCGCCCGAGCGCGTGTGGGAGCACGTGATCGCGTTTCGCCCGATCACAGCGCCACCCGATTGGATTTCGCGTCTGGGCGTGGCGTATCCCGAGTACGCACACATCGACGGCGAGGGCGAGGGCGCGGTGCGCTACTGCGTCTTTTCGACGGGCGCGTTTGTCGAGCCGATCACGGCGTGGGAGCCCGCAAGACGGCTCGCATTCAACGTGACGAGTTCGCCCGACCCGATGCGCGAGCTGAGCCCCTACAAGAATCTTTCGCCACCGCATCTGCATGGCTATTTGCGGTCGCGGCGAGGCGAATTTCGGCTGGTCGCGCCGCCAGACAACCGCACGCGCCTCGAGGGCAGCACGTGGTACGAAATCGAAATGTCGCCCGAAGGATACTGGCAAATGTGGAGCGATTTTCTGATTCATCGCATCCACGAGCGCGTTCTTGAGCACATCAAAGTGGATACAGAAACGGCCGCTCCGGTTCAAGAAGCTGCTGCGGATTTGGTCCCACATTAGGAGCTACTTCGACATTTGGGCGAGTTGTAGCCAGCGCTACCCGGGCGGTTTAGTTTTCTGGAACGACCCAATCATCCGGAGGAAAATCGATTTGCCAGAACTTACCTGAAGGTTTGACGAATTCCACGCCGACCTGCGTTTTACCGCCTTGCGCGCTTCCGAGATGCACCACGCGGCAATCAATCGATTCCCGAGTTGCTTTATTTGAGAGCGTAATGCTTTGTTGAGCAGCAACCTGCGCTTCAAGGGCGATCAAGGCGCCATGGGCATTGACGACGAGAGTGCGCGTCTCTTCCTTGAAGTCCTGATTGTCAGCTGTTTTTCCGCTCACGAGAATGGGAACACTGAGGAGAACACGCATGCTGCGCCGACGGCCCGCATCGGCCTTCCAGTCCGATTTCGGAGAGGTGATGGTTCCCATATAGCGACGATAGCTTCCGGGAACGCCCCACGCAATGGGACTGTCTTACCAGGGAGTTATTGAGTTAACACGGGGCGCGTGTGATTGAAAACGAGTAATTGCGCTAGCAGTTGACGATCTTTTCGCGATGCCGTTTTACGCGGCGAGTGGCGTTGCGCGTGTCAACGACAAGCTTGGCGTCGCGAGCGATAGCGTCATAGTTATAGCTTGAGTGATCGGTGGCAATCAGGACGCAATCGTAGCTTGCGAGGCGCTCGGGAGACAGGTCAACCGAGCGCATTTTGGAAAAATCGTAGTGGCGCATTTTGTGGAGCGCGGCGAAGTAGGGATCGTTGTAATCGAGGAGGGCGCCGCGAGCCGTGAGCAATTCGAGCAGCTTGAGCGAGGGCGATTCGCGGAGGTCGTCCACGTCCTTTTTATAAGCCATGCCGAGTATGAGGATCTTCGAGCCTTTGATGGACTTTTTGCGATCGTTCAGTGCGGCGGCGACTGCATCCACTACGTGGTAGGGCATCGCCGTATTCACTTCGCCCGCTAATTCGATGAAGCGGGTGGCGAAATCGTATTCGCGAGCTTTCCAGGACAAATAATAAGGGTCGACAGGGATGCAGTGGCCTCCTAGGCCCGGGCCCGGATAAAAGGGCATGAAGCCGAAAGGTTTTGTGGCGGCGCTGTCGATAATTTCGAAGATGTCGAGGTTCATGCGAAGGCATAACTGCTTTAGTTCATTCACAAGCGCGATATTCACGCAGCGGAAAATGTTTTCGAGGAGTTTGACCATTTCGGCGGCGCGCGTGGAGCTGACCGGAATCACTTTAGAAACAATCTGCGCGTACAATCCTGCGGCCGCGTGACCGCTCGGCGGATTCACGCCGCCGACGACTTTAGGGATCTGCGCGAGGCCGAATTGTTTGTTGCCGGGATCTTCGCGTTCCGGGGAAAAGGCGAGATAAAAGTCGGTGGCGATGTTTTCGGCGTGATCAGCGTGAGCAATCGGGCAGCGCAGGCCGCCTTTTTCGAGAATTGGCAGCACCAACTCTTCGGTGGTGCCGGGATAAGTGGTGCTTTCGAGAACGATAAGCTGATTGCGTTGCAAGTTGGGCGCGATGGCGCGCGCGGTATTCTCGACGAAGCTGAGGTCCGGCTCGCGCCGCTCGTCGAGAGGAGTGGGGACGCAGATGAGGACTGCATCCATTTCGCGAAGACGGGTGAAATCGGATGTCGCATCGAAATGTTTTGCATCGACGTGAGCTTTGATTTTATCGGCGGGAATGTGCTGGATGTAGGATTGGCCAGCATTCAGTTTGTCGATTTTGGACTGATCGAGGTCGAATCCTGTAACGCGCCGGCCGACATCCGCGAACCGGAGTGCGAGAGGGAGTCCCACGTATCCGCAGCCGATAATTCCGATCTTGATGTTCTTGCCAGCAAAAAACTCAGGTTTCCGCTCCACACTTACTCTCCTTGCGCTTATCTGTCGGCCGGCAAAACAGCAATGATAGCAGGGGTAAGAAAGCAGGACAAAGATGCCGCCGCAAAATCGCTGGCGCGAGTGCTGTTGGCGCGTTCGGGCACGGCGTGCCGTGCCCGTACTGAAGAGATGTGAGGGGCAAGGGCGTCGTAGACCGAGCCAAGCTGGCGAGTTAGGAAAAAGCAGAAAGAGATGAAATTTGGAGTTGCATGAGTGCGCACGCGCCCGATTGTCAAGCGCAAGACGCTGAGATATTCTCGCGTGCAGTGATCGACATTCATTGCCATATTCTACCGGGACTCGATGACGGTCCCGATTCCATTGAAATTTCAATCGCCATGGCGGAGATGGCGATCGCCGACGGCATCACACACGTGATCGGCACGCCCCATGCACATCCGAATTTCGCATTCGATTCCGCGAAAATCAGGGAGCGCCGTGACGAATTGCAGCGGCTTTTCGAAGGGCGCTTGATTCTTGCGACGGGCTGCGATTTCCATCTGAGCTACGAAAATCTCGAGGATATTCGCTTCGAGCCGAGCCGTTATACGCTGAACCAGAAAAATTATTTGCTCGTGGAATTTGCCGATTTTTCGATTCCGCCCGCGCTCGACCAGGCGCTGCATAATTTGCAACTCGCGGGATTGGTTCCGATTGTTACGCATCCTGAACGGAACCCGTTGATTCGCGCACAACCCGAGCGGCTGTTCAAGTGGCTGGGGCAGGGTTGCTACGCGCAGGTGACCGCGCAATCGCTGCTCGGGAAATTCGGCAGGGCCGCGCAGGAAACTTCGCAGCGATGGCTCGCGGAGGGCGCAGTGCATTTCATCGCGAGCGACGCGCACAATGTGACTTCGAGGCCGTTGCGTTTGAAGGAAACGTTCGACTGGGTGGCGAAGACGCACGGCGAAGATGTGGCGCGGGCGCTGCTGGTAGATAACCCACTCGCTGCATTCGAAGGACGGCCGCTGCCTTTCGTTCCGGAAACCAGTGAAGGTGGCTTGAGGAAATCCGATTCTCGCGGGCTGCGCGGCAAAAAACGCTTTTGGTTTTTTTGAACTTCGTTTGCCGTCGTTTTTTTATCGGGCGAGAGACTTGTCCAACACACCTTCAATTTCCGCTTCGCTTACCTCTCCTGCGGCGTCGTACGCGGGTTTGCCCGTCTTATCGAGAACGGCGACGTGCGGAATCGAGCCTTTATAGTGGCTTCTTACCAGTTCGGATTGCGCCGGTGAGAGAGGTTGGTCGAGGTCAACGATCACAAAGTTGACGCGGCCGCGATATTTCTCGTAAAGCGCGACTGTGCGGCGTGCCTGACGCTTCGAGTTGTAGCATCCCTCGCCATACATGAGAACGTAGTTGACGCGATCGGCCGCAGCGCCAGCGTCCATGTGATCGCCGGTGATGAGAGGGCCGTCGTTACTATCACTCGAGTAGTCGAGTTTCGGATTGATCTTTAGATTTTCACCAGCGCGCGACACAGAAGCGAAAACGAACAGAAACAGGAAGATGGCAGCGGCATAACAGATTCGCATGGTAGTCCCTCCGCCTCTTGTACGCCTCCGGAGGCCCGGCGGATTTCGCCGACGCAGGGTAATTGAGACCGGCAACTGTGGATTTACGTGAACAACTCGAGTACTTCTTCGTAGCGCTTGAAGGGCGGAATCAAATAGGCGCCGGCAATTCCTTCGCTACGGGCCGTTCGGGCCCAGTCAAGCATTTTTCGGGCGAGCAGGAAACCGCGAGCGCGGGCGCCGTCGCCCGCCTTTTCCATTTCTTTCAGCGTCGCATCGGGAATCACGATTCCGGGGACTTCGTTATTCAGACGCAGGGCTTGTTTGTAGCTCGTGAGCGGCCACAAGCCGACGAGCACGGGAACCGGAGATTTGCCGCCGAGGCGCTTCAAAAAGCGTTGCCAGTGAGCGGGATCGAAAATCGGTTGCGTCATCGCGAAGTGCGCACCGGCTTGAATTTTTGCTTCGAAGCGGCGCAGCTCCTCGTCGAGATCTTCCGCAACCGGATTCACAGCGACGCCGATCGTGAAATTCGTTGCGCCGCCGAGCGCTTTGCCGGCCCAGTCCGTGCCTTGATTCAGCCGCGCGAGGACTTTGACGAGGCCGATCGAGTCGACTTCGTACACGCCGCTCGTCTCCGGGTGATCGCCGAGCGATGGTGGATCGCCCGTGATCGCGAGAACGTTGCGCACGCCGCCGACGGCCCAGGCGCCGAGCAGCATCGCCTGCAGGCCAATAATATTGGCATCGCGCGTTGTTAGATGCGGGATCGTTTCGAAGCCGTGGGCCTCGAGCGCTCCCGCGAGCACCAGCGCATCCATTCCGACGCGTGCGAGCGTGCCGCTATTGATGTCAATCGAATCGACATGACCGTTGGCCATGACGCGACTAACTTGCTCGACGATGCGATCGATTGAAACTCCTTTCGGAGGATCAATTTCGACAGACACCGCAAACTGCTGCGCTTGCAATTTTTTCCAGAGCTTGCTTTCAGGCTCGCGCGTCTTGAGACGTTTCGTGCGCTCTTGGGGTTCGAGTACTTCGACGCGGGCCGGTTTTCCATCGGCACCCGATTTCGGTGGACGCAGTTTTTTGACCGCGAGCGCCATCGCACGAATATGTTCCGGCGTTGTGCCGCAGCATCCGCCGAGCAGCCGAACACCGAGCTCGGCCGCTTCTTGGGCGAAGAGGGCGAAATATTCCGGAGACGATTTCGGATAGACGATCCGGTCGCCTACGCGCTTGGGGAATCCAGCATTGGGCATGGCCGAGAGCGGCATCTCGATTCCGTTAAGTTCACGCAGAACGGGCAGCAAGTACTGGGGACCGACGGTGCAATTGGCGCCGATAACCTGGATATTCTTTTGCTTTAGCTTTTCCCAGGCACCCTGCGGGCGCATGCCGCCCATCGTGGCGCCTTCCTCGGAGTAAGTCATTTCGGCGACGATGGGAAGATTCGAGAACGAGCGAATCGCGTCAATCGCAGTGAGGAGCTCATCGAGGTCGCTGAAAGTTTCGACGAGGAAAAGATCGACGCCGCGTTCTTCCAGCGCGCCGGCCTGCTCTTTGAAAATTGCAAAAATCTGCTCATAGGGCAAATCAAGGACCTGACGAACGATACCGAGCGGGCCGATCGAACCGGCGATCATGACTTCGTGCTTTGCAGCTTCACGCGCCTCACGGGCGATTTTGACGCCGCGATGATTGAGCTCGGCGACACGGTCGGACATGCCGAGCTGCGCGAGCTTATGACGGTTCGCGCCGAAGGTATTCGTTTCGATCAGCTGCGCGCCGGATTCGATGTAGGTCTGGTGGATGCGAAACACGGCCTCGGCGTCAGACGAATTGAGTTCATCCACGCAGCGCTGAGGTCCGACGGATTCGTAGAGGAGCGAGCCCATCGCTCCGTCGGCGACGAGGATGGATTGGCGGAGGCGCTCGTTGAAGTCGTCAATACGCATTGTGTGCTTAAGTCACCTGAAGCCGCCAGAGGTAGGCGGCAAAACTCTAATTGTAGCATTCGCGGCGATAGCGAAGGCGAGCGAGACGCTTTACGTTGCGTGGGTCGCGGTGTCAACGAGCGCGGGGGACGAGCTGAGCGATTGGTAATTTGAGCGTCGGCGGAAGAAAAAGCCCACGACGACGAATGGCGTTTGTTGGGCCACCGAGGAGAAACCTTGGCCTAGATCAGCGGGATTGGGAGACGAGTCCGGAAATTGTGTCCATCAGGTCGAATTTGGTGAGGACTTCGAGTTTGCCGCCGGGCATTTCGACGAAGACGGCGGGGCTGTCGTGGCTCAGGATGTGAGTGATGCGCTCAACGGGCGCGTTGGAGGGGACTTGCGGGAGCGCCGGACCCATCACTTCGCGGATGACGAGTTTGCGCAAGTCTTTTCCCTGTAGGGCGAGATTGAGAATCTGGTCTTCAAAGATGGTGCCGATCGAGTGATTGTCGTCTTCGAGGACGGGCAACTGCGAAATATCTTCTTTTTGCATGGTCTGCAGGGCGTGAAAGACGGTCTGATACGGGCGGACGATAACGAGGTCGCGTGATTTTCCGTTTTGATGCTTCACGCGAATCACGTCCGCGGCCGAAATTGTCACTTCGGCATCGACGTATCCGTGCTCCTGCATCCAGCCGTCGTTATAAATCTTGCTGAGATAGCGGGTGCCGGAGTCGGGAAGAAATACGACGATGAAATCGCCTTTCTTGCAATTTTTCGCTATGCGCAGGGCGCCGGAAACGCTGCCGCCGCCCGAGCCGCCCGTGAAAATCCCTTCCTTCTTGGCGAGGCGGCGGGCCCAGACGAAACATTCTTCGTCATTCACCTGAACTACATCGTCGACGATTTTCAGATTCATGGTGCCGGGGAAAAAATCTTCGCCAATTCCTTCCACAACGTAGGTGGTGGCTTTGCCTACTTTGCCCGACTTCACGAAATCGTAGTAGAGCGAGCCTACCGGATCAACGCCGATGATTCTAATGTTTGTATTCTTTTCCTTGAGATAACGGCCGACGCCGCTGATCGTGCCCCCTGTTCCCATGCCACATACGAAGTGGGTGATTTTGCCTTCCGTGTCATCCCAGATTTCCGGGCCGGTGGTTTCGTAGTGGGCCTGCGGATTCATCGGATTTTCGTATTGGTTCGGATAGTACGAATTGGGAATTTCGCGCGCGAGTTTTTTGGCGACCGAATAGTAGCTGCGCGGGTCTTCCGGTTCGACGGCGGTGGGGCAGACGATCACTTCGGCGCCGAAAGCTTTCAGCAGATCGATTTTCTCACGCGATTGCTTGTCGTTGATGGTGAATACGACTTTGTAGCCTCGCGTGACGGCGACGAGAGCAAGTCCCATGCCCGTATTGCCGGAGGTGCCTTCGATAATCGTGCCACCCGGTTTCAAGACGCCGCGCCGCTCGGCGTCGTCGATCATCCATTTGCTGATGCGGTCCTTCACTGAGCCGCCGGGGTTCATGTAATCGGCCTTCACGTAAATTTCAGGCTCGATGCCTTTGGTGAGGCGATTGAGCCGAATGAGGGGCGTGCTGCCCATGGTTTCGAGAATGTTGTTGCACTTCATCTGCGGATGTTTCTCCTCCGGCGAGCTGAAAACACAGCTTAGAGAGTTCGGAAAAATCTGTCCAGCGCAGTTTCGGGGTATGTTCCCCGAGCGAGCGAACGAACCTCACTGCGTGATATTCTTCGGCGGCGGCATTCTTAAACACAGAGAACATAGCGGACGGAGGATACGCAGAACACAGAGCCGGCAGAAACCTCGCAGGTTTCGGAGTTATGATCGTTTGCACGAGAGCGAATTCGCAGGAGACAAAATGGAACGCCAAAATATTTCGTCGGGGACGCCTTGGGAGCCGATTGTGGGCTACTCGCGGGCGGTGCGAATGGGACCGTACGTTCACGTAGCAGGCACGACGGCGACAGATGCCAATGGAAAAGTGGTCGGGGATAAGGACGCCTATGCGCAAACCGTGCAGACGATCCGCAATATCGAGTCGGCGCTGGCGAAGGCCGGTGCGAAGCTTTCGGACGTGGTTCGAACGCGAATCTTCGTGATCAATATCGGCGACTGGGAGAAGGTTGGGCGAGCGCACGGGGAATTTTTCGGGCAGATCCGGCCGGCTTGCTCGATGTTGCAAGTGGGTGCGCTTGTGTCGTCGGAGATGCTCGTTGAAATTGAGGCGGACGCGATCGTGGCAGACGAGGAGAACATGCCGCGAAAGTAGGCCTCAATCATGGGCTTGGACGGGTCAGCAGTCGTTTGTAACAGAATATTCACAATTCGGCCGCACTGTTTTAGCTAGAATCCGGCTCTATGGCGAAAGAAAATCTGCAAGTTATGGCGTTTGCGGGTGCGCGCGAGGGCCAGCGCGTGCTGCATTTAAAGGGTTCTCTCAATATTCAAACTGTATTCACGTTTCAAGACGCGATGAAGATGGAGACGGGGCCTGCGCTGATACTCGACTTCAGCGATGTAGATTTCATTGATTCAGCGGGACTCGGATCGCTAGTCGCTGCGCACGTGGGCGCGCAGAGAGGGAAGCGCAAACTCGCATTCGCGGGGATGAACAAACAGGTGACGGCGCTCCTCGACATGACGCACGTATCGCAACTTTTCAAAACGTATCCGACGATCAAGGATGCGGAGGCGGCGCTAAGTTAATTTTTAAGCGGGCGATTCTTTTAAGGGTGCAGCCGTAGCGCGTTCGCCAACGGGTAGCTTCGGCTCCACCCATTTCAGCACACCTCGCGCGATAAACACATTCAGGAAAATCGAAATCAATGACGCGGCGAGAGTCGCAGTGAAAATTTCTTCGCCGACCATGCCTGATTTTCGCGCGACTTCCACGAGAATGAAGGAAAGCTCGCCGATCTGCGTAAGCCCGGCGGCGACGGCGATGGCTGTCCATTTGGAATAGCGGAAGATTCTCATCACAGTAAACCAGATACCGAATTTTCCGAAGACGATCAGAAGGAGCATGACGCCAAGCAGCGGAAGATTGCGGACGATCACGGTTGGCACTACCAGCGTCCCGAGCGAGACGAAAAACATTGCCACAAAAGCGTCGCGGAGAGGCAAGAGCGCGGTGTGAGCTTCGTGCAGGTCGTCGGAGCCGCTGATGGAGACGCCGGCGAGAAAAGCACCGAGCGCGACGGAAAAGCCGAGTGTTTGCGCGAGGGCTGCGGAAGCAAGACAGATGGCGATGGCGACCAGCAGGAAAATCTCCGGATCCTTGGTGCGGCGCGCGCGCCGAAGAAGTCGTGGAACCACCGTTATTGCGAGGAACGCAAGAGGAACCAGGAGCAGAACTGCTTTGCCGAGCGTCCAGGCGATTTTCTGGAGACGGCCTTCGGCGGGGGCGTTGAAGACGGGAAGCACAACGGTCATAAAGACCACAGCGAGATCTTCGACGAGCGTGATGCCGATCATGACGCGTCCGTAGGTGGTGCCAAGCGCGCCGCGGTCAGCGAGGAGGCGCGCCATCACCATCGTGCTCGCGACAGAAATCGTGACGCCGACGACGATACCCTGCGTCGTGCTCCATCCGGCGAGCCAGGAAGCAATGAGGGCGAGCGCGATCGACATCAGGATGCCGAGTGATCCGCCGCCGAGCGCCACCCATTTCACGCGCATCAAGTCTGGAATCGAAAATTCGACGCCGATCGAAAACATCAGCAGAACAACGCCAACTTCTGCAAATACCTCGAAGGTGTGCAAATCGGAAAGCTGGGGGCCCGGAGTGAAAGGGCTGATTACGACCCCGCCCACAACGAAACCGAGGATGAGCGGAAGTTTCAGGCGCCAGGCGAGCAGTCCGCCTAGCACAGCGGCCAGGAATACATACGTCAAATCGCGAAATAGAATTGGATCCGCTTCCATCTTGTCACTAGAACTTCGCTCGCCTCTTCTCTGCAACGGGCAATACTACTCCAAGCCTTGCGGCTCGCATCTAACGGTTTTGGATACGGGGTTTTGAATTCGGCACAACAAATCTGGAAACACCCCATAAAGGTAGTGACCGGCCAGATGTGGCTGGATGCGATAGAATGACCGTTTAATGGAACGATTTTACCGAGCGACGATGAAGATCGGCGGAGGCACGCTTTTTGGGCGCCTTGCGTTTGGATTTCTGGTGCTGTGCTCGATCGGCATCGGGGCAGCAACCGGCGTTCTGTTCGTTTATTCGAGCGATCTGCCTGAGATTCATGCACTCGAGGACTACCGGCCAGACGTTGTGACCGAGCTGTATGCGGACGACGGGCAGTCGATCGGAACCTTTGCACTGCAACGCCGAATTTTGCTGACCTACGGACAGATTCCCAAACTTCTGAGAGATGCAATCTTCACCACGGAAGACCAGCATTTCGAAGAGCACTGGGGCGTGGATTTTCCGCGAGTGCTGGAAGCCGCGTGGCACGATGTTCGTCATCATGGAATGAAAGAGGGCGCGAGCACGCTCACGATGCAGCTTGCTGGCGGGCTTTTCCTGAACCGCGCGGATCGCAGCTTCCATCGCAAGATGCAGGAGACGATTCTTGCGATCGAGATCGAGCGCCACTACACGAAGGAACAGATCTTCACGATGTACTGCAACCAGATCTATCTGGGCGCGGGAAACTATGGTTTCGAGGCGGCATCAGAATATTATTTTGGCAAGCCTGTCGCGCAGCTGACGCTTCCTGAAGCTGCGATGCTTGCGGCGATCATTCGCGGGCCGATCTATTCTCCGATTGCGCATCCGGAACGGGCGCTAGCGCGGCGGAATCTGGTGCTTTCTCTGATGGCGCACGATCGGAAAGTGACGCAAGCGCAAGCGGCTGCGGCTGAGAAGGAGCCTCTGGGTCTGCACGTGTCATCGCCGCGCAATGATTTTGCGCCGTACTTCGTGGAGCAAATCCGGCAAGACCTCGAACACACGTACGGGACAGCAGCTGTCCACGAACAGGGCTTGCGCGTTTACACGACGCTGAATGTCGCGATGCAAAAAGCTGCCGAGCAGGCCGTGCGCGACGGATTGCATGCCTACGACCGGCGGCATGGCTGGCGCGGGAATTTGCCCAATATTCTGACGCAGAAGCCTCCAATTAAATTGGATGCGTATCAGAATGACGAGTGGCGTGGCACGATCGCGAAGGGCGACTACATTCCAGGGCTTGTGACAGACGTCGAGCCGACGTTTGCGACGATCAAGATTGGCGCGTCTCACGCGATGCTAACGCCCGCGGACTTCGCGTGGACGGGAAAGAAATCGCCATCGCAGCTTCTGAAGGTTGGCGATCTAGTTGTGACGTCGATCAAGGAGGTTGCAGGCTCGACGTTGCACGTGCAACTCGAACAGCAGCCCGTGGCACAGGCGGCGTTGCTAGCCATCGACAATCCGACGGGCGAAGTGAAGGCGATGGTCGGCGGGTACGATTTCGACCAATCCAAGTTCAATCGCGCGACGCAGGCGGTGCGACAGACGGGCAGCTCGTTCAAAGTGTACGTGTACGCGACGGCGCTCGAGCAGGGAGCGTCGCCATTCGATACGATCGTGGATGAGCCAGTGACGTTTCGGAGCGGGGGACAGAACTACTCGCCAAAGAATTACGACATGAAATTTGAGGGGCGCATCACGCTGCGGCGAGCGTTGGCCGATTCGCGCAATGTGCCGGCGGTGCGATTGCTGGAGCACGTCGGCGTGCAGAACACGATCGACATGGCCCGGCGATTTGGAATTACGAGTCCACTGCCGCCTTATTTACCGCTGGCGCTTGGCTCGGCTGACCTGACGTTGATGGAGCATACATCCGCGTTTACTGTATTCCCCGACGACGGAATCCACATCGAGCCGCGCTATATACGGCGTGTCACTTCCTACGACGGTGCGGTGCTCGAAGAGCCGCGGCCGGATATTAAGGATGTGGTTCAGCCCGATGTGGCGCGGACGATGACGGCGATGCTCGAAGAAGTAGTGCAATTTGGCACCGGTGTGCGCGCGAAAGAGTTGGGACGCGTTTCGGCGGGGAAGACGGGAACGACAAACGATTTCACCGACGCGTGGTATCTCGGGTTCACCCCACACATCACCGCGGGCGTGTGGGTAGGGAACGATGACAAGCGCGTATCGCTCGGGAAAAAAGAAACGGGAGCACGCGCGGCGCTGCCGATCTGGATCGAGTTCATGCAGCAGGCGGTGGAGGCGTATCCGGCGCAGAATTTTCAGAATGTGGTGCCGCTCGAGAAGGAAGCAGGCGGGCATCAGGTAAAGGTGGATACACCGGACACAGCACCGCCCGCGGATGCTGCAGAGCAGGGATTGACGAAGACGCAGGCTGTGCCTCCGGCGAAGACGCCCGTGGCGCCTCCGGCAGTGCCGCCAGCGGCAGCAACGGCTGTTGTGAAGCCGCTGCAAAAAATTTCGGCGCCCACACCCAAGCCGAATTAACGCAGTGACGTTATCGAGACTTTAAACTCAAAAACTTGACTCGAAAGCGCGAAAGCGGCGCTCTAGCTCCCATTGTTGCCGAGCTCGTTCGCTTGATTGCAGAAACGTGGCGCAATCGCCGGTGGGGCTTTCCGCGCCGAGGGAATCTTTCGAACAGGCTGCATTCGCGCGAGAGAAATCATCCGGTGTCGCCCAAAGGCTTGGGCCCGGCAGAAATGCGTGCTCGATACTTGTGCGCACCAGTTTTTTGAGATCGGCATAGTGGAGATCGTAGGTTTGAATCGCGCGGACGTATTCGTGCGTGAGATCGATGCGGGAAACGCCTTCGTCATCGGTTGAGAGAGCGACGGGCACGCCAAACTTGCGATAGAGCGGGAATGGATGCGAGTTTCCTGTGACGCGGAGAATTACGTCGTTGCTCGTCAGATTGATTTCGACCATCACATGCTTTGCAGCCATTTCCTTCAGTAAGCCGTAGGGACGATTTTCATACATCACGTCTACGCCGTGACCGATGCGTTCGGCGTGTCCTTCGTTGACTGCGAGGCGAACGTGACAGCAGAGGCCTTCATAAGTAACGAGCCCCGGCGCGATTTCACCGGCATGCAGAGTGATGCGAACCTTGGGATAAAGGCCGTGAAGAAAATCAACCATCCGCATTTGAAGGACGTAATCGGTCATTGAGATGTAGCCGTCCTCGGGCATCACGAAATTGATACCGAGGACTCGCGGATCGACCGAAGCCACTTCGAAGCCTAGCAGCGCCTGCGCGAATACCTGCTGTTTTGGAAACCCGCGAAGGACCTGATAAAGGAAACGAATTTCGACCTTGCAGCCGGCAGAGGCGTCGGGCTGTCCGCAATGCTGACGCTCGTTTCGAAGCTTCTCAGCTCGGTCCCAATGAGCGCGTGCGACGGCGATATCATCGCGCAGGCCGCGATCGAGCAGGGCCTGTCGAAATTTGGCGAGATCATCCTGCCAACCGATATCATTCGCGATCTGAATCGTGTGGCCGAAGGGCGGCGTATCCATCAATTCGAGGTACTGCTCGTTTTGCGCGGCGGCGCGGGAGGAAACTTCGTCGAGCCATTCGCCGGTATGACGCGGATCGACGATTCGAAACTTTGCGAAAGAGTCGAAAAAATGGTCGTGGCCGCTGACGCCGGCTGAAGAAACGAAGGAGCGCATCGAGAATGCGTCCACGAGCGAATCGTAGAGCCGCTGATTTTCGAACGCGTGCGACACCGCGATGTTTCCTTCGCCACAAACCGGCTGCGGCGGAATGCTGTGCGTCATAGCCTCGGTCTTGAAGAGTGAGAGCGTGTCGAGATCGATGCAAAGCTTGTCGTCGGCGCCATCGCGAATCCAGGATTCGGCGTACACGGCGCCCGCCAGATGATTGTGAAGGTCGGCCCCTTTGGGCATGCGCACGAGAAACTCACGCAGCTCGAGCGGATTCTGGCGGACGGACTCAAGCGTGCGAGCGGTGCGTTGCTCAGCGACGGATCCAGAAGCGACTGCCGGCGTGGGGCCGGGTGGTCGAGCCGTCGATTGTGCAAGGGTCGAGCCAGGAATACAGAAGAGGAAGATCGAAAGGACTATTTTGTATAGCCGCGAATATTTCGGATCATTGAATCGCATCGCTTCGCACTCCCCGGCAGTTGTGGGCGAAACTGTACCACGCCGAGTGATTCATTTGCGGCTGAAGGGATCCCATCCGCGAGCTTCGAGCGGTGTGGCGGAGCCGTCGTCATTGACAAGCAGGATTTTCCGAGCAGACGTGATCTCACCGATACAGGTAAGCTTCGAAAAATCGGGCGCGCGCTGAAGCCTCCTCGCCCGCCGAGGAGGAACCGTGAAGAGGAGGCCATAATCGTCGCCACCGTGAAGCGCCATCTGGAGGGGATTCAATTTCAGTTTCCTGGCTGCGCGAAAGAGAGTGGCCGGGATCGTGACGTGCGGCAGGAGGTGAGCGTCGATCCGGGCGCCGACCCCGCTGGCGCTGCAGAGGCGGGCAAGATCTGTCGAGAGGCCGTCGGAAATGTCCATCATTGCGGTGGCTACTTGGTTGTGAGCGAGCCATTCGCCCAGCTTCACGTGAATCCGAGGGTATAAATGCGGGAGCAACAAGCTTCGCGGTTCTCTTCGATGCGCGAGCCCCTTCCTTCGCATCAGCTCCAATCCGAGCTGAGCGCGGCCCAGTCTGCCGGTAACATATATAAGGTCACCTGGTCTCGCTCCTGACCGGGTAAGCGCGCATCCGCGAGATACCTCGCCGAGCACGGTAATGCTGATCGCGACTGTGCGATATTTGGTTGTGTCACCTCCTATCAGGCGGATTCCAAGATAGCGAGACGCACGGCCCAATCCAGCGAGAAACCCATCGAGCCATGATCCAATTCGAGACGCTGGCAGTGCGAGTGTCATTAGGAAGTATCGAGGCGAGGCGCCCATCGCAGCCAGGTCGCTGGTGGCGCGAACGAGCGACTTGTACCCGACGGAGTCGGGCGGATGGGCATTCGGCAGAAAAT
>Ga0307472_100000400_pt1 | contig 14871 bp, 17 predicted proteins | sample atmos_gasesAM5C__2_FD_204582 | JGI IMG/M metagenome (GOLD analysis project Ga0307472, IMG submission 204582) | Hardwood forest soil microbial communities from Morgan-Monroe State Forest, Indiana, United States - atmos_gasesAM5C_05 | ecosystem: Environmental > Terrestrial > Soil > Temperate...
GAGATAATCCGCGGCGAGGATCGGATCGATGCCGCCGAGCCGGAGGAATGCCGGCAGATGCAGGCTGCCGACGACGCTGCCGACGATGAAAAACGCGAGCGTGACGATCATGCGGCCGGAGCCGCCGCCGACCGTGTAGAGCGTGCCGGAGCCGCAGCCGTTGCCAAGCTGCATGCCGATGCCGAACACGAACGCGCCGATCAGGAGCGACGGCCCGATCGGCGCGATGGCGCCGCCGAAGCCGGGCACGAGCTTCGCCACCGGCACCACCACGGCGGCCGCAATCGCGATCAACAACAATCCTGCGAGAAAGCCGTCGGCCTGGCCGCGCACGATCAGCCGCCGCCACGACGCGGTGAAGCTGAACTCGGCCTTGAGGAACGCGACACCCAGCGCAAACCCGAGCAGGATCAGGGCGGCCGAATAGAGCTGGCCGTCGAGTGCGACAAGCGCGACCAGCAAGGCGGTCGCCAGCACTGCTGCAGTGAGAAAGGGCCAGTCGATCGATCGCGCCGCCGGCACCGCGACGGCGGCGGGCTCAACACTCGTCGCAAGGGTCATCAGGTTATTTTGACCGAAAGCCCTGCTTGCTCAAGAGCCGAAGCCGAGGGTCTTTTTCAGGTCATCCCACTTGGTGCGCGCCGATTCGACCGGTCGGGCGGCATCGGACGTCCACTCGACCATGGAGCCGTAATAAAGCTTCGTGTCCTTGCGGCCAAGGAGTTCCGACAGCACGAACCAATTGGTCGCGGCCCAGTGGCCGGTGTTGCAGTAGCTGACGACGGGGCCCGCGGGCACGCGGGCGGCGAGGGCAGCAAGCTCGTTCCGCGGCTTCAGGCGGTTGACGGCGCTATCATAAAACGTCGCATTGTCGAGATTGATGGCACCCGGGATGTGGCCATAGGCCTTGGCGGCCGAGGCCTTCTCTTTGCCGAGGAAGAACGACGCCGGGCGGGCGTCGAGCAGGGTGGCGCCGCCGCTGCGTTCGACTTTGGCGACCTCGCCGCCTTCGGCGATCAGCGTCCTGTCGAGCGTTGCGGTGAAGATCCTGGGCGAGGGGCGGCTTGGGCCGCTCGCGATCGGGTTGGCCGGGTCGGCCGCCCAGGCGGCAAACCCGCCGTCGAGAATCGAGACCTTGGTGAGCCCGGCGACTCTGAGCGTCCAGTAGACGCGCGCCGCCGAGCCAAAGTCGAGGGCATGGAGGCCTGCCGGTACCACGACCACGTGGCTGTCTTCGTCGATGCCGAGGTCGCCGATGAGCTTCTCCAGCTCTGCGGTCGTCGGCAGCATGAACGGCACGCCGTTACGGCTGACGCGCCAGCCGGCCTTGTCATAGTCGCTGTGCACGGCGCCGCGGATGTGAGCCTTCGCATAGGCCTCGCCGCCGCCACCACCGGAGCGGACGTCGAGAACGACGACGTCGGGTTCGTCGAGATGGGCCTTGAGCCACGCCGTCGACACGAGCGGCGCCGCCGCGTCGGCGAGAACGGGAGCGGCCGAGAGGCTCATGGCGCCGGTCAGGACCGCAAGGGTAGCGAGCCGGCACAGGCCGGCAACAAAGGGTGCGAACAACGGCATCGGAGCACCTGAGCCAACAGGCATGCGCGGGATGGCGACCACCGCCTGACTTGAAATAAAATATTCTTCTCTCTAAAGACAATATTGCCGCCAAAAAAAGAATATACTTCTTCGCGGGGGTTGTCGCGCGGCCCAGTTCATCCAAAGCTATAGGAATCCGCAGCATGGACGCCATAGACCGCAAGATCCTGGCCGTGCTTCAGGAGGATGCATCGCTTTCGGTGGCCGAAATCGGTAGCCGGGTGGGGCTGTCCTCCACGCCGTGCTGGAAACGAATCCAGCGGCTCGAAGCCGATGGCGTGATCCTGCGGCGCGTTGCCATCATCGACCAGGACAAGCTTGGTCTCGGCGTGACCGTGTTCGTTTCGATCGAGACTGGCGATCATTCGGAGGAATGGCTCACCCGCTTCGCCGACGTGGTCGGCGCCATGCCCGGAGTGATGGAATTCTATCGCATGGCCGGCGACGTCGACTACATGCTGCGCGTCGTCGTGCCCGACATTGCCGGTTACGACGCGTTTTACAAGCGGCTGATTGCGGCGGTGCCGCTGAAGAACGTGACGTCGCGCTTCGCAATGGAAAAGATCAAATTGACGACCGCGCTGCCGATTGGCTGATCTCAACAGGAGATCGTCTTGCTGGCATAGACGCGAGTAATGCAGGTCGTGACCCGCGGGCGCATGAAGATCTGATCCTTGAGCACGATCTGGCTGGGGAGCACCCCCTGGAAGTTGACGATCGGCTTCCAGCTGTAGCTCACGTCGGCCCAGATCAACGTGGTGTCCGGTGTATCGAGCGGCTTCTGGTCCTTGGTACAGGCCGTGCAGGTGGCGAAGGTTACGGTGTCGCCTTCCTTATGGACGGTGGTCCCCGGCAGATCCTGTTTTTTGCCGGTGAGCGTGTCGGCCCAGGCGATTTTCGCCACGCCATTGGCGTCGATTTTCACACCCGAGATGGTCACCGTAAGCGCCGCTTCTTCGGTGCCGGTGCTGGTCTTCCTTGTCGCCGTGAATGGCACCGCCACCGCGGTGGCGGCATCCATGATGTTCGTCATGGCGGCGTCCGTGATCGACGCCTCCTGCGATACCAGGTCGGCGATCGTGCGTGACACCAGTGTGACCTTGCGGCTTGCGCTGATCGCCTGCGAAATTTCGATGCCGCAAACATAAAGCGTGATCATCATCGGCAGGATCAGGGCGAATTCCACCGCGGAAACGCCGCACTCGTCGCGGCCGAAGCAGCGAAAGCGAATGCCGAGAAAGCGGGTCAGGCGGCCAGGCATCATGATACGTGCCTCGTGGTCAGAACGGCTCGTTGCGGAACGCGGCGGTGGCCGTGAGCAGGCGCTTGTCGTGCGACGCTGTTCCGGCGATGTTGGACAGATGGAGCCCGAGACGGTCCGCGTAGATCGGCCACTGATACATCACGCGGACGACGACAATGTCGCCGGCGCTGCCCGGGTTGTAGGGCGGAAGCTTGGTGGGGTCCGGGTCCTTCAGGCTGGCGTCTTTGGTGAAATTCCCGGTCGTGGCGTTAATCGGGATCGAACTGTCGATGCCGCCGAACGTCGTGTAGCTCTGCACGTCGAGATAGAGGTCGTCGCACTTGAACATCGCCTTCAGCCGGTCGCAGACTTCCTTCTTGAAGTCCTGGATGGTCATGCCGTTGGGCTTGGCTACGGTCTTCTCCTGTGCCTGCCCAGTCATGACGAGCCGAGCCGAATCCGAGACTGCGGTCTCGAGCGTCTGGGTGGCGAAGAAGACGAGGCCGGTTTCCATGATGGCGACCATGAGCGCGATGAACGGCGCCGCAACGAAGCCGAATTCCACCGCGGTGGCGCCTTTCTGGTGACGCAGGAAGCGACACGCCGCACGGCGCGGTCGTCTCGCGATCAATCGGGCAAGCTTTGCGAGGTCGATCGCAAACGTCGAACCTGTGCTGCACAACATGGTCGACACCTTGGACTGTAATTCTTCGCTCTTCGACAAACGAGCATGCTCGGTTTATCGGAAACCTGTTGTCGAATTGTTGAGCTAGTCGGAAGCAATGCCGGACCGGTCCTTGATCTTTCGGTAACCATAGGGGGTCCGATGGCGCTGCCAGCCGGCTACAGCCGGCCGGCATGGCCACGAAGCGCCTCCGCTCACAATGAAATCGTCAGCGCTGGACCGATTGGCCGGTTCCGCCCTGAGCCTGGCCGACGCGGCTGCCGGTCTGCGACATCGTCGCGTCGAAGAATGCCGGAGAGTCGCCGAGCGTGATGCGACGTTCGCATTTCGGCGCGCAGCTGTAGGACTCGCGCTCGACGCCGCGGTAGACGACGACGACGTCGGAAGGGCTTCCCACCTGAACCATCTTGTCCATGAGCAACGCGCCGCTGCGGTCGAAGGCAACGAAATTCGTCGCGCCGTAGCCCTTGCCGGTGATGACCAGGAGACCGCCGGCCTGGATCGATACGTCGGCGATCAGCGGATTTCCGATCACGATGGTGGCGACGCGTTCGGGCAATTTTGTCACCATGGCCTGATCGAGGACGACATTGACGACGTCCGCCGCCGTGGCCGGCTGCGGCGCGGCTGCAAACAGCATGATGGCGAGCGTCCGCCTCACGCGGCGGCTCACATGGTTCTCGGGCTGGAACATTGCCGTCATCGGAACTCTCCGAACACTTGCGGATCCGACGACAGCATATCACGGCCGCACCGGAGCATGACGGTCGCAAGTTGACTGCAAATGGTGAATGAAGTCGAAACGACGCAAAGCGAAAAGTCCGGAGCCGCCGGCGGCCGCAATGCCGTCGGCGATGGCGTCCGACCTGGCGCAAGCATGATGACACGCATCATTAACCACGACGCGAAATTCGCCACGCGGCCGGATGTCGACGATTTTAGTTAACGACGATGCAATGCCTGCCGTCTAGCGTTGATCCGATCATGAAGGACCGACGATGAAGGCCCTGTGTGCCCGGTTTTTGAAGGACGAGTCCGGCGCGACCGCGGTTGAGTACGGTCTGATCGCCGCTGGAATATCCGTCGCCATCATGACGGTCGTGCAGGGGCTCAGTGCCAAGCTCAGTGCGACGCTCTCACGCGTGTCGGCGGAGCTCAACTGATAGCGCGCATTTGACTTCATTTGCGGCAAATTTCCCCAAAGATCGTCGGAAAACTCGAACTTTCAGCCTTACTATACGTTCACACCTGTCCGCTATATCCGACGGGCTCCCGCTGCGCGCTGGAGCGCAACGACGGAGAGCAGAAATATGTCGAGCTTCATTCGTTTCATGCATGACGAGCAGGGTGCAACGGCCATCGAGTACGGCCTCATTGCGGCCGGCATCGCGGTTGCTATCATTGGCATGGTCCGGCTTGCCGGCTCGAACCTGACCACAACGTTCTCGAACGTCGCCGACAATCTCAAATAAGGTCTCGCGCTCGCGCCACTTGAAAGGCTCCAGCTCCGCACTGGAGCCTTTTCAATTTGGCGCCAGGCTCGCGTGCCGAAGTTCCGAAATCGAAATTAGCTAAAGTTTGAGCTATCGGCCTTACGTCGCCTTTACGTCTGCCGTCTATAACAGCGACATCTCCCACCACGTGGGGAGTCTATCCTTGGAGAGCAAAGACATGTCGAACTTCAAGCGTTTCCTTCGTGACGAGCAGGGCGCGACGGCGATCGAGTATGGTCTCATCGCTGCTGGCATCGCGGTTGCGATCATCAGCATGGTCCGCCTTGCCGGCTCAAACCTGTCGTCGACCTTCTCGAAGGTTGCCGACAATCTGAAGTAGGTCATCCTCCGGTTCGAGGTAACATGAAGGCTCCGGCGATCGGCCGGAGCCTTTTTGCTTGTGAGCCGACGTCGAAGCGCGCCGCACGGGCCGACGGCGGGTGTGGTTCCAGCGCGCGATAACCGGACGGCAACAGTTCTGATGTACCCACGTCGGGCACCGAGCGCCGGCAGGGTGGCGCCCGCGGCATTGCTGGGCACCGAGAACGGATCGACGTGACATGGTGTTGGACGCGGCCAGGCTGTTGTTGTTCCCGGCGATCATGGCGTTCGCGGCGACCAGCGACCTTTTCACCATGACCATTTCCAATCGCGTTTCGCTCGCGCTGACCGTCGTCTTCTTTGCGCTCGCGCTGGTGATGGGTTTGGATGCGACCGAGGTCGCGTGGCACGTCGCCGCCGGCGTCACGGTGCTGGCAATCACGTTCGTCTTCTTCACACGCGATTGGATCGGCGGCGGCGACGCCAAGCTTGCCGCGGTGACGGCGCTGTGGCTCGGTTTCGATCACCTGCTCGCCTACGCCGTCTACGCCTCACTGTTCGGCGGCGTGCTCACCGTGGTCGTGGTCTACTTTCGCATGCAGGCGTTCCCGGCGGTGTTGGCCGGGCAGAAATGGCTGGAACGGCTTCATAGCCCTGAAGCCGGCGTCCCCTATGGGATCGCGCTCGCCGTTGCTGCCCTCGTCGTCTATCCCGACACGATCTGGATGAAGGCGCTGTCGTTCTAGCGCATGGTCCGGCAAATTCGCCGACAACACCATGCGCCACAGTTCGCCGACCAACGCTGCGCGTTGATTGGTCAACGTAAGCGAAACGTGCTCGAGGCCCATTTCTCCGCCAAGTGCTCGCAACTTCCGCCCCGCGGCGCTGGCAGGTGCCGACCCCTCCAATCGAAACGCATAATTAACTCGATTTGGATACGCCTGCTTAACCATGAATTGACGTTTGGCTGCTGAAATTGCCGGTACGGCCGGTCGTCGACCGCAGCGTCAGTGGGAAGTGAAGCGCATGCAAGCCGCGCGCCTTGTTGTATCGAGCCGCACGACGTCCTCGGGCCGTCTTCGCCTCATTCGCCGAGCGATCAACGCGCCGCCTTCGCCGGCTTTTGCAGCCGTGACCGTGATGCTTGCGACGTGAGCTTGAAAGGGACGCGCGTTATGGCGAAGGGGACGCTGATTCGCACCGTCATGCTGGCGGTGCCGATTGCCGCAGCGGTGATCGGATGGTTGGCGACGGCGCAAGCGGCCGATCCACGCGCGTTGCCGGCTGGAGCGGTCGCCGCCGAGGTGGGCGCCCGTTTTGTGCCGCTCGGCGTCGGTAAATCGGTAGTCATCGACCTGCCCGCCGACGTCAAGGACGTGCTGGTATCCGATCCCAAGATCGCCAATGCGGTCATCCGCTCGGCGCGCCGCGCCTATCTCATCGGCGTCGCGATCGGCCAGGCCAATGTGTTCTTTTTCGATGCCGACGGCCGCCAGATCGCGGGATTCGACATCGCGGTCACACGCGACCTCAACGGGGTGCGCGCCGCGCTGCGCCATATGTTCCCGGACGCTGACATCCGCATCGATGGCGTCGGCGACAGCGTCATGCTTTCCGGCACTGCTTCGACCCCGATGCAGGCGCAGCAAGCCAATGACCTTGCGGTTCGCCTCGCGGGCGAGGGCAAGGTGCTCAATACCATCGCCGTCAAGGGTCGCGATCAGGTCATGCTGCGGGTGACGGTTGCCGAGGTCCAGCGTGACATCGTCAAGCAGCTCGGCATTGACCTCACCGGCAGCTTCGGCTCCGGCAATACGGTCGTCGACTTCGCCTCGGTCAATCCGTTTTCCGCCTTCGGACAGACGCTGACCAACTCCGCCGCGACAATGCAGTTCGGTCCGGTGCGGGCAACGTTGCGCGCCATGGAACGGGCCGGCGTGATCCGGTTGCTTGCCGAACCGACCTTGAGCGCGATTTCCGGCGAAAGCGCCACGTTCCTGGCCGGCGGTGAGTTTCCGGTTCCGGCCGGATTGAGCTGTGACACGACCAAGTCGCCTCCGGTGTGCCAACCCTCGATCACGTACAAGAAGTTCGGCGTCAGCCTGAACTTCACGCCTGTCGTCCTGAGCGAAGGCCGCATCAGCCTCAAGGTGATGACCGAAGTCTCGGATCTGTCTAACGACAACGCGCTGACTTTCGCGACCCCGGGAACCACCCAGAACCTGACCGTTCCCTCGATCCGCGTTCGGCGCGCCGACACCACGGTCGAAATTCCCTCCGGCGGTGCCTTGGCGATGGCCGGCATGATTCAGGAACAGACCAAACAGCAGATCAACGGCACGCCCGGGCTCGCGCAGCTGCCGGTGCTCGGGCCGCTGTTCCGCAGCCGCGACTTCGTCAACCGTCAAAGTGAGCTGATGGTCCTGGTGACGCCTTATGTCGTGAGGGCTGTCGCGCAGAAGGATCTGTCGCGGCCTACCGACGGATTTGCCGACCCTAGCGACCCTGCGAGCGTGCTGCTCGGCCGTCTCAACCGCATCTACGGCGTCGCCCGACCGGCCGATCCGGCGCGCACCTACCACGGCAACTACGGTTTCATTCTCGACTGAGCGGAGACGATCGATGACGAGTCTGCATTCGACGATGATCGCCGCGCCACAGCGGGATTGTGTCGATCGGGTTGCCGACAACCAAGCTGGGGTGACGGCGGCCGAACGGGGTGCGTTGCCGCGCGTGCTCGCTGTCGCCGTGGTGTGCTCGGCGCTCGCCGGTTGCTATAGCGATCGCGCTACCGTCGCCAGCGTTCCCCTCGAATATCGCCAGCGCCATCCGATCGCGATCCAGGAAAAGGATCACGCGGTCGAGTTGTTCATCGGCACGAAACGCGGCGGATTGCTGCCCGCCGAGCGTGCCACGGTCGCCGCCTTCGCCACCGCATGGAAGCGCGAGGCTTCGGGCGGCATCGTCGTCGAAGTACCGTCCGGTACGCCCAACGAACGCGCCGCGCACGACGCGATGCGCGAAGCCCACGGTATCCTGGTGGCCAGCGGAATTCCGGCGCACGGCATCGTCGTGCGGCCCTACCACCCGCGGGATCCGCGCAAGTTTGCGACGCTGAGGCTGAACTATCCGATGGTTGCGGCCGACGCCGGTCCGTGCGGGCTGTGGCCCCAGGACATCGGATCGTCGAACTTCCGCGAGCACGTCGAGAACCGCCAATACTGGAACTTCGGCTGTGCGACCCAGCGCAACGTTGCCGCCATGGTCGAAAATCCGGCGGACCTCGTGCAGCCGCGTGGCGAGACGCCCGTCTATCGGGCCCGCCGCACGGTGGTGCTGGACAAATACCGTAAGGGCGAGGGCACGGTTTCGACCAATCCGGATGCCGGCAAAGGCAAGATCAGCGACATTGGCCAATGATGAAATTCGCACAGCAAACGGCGGAGCACGAAGCCGCAAAACTGGATGTGGCCGATCGCGAGGAGCATATCGCTCCGGCGCCTCGCGTTTCGGTCCAGGCCTTCTGCGAAACCGCGGAAACGGCCGGCGCCATACAAGGTGCCGCGGAAGACCGCCGCATGGCCAAGGCGCACGTCAAGATCCAGATGGGTGGTGCGCCGGCCGCGGTCGAGGCCTATCGCGGATCGCCGACGCCGAACGTCATCGTCCTCGAGACGAGCCGGCACGGCAACGAGGTGCTCGCCAATCTCGACGATCTCGCGGAGGTCTGCGATCCCGGCAGCCGGGTGATCGTGATCGGGCGCTTCAACGACATCGTGCTCTATCGCGAGCTCATCCGTCGCGGCGTCAGCGAGTATATCATCGGCCCCGTTCGCCCGCTCGACATCGTGCGGGGGGTCTGCGGCCTGTTCTCCGCGCCCGATGCCAAGGCGGTCGGCCGTGTCGTCGCCGTCGTCGGTGCAAAAGGCGGTGTCGGCGCGTCGACCATCGCTCACAACATCGCATGGGCGATAGCGCGCGATCTCAAGCTCGATGCCGTCGTGACCGACCTCGATCTCGCGTTCGGGACCGCCGGGCTCGACTACAACCAGGATCCGCCCCAGGGCGTCGCCGATGCTGTGTTCTCGCCCGATCGCATCGATACCGGATTCATCGACCGGCTGCTGTCGAAGTGCACCGAGCACCTCAACCTGCTCGCCGCGCCAGCAACGCTCGACCGCGTCTACGATTTTGCCGCCGAAGCGTTCGATCCCATTTTCGATTCGCTGCGCACGACGATGCCGTGCATCGTGGTCGACGTGCCGCACCAGTGGACCGGTTGGACCAAGCACACGCTGATCGCTGCCGACGAGATCCTGATCGTTGCCGCTCCCGATCTCGCCAATCTGCGCAATGCCAAGAATCTGCTCGACCTGCTGCGCGCGTCGCGTCCGAACGACCATCGGCCGTTCTACTGCCTCAATCAGGTCGGCATGCCCAAGCGGCCGGAGATCAAGCCGGCCGACTTCGCCAAGGCGTTGGAAGACCAACCGGCGGCAATCATTTCCTTCGACCCGCAGCTGTTCGGCTCTGCCGCGAACAACGGCCAGATGATTGCTGAAATCGCTGCAGGTCACCGCACCGCGGAGACATTCAGGCAATTGGCGCAACAGATGACCGGGCGTGCCGAGAGCAAGAAGCAGCGATCCGGGCTGTTGACGCCCCTTCTCGGCAAACTGTTGCAGCGGTAGGCAGGAATGGCGGTTGGAGACAACGTCCGTGTTTGGCAAGCGTAGCGCGCCCGCCAATGACGCAGGCGTCCAGCAGGCGCCGGCACCGGCCCAGGTGTCGGCCCCCGAGGCCGCGCCGCTCATGCCGGAGTCGACCGACGACGCCGGCCGCATGCCGTTCCCCTCGAGCGGTCTGGCTGCGCCCATCGTCGCCGCGCCGGCCCCGCGTACCAAAAGCGTCGCCTCCCCGCCGCTCCAGCCGGCGGCTGCTCCGCCGCGCGCCCCGGCCGCGCCGGCGCCCGAAGCACGCAAATCGGAGAACTACTACGAAGTGAAGGGCACGATCTTCGGGGCCCTGATCGAAGCCATCGATCTCGCACAATTGGCGAAGCTCGATGCGGAATCGGCGCGCGAGGAAATCCGCGACATCGTCAACGAGATCATCGCGATCAAGAATGTCGTGATGTCGATCGCCGAGCAAGAGGAACTGCTCGATGACATCTGCAACGACGTTCTTGGATACGGCCCGCTCGAGCCGTTGCTCGGCCGCGACGACATCGCCGACATCATGGTCAACGGGTCCGGCACGACCTACATCGAGGTGGCCGGCAAGATCCAGAAGACTGCCATTCGCTTCCGCGACAATCAGCAATTGCTCAATATCTGCCAGCGTATCGTCAGCCAGATCGGGCGACGCGTCGATGAATCCTCGCCCATCTGCGACGCGCGCTTGCCAGACGGTTCCCGCGTCAACGTCATCGTTCCGCCGCTCGCGATTGACGGCCCGGCTCTCACCATCCGCAAGTTCAAGAAGGACAAACTGACGCTCGATCAGCTCGTCAAGTACACATCGATCACGCCCGAAGGCGCCGAGATTCTCAAGGTGGTCGGTCGTTGCCGCGTCAATTCCCTGATCTCCGGCGGTACCGGTTCGGGCAAGACGACGCTGCTCAACTGCCTGACGCAGTATATCGATCACGACGAACGCGTCATCACCTGCGAGGACGCCGCGGAATTGCAGTTGCAGCAGCCGCACGTCGTTCGGCTCGAGACGCGCCCGCCCAACCTCGAAGGTGAAGGGCAAGTCACCATGCGCGATCTGGTGCGTAACTGCCTGCGTATGCGACCCGAACGCATCATCGTCGGCGAAGTCCGGGGACCCGAGGCGTTCGATCTCCTGCAAGCGATGAATACCGGCCATGACGGCTCGATGGGCACGCTGCACGCCAACAATCCCCGCGAAGCCCTGTCGCGCCTCGAGTCGATGATCACCATGGGCGGGTTCTCGCTGCCCTCGCGCACCATTCGCGAGATGATTTGCGCATCGGTCGACGTGGTGGTCCAGGCGGCGCGCCTGCGCGACGGCTCACGCAAGATCACGCACATCACCGAAGTCATGGGAATGGAAGGCGACGTCATCATCACGCAGGACATCTTTCTCTACGACCTGATCGGCGAGGACGCCGACGGCAAGTTGATCGGCCAGCATCGTTCGACCGGAATCGGGCGGCCGCGCTTCTGGGATCGTGCGCGTTACTACGGCGAGGAAAAGCGGCTTGCCACGGCGCTCGATGCGGCCAACGCCGCCGATCCGTCGGATAGACGCTGAGGCCGAGGCTGCCATGACGCTCGAGATGATTGCGGTGTTCTTCCTGGCCATGGTCGCGGCCGGCGGCGTCGCATGGGTTTTCATCTATCCGGTGCTCTCTGGCGAGCGTCAGGCCGAGCAGCGGCGGGACAGCATTGCCAAGGCGGAACCGGCGGCGCGCAAGGCCGTGACGCGCAACGTCAAATCGCGCCGTGAACAGGTCGAAGGATCACTGAAGGACCTCGAGGCGCGGCGCAAGAGGGCGAAGAACGTGCCGCTGTCGGTGCGCATCAGCCAGGCCGGGCTCAACTGGTCGAAGCAACGTTTCTTCCTGATCAGCGCCATCCTGGGCATTGCCGTGCTCATCATCACAGTCATGGTCGGCGGCGGGCTGCCTGCTGCCGCGGTCCTGGCGTTGGCTGCCGGGCTCGGATTGCCACGCTGGCTCCTGTCCTTTCTCAAGAAGCGCCGGGAATTGAAGTTTCTCGACGGTTTTCCCGACGCCGTCGACGTCATCGTGCGCGGTATCAAGGCCGGTCTGCCGCTGCTCGACTCCATCAAGGTCATCGTCGCCGACGCTCCCGAGCCGATCAGAAGCGAATTCCGCGCCATCGTCGAGACCCAGACGATCGGAATTCCGCTCGGCGAGGCCTGCGGCAAGCTCTACGAACGTGTTCCCATCGCGGAAGCCAACTTCTTCGGCATCGTCATCTCGATCCAACAGAAGGCGGGCGGCAATCTTTCGGAGGCGCTGGGCAACCTGTCGCGCGTGCTGCGCGATCGCAAGAAAATGAAGGCGAAGATCAGGGCGATGTCGATGGAGGCCAAAGCCTCGGCCGCCATCATCGCATCGCTGCCCGCCGCCGTCATGATTCTGGTTTACCTCAGCAGTCCCGATTACATCGAGCTGCTGTGGAAGACGTCGCTCGGCAACATGCTGCTGGCGGCAAGCGCGTTCTGGATGATGATCGGCGTCCTCGTCATGAAGAAGATGATCAACTTCGACTTCTGAGCCCGATACCATGCTCGATCTGTTGATGGACAAGCTGCAGGACACCCGCTTCGTCGCCATGGTATTGGCGGCGATCGCCGCCGGCGCCACGGTGATCACGCTAGCGATGCCGTTGCTCGCGACCGACTCCCTCGCCAAACGCATGAAATCGGTGGCGCTGGAGCGCGAGAAGATCCGCCAGCGCGAGCGCGAGAGACTTGCCCGCGGCGAAAAGGTCTCGCTGCGCCAGTCGCCGCGGCAATACATGAAAACCGTGGTCGACCGCTTCAACCTGAACGCATGGGTCGGCCAGGAATCGGTCCAGGCCAAGCTGGTCCAGGCCGGATACCGCGGGCAAGCTCCCTACGTCGCCTATCTGTTCTTTCGCATGGTGATGCCGATCGCGGCGCTCGTCGTCGCGGTGCTCTATCTGTTCGTTATCCTCGATATCGATCAGCCGCCGATCGTCAAATTCGGGTTGTGCATTTTCGCGACCTATGTCGGCATGCAGCTGCCATACCTGTTCATCAAGAACAAGATCCAGCATCGCCAGACATCGATCCGGCGTGCCTTTCCGGACGCGCTCGATCTGCTGCTGATCTGCGTCGAATCCGGCATCTCGATCGAAGCCGCGTTCCGCAAGGTGGCCGCCGAGATCGGTACGCAATCGATTGCGCTGGGGGAAGAATTCATGCTGACGACCGCTGAATTGTCGTATCTGCCGGATCGCAAGCAGGCCTACGAAAACCTTGCCAAGCGCACCGATCTCGAGGGCGTAAAATCGGTCTGTCTCGCCTTGCAGCAGTCGGAACGCTACGGTACGCCGCTCGGCCAGTCGCTGCGCGTGATGGCGCAGGAAAACCGCGACATGCGCATGTCCGAAGCGGAGAAGAAGGCGGCCGGGCTGCCACCAAAGCTCACCGTTCCGATGATCCTGTTCTTCCTGCCGGTGCTGTTCGTGGTGATTCTCGGGCCGGCGGCGATCCGCCTGATGGCGATGTAGCCGGCTATATGCCGCCGAACCCGTCGCGATCAGCCGCGGCGGGTCTTGGCTGGCGGCGCTGCCTGGGTGCCGAGTTTCTTCCAGTCGTTCTGCTGCGACAGCATCTGGCGAAGATAGGCGACGTTGGCCGCGGCTTCCTCGCTCGGCAGGTCGGCGCGCGCAATGCCTTCCGCCTCGTCGAAGCGGCCCTGCAGCCCGACCACAAGGGCGAGGTTCTGGCGGACGCGGGGATCGGCGCTGCGTTGCGCGGCCGCGCGCCGCAGGGTTTCCTCCGCCTTGGGGAGATCCTTGGCCAATGCGTAAGACAGGCCGAGGTTGGAGAGCACCGACGGTTCGTCCGCAGCGATGCGCAAGGCGGTCGAATAGTAGCGCTGAGCATCGGTATGGCGTCCCATCTGGTCGAGCACCGCGCCCTGCGCCGACAGGATGCGCCAATTGGGCTGGTCCGGCGTGTGCGCACGCTCAAGCACTTCGAGCGCCCGATTGTAGTTGCCGACGTCGGCGAGCGCCCGGCCATAGGCGCCGACGAGTTCGCTGTTCTTAGGATGCGCGAGCGACACCTGTTCGAGCACGGCCGCGGCCTGCGCGCGCTGGCCGGTCGCACGCAGGGCCTGCGCGTAGCGGATGGCCGTGGCGTCGTCGGTGGGATTGGCGCGATAGCGTTCACCCAAGGCCTCGCTTTCGCGCCGCCATTCGTCATCGGAGCGCGGCGTTGCACTCGCCGCAATCGATCCGGTGGTATCGTTCGTACCCGTGGTCTTGCAGCCGGCGGCGGTAACGGCCACCAGGCCGAGGGCGGCCGCCGATGCCAGCAGGCGCGCGGGCGCGCGGGGAGGGAAACGCAAGGCCATAATATCGCTCCGACAGGGCAGCTTCTCCGGAAGCCACACAAAGCCGGAGGTCACAGGAGTAATAGAGCGTTAACCCTAACGGTTGGTAAACGCGCAGGCGTTTCGAGCAGCGCCGGTCGTCGAATATAAGCTATTGAAATATCGTGACGTTGTCCGATGCCGACGGATGGCCGGGAAGCATGGCGACGTTCCGCCGGCGCGCGCAACTGCTGACAAAGGAGATGTCGATGAGGGCGATCTCGGCGGCGGCGGTGATCTTGTGGGCGGTTCCGGCTGGCGTCGTCCCCGCCGCCGAGGCACCGGACTATCCGACCCGGCCGGTTACCTTCGTCGTTCCCTACGCACCGGGCGGCGCGACGGACCTGTTTGCGCGCCTGATCGCCCACAAACTCGAGCAGCGGCTGGGCAAGCCGTTCGTGGTCGAGAA
>Ga0307472_100000401_pt1 | contig 14865 bp, 17 predicted proteins | sample atmos_gasesAM5C__2_FD_204582 | JGI IMG/M metagenome (GOLD analysis project Ga0307472, IMG submission 204582) | Hardwood forest soil microbial communities from Morgan-Monroe State Forest, Indiana, United States - atmos_gasesAM5C_05 | ecosystem: Environmental > Terrestrial > Soil > Temperate...
CCTACGCCATGGTTCGGATATACGACTTTTTCGCCTAGCTTGAATTCCATAGGTGGAAGTAGCCTCCCCGAGCTTGTTGAAATTTTAGACACATGCAAGGCTTACGTCAAGGAAATCCCGGTCTTAACCGAGGGTCAGAAGGGCTTGAAAATACAGATGTTTCTGGCCGGATTGGCCCTGGAATTGCCCTATAATCGGGTACGTGCTTACTCTGGCCTTAGACACCTCTTCGCCCACCGGAAGCCTGGCAGTGCTGCGCGATGAAAAAGTCATCGGGGTGGTTTCGACAGCTACGGGCGAGGTGTATTCGTCGAGGATGTTTCGCGAGCTGGAATTTCTGCTCGGCGAGCTTCCGCTGCATACGGACGAATTCGACCTCTTTTCCGTGGCGGCAGGCCCTGGGTCGTTTACGGGATTGCGGGTTGGCCTGGCAGCAGTAAAAGGCTGGGCGGAGGTCTACGGGAAGCCGATCGCGGCGGTTAGCGCGCTGGAAGCCGTGGCTGTGCAGACGCGCTCGAATGCAGCTCTGATTGTGCCTGTGCTCGACGCGAGAAGAGGGCAGCTTTACTTTGGCCTGTATCGACGTACTGGAAGCGGCAGGGAGTGTCGGTTAGCGCTCAATGGCGAAGAATATGTGATGACGCTGGGGGAGTTTTTTGAGGCGCTTCGTAACCGGGCGGCAGGCGCCGAATTTGCGATCGTGACGCCTCAGCCGGAGCTGTTTTCCGATTCACGATTGCACGACGTCGTGTCGCAAAACGAGGTTGCAAACTTGGCAGCCCAGGTCGAGCCGGCGTCGTCCGTACTCGCGCCGTTTATCGGTCAGATCGGATTCTCTCTCGCTCAACGCGGTGAATTGGCCGATCCGCTCACGCTCGACGCAAATTACGTGCGTCGCACCGACGCCGAACTCCACTGGAAAGAAAGCTGACGGCGTTGGCGATACGCCCCCTCGACCTTCGCGATATTGAGGATGTGCTCGCTATTCAGGCGGCGTGCCCGGAGATCGCTCAGTGGTCGACGTGGGACTACGACCGGGTCGCGCGCGGCGAAATGGCGGGCTGGGTAATGGAAAGCGAAAGCGGTGAGATCACGGGGTTTCTCGTGGCCCGTCGCATCGTGAACGATCTGGAGATTCTCAATTTCGCAGTGCGGTCAGGGGCGCGCCGGCAGGGAATTGGCGCGTCGCTTTTGGGCGAGGCGTTGCGATGGGGCAGCACATTTTCCGCGCGGCAAGCGTTTCTCGAAGTCCGGGTATCTAACCTTGCGGCACTTCGATTTTACGAGCAGCACAAATTTCAAATAACCGGCCGTCGTCCCCGCTATTACACCGCTCCGATCGAAGATGCGTTCGTCCTCAGCGCCCAGATTTTATAGTTGGCGTGGTTTTTCTAACCGGTTGTTCGCTCAGTGCAGCTGCGACGTTGTGGTTCGGGGTCAGTGCAAAACGCTAGCGATAAGGAAGGCGAAGACAGCAATGAAGCCAAAGGCCGTTCGAACCGCGTGCAGGCGACCCCATTTTTCGATCAGCGTTCTCGTTTCCGCGCCGGCCTGGGACGATTCGGTGGCCATCAGCACCGCGTTCACTGGATTAATCACGAGAAGAGTCCAGGGCCAATTCGCTAGCATCATGGCTCCGCCGACGAGAAATAAGAGATCGCGCGTCTGCCACCATGCAACCAGACCCAAGGCAAAACCTGCAAGCGCCAGCGGTGCCTGCATCCCGAATCCGCGTTTGTATGACGGCTTCCACTCTGCCAGCAACCCACGATCATCGAGGCTGAAGCGCGCCGGCTGCTCGACGACGTTGACGTAAATCGCTGCTCCAGAGAATACAGCCGCAACAACTAGCGCCAAATGGCCTGCAATCATGACGTGGCCTCCGCTATCAGATTGATGCTCAGTCTATAACGCTCTATTTGCTCGGGCTATTTGCTTGGAGCAGCCAAACCGGAGTGGCACGTCACTCACCGGCCAAATTGGCCCTGTGTTGACCCAAAAATTATTCACTGAAGTACTTTTTGGCCATTTACGCGGAGCCCCGCATTGTGATAATTGTTAGTGCTATGTGACAACCTTGTTCCAACTAGGAGGGAAATGCATGCCGATCACGACACACGATATACGGCAGACCCTATTGGAGACGGATGTAGAATTCAGGTCCCTTGTAGAAGAGCACTCCCGATGTGAAACGCAGTTGAAGCAACTCCTCACTGAACCCTATTTAAGTTCTGAAGACCTCGCCCTCGAAACAACCCTCAAGAAAATCAAGTTACGACTGAAAGACCAGATGGAGATGATCGTCGCGCGCAGACAGCATAGCGCGCTGCCTACATAGCGGCGGAATGTCCTTGCGGTTCTGTCGTACACTAGAGGTGTATCCGTAGGATATATTCTCGCGTTGCTTAACAGAAAATTCGCGGAATACTCCAATAGAGTTCGGATCATAGGATCCGATAGAACTACCTATGGTGAAGGACGCTTACAGGTTCGCCCTGCCGCCTCTCGTCGCGGGAATTGTGTGCGTCCTCGTTGGATGGAAATGGCCGGGCGGGATACTGATTTTTCTGGGCCTGTTTGTCTTCTATTTCTTTCGCGACCCCGACCGTACGATCCCGAACGATCCCGCAGTTGTCGTCGCTCCCGCTGACGGCCATATCGTTGAAATCGTGGATGAGCTGCTCGAATCGGTCCCCGGCAAGCGCGTCACGATCTTTCTCGCGGTCTGGGACGTCCACGTACAACGGGCGCCGCTGGCTGGCAGCATCGTTAAGGTAGAGTATCGTCCCGGGAAATTTCTGGCGGCGTTTCGCGCGCGCGCGTCTGAAGAAAACGAACAGAACGTGATCTCTATGGATACGCCAAAAGGCCGTTTGGTCTTCAAACAAATCGCCGGAGCCATCGCGCGCCGCGTGATATGCTGGAAGCAACCGGGCGAGAAAGTAGCGCTCGGTGAACGCGTGGGCTTGATTCGGTTCGGCTCGCGCGTGGATCTCTGGCTGCCAGCGGAGGCGCAAATTGTTGCGCAGCGCGGGCAGAAAGTGAAAGGCGGCGAAAGCATCCTGGCGCGATGGAATTCAACGGCCTAGATCCGATCGGCAACGAAGAAGGCCGGCGAAACCCGTTTCGCAAGGTCCGCTTGCGGCGCGGGATCTATATCCTACCGAGTATCTTCACCGTTGCGAATCTTCTCTGTGGTTACTACGCCGTCCTTGCGACGCTCGACGGCAAAGTGACCGATTTTGATAACGCCGCTCGCGCTATCGGTCTAGCGATTTTGTTCGATTCGCTCGATGGCCGCGTAGCGCGGGCGATGGGCACCAACAGCGAATTCGGAAAGGAATTCGATTCGCTCGCCGACGTGGTGAGTTTTGGTATTGCGCCGGCCGTGCTCGCTTACGCGTGGGGAGTCCGCGCAATGGCTGCGGCCGATTCGTCCCCTGCGCTGCACTTGACCGAACTCGGCTGGCTGATCGGATTCTTCTTCGTAGGCTGCTGCGCGTGGCGCCTGGCGCGCTTCAATATCAAGGGCATGGCGTCGGGCAGCAATCGCTATTTCGTGGGGATGCCGACGCCCGCCGGAGCGGGCATGATCGCCGCTGTCGTTCACGCATTTCGCAACCCGATTGACGATACGCGCGTCGCACTGCTCTGGTTGGCCCTGATCGTCGGGCTCGGCGTGCTCATGTCCAGCACACTGCGTCATTACAGTTTCAAAGATATTGAGTGGACCAAGCGCCAGCCGTCGCTCGCGATCGTGCTGGTCGCTCTCCTGGTAGGCGCCATGTTCTTCTTCTCCCGGCTGACGCTTTTGATTGTTGCGAGTACTTACACGCTTCACGGCGTCACGCTTCAATTGGTTCGCTACGCGCGCCACCGTCCCGCTTCGAGAACTGCGTGATCCATGCCTTCGGGCTCTCCGAATTCCAACCGCGTGGCGATTGTTGGCGCGTCCTCTCTTCGAGGCAAGGAACTGAAGCTCGTTCTCGAGGAGCGCAATTTCCCCGCGGATGAAATTATTCTGCTCGATGCGAGCGTGATGGCAGGAACGCTAACGGAAGCCGGCGGCGAGCCGACCTTTATTCGGGAGCTCGAAGAAGATAGCTTCGATAAGGTGCGTTTCGCATTTTTCGCCGGAATCGCCGCCGATACCGAGCGCAATTGGCAAGCGGCGCGGGCCGCTGGCGCTACCGTGATCGATCTCACAGGTGTTCTGGCGGCGTCCGGAAAAGCCACCGCCTGGATACCGTCGCTCACATCCTTGATTCCACCGAAGCCCGCAGCCCGCGCGAATGGATTTTCCCATGAAATCGCATACTCTTCGCCGGCGTCGCCGGTGGTGATTGCATGCACGCTCGCGGCTGGGCTCGCGAAACTTTCGCCGCGAACGATTGCCGCAATGCTTTTCCCTCCCGTTTCTGAACGCGATCAAGCGGGCATCGACGAACTCGAGACGCAGACGACGAATCTGCTTTCGTTCCGTCCCATCGAGCAAGCGATCTTCGACACGCAGGTGGCGTTTAATCTTCTTTCTCGTTATGGCGACGAAAGTAAACCGAGCCTCGAATCCACACGGGCAGCGATCGCGCGTGACGTAGTTCAGTATCTCGCCGGTCGCGCGCCCGTACCGGCGATTCAACTGGTTCAGACGCCGGTCTTTTACGGCTATGCTTTCGCCGCCTATGCGGAGTTTGCCGCGCGTCCAGCTCTCGAACAACTCGCCGCAGCGTTTCGGAATCTGGGAGTGAAGATTGCCGGGCCGGAAGATCCCGCGCCGACGAACATCAGTGTCGCGGGTGAGAGCGAGATTCAGCTGGCGCCGATTCAAGTTGATCCGAACGTCGCAGCCGGCGCGTGGCTCTGGGGCGTCGCGGATAATTTGAGGCTGGCAACCACAAACGCCGTGCGGATTGCGGAGGAGCTGCTTGCGAAAGCTGCTGCTGCCTGATCGACGGCGCGTCTATTCTAAGCGCACATGCGCGTTGCTGATTCCGGTCATCGCCCTGGCGATCTTCGGCTCCGGCGGCTGTGGCTACCACGTAGCGGGCCGCGCTTCGAGGCTTCCGTCCGATTGGAGTTCGATCGCGATTCCGGCATTCAAGAATGACACGACGCGCTATCGCCTCGAGCAGCGGCTCACCGAAGCCGTGATCCACGAATTCATCGAGCGCACCAAATATCGTGTGGTTCAAAATGTGGAAGCTGCCGACGGAGTCCTGCACGGAGAAGTCGTATCGATCGAGACAAGCCCGGCGATTTTCAACTCCACGACGGGAGAAGTCGAAACGATGATCGTCACCCTTCACACCAAGGTGCTGCTTGTCGATAACAGAACGTCGAAGCCAGTGTATAAAAACGACGACATGGTTTTCCGCGACGAGTATCAGATTTCAGGCGATGTGCAGAGTTTTTTCGACGAGCAGAGCCCGGCGTTAGGCCGTATGGCCCGCGATTTCGCATCCAAGCTCGTTTCGAATGTGATTGAGAATTTTTGATGCAGCGCGAAAGGTTCTAATGGCAGAAGTTTCGGCTGAAAAACTGGTTTCGCGGCTTGCGAGCGGCAAACCCGTTCCCGCCATCGTCTTGATTGGGAGCGATGCTTATCTGAGCGATCTGTGCCGCAGGCAGATCATCGAAGCGTGCGTTCCCGAAGGCGCACGTGAATGGGCGGTAGCGCGGATTCGCGGCGATGCGGCAGGTTGGGACGAGGCGCTCGAGCGAGTGCAAACGATGCCGATGCTTGCGCCGCGGCAAGTGATCATTGTCGAAGACGCGGAGCTGGTTGAAAAACTGGGAGACGAGTCGCGTGAGGAAATTATCGAGGCGCTTACCGAATATCTCGCGTCACCCGCCCCGTTCAGCGTGCTTCTAATCGAAGCCAAAGCGCTCGATGGTCGCCAGAAGCTTTACAAATTGCTGGCCGATAAGGCGCTGCTCGTCGAGCTGACAATTAGCCCGGAATCGGCGGTTTCGCTCGCGGCGCAAATGGCGAAAGAACTGGCAATCGAAATCGATCGCGCGGCCGCATCACTCTTGGCGGAAAGTTTGAATTTCGAGCCCGCGCGAATCCACATGGAAATTGACAAGCTCGCGGCGTACGCGTTCGATCGCGGCCGGATCACCACGGCGGACGTCGAAGCCCTGGTCAAAGCAGCGCGGAAAAACACGGTCTGGCAGCTCGCCGACATGTTGGCCTCAAAGCAACGAGCCAGGGCGCTCCAATTTCTCGATAATATGCTCCGCGAGGGCGAAGAACCGGTGCGACTTGTCGGCGCGCTTGCGTTCCGCTATCGCAAGCTCGTGGAAGCGCGCGCGCTGCCGCGTACAACGAGCGGCTATCAGGCCGCGCGTCAACTAGGGATGAGCCCGAGCGATGCCGAGGCCGCAATTCATAACGCGCACCGCGTTTCGAAAGCCGATCTGCTAGCCGGCCTCGTGGCGCTCGCCGACGCAGATAGCCAGCTAAAATCCTCCAACCCGAATCCGCGCGCCTTCATGGAATTCTTGATTGCGCGACTTACTTCGACCGCCCCCTCCGCTGCTTAAGAGCCAGCGCCGCAAAAAAAGGCGTCCCAATCACCCGGGACGCCTCTCGAAAACCGAACGCCAAAATCGAATCGCGCGACTTACGCTTTTTTCTTCGCTCGCAGCCCGTTCAGCGCCAGCGCCAAACGCGATTTGTAACGGTTCGCCGTATTCTCCGCGAGTGTGCCCTTGCGAATCGCCTTGTCCAGCGCCGAAAATGTCGGCGACGTGAGCTTTTCAGCAGCGGTCACATCGCCCGAACTGAGCGCCGTGCGCAGCCGGCGGATTGCCGACCGCACCCGCGTGCGGTTCATTTGATTCACCACCTGCCGCTGTTCCGCCTGCCGGATATTTTTCAACACCGATTTCGTCTTCTTCTTATGCTTTACAGCCCCACCCTGAGCCATTCAGTGCTCCTTCGTAGTGTAATCGGAAACAAGCAGAATATCCGACCCGCCCACTCCTGTCAATTTAGGCAATGTGTTCTCGTTTGCTTGACACTTCCACCCAGCGCCATTAGGCTACCCGCACTGGCGGCGCGGGTTGTCTCGCGTCGTCCCGTGCAAAATGAAACGCGACGACATCCTCACGCTCCTCGAGCAAGTAGGCGCCATTCGCCAGGGCCACTTCGAGCTTTCGAGCGGCCGCCACAGCGCCACATACATCCAATGCGCGCTCGTCCTGCAATTCCCGCAGCATGCTGAATCCCTGGGCCGCGCTCTGGCCGGGATTTTTCACGATCATACTGTCGCGTGCGTCGTATCGCCGGCCCTGGGTGGCATCATCGTCGGACAGGAAGTCGCGCGCGCTCTGGGCGTTCGCGCACTGTTCGTTGAACGCGACCGTTCCGGCCAGATGGCGCTTCGGCGTGGCTTCGAGTTGAACCCCGGCGAGCGCGTGCTCGTGATTGAGGACGTCTGGACGACGGGCGGCTCAACGCGCGAAACGATCGGCGTCGTCGAACAAGAAGGCGGCCTCGCGGTCGCTGCCGGCGCGTTGATCGATCGCAGCGGTGGCGCTATTGAACTCAATGTCCCTTCGCGCGCCCTCGTCGAACTGAATGTCCCCAGTTACGAGCCCGACGAATGCCCCCAATGCCGCGCCGGCGGCATGCCCACGCGCCCCGGCTCCAGGTTCTCCCGCCCCCATCAGTAACTTTCTGGTGCAGTCCACGCACCTCGAAGCGCCAAACCTGTACGATACTCGGCCGGCTCTCTTATCATTCGGGCGAGGAGTGCGGTTTTGTCGGTGCCTTTCGTACCGCTGGCCTCTGGCCGGCGCCTTGCCTTTGAGTAGCACAGGCAATCCTGCCTGTGCCACAGTTCGCAACAAGCTCTAACACGAGGACGCAAGCAGCATCACGCTCTCGCTGCCTCTTGCTGTTGGTTTTCGTACCGCCGGCGAGATAATCAGAAAGGGTTTGCCACCTGATTTTTCTGCCAGATGCGAAATCCGCCAAGAAAAGCATTTTCGTTGCTGCCCAGCCGCGCGCCCGGAGGCAATTTCTTCAGCTTCTTGCTATTTCCGCCGCCCAGCACCACATAATCCGCTTCCAACGCGATCTTCAGTCTCTTCGTAATTTTGGCCACGTAGCGGCGCCATTTTTTCTTGCCCATCCGTTCGAGCCCGCGTAAGCCAAGATAGTCCTCATAGCTTTTGCCGTTCTTGTAGATGAGGTGCGCCAGTTCCATCGGTTGGAGGATTCCGTTGATGATCATCGCGGATCCCAGGCCCGTGCCTAATCCGAGAAACAACATTCGCCCGCCTTTGTAGCTCCCAACCGCTTGCATCGCCGCATCGTTGAGGATTTTCACCGGGCAGCGAAACGCTTTGCCAAAGTTGAATCCCACCCACCCTCGTCCCAAATTGTGCGGTTCGCGAAGCGGACGCCCGTTAATGATGGGCCCGGGATAGCCCAGCGACACGCAGTCGAACTTCCAATCGGCGACGGACTTCTTCACCAGTTGAACCATCTTCCCCGGCGTCATCGTCGGGCCGGAAGGATATTTTCGCGGCTCTTTTTGTCCCGTCGCCAGCAGCTTGATGTTTGTTCCACCGACATCGATGACGAGAACTTTCGGAGATCTTGCCGTTTGCGACGCTTTCATCGCATAGCCGCTCCCCTAATGAACGATCCGGTGCGTTGCCTCATTCGAGACCTAACGAAATCCATTCTACACCGCTTGTTTACCCTGAGCCTCGAAGGGCTTACCCTCGAAGGGCGCCGCCTTGCCCTGACAAAGGAAGGCCTCACCCGCGCAAGCCTTTAGTTCGTTACCGCCGTTGCCCTTCCCGACCGCCGCTGCCGCTTTTCGTACCGCTGGCCTCCGGCCGGCGCCTTTGCTTTTGAGTAGCACACGCAATCCTGCCTGTGCCACAGTCCGCAACAAGCTCAACGCGAGACGCAAGCAGCATCACGCTTCTCGCCGTCTCTTGCCGTTGGTTTTCGTACCGCTGGCCTCCGGCCGGCGCCTTTGCCTCTGAGTAGCACAGGCAATCCTGCCTGTGCCACAGCTCGCAACAACCTCAACGCGAGGACGCAAGCAGCATCAAGCTCTCGCCGCCTCTCCCGTTGGTTTTCGTACCGCTGGCCTCTGGCCGGCTCTTTTGCTGTTGCTTTTTGTACCGCCGGCGTCTCGCCGGCTCTTTTCTCTTAGCCGTTGTACGTCGCCCTCAACACCCTCCAACTCGCCATCTCCCCCATCACGTCATCCCGACCGAAGCCGCGCGTCTTGGTCTTCCCACCGCGAAGCGGTGGCGCGCGGCGCAGTGGAGGGATCTCTCTTCGCATTCCGTACGGTTGGCATCCTGCGTGTAACTTGCATCCCATTCGAATTCGCGGGACCAGCTCTTTGGCTTTGTAGGTCACGGCTTTTTACCCTGACGAAGGAAGGGCAGCCGTGACACAAAAATCCCTACCGACGCCTCTACACCGCTTGCGCCGCCTCACCCGCGCAAGCCTTTAGTTCGCCGCCGCTGCCGCCCCCGAACGTCGCCGTCGCTTTTCGGACCGCTGGCCTCTGGCCGGCGCCTTTGCCTTTGAGTAGCACAGGCAATCCTGCCTGTGCCACAGTCCGCAACAAGCTCAACGCGAGGACGCAAGCAGCATCACGCTCTCGCCACCTCTCACTGTTGGTTTTCGTACCGCTGGCCTCTGGCCGGCGCCGTAGCGTTTGTTTGTCGTTCCCCTTCGCACCGCCGCCGCGCTCAACACCCTCCAACTCGCCATCTCCCCCATCACGTCATCCCGACCGAAGCCGCGCGTCTTGGTCTTCCTACCGCGAAGCGGTGGCGCGCGGCGCAGTGGAGGGATCTCTCTTCGCATTCCGTACGGTTGGCATCCTGCCCGCAGTTTGCAGTCCCGGTCGAACTCCCGAGACCGGCTCCTTCGCTTTGTAGGTCACGGCTTCAGCCGTGACACAAAAATCCCTACCGACGCCTCTACACCGCTTGCGCTGCCTCACCCGCGCAAGCCTTTAGTTCGTTGCCGCCGCTGCCGCCCCCGACCGTCGCCGTCGCTTTTCGTACCGCTGGCCTCTGGCCGGCGCCTTTGCCTTTGAGTAGCACAGGCAATCCTGCCTGTGCCCAGGTCGCAACAAGCTCAAACACGAGGACGCAAGCAGCATCACGCTCTCGCTGCTTTTGCCTTGTCCGTTGTTAGCGCCGGTTCACCCTGAGATATAAAGGGTCATCCTGCGCGCAGTTTGCGTCCCGGTCGAACTCGCGGGACCGGCCATTTCGCTTTGTAGGTCACGGCTTCTTGCCCTGAGCTCCGAAGGGTTTACCCTGACGAAGGAAGGGCAGCCGTGACATAAAAAATCCGTGCCGACGCCTCTATATGTCTTGCAGTCACGTCAGGTGACTCACAGAAGCGACGGCCTGCGGATTCTTCTCCGGGGCCTCAAATCTTCAATAACGCGTGGGGATTTGTTTTCGCAATCGCGAGCAGCTTCAAATCCGCACCCTGCGGCCGGCGCGTGCCTTGCTCCCAGCTTCGAATCGTATTGGGGCTCACGTTCAAGAACCGCGCAAACAGCACTTGGCTCGCATTCAGTGAACGACGGATCGCTCGAATATCTCTCGGTCGCAGCTTGCGGGGCGGGGGAGGAAGCTCGGTAACGCGGAGGTCCGTATCGCGAATTCCGTCGCGCTGGCCCCTTTCAAACGCCAGCGCGTCCTGAAGTGATTCGCGCAATTCATCGAACACCTTCAACCTAATTTTCTTAGCCATGGTTCTCCCTTATTATTGCTTGATGCGCTCCACCAGTTGGCGGAGAAACGTGCGCTGCGCCGGGTTGAGATCTTCCTGCTCGTCTTTGTCGAAGAGGAAAAGCAGATGGGCATGCTCTCGGCGCTCCAGGTAGAGATACATGTATCGAAATCCACCACGCCTGCCTTTGCCGCGGGCCGGATTCGAAACCCGCGCCTTTCGAACGCCTCCGAGTCCTTTGACCATATCGCCCCGGACAGGATTTTCCAGCAGGCTGCTTTGAATTTCGGCCAGCACCGTATCGGCGGAATCGTTCGCAAGCTCGTAAAGCCGCCGGGTAAACACCTTCGATTCGATGAATACCACGCTGAGATATATACCACATTGTGGTATAAATGTAAATGATCGCTAAGCTACAGCTCGATCTCGCCGAAGATGCCCATCCTTCGTCCCCGTCGCAAAAAGGATGGCGTCTCGCACGTGGCAATGGCTTCGGGCGTTGCCAGTCTCGAGCCTCTAGAAATTGCGTGCGCGAACAATCTGTTGAATCACCCCCAACACTATGCTACCGTCATCGCGGAACTATGAAGACTAACCTCAAAACCGGCTGTAAGAGGCAGTATTCAGGGAAGCCTGCTCTCGGCTTGCTCCCGTCGCCCCGACGTGCCTCCGCCCCCCGGCCGCCTACACCAGCCACCCCTCAGTCGTCGCTCGCTGGTCTCGAACAGGCCATCCGTGGCGGGCCAGGGGCCACCGATTTTCTAATCGCAAATCCGGAATTAGAATTCCGCTCAAGTGATAGAAAACATAGCCCACTAAAAATTTCTAATCGCAAATTTTCGCGTGTTTTTCATCCTGATTTGGCTCCGAATTTTCTCCTTGCTCGACGCTCGTCACTCTTCACTCATCACCAGGGACTCTCCGTGGCACTTCTAATCTACGGTACCGCGACTAGAAATCTCCGTAAGTGACTGAAAACATGACTCCGAGACCAATTCTAATCGGCGGTAGAACCGAGGGAAGCCGCTCGCTTGCGCTCTATCTTTTCGACCACAATTCCTTGTCCCGTCCATTGTTCGCGAGGCCTTGTCCGTCCGCTGCCACCACTCGATCCCGCCTTGCGTCTTTGCCGCAGGGTCGTCATCTAATCACCGTAACCACTTCAATTTGCACGCAAAACGAGAGGATTTCGCATGGCTACCGCAGTAACGCCAAAAGTCTTTAAGAATTATATCGATGGGGAATGGGTTCCCGCGCGGAGCGGCAAGGCTATTGAGGACCGTAACCCCGCGAACGCGGGCGAGCTGGTCGGAATGTTCCCGGCATCGAGCTCGGAGGACGTGAACCAGGCCATCGACGCCGCGAAGCTTGCCTACAAGGATTGGCGCCTCACGCCTGCGCCCAAGCGCGCCGAGATTCTTTACCGCGCCGCGGAAATTCTCACCCGGCGCAAAGAAGATTTCGCGATCGACATGACGCGCGAAATGGGTAAGGTTCTCACCGAAACGCGCGGCGACGTGCAGGAAGCCATCGACATGACTTACCTGATGGCCGGCGAAGGCCGCCGCCAGTTCGGACAGACCACTCCCTCCGAGCTGCCCAACAAATTTGCGATGTGCGTGCGCTCGCCGATCGGCGTCGCGGGACTCATCACCCCGTGGAATTTCCCGATGGCGATTCCGTCATGGAAAGCGATGCCCGCCCTCGTCTGCGGCAACACGGTCGTTATCAAGCCGGCCGAAGACACGCCGCTCTCCACCTACAACCTGATGCAAGTTCTCACCGAAGCCGGCCTGCCGCGCGGCGTGATGAACGTCGTCTTCGGCGACGGCCCGGACGCAGGCGCGCCGATGCTGACTCATCCGGACACCAACCTCATCAGCTTCACCGGCTCCACCGAAGTCGGCCGCATCGTGAGCAACGCCTGTGCGCCAACCTTCAAAAAGTGCCACCTCGAAATGGGCGGCAAGAACATCATCATCGTGATGGATGACGCGAATATCGACCTCGCCGTCGACGGCGCAATCTGGGGCGGCTTCGGCACCACAGGCCAGCGTTGCACGGCTGCGAGCCGCATCGCAGTACATAAGAAAGTTTACGGCGAGTTCGTCGAAAAATTCGTCGCACGTGCGAAAGCCCTGAAAGTCGGCGACGGTCTGGATCCCGCCACCGACATGGGCCCGTGCATCAACGAGCAGCAGCTTCAAACCGTCATCAAGTACGTCGAAATCGGAAAGAACGAAGGCGCAAAGCTCGCCACGGGCGGGAAGCGCCTCGAAGGCGGCGCCTACTCGCACGGCTGGTTCCACGAGCCCACCGTTTTCATCGACTGCGATCCGAAGATGCGCATCTGCCAGGAAGAAATTTTCGGGCCGGTCGTCTCCGTGATTCCATTCGACACATTCGACGACGCGCTCGCAATCGCCAACGACATCAAGTACGGCCTCTCGTCGTCCATCTACACCCGCAACGTGAACGACGCGTTCCGCGCGCAGCGCGATCTCGAAACCGGGATCGTCTACGTGAACGCGCCCACGATAGGCGCCGAAACGCATCTGCCGTTCGGAGGAATCAAAAACACGGGCAACGGCCATCGCGAATCCGGCATGGCCGCTCTCGATTTCTACTCTGAGTGGAAGACGCTCTACATAGATTATTCAGATCGCCTGCAGCGCGCTCAAATCGACAACGCCTGATCGGTTCGAATTGTTTTCAGTAGGGGCACGGCATGCCGTGCCCGATCGAGCCATCGGCAACAGTCGCGCGCGCTGAAAAAAATTCCATTCCACAAAACGCGTACCCACCTGTCCGAACGGACAGGTTTTCGCATGCGCATACCTGAACCTTTTCTGGATTGCCTCGGTTCGCCGCGTGCGCCTAGAGTGGTTGTACGTCAGCCATGCTGACGACTGTTTCGACCGAACGAGGAGGCACCATCATGTGGACCAAGACTCAACCCGAAGCGCCCGGCTACGCGCCGGCGTCGGGGCAGGGAAGTTCACCGTCGTCAAACCTTAACAGTGCAGCCGCCGCGACCCGCTTCAACGCGCCGGCAACGCCGACCGCACCAAACGCGCGCGGGCTTTCGTGCCTGGGCGCGACTCTCGAAATCAAAGGCAAGATTTCCGGCGAAGAAGATCTTCAAATCGACGGCAAAGTGGAAGGCGCGATCGCGCTACAGGGCCAGCGTCTCACGGTCGGGCGCAGCGGCCAGTTGAATTCGGAGGTGCACGCGCGCGATGTGGTCGTCTACGGCAAAGTGCAGGGCAACCTTCGCGCCAGCGACCGCGTCGAGATCAAGAAGGATGGCTCGGTAACGGGCGACGTCACCACTTCGCGGATCAGCATCGAAGACGGCGCCTACTTCAAGGGCCGCATCGAGATCGATCGCGCGAAGGGCCGGTCAGCCGAAGAGTACGAAACGGCTGGCGCTTCGTCGTCCGCGAACTAAGTCCGCGTCGGTTCCTCCTCGGGTTCCGGGGCTGCGCAATCCTGGGCGCGCAGCTCCGGAATTCTGCTTTCCGCATTCTCGTTTCAATCTTCGATTCAATCGCGGTTTGCTTTAATAAATGTGATTACGAGGCGGCTGAATTCTTCCGGTTTTTCGAGATACATCAAATGGCCGGCGTCTTCGACGACGATGCGGCGCGAATTGGGAATTCCGGCTTCGATCACGCCTGCGTGGGCGTGAACGTCTGGAATATCCACATCACCGACGATGATTAGCGTGGGAACACGAATTTCGTTCAGGCGCGGGAGCGAATCCGGCGCGGGGCGCCGGAAGTCGGGATGATTCAAGTCCTGCGGAGCGGCCGATAGGATGTCGTGAAGTTTCTTTTTCGCTTCGGGGTGGTCGGCGGCAAGCAGGTATTTATCGTTCGCCCAATTCGAGATCGCGGCGGGTGAATCATTTTTCTCCAGCGGCTGATTATTGGCATTGCCGCGATTGAGAAAGTGATCGGAAAAGCCGTAGCCGCTCACGACCGCGCCGACCAGCACCATCACTTCAACCAGCTTCGGATGTGCCAGAGTGAAATCGATTGTGAGCTCGCCGCCGTGGGAGCTGCCGACAAGAAACGCGCGGCTGATTTTCAGGTGACGCAGCAGCGTGTACAGGTCGTCCGTTTCGT
>Ga0307472_100000402_pt1 | contig 14864 bp, 10 predicted proteins | sample atmos_gasesAM5C__2_FD_204582 | JGI IMG/M metagenome (GOLD analysis project Ga0307472, IMG submission 204582) | Hardwood forest soil microbial communities from Morgan-Monroe State Forest, Indiana, United States - atmos_gasesAM5C_05 | ecosystem: Environmental > Terrestrial > Soil > Temperate...
AAAAATGTTCTCGGGTTTGATGTCGCGATGGGTGATTCCCGTCGCATGAGCGGCAGCCAGGCCGTGTCCGATCTGCAAAGCAACATCTCGCACCCAATTCGACGGCATAGGCCCCGCGTTCAGCACGTGCCGCAGGGTTTGTCCAACAAGAAGCTCCGTAACAAGAAATCGCCGGTCCCCTTGGTTGCCTATTTCGTGAACGGTGCAAATGTTGGGATGGTTGAGGGCGGACGCGGCGCGGGCTTCGCGCAGGAACCGGTCCACAGCCTCCGGGTCGCGGCTTCGCTCCGGCAGCAAGAACTTCAAGGCTACATGACGACCGAGGAGCAGGTCCTCGGCTTCATATACCTCCCCAATGCCGCCGCTGCCAATCTTTCGCAGAACGCGGTAATGAGTAACCGTTGTTCCGATCACTTAGCGCGACCCAGGCCGGCATAGTAGGCTGGGCACTGAAGTTAAGTCAACGGCGGGGGAGAATCGCGTGTTTATGACCGCCGAACACGGGAGACACTTCTCAGCAATCAGTACATGTGTGATCATACTCCGCCATGTTGACGGCGAACTGCGCACACTTCGATGGCGCTGTCCTGGAAACTCGCCCGTTTCGTCACTTCTCGATTGAGAATTTCATTGACGAAGATGTTGCCTCGTCGTTGCTTCGATGGTTCGAGAGAGAGGCTGAATGGAACGCCAAGTCCATCGCGGGATTGGGGACCCTGTCGAGTGTGGACCTGCACACCAGCAAGCTGGGGCGTCAGCTCGGTTTCCTCACCGGGGAGCGGTTCCTGTCAAACCTCCGCCGGCAGATGGGCGAACTTTTTGCGACGGAACTCGAGGGGTTTGTGGATTTGACGGCCAACCGCATGATGCGAACCCAGAAAATCGGAGCGCACAACGACATCAGCACATTGCCTCCGGCTTTCCGATTCACACATCGGCTAGTCCTCTACCTGAACCACCAATATTCGGAGGAATATGGCGGCGCGCTGAGACTTGCGGATACCCTTTCGCCGTCGCGGTCGGCCTCGCTTCAGAAGCGCATCCTTCCCGTACATCGCAGCGCATTTGGATTTGAGATTTCCGAGTCGTCGTATCATGCAATCGAACCTGTACGTAAGGGCACACGGTATAGTTTGAGCTTCACTTTCTATCCTGGCGCCGGCGTGATGAAATTTGTGTAATGCCCACCGAACCTCATGCAGCGCAGAGCGCTCCCGCCAATGGTGGTATGGACGATTCCGCGACTAAGACCGTGACGCCGGGGAGCCCCTACTGGGGAGCGTCCTTGTTTCCGTTTCTCTACCTGCTTCTCACGCTTCTGTGCCTGCGGCAGTGGGGAACGAATCGGCCCTGGTCAAGGCTGGATTTTTTTCCGGAAGTTTCCTTGCATTGAGTGCGTTTTTGGCGTTGAGGCAGATTCGATTTAAGAAAAGCATTTTGCGGTCACCCGAAGTTCTGCGCGAAGCCTCGGGAGCGAGCTACGATCCAGCCACGGTAAAGTGGCAAGCCTGCAGTCGTTGGCCGAGCTTACCGTTTTCCTGGACTACGCCCACTGGCATCTCGTCCCGAGCCTCGAGAAGCCTGTATTGCAAGAAGCCGGCTTGGGGCTGTCCATTCTTGCGGTCGTCTGGCTGCTGTGGGCCGACACAATCCTGGTGGAACATTTTGATCACGGATTGGATAACCGTGAGCTAATCACGCATGGGCCTTTTCGTGTTGTTCGGCATCCTCGCTATGCCGGGCTCCTGAGCCTTAAGGCCGGCTTCGCTCTTACCTTCGCCAGCGTCCTCGGGTGGTTAACACTGGCGGTAGCAGTAGCGTTGGTGAGACGAAGGATTCAACTCGAGGAGAATCATCTGCGCGGCGTGTTTGGCCAGACGTACGAGTCCTACGTGCGACGCACGGCTCGGATACTTCCCGGGTTTTACTGAACGCCAGTCGGCTAGTTCGATCCGTTGCACGCCAGCAACGATTTTCTTCCCCGCAACCGGCCGATTAACATATTATTCGACGACTTCGGGGGTCTGCGCAACGCAGGCGCATTCAGCCAAAGACCAGCCATGTCTCTCAACTTGCCACTCTCGGGGGAAGCAAGTCTCGCCAGTTTTCTGCCACGAGTCCAACATCGTCTGATTGCTGCGGGAAGAACTCCGGCGAATGCGCCCTTTGAAGAGCACGGTTCCGGGGCGATCCTGTTGGTGGATGTGTCCGGATTCACCGAACTCGCCGAGCGATTCACCGCCGGCGGAGAGGGAGGCGCCGAAGAACTCTCGAGGGTGCTGAATGCTTACTTCGGGAGCGTCTCTCGCATCGTCGCCGACTACTCGGGCGACGTGATTGCTTTCGCGGGCGATGCGGCCCTTGCGATGTGGCTGGCCAACACGCCACAAGAAATGGAAGCCACGGCCTACCAAGCGATTCGATCCGCTAAGACAATACAAAGCGAAATGGCGGCCTTCCAGTTGCCGGGAAACGTGACTCTGCGTCAGCGAGCTTCGGTCGCGGCAGGGGATCTCGCCGTGATGGAGCTTGGCGGGACCAACGGATGCTGGCAACTCTTGGTGGCGGGGAAATCAATCGCCGTGGCGGGACAGACCAATGGCCACGTTACTCCGGGAGAAGTGCTCGTACCCTCCGCGACTTGGGAACTTGTGAAATCGAGATGCCGGGGAACTGCGCTACCGTCCGGCGAGGTCCGAATTGAAGAAATATTCGAGTCCGCCCCACCGCCGACGCGGAGCGCGGATGGGTTTGCACCGGCAGCCGCCGGGGCGTCGGACCGTGTGCCCACTATTGTCGTGGATCGCATTCATGCCGGCCAAGGAGCATGGCTCGCCGAGTTTCGTAATATCAGCGTGCTGTTTGTTCATCTTGAAGATGCGGAGGTGGGCCGGCTCGACATTTGCGAGGGATTGCATGCTGCGGTCCAAATTATCCAGCGAACTCTGTTTCGCTATGAGGGCAGCGTCTATCAGTTCCTTATGGACGACAAGGGCATCGTGCTGATAGGCATTTTGGGTTTGCCGCCGCTGGCCCACGAAGACGATGCGGCTCGTGCGGTGCAATCGGGTCTTGCTATTCACGAGGAACTCAACCGCAGCGGCTTGCGCGCTTCCATTGGGATCACTACGGGCCGGGCATTCTGCGGCGTACTGGGAAATGAAGAGCGCCGACAATATACGGCCGTAGGCACAGTCATGAACCTGTCTGCTCGGCTCATGCAGATGGCGGACGGACGCGTCGTTTGCGATCAAGCTACGTTCCGCTCCGCTCGAACGCGGACGGAGCTGGGTTTCGAGCCTCTGGGAGACATTCAAGTCAAAGGCAAGAGTGATCCGGTTGGCGCGTATCTGCCGCGAAAGGTCGCCAGTAAGCAAGAGTTCGGGGTGATCGACAGGGAAACGGGACGCGCGATGCTTTCACAGGCGCTCGCCGCCCTCGTTCATCAAAGGCAGGGAGCATGCATCGTTCTTGAGGGCGAACCTGGGATCGGCAAGTCGAAACTTGTCGAATACCTGGTGGATAAGGCGCGAGCCCTAAATGTTCCCTGTTTGATAGGAGCCGGAGATCCCGTTGAGAACTCTGATCCCTACCACGTCTGGCGCGGAATACTCCGCACGCTCTTCCGGTTGGAACTGGAATTCGAAGAAGCGGCGGGTCAGCGCGAGCGGATTGCCGCGCAGCTTCAAGGTAAGCCCGAGCGGCAAGAATTGATGCCGCTGCTCGGCGCGGTTCTGGCAGTAGATATTCCCGATAATCACCTGACTGCACAGATGAGCGGCGAGGCGCGATCGCACGCCACGCAGAATCTCTTAGTTCAATTGCTGCAATCGGCGGCTTCTTCCGGTCCATATCTTCTCGTCCTGGAAGATGTTCACTGGTTCGATTCCGCTTCGTTGGCCGTGGCAGCACTGATAGCACGACAGGTGCAGTCGATGCTTTTCGTGGTTACCTCGCGGCCGATTCCCGATCCCGCTCCGCCCCAATTCCAGGACTTACTGACGGCGGCGGGAGAGGGTCGGATGAGATTGGAGGTGATGGCCATCGAAGACAGTCTGGAGCTCGCCCGCCTTCGCCTCGGAGTGGAGTCGCTGCCGCCGACGGTTGCAGCATTTCTGGAGCGCAGGGCTGGCGGCCAGCCGCTTTTCGTCCAGGAGCTCGCCTACTCATTGCGGGACACCGGTCTGATCCAGATTGAGCAGGGCAGATGCACTCTGGCACGCCGATGCGGCGGCTCGCTAGCGGGCCTGGAAGAAGCCTTCAGCAAGCTGAACATTCCGAACACGATTCAGGGCGTCATCACGAGCCGCGTTGATCGTCTGTCGCCACCCCAACAACTTACGCTCAAGGTCGCAAGCGTCATCGGGCAGAGCTTCGCGATTTCCATTCTGCAGGACGTTTACCCTGTGGCGAGCGACAAGAAAAATATTCCGGATCACTTGGAGCATCTGGAAAAGCTGGGGCTGACGCGGCGAGTATCCTCCACGATGTGTGAGTTCAAACATCCGCTCACGCAGACTGTTGTGTACGGTTTGGTCTCGTTCGCTCATCGGTCTGAACTCCACCGCGCAATCGCACAGTGGCACGAGAAGAAGTTTGCTGACGACCTGACACCGTTTTACTCGTTGCTCGCGCATCACTGGATTTATGCGGAGGACACAGGGAAGGCAATCGAATACTCCGCTCGAGCTGGAGAGCAGGCACTCACCCGATTTGCCAACCAGGAGGCCGTGCAGTTTCTTCAGCAGGTCCTTGGGTTGGACTCCAAACAGGCGTCGCCGCCCTCGGCGAAGCAAGCCCCGGTTTCCGATCTTCGTCGGGCGCAATGGCGGCTTTCGCTGGGCAAGGCTTTTGTTAATCTGTCGAACTACGGAGAGGCCCGCACCAATCTTGAACAGGGTCTCAAAGCATTGGGTCAACCGGTTCCCGGAAGTGCGCTTGGGGCTGCCGGCATTGTGGGAGGCCAACTGGCCCGGCAGGTGTTGCACCGGTGGTGGCCAGCGCGCTACGTCGGCCTTCGCTCGCCGCAGCGCCAGATTCTGCTGCAAGAGGCGAGTGCTTATGAGGGCCTGACGGAGAGTTACTACCTCGCGAATCTTCCGTTGCACACCGTAGCTGCCGGAGTGAAGTCGCTGAATCTGGCTGAACTCGCCGGTCCCTCCCCGGAACTGGCTCGTGGTTATGCGTCGTTCGGAGCCCTGCTGGGCTTCGTTCCCTTGCACGGGCTGGCCGAGAGCTATTCCCAGCGCGCCATGCAGACCGCGGAGGCAGCGGACAACGTGGCAGCTCTCGCTTGGGTATCTATGATCAGGGGAATTTACCAGTCGGGCATCGGAAAGTGGGATAACGCATCTGCACTCTTCAATGAAGTCGTGCAGATCAATACTCGACTCGGAGACGAAAGGCACGCAGGGGATGGGAAGCAGTTGCTGGCATCGGTGGCGTACTTTCGAGGCGACTTCGGAGAGAGCCTGCACCTCGCCGAGGACTTGAATGGCTCGGCGATACGTCGGAACGATCGCCGAGTTCAGGCGGAGGCACTGCGCTGGAAGGCACACAGTCTGCTGGCGCTCGGGAAATTGCAAGAACTCGCCGCTTGCGTGGACGAATTGCAGAAACTACGCAGTGCCGGAATCAGCGGGGATGTGTTCAATCAGACAGACGTTTACGCTCTGCTGGCCGCCCTACACATGCGGCAGGGACAACGGCAAAAAGCGCTCGACGCCGCCGAGGAGGCGGCTCGGCGCTCGGTCAAAATGGCTAACAGCAGCAACGAGCTGATTCTGGAGCGCGCAACCATCGCAGGAACCTTCTTGCACCTTTGGGAAATGCAGCTTGCAGAATCCAAGTCGCCCGGCGTCGCTGAAGGTCCGGTGCTGCTTCGGTGCCGTCAGGGAGCACGCAAAGCTTGCAAGGCGCTCGCCGGCCTCTCGCGGATTTTTCCCATTGGTCGCCCCTTCATGTGGCTACGGTCAGGCCTATGCAGCTATTTGGAAGGCAACTCTGCCAAAGCGAATGTTGCCTGGACAAAAAGTTTGGCCGCCGCAAAGGAGTTACAGATGTCCTATGCCGAGGGCCTCGCCGAGTACGAGATGGGACGGCATCTACGAGATCACGATTCGCATGGAAAAGCACACCTAGAAAGGGCCTCGAATATTTTTCGCCAGGTGGGAGCGGCGGATGAGCTGAGCGAGGTGGATCAAGCTCTGCACACCCTCCACACCGACTGATGACCTTCCTGCTCAACTGCAACAGTGTTACCATGCGCGCGACTGACAAGAGCGGCGCCCTGGGCTGTCGAATTCTGGCCTGCTCGACAGGCCACCGTCCAAAATACGATGCCTTACGATTTCATAGTTGGGTCACTTTCCTCGGGTACGTTTGCCGCGATTCTCATTCTTCAATCTGGCGTGCTCATCGCCGACAGACCAGACGCATTGGCACGTGTGCCGAAAAGCTTCTGCAGGGTTTTGAAATACCCTAGCGGCGATCCTAGAAAGTACTAGTGATAATCGGACTTACGTGTTCAAGGTATTGCGAGCAAAGCAATATGTGGCGGCTCGAAAAGAAATCTCTTTAACGCCGCCCGCGTTGGGCAATCCAGAGGCGAATCTGGGGAGCACGCCGAGCACGCTTACCTTCTGAGGTCTTGGTCGTCAATCTCGCCCAAGCGGTACTTACGGGGCGCGTTTCCACACCAGTTCGACAACTTCGGCGCCGATTGCAGGCGTGCGATTGGTCCATTTCATTTCATCGCCCGCAACTGTGGTGTAGCGTTTCTGGTCAGCCCCAACCCAGTTGGGGAATGTGCTGGCCTCGGGGTGAAGAGTGAGAACGTGGTCGGAGTCGCTAACCGAGTAAGTCCCGAAAAACGCGAGTGACCCTGCGAGCACCGCCCTGTTCTCTTCCGGTGTTCCGGCATCCCGCTTCTTGGCCGCGAACTTGGGGAGGTCGGGACGGGCGATCATTAAAATGAAACGTCCGCCGCGATCCAACATAATGGAGCCCAACGGATTGGGACCGAGGGGCAGGGTTGTCTTCTCGCCCTGATGAGCCACCTCAGAAACCAGCGTCCAGGTACCTACAACTGCTCCTTGCAGAGTTGTTTGCTGTGCACCAGCAAATCCGGCGGACACTAACAACACGCCCACGACCAACATCGGCACTGTGAGCTTCGTAACTGCGTTCATGATGTCCCCTATCCTGCATTCATTTGCTTCCACCTGATGCCTGGGAACGCCGGAATTGTAACAACGTTCGGACTGGGCCTTCCAGTCGTCTGGCTAGAAGGGATTGAAATGGGTGCTCGAAAGGAAACGTTTTTGGTTCACTCGCTTTATACGCGCTGAGTCGACATAAGCTGAATTCTCTGACTTCCCCATTTTCTGAATCGCTTTCGGTGGCTCCGCATGCGCTTTTTCGGATGATTCGATGGCAGCGATGAGCAGGCTGCGGCCAGGGGAAGCTGCGGCTTGCTTGCGGAATCTTTCGGCGTAGTCGCGGGCGAACTGCGAAAACGAGATACGAATGCGCTTTTCCAGAGAATGCGTGAGACGAGGATGGGTGGGAGAAATCCCCCACCCTCGCTCGCTGCCCATCCGGCGAGTTATGCCGGACGAGACGCCCCGGAGGGTCAGCTGGGTGTGGTCAGCCGAGAGGCCATCCGACTCAAGCCATGGCGGCGCAGTACCATCTGCCGGGCGCTTTCTGGCAGAAGGACGCGCGCCGCTGGGGTGTTGGCCCGGGCAGAGGAGGTAGCAACCTCGCCGGCACTCCCGCTCCAGACGGGGATCCCCAAAAAGGCGACGATCTCACTCGAGCAGGAGCCATTCGAGAGAACGCAGGCTTGTCCGGTGATTTCGCCGCTGTCGTTGATATCGCCGGTCGTAATCAGAAAAAGATTCGAACCGGGAATTGCAAGGGTGTTCAGGTCTTCGATCTGGCCGTTTTGCCAGAGGAAGGCGCGAGCGGAAGCGAAGCCCGCAGTGAAAGATGTGCCGATCACTACGCCCTGGTTGTTGATGCCCGTGGCTTCGCTGATTTCATCGCCGGCAAGCGGCTTGATTTCCACGATGCCGCTGGGTTTGGTCCAGAAGAAGGCGTGGAAATTCACGTTGGTGAGGACGCCGTCAACCACGTCGCCGGGGAGATCGGAAAAGCCGGCAATCTGCCCGCGATTGTTGATGGCCATCGGCGTGTTGAAAGCGCCGCCGCCGAGGTTGCCAATGTTGACCGGCTTGCCGTCTTGCCAAAGGAGAGCGTGTTGCGCGCTGAGTGCTCCGATGGCGACGTCACAGAGGCCGGAAATTCCGACGACCTGGCCGCTATCGTTGATTGCCGTGGCGGCGCTATCGGGATCGACGTCGAAAGGAGGAAGCTGCTGGATCTGGCCGGCTGCAGGACCGTAAATCACGGCTTCGAATTGGAGCACTTGTGGAAAACTGCAAGTGGGATCGTGAACTGTGTTTTCCGCCCAGCCGACCGCGAGACCCGGGCCATTGACGCCGGTGGCGAATCCATTGTTGCCGCCGAGGGTCGGAAGCGCGCTCATCACGCCATTGTGGATTACGAACCCGACGCAAGAAAATCCCGTCGGCGGGAGAAGCACCGGGCAGGAAAATTCCTCGCCCAGCGGATCGAGGGTATCGGAAAACTCGGAAACGCCTGCGATCACGCCGCGATTATTTTTGACGGGCCAGCCGATGTTGCTGTTCGGTCCGCCGAGGGTGCCGAGGTCGGTCGGCGAAGTGGAGGACCAGATTGCAGCGTGGACATTTCCGTCGCTCGTGACGGAGAAGCCCATCGGCGACCCGATGTTGTTGATGGTATTGCCGGAGCTGACCGTTCCTCCGAGCGAGCCCAGGGGAATGATCTGGTAGCGGGGAAAGCCATGAACCGAAAGCTGATTTTGCGCGCGGAGGCCGGCGGCGACGGCCAGCGCAAGAAACAGGGTCAACGCGGTGATGTACTTCAATGTCCTGAACTTCATTTTTCCTCCTTGTGCGTCTTCGCCGGGAGGCCGGCGAAGAACGGTTGCGATTTATGGTTTTTCGGGTCGCGCCTGGCCGAAGCGAGGTTTTTACTGAAAGACAGACGGACCTGAGGGGACACCGCGCTGACCCGGAGAGACTCTAGAACAACGAGAGGAGGAAGGTTGGACGTTTGCGGACGTGAAATTTGCTGGGAATTGGGCGGCGAGATTTCTTGTGGATCCAAGGACTAAAATTGAGGTCCGAAAACGTCCAATGTGCGGTACGCGATGAACTATCATTCGCTCGTGAAAGCAATGGGGCTCGATTGGCGGGTTTGTTCGCGGGCGCGGCTGGCGCGCGATCCGCGCTTCGACGGGAAATTTTTCATCGGCGTGCTCAGCACAAGGATTTATTGCCGTCCGATCTGCGGCGCGCGAACGTCGGGAGAAAGCAGCGTCCGCTATTTCCCAACTGCCGCTGCGGCAGACGAAGCCGGGTTTCGCCCGTGCCTGCGTTGCCGGCCCGAGTGCTCGCCGGGAACTCCATGGGCGGGAACGCGAAATACGGCATCCCGGGCGTTACAATTAATCGCAGAGAGCGGGCTTGAAGACGGAGGAGTAGAAGGCCTTGCCCAACGCCTCGGCATCGGCTCGCGCCATCTTCGGCGGCTGTTCTTGCGTCATCTGGGAGCGACGCCCAGCGCCGTGGCGCAGACGCGCCGGCTGCAATTTGCCAAAAAGCTGATAGACGAAACCAGGTTGCCGATGGGACAAGTTGCGCTCGCGGCTGGATTCGGCTGCGTGCGGCGATTCAACGCCACCATCCAAAAGGTTTATCATCGTACTCCGACGCAGATACGACGGCTCGCGCGACAGAAATCGACGCAGCCGCAAAATCAGTACCTGTTTCACCTGAGCTTTCGTCCACCTTTTAACTGGAAGCGCCTGCTGGAATTCCTGGCGCCGCGCGCGACGCCTGGCGTTGAGATTGTCGAAACCGGACGGTACCGCCGCACGATTTCTTTGCACGGAAATGACGGCTATTTTGAGGCGGCGCTCGACGAAGAAAAAAACGCACTAAATGTGTGCATGCAATTCGGCGATCCGCGCTCGCTTTTTTTCATCATCGAGCGTATCCGTGCGATGTTCGATCTCAATGCGGATTGGGCAGTCATCGCAAAAACGTTGAATGCGGATCCAGCGCTGGCGCGGCGCGCCGAGTCCGAGGCGGGGCTGCGCGTGCCCGGCTGCTGGAACGGATTTGAGCTAACGGTGCGCGCCATCCTCGGCCAGCAGGTAAGCGTCAGGGGCGCGACAACTCTTTGCGGCCGCATGGTTCGAGCATTCGGAAAGCCATTCGCCCCCGCGAATGGATCGACACATCTATTTCCAACGCCTGAAGTTCTTGCTGAGGCAGATTTGACGGCCGTTGGGCTGACGCGAGCGAGGGCCGAGACGATTCGCGCATTTGCTCGGGCGGTCTGCGGCGGCCGGATTTCATTCGAGGGAATTGCGGATTGCGACGCCTTCGCAGCGCGGCTCAAGGAAATTCCCGGTATCGGTGAATGGACGGCGCAATGCGTGGCCATGCGCGCGCTGCGAGACCCAGACGCATTTCCAACCCAGGATCTCGTTTTGCGCCAAAGATTTGGCAAATGCACGGCGCGCGAGCTTGAACTGCGATCCGAGAATTGGCGGCCCTGGCGCGCCTACGCTGCGCTGTTGCTCTGGCAATGCCCGGAAGAAGCCGCTTCTATCGCAGGACGACGGCCACGGCCCGCCCGATATCCCGCTGTTGAAGAGCCGAAAAATAGCAGAGTGAGAGTGCCACTGGTGGCGAAAAGAGGCGGGTCCGGAAAAGTCGCCTGAAGCGAAATTTGTCGGTACGCAGCGGAGAATGTGATGCATGCGGGAAAAACGCCGCGGATGAGATTTTCAATCCTATTGCTGGCTCTTGCGCTGTTCGCGGTCGCCGCACCCTTTGCGGTTCGTCCGGTAGCGTCGAGTGCGGATGACGAAAAGGCCGTGGCTGCTCTCGACACGCAGTATCAAGAATCGGTCAAAAACAATGACGCTGCGACAATGGATCGAATCCTCGCCGACAATTTTGTGCTGGTCACAGGCCGCGGGCGGACATACTCGAAAGCAGACCTCCTGAAAGAAGCTCGAAGCCATTCCGTGAGCTATGAATACCAAGAAGATACAAATCAGACCGTTCGCGTGTGGGGCCAAACGGCGATCGTGACTGCGTTGCTCCGCGAAAGTGGCACCGAAAATGGTAAGTCGTTCGATTACAAACTTTGGTTTAGCGATGTGTATGTTAAAACACCGAATGGGTGGCGCTACGTTTTCGGCCAAGCTTCTCTCCCGCTGGAAGAAAAGAAGTGACCGATAGTGCCTCTGGGATCTACTCCGGCTGAAATCAGGCTGCTCCGGAGTGTTGGAACGTGACGGCTGGCGTTGCCAACAGTGCGGCAGTTCCGATCGTCTTCAGGTCCACCACATGTGCTCGCGAAGCCTGTTGGGTGACGACATAGAGGAAAATCTGATCACGCTCTGTGTCGACTGCCACAGTGACATCCATCGAGACTGCCTCAAGCCGGGACCTCAGGCCTCTGCCGCTCGTTGAAATCCAATCGCGCTCGCTCGTATTTCGTCCGCAGCATAGTCAGAAAGTCTTCCGCCGAGCGGCACGCTGAGTTTTGAGTAGAGTGCAGACTCATGATCAGGGCTTTACACGGTCTCCGGATGCATTAGAGATTCTATCGCAGCCTAGGTACTTCGCGAGTAAACTTGCCAGTGGCGCGAATTGCTGATGCTAGCCGTGCGTGTATCCAAGGTTCGTATAGTAGGATCATTAGAGATGAAGCCTGACTCCAAACGGCCCTGTCCACATTGCGGTAGTTCCGAGGTTTTTCGGTCGCATCGGCGCGGCGCCGTGGAGAGGTATCTCCTCCGCGCAATCGGAGTCCGTCCGGTCCGCTGCGTTAATTGTGATGCCCGATTCTATCGTCTCAACCACTCCGATGGCTCAGCGTCGCAGGATCTCACAGCGGCCCAACGAGCCAGTTCTTCAGTCTCTCCGAAGAAATCTGACCACGGTCTGTGCTGATTGCCTTAATGAGATCCATCGCAGCTGGCCCAAGTCACGGTGAACGAGGGACTCGGGAACTGCCTTCCCCTAATCCGTACTCACGCTGGGATTTGCACAACCTATTGAGTTTGGCGCCGGAATTCAAGCCCGCATTTTCGTGTTGCCAACGACTACCGCCTGAGAGTAATTTCCCCAAATCACATTTGTGGGCAGGGTAGCTCCTTGTTACGGTTTCACAGTTCCTATTCGTCTTCTTGTTCTTACTGTTTGTGCTCCCTGACCGCTAATCAGGAGGCCAGACATGTGGCGTACTTATGCGTTGATTTCGTTGTTTTGTCTTCTTCTGTGCCAGACGGGCATAAGCGCTCAGGAAGTCGTTGTGCCTGCCGGAACGCTTCTCCACTGCACCCTGGACGAACCCAATTTCTCCTCGGCCACTGCTGACATCGGCGACCCGGTTTTGTGCCACCTCAGCAGTCTTCAGCAATTTGGGCGAACGGTCTTCCCCCGAGATAGCTACTTGCAGGGTCACCTGGAAGCGGCCAAGGAACCGGGGCATTTCTTCGGAAAGGGGTATCTGCAGATCCAATTTGACCGGATCGGCCTGCCCAACACAGATATCCCAATTCCCAGCAAAATCATCGTGGCGCACGGATATCGGGTGGACCGCCAGGGTGATATCGTGGGCCACGGCCATGCCAAGCGCGACGCGATTGAGTGGATGATTCCTCCACTTTGGCCTTGGAAGGTCGTCTCCTTGCCTGCTCGCGGTCCCCGACCCACGCTGAAGGGCGAAGAGGCGCTCACCCTTCGGCTAATGGAAGATGTTGTTTTTGAATCAGAATCTCCGCTCGAACCTGAATCTCCGCTGGAACCCGAGACGGCACGGGTCACCCGGATTGCTCTGACATCCAATATTGCTTTCGATGTAACAAATTATCGGATCGACGGCGATCGCCTCAATTACGTGCTTCCCAACGGGCAGGCGGGCGTTGTGGAGGTCCACGACGTGAATTGGCGAAAGACTTCGCAGCTCAACGCTGAACGGGGAAAGGCGCCAATTCTAGAGGCGAATTTGCGATCCCACTAGTCTGGTTTGCCTCTTTGGATGTAGTTGCAGTTTACACCGGAGCCTCAACCGAGTTTGGCAAGTCCCGAAGGTACGCCTTCATTTTCAACGATGGCCTGTATTGATACGGCATTGCGACGCATTGCTAAAGTCTTTAGCAATTTGTTTTCTACTGTGACCGTGATCGGGGCGTTTCAAGAATTGAACTGCTTCTCCCACGTCCAAGGGGCCATCCACTTCCATAAGGACAAGCCACTGTCGAGTGCATTTGTTAAGAAACTGGTGAAGGCGCGGGTCTAGCAGAACGAAAGGAAGAAACGGCCCTGCCGGGTTGGCCTCGGGACCTCTTCATGACTTCGAAGACGGTTGACTGCCCCCGTCATCTAAATGGAGTCAACGCCTGCGCAGATGCGACAAATACTTTGGCGGCTGGAATTCAATCGTGATGTCCTGTCGGGCTTGAACAGGCTTATCGTTCAAGAGAGTGGGGTGGTAACGCCACTGGCGAATGGCGCTCATTGCAGCAGGAAGAAGAGAGGTCGAGCCGCTCAAGCGCTTTATATCCAGTACTTGGCCGAGCTGTCCGATGGTGGCGCGGACCTTTACGGTTTCGGCCGATCTGTACCGATCCCCCGGCCTTGGATAGCGAGGCCAAACGTAGGAGACAAGCTCACCAGCTTGCAACCGAGCGGGTTGATGAGCTGCTGCAGGTCCGGGCTCAGGAGAAATAACAACAGAGAGTTGCGAGGTGATCGCGAACGAAGAGGAGGCGGCGATCGGTTTTTCCGGGAAAGTAAACCGGAACGACTTGCTGCTTTTGGCTGGGGCAGTGACAAGGATTGCGGAAGGCGGTGACGGGTGCGGCGCTGCTTCCATCAAAGGCGTCACTCTGCGTGGGGCGGGATGTCTCGGCGCGCCACTTATCGGGCCGACAGCCTTGGGTGAATTCGCGGGTTTGGGCCTCGCGGGTGGAGGCGTGTTTCGCGCGACTAGCCCGGTCGAGCCATTGCGCTCAGGATTGCCTCCAGGATTAGCAGATGGTTTAGATTCTATTGTCGGAGATGAATTGGAAGCTGTGAAGGGGACTTTCGCGAAGGATTCAGAATCCCAGGTGCTTTCCTTGGACTTTTCTGCGGAAGGCGGAGCCTCATCGACTTTATTGGCACCCGAGGAGTCAATGGAATCAATGTGGGATCGGCCGCTTACTGCTGAAGATGGTCCGGTCAGTCTCGCGCGGGTGGCTAAATCTACTGGTCGTCCTTCGAGGGATGATTGAGCGGATTCCGTTTCCGGCGCTGGCGGATTTACTGCACGCGTATCGATGGAATCTCCCGACGGTGGAATGGAAGTTGGTGAAGTCGTTTCGCTAGGGCGGTTAGGCAGTGCCGGTGAAGTGGCATCAACAGCCAGGATTGATTTCTGGGTGTCGAGGAGGGGTCTTGCGCGCGGGCGACGTCCTACTGTGAGCCCAACGGTGAAACCAACCACCGCGAGCAAAAACACGAATGCGGCGACCCGCAATCCGGATATTTCAAGACCACGAAAGCGTGAGGGCGGCTCTTCGGTCTTGATTGCTTCGGGTACGAAATGTCTTGCATGTTCCGATGGAAAGCTGGCCTCCAGGCTCCGCGGAGAGTCGCCGGTTGAGATTTCCGCAGCGGAACCGACCACCGAATCACCGGCGCCGGTGTGAAAGCCGGCAGGAATTGGAAGCGGACCCTGCTGTTGTT
>Ga0307472_100000404_pt1 | contig 14858 bp, 12 predicted proteins | sample atmos_gasesAM5C__2_FD_204582 | JGI IMG/M metagenome (GOLD analysis project Ga0307472, IMG submission 204582) | Hardwood forest soil microbial communities from Morgan-Monroe State Forest, Indiana, United States - atmos_gasesAM5C_05 | ecosystem: Environmental > Terrestrial > Soil > Temperate...
GAAGCCGTGGTTCATCGAGGTGATCTCGACCTTGCCGGTGGGGAGATCTTTCACCGGGTGGTTGGCGCCGTGATGACCCTGATGCATCTTCATCGTCTTGGCGCCGACGGCGAGCCCGAGCATCTGATGGCCGAGGCAGATGCCGAAGGTCGGGATGCCATGGGCGATTACCTTGCGGATCACCGGCACGGCGTACTCGCCCGTCGCTGCCGGGTCGCCCGGACCGTTGGAGAGGAAGACGCCGTCGGGCTTGAGCGCGACGATGTCCTCGGCCGCGGTGGTCGCCGGTACCACGGTAACCTTGCAGCCGGTCGAGGCGAGCAGGCGCAGGATGTTGCGCTTGATGCCGTAGTCGAGCGCGACGACGTGATATCGGGGATCGTCCTGCCGGCCGTAGCCCTGGCCCCAGACCCACGGCGACTCGTCCCAGGTGAAGCGCTGGCCGCTGGTCACCATCGGCACGAGGTCCATGCCGACCAGGCCGGGCCATTCTCGCGCCTCCTTCTTGAGCGCATCGAGATCGAACCGACCCGACGGTTCGTGCACGATCACCGCGTTGGGCATGCCCTTTTCGCGGATCAGGACGGTGAGCGCCCGCGTATCGATTCCCGACAGGCCGATGACGCCGCGGCTTTTCAGCCATTGGTCGAGGTGACGGGTAGCGCGGTAGTTCGACGGATCGGTGATGGCGGAATGCAGCACGACGCCACGCGCGCCCGGCGTGGCTGCCATGTTGACAGTCTCGATGTCTTCTTCGTTGGTGCCGACGTTGCCGATATGTGGGAAGGTGAAGGTGATGATCTGCCCGGCATAGGACGGATCGGTGAGGATCTCCTCGTAGCCTGTCATAGCGGTGTTGAAGCACACTTCGCCGACGGCATGACCGCCAGCGCCGAAGCCGAAACCTTCCAGCGCCGTGCCGTCGGCGAGCACCAGCAAAGCCGTCGGCTTGGGCTCGTGCCAGCCGGCAGCCGTGGCAGCTTGTCTCTGGTTCATCGCTGGCCTACATCTTCGTCGTCGCCGCGAACCCGCTGAACATCCAGGTCGGCAGGCTTAGTCAGCCAAGGCGGCACCGTCGGCGAAAGGGCATAGCGATGTTGCGCGAGGATATCAACAATGCCCTGAAGGAAGCGATGAAGGCGCAGCAGACGCGGCGCGTCTCGACCCTGCGGCTCATCAATTCCTCGCTTAAGAACGCCGATATCGAGGCGCGCGGGCAGGGCAAGGAGCCGTTGTCAGACGACGAGGCGCTGGCGGTGCTGCAGAAGATGATCAAGCAACGTCAGGAATCGGCCGAGCTCTACGACAAGGGCAACCGGCCGGAACTCGCCCAGCAGGAACGCGACGAAATCGCGATCATCTCGGCCTACCTGCCCAAGCAGATGTCCGACATCGAGGCGGGCAGCGTCATCGCGACGCTGGTCCATGAGATCAATGCCCAGGGCATGAAGGACATGGGCAAGGTCATGGCGGCGCTCAAGGACCGTTACGCCGGCAAGATGGATTTCTCCAAGGCCAGCGCGCTGGTGAAGAAGGTGCTGACGGGCTAAAGGTGCTGACGGGCAAGGGGCAGGGCCGTTCGATATCCCTCGGGCATATTGCTGGGCTCTTCGCGATCGATGACGATGGTCCTGGGGGGGGTACACATGCATCGCTGTTCTGCCGCGGTGATCGTTGCAATTGCTCTGCATCATGCTGCGCCCGCGGCGGCGCAGGATTATCCGACGCGCGCGATCCGCGCCATCACCACAACGAGCGCCGGCGGCATCAGCGACATCTTCATGCGTGCGCTCGGCGATGAGTTGCGCACCAAGTGGGGGCAGCCGGTCATCATCGACAATCGTCCGGGCGGCGCGATGAACGTCGGAACACGCGCGTGTATCGACGCGGCGCCGGACGGCTATACCATCTGCATCATCAACAGCGACCCGGTGACCTACAATCAATTCCTGTTCAAATCGATCCCGTTCGACCCGGAAAAGGGGCTCGATCCGGTCACCAACCTGTTCCACATCAGCCAGGTCCTGGTGGTGAATTCCTCGCTCAAAGTGAAGACGGTCGACGAGCTCGTCGCCTCGTCAAAGGCCAAGCCGGCGACGCTGAGCTATCTCACCGCCGCGCCGCCGCTCGCGCTCTTTATGGAACGGCTCAAGGCCGAGCGCGGCGCCGACTGGGTGCGCGTCCCCTTCAAGGGCGGTTCCGACACCGTCAACGCGATCGCGAGCGGATCGATTCCGATCGGCCTGATCGGCGTCGGCAACGTGATCGGGCACCTGCAGAGCGGGACGATGACAGCATTGATCGTTGGCAACGAATTCCGCTCGCCGCTGTTTCCCGACATCCCGACCATGGCCGAGACCGGCTACAAGGGACCGCCATCGCGCAGCTGGTACGGGCTGTTCGTGCCGGCCGGCACGCCCAGGCCGATCATCGACAAGCTGCGCAACGAAGTCGCGCGCATCGTCAACCATCCCGCCTTCCGCGAAAGGCATCTCACCGACCGTGGGCTGGTTTCGGCGATCAATACGCCGGAACAATTTGCGGAAGAGATCAGGCAGGACCGCGCGAGCGCCGAGCGGGTGGCAAAGGAAGCGGGCCTGCAACCGCAGTAAAGGCGGTTGCGCCGGTGACGGGGTAAGGCCGCCAAGCTTGGCCTCCGGTTTCGGGTTCCTGTGGATAACCGGGACAATCGCCGGCACCCGAGCACGGCGTCCGCATTGCCCTATATTCAGGTTGGTTAGGCGCCAACTGGCGAATCACCATGCGCTTTCCGCCAAGTTTCCTCGACGAACTGCGCGCCCGCCTTCCGGTATCGGAAGTCGTCGGCCGCCGTGTGCGGCTCAAACGGGCAGGGCGCGAGTGGAAGGGTCTCTCACCGTTCAACAAGGAGAACACGCCGTCCTTCACGGTCAACGACCAGAAGGGCTTCTTCCACGACTTCTCCTCGGGGCAGCACGGCGACATCTTCAATTTCGTGATGATGACCGAAGGAGTCACATTCCCCGAGGCGGTCGAACGGCTTGCCGCGCAGGCTGGCGTTCCGGTGCCGCGGATGTCGCGCGAGGCGGATGAACACGAACAGCACCGCAAGACACTGCACGACGTGCTCGAACTCGCGGCTAAGTTCTTCGAGGCGACGCTCGCCGCCCGTGCCGGCGCCAAGGCGCGCGGCTATCTTGCCGACCGCGGCCTCGAGCCGGCGACGCAGCTCAAGTTCCGGATCGGCTACGCACCGGCAGAGCGCTTCGCGCTCAAGGAGTATCTCGGCAAGGAGGGCATTGCGGTCGAGGACATGGTCGAGGCCGGCCTGCTGATCGCTGGTGACGACATTCCCGTTCCCTACGACCGTTTTCGCGACCGCGTGATATTTCCCATCACCGACCTGCGCGGGCGCGTCGTTGCCTTCGGCGGGCGCGCGCTCGACAAGGATGCGCCGGCGAAATACCTGAACTCGCCGGAGACGCCGCTCTTCCACAAGGGCGCCATGCTCTACAATGGCGGCCCGGCGCGCCAGGCGGCGCATGACGGCGAGCCGGTGATCGTGGTCGAAGGCTATGTCGACGTGATCGCCGTCGTGACGGCGGGTTTCGCCGCCGCCGTCGCACCGCTCGGCACTGCGCTCACCGAGGACCAGCTCGCGCTGCTGTGGAAAATCGCGGACGAGCCGATTCTGTGCTTCGACGGCGACGGGGCCGGGCGCCGCGCTGCCTACCGCGCCGTCGATCTCGCCCTGCCGCAACTCAAGCCCGGCAAGAGCCTGCTGTTCGCCGCGTTGCCCGACGGCCAGGATCCCGACGACCTCGTGCGTTCGGGCGGCCGCGAAGCGATGGTGGAAGTGCTCGCCGGCGCCCGGCCGCTGGCCGAGATGCTGTGGACGCGCGAAACCGAATCCGGCCGCTTCGACACGCCGGAGCGCCGCGCCGGGCTCGAAGCGCGCATCGGCGAGGTGACCGCGGTGATCGGCAACGATGCGGTGCGCAAGTACTATCGCCAGGATCTTAATGGGCGCCTGCGGGCCCTGTTCGCGCCCAAGATGGCTGCGGGCGATCGCCGCGGCGATGCGTTTCGCCGCAACGACGGGACCGTGGGCCGCGGCGGATCCGGGCGTTTTCCGAGCCGCGATCGGCAATATCCCGGAGGGCGATTTTCCGCCGGCCAGAGGGTGGCCGACCCGCTCACCCCGCTCAGTCCGCGCATGTCGGCGAGCGCCATTATCCGCGGGTCGCGCAGCGCACTACCGGCGCGCGAAGCGCTGCTTCTACTCGCGGTCCTGAACCACCCCGGGCTGCTTGCCCGGCATGCCGAGGAACTGGCCGAACTCGAGTTCCGCCACCCCGATGCCGATCTGCTGCGCCGCGCCATCCTCGATCTCGGGGCCGGCCATGACGTCGTCGATGCCGATGCCCTGCGTCAGGCCCTGCTGGCGCGTGATTTTGGGCCGGTTTTGGCACGAATCGAGGGGGCGATTTCCCACTCCTCCGATTGGCCGGCCCGCGCCGGCGCGGCGGCCGCCGACGTCGCACAATGGTGGGTCCACGTCGTCACCTTGCATCGCAAGACGCGCACGCTAAATAGAGAACTCAAAGAGGCTGAAAGGGCGCTGGGCGACGAGCCGAGTGAGGAGAACCTCGCTTGGCTTAAGGACGTTCAAAGCCGGCTTTCGGCTCTCGACGGCAGCGAGGCGCAAATCGAGGGGTTTGGCGCCCTGTCGGGGCGCCCGGTACGGAATCTGTAGATTCTATCCTATAGGTAGGGGGACCGAAAATCCGCGGACCTCCCCGGATGACCCGCCCGAAGGCTTTTATCGGGACGGATCGTCCGGCGGCTTAGGGTTAAACGGAGCTTAAGGGAGCTCCAGCGTACATTTTGGACCCGATTCGGGCCGGACTCGGCAGGAGGCTGCCTTGCTGGCCATCGGCCGCGCAGCGAAGCGATCGGTGAAGGGCGTTCCCTGGCGCCCGGTTCTAGGAGTTGTTCGAATGCCCACCAAGACGAAGACGGCGCACAAGGCGGCAGCGGCCCATAAGGCGGCGCCCCACAAGACGGCAGCGCACAAGGCGGCGACCACGCACAAGGCGTCGTCCGCGCCCAAGACGCCGCCGTCGCCCAAGACGCCGCCTTTGTCCAAGGCGCCGGCTTTGGCCAAGGCCACTTCCGCCCCGCCCAAGACACTGCTGTCCAAGTCGCTTCTATCCAAGACGCTGCCGTCCAAGTCGCTGAAGGATCAGGACAAGCTCAAGGACAAGGCGAAAGGCGCGGACGGCATGGAGAGGGAGACGCCGGATACGCCCGACGCACCGCTTCCGTTGCTGGACCTGTCGGATGCCGCGGTCAAGAAGATGATCAAGGCCGCCAAGAAGCGCGGATACGTCACCTATGAGAGCCTCAACGCCGTGCTGCCGTCGGAGGAGGTCACCTCCGAGCAGATCGAGGACATCCTGGCGATGCTCAACGAGATGGGCATTAATGTCGTCGAGTCCGAGGAAGCGGAAGCCGACGAGGAAAATCGCGAGGAGGCGGCGGACGACGAGGAGAGCGAAGGCGAGCTGGTCGAAGTCCAGCGCGCAACGCCCGCCAAGGCCGAGAAATCCGAGCCAGGCGAGCGCACCGACGATCCGGTGCGCATGTATCTGCGCGAGATGGGTTCGGTCGAGCTGCTCTCGCGCGAGGGCGAGATCGCCATCGCCAAGCGCATCGAGGCCGGCCGCGAGGCGATGATCGCCGGCCTGTGCGAGAGCCCGCTGACGTTCCAGGCTATCATCATCTGGCGTGACGAGTTGAACGACGGCAAGGTGTTCCTGCGCGACATCATCGATCTTGAAGCGACCTATGCCGGCCCCGACGCCAAGGCGATGCCGGCGCCCGTCGGCCCTGACGGCAAGCCGCTCCCCGGCGCGATGCCGGTCGCGCCCGGCGCGCCGGTCGCGGTGGTGTCCGGCCAGCCGCCGCAGACGCCCGCGCCCGCGACCGCGCCCGAGGCGGCGACACCGTTCAAGGCCAAGCGCGACGACGAGGACGGGCGCAGCGAAGAGACCCCGCTCGGCGAAGGCGACATAGACGAGGACGATATCGAAGGATCGCTCTCGCTCGCCGCCATCGAAGCGGAATTGAAGCCCAAGGTGCTGGAGACCTTCGACACCGTCGCCGACACCTACAAGCGGCTGCGCCGTCTGCAGGACCAGGACATCGATTTCAAGCTGCGCAACCAGTCGCTGTCGCCGGCGCAGGAGCGTAAGTACAAGAAGTTCAAGGACGAGTTGATCGCCGAGGTGAAGTCGCTGCGGCTCAACCAGGCGCGCATCGATTCGCTGGTCGAGCAACTCTACGACATCAACAAGCGTCTGGTTGGCTTCGAGGGCCGCCTGATGCGGACCGCCGAGAGCCATGGCGTCGTGCGCGAAGACTTCCTGCGCAACTACCAGGGTTCGGAACTCGACCCGCGTTGGCTCAACCGGGTGTCGAAGCTTGCGACCAAGGGTTGGAAGAACCTGGTCGGCAGGGACAAGGACCGCATCAAGCAGATTCGCAGCGACATCCAGGCGCTCGCCGGCGAGACCGGGCTCGAGATCGGCGAGTTCCGCAAGATCGTGCACATGGTGCAGAAGGGCGAGCGCGAGGCCCGGCAGGCCAAGAAGGAGATGGTCGAAGCCAACCTGCGCCTCGTCATCTCGATCGCCAAGAAATACACCAACCGCGGCCTGCAGTTCCTCGACCTGATTCAGGAAGGCAACATCGGCCTGATGAAGGCGGTCGACAAGTTCGAGTATCGCCGCGGCTACAAGTTCTCGACCTATGCCACCTGGTGGATCCGCCAGGCGATCACCCGCTCGATCGCCGACCAGGCGCGCACCATCCGCATTCCCGTGCACATGATCGAGACAATCAACAAGATCGTGCGCACCAGCCGCCAGATGCTGCACGAGATCGGCCGCGAGCCGACGCCGGAGGAACTCGCCGAGAAGCTCGGCATGCCGCTGGAGAAAGTGCGCAAGGTTCTCAAGATCGCCAAGGAGCCGATTTCACTGGAGACACCGATCGGCGATGAGGAGGATTCGCACCTCGGCGATTTCATTGAGGACAAGAACGCGATCCTGCCGATCGACGCGGCGATCCAGTCGAACCTGCGCGAGACCACGACGCGCGTGCTGGCGTCACTGACGCCGCGCGAGGAGCGCGTGCTGCGCATGCGCTTCGGCATCGGCATGAACACCGACCATACGCTCGAAGAGGTCGGCCAGCAGTTCTCGGTGACGCGCGAGCGCATCCGCCAGATCGAAGCCAAGGCGCTCCGCAAGCTCAAGCATCCGTCGCGCAGCCGCAAGCTGCGGAGCTTCCTCGACAATTGAGTCGGTGCAACGCATCCGAACGATGCAACGGCGGGCTTTGGCCCGGTGCAGGGTCCGGGTTCCTGCCATGGAACCCGTCCTGCAAAATGCCGACCGGCCCCGTTGCGATCGATCATTTTTCCGGAACAGTGGGCACCGGTTTTCCGGAAAAATGCGATCAACCCAAGACGCTGGGGCGTGTTTCCGATTCAGCCTAGCCGGGACGCGCTCCGGCAACACACTTGCGCTCGCCTCGGGGCATTCCCATCTGCGGCGCATGGCCAGTACCGACTTCCGCGATTTTTCCTTCAATGTGACGCGCTCGCGCCGCGAGCGGATTGCGCGCATCGACGCGCTGGCGACGCTGCTCGACACCGCGTTCATCCTGCCAGGCACCAATATCCGCTTCGGCCTCGACGCGCTGATCGGCTTGGTTCCCGGCATCGGTGACATCATCACCACGGCGATGTCGCTGTACATCGTTCACGAAGCGCGTCAACTCGGCGCGCCAGGTCATCTTGTCCTGCGCATGATCAGTAACGTCACGCTCGATGGCATTGTCGGCGCCGTGCCGCTGGTGGGCGACGCCTTCGACGTGGTGTGGCGCTCGAACCGGCGCAACATGCGGTTGCTGCAGCAATGGCTCGATCGCCAAGACCGGCGCTGAGCGATCCCGTTCTCCATGAAATTCGGCATGTGCGACAAGCCGCCTGTTCCGGTGCCGCCGCGATTGGCTATGGTGCCGGGCGCAAAGACGCGCGTATGGAGCAAGGCACGATGTTGCACTGTCGTTGCGAGGGCGGCCGGAGCGGACGCCGCACGGTTCGCGCGCTGATGGGTCTTGCGGTCGTCGTCGCGACGGCTGCGGCGACGCCGGCGACGCTGCGCGCGCAGACCTATCCGTCGCGGCCGGTGCGCATCATCGTGCCCTACGGCGCCGGCGGCATCGCCGACGTCACCATGCGTCTCGTCGCCCAGAAGCTCGGCGAGCGACTGGGGCAGCAATTCATCATCGACAACCGCCCCGGCGCCGGCGGCGTGGTCGGCGTGCGCGCGGTCGCCACGGCCGCGCCCGACGGTTATACGCTGTCGATGATCGGCGGCGGCCTCACCATCAGCAAGTCGTTGTTCAAGTCGCTGCCCTACGATCTCGTCACCGATTTCATGCCGATCTCGACCACCGCGTTCTACGGCCTCGTCGTCGCCACCAAGACCGGCTCGTCGCTGACGACCGTCAAGGACGTGATCGCCGCCGCCAAGGCCAAGCCGGGTGCGCTCAATGTCGGCACCATCAATCCCGGCAGCACACAGCATCTTTCCGCCGAACTGTTCAAGACGCTCGCCGGCATCAACGTAACCATGATCCCCTACAAGACCACGCCCGAGCTGGTGACGGGCGTGTTGCGCGGCGAGATCGACGTCGCGTTCGAATATCAGGCAGCGCTGCAGGGCGCGCTTGACGACCGCCAGATCGTCGCCGTCGCCACCACCGGCCGCGAGCCGGCGTCGTCGCTGCCGGAGGTTCGGACCGTCGCCGCCAGCGGCCTGCCGGGCTACGAGGTCACGAGTTGGAACGGCCTTGCCGCGCCGGCCGGAACGCCGACCGAGATCGTGACGCTGCTCAACAAGGGCGTCACCGAGGTGCTGGCGCTGCCCGACATCAAGGCGGCGATGGCGAAGTTCGGCATGGAGGCGCGCGGCAGCTCGTCGGCCGATCTCGAAGCGCGCATCAAGAGCGACATCGACAAGTGGGCGAAGGTCATCGAGACCGCGGGCATCGAGAAGAAGTAGCCCGTTCCATGATTTGGCCCGACAGCAGCCTCATTTGACTTGCACAAGAGCGGGGCGCGGGAGGAGACAGCATGGAGATATTCCGATGCGTACTTTCGTCCTCGCGCTCGCCGTGACGGCGCTGGCGCAACCTGCTTTCGCCCGCGACCATTCCCACCATCACCGCCGTTCCGCCTCCCATCATTCGCATCATTTCCATCACGTGCGGCATCATCACCATCGCTCGCTGCGCTATGCGCGCCTGCAAACAGAATATCCTATCGACCGTGAGTTCCCGCAGTCCGACCCGCCGACGGCGCCGTTCTTCGATCGCCAGCCTTTCGCCTCGGCGCAGGCGTCGCACGGTGCGCTCGACGGCATAATCGCGCGCCACGCCGCGGCCAACGGGCTGCCCGAATCGCTCGTGCATCGCGTCGTCATCCGCGAGAGCCGCTACAATCCCCGCGCGGTGAGCAAGGGCAATTATGGCCTGATGCAGATCCGCCTCGGCACCGCACGCGCGATGGGCTACACCGGGTCCGCCGCGGGCCTGCTCGACCCCGACACCAACATGACCTACGCCGTGCGCTATCTCGCCGGCGCCTACCGTGCGGCGGGCGGCAATCACGACCGCGCCGTGTCGAACTATGCGCGCGGCTATTACTACCAGGCCAAGCGCCGGGGCTTCTCGCCCTACGGCAATCCGCAGCGCGACACCTATGCCTCGGCCGGGCCGTTCGGCTGGTCCGATCCGTCGTCCGCCTGGGGCAACGCCCAGCCTTACGATCCGGCCTATGCGTACCAGCGCCGGCGCGCACGGCATCGCGGTTGATTGGCTCTCCATGTTGCCCTGACGTCAGGCCGGAGCAGGTTTGTTCGCGCGTGCCATCACGCCGGCGGCGGGGCCGAGCGGCGGCGGAGTTCCTGCGCTCACGCTTTGCGCTCGAACGCCTCGAGCGCGCCGCGCAGAATTTCCCGCGCGGCCGCCGTGCCGTCGAGCGGCCGCAAGGTGCGGCGCTTGATCTTCCAGCCGGCCTCGGTGCGCACGAGCTCCCAGCGGTTGGCGCCGACACGATGCACGCGGAAGCCACGCGATGTTCCGTGATTGGGAACCTCGACCGGCTCGGCAGTCGGATGCGGCGCCAGGATCTGTAGATACGACGTTGCGATCGCGGTATCGCCGTCGACCTCGACATGGGGCAGGGAGGCGAAATGGGCGAGCCCGCCGTCGATCGCGGCCTGATGGCCCGGCTCCTTGACCATGGCGGCGATCGCCTCGTTGCCGCGTGCGCCCTTGTCGGCGGCGAGATCGATCACGCCGTCCTCGGTGTAGACGGCACGCGTGAAGTAGTCGGCGCCGGTGTCGGCGCTCGGCGGATGGCCGGCGACGAGATTGAAGATCGCGAGCCGGTCCTCGATCGCGCGCAAGCGCTCCTCGAGCGGACGGTTGGTATTGTGCGCTTTGTCCATTGATCGGTTCCCCTGTTCTGATCTTTTGCTTCGACGCGCTTCCTTCAGCGAACCGGCATTCTTCCTCGGGCGAAGGCCCGAGGGCCTGCTTCGCTGGACAGCGCCATAATGGTCGTCCCATGACAGATCAGCCGATCAGCATACATCGATCAATTTATTTGGTGTGCCCCGCCCTTGACCGCGGCGGGGCCGCAGCGCCAAGGTCCGGCGCCGTGGACGCCTCCGTCAAACCAATCGATCGATCGAGCCGCACCGATTCGCCGTCGGCCTGGCTGCGTCTGTGCGTTGCGGTGGTGATAAGCACCGTCGGGGGCGCCGGCATGTGGACGGTGCCGGTCGCGCTGCCGGCGATGCAGGCCGAATTCGGCGTCGCGCGCGCCGACGCCTCGCTGCCGTTCACGCTCACCATGTTTGGATTCGCGCTCGGCGGCGTGTTCATGGGGCGCCTCGCCGACCGCTTCGGCATCCTTGTCCCGATCCTGTGCGGCAGCGTCGCCATCGGCGTCGGCTATGTCGCCGCCGGCTACGCCACGACCTTGACCCAGTTCGCGCTCGCCTACGGCCTCCTGATCGGCGTCGGCTGCTCGGCGAGCTTCGCGCCGCTCATCGCCGACACATCGCACTGGTTCGTGCGCCGGCGCGGCATCGCCGTCGCCGTCGCCGCCTCCGGCAATTATCTCGCCGGCACGCTGTGGCCGCCGATCGTGCAGCACTTCATCGCGACGGCGGGCTGGCGCGCGGCGCATGTCGGCGTCGGCATCTTTTGCGCCGCGGTCATGGTGCCGCTCGCGCTGACCGCGCTGCGCGGGAGCGCGCCGGCGCATGCCGAGTCGCCTGCGCTCAGCGGCGGCGCGCAGGCCGCGCTCGGCCTCTCGCCCAATGCGCTACTCGCATTGCTGTGTCTCGCCGGGGTCGGCTGCTGCGTCGCGATGTCGATGCCGCAGGTTCACATCGTTGCCTATTGCGGCGATCTCGGCTACGGCGTCGCCCGCGGCGCCGAGATGCTCTCGCTCATGCTCGGGTTCGGCATCGTCAGCCGCGTCGCCTCGGGCTACATCGCCGACCGCATCGGCGGGCTGAAGACGCTGCTGCTCGGCTCGGCCCTGCAGGGCGTCGCGCTGTTTCTTTACATGCTGTTCGATGATCTCGCCTCGCTCTACGTCATCTCCGCGTTGTTCGGCCTGTTCCAGGGCGGCATCGTGCCGATGTACGCGATCATCGTGCGCGACTATTTCCCGGCGCGCGAAGCCGGCACCCGCGTCGGCCTCGTCATCATGGCGACCTTGTTCGGGATGGCGCTCGGCGGCTGGATGTCTGGCCTGATCTTCGATCTCACCGGTTCCTACCGCGCCGCCTTTGCCAACGGGCTTGCGTGGAACCTCGTCAATGTGTCGGTCATGCTGTTCCTGCTAACGCGGCCGGGCCGCCGCATGGCGCCGGCGTGAGGCCGGCGCCAACGGCCGCCGCGCCGACACATTCCCGCCCCGAACATGATAGAGGCTCTTCGGCCCGCGCATCAGATCGGGTACACTCCACCAGATTCGAGAGGAAGCACTCCATGGTTCGTCGCCACGCGCTGATTCTTGCCTTTGCCCTCGGTTTGGCGTCGATCGCATCGTCCGCTCAGGCCCAGATTCAGCTGCCGTTGCCCAATCTCGAAGGCACGCCCGAGGAGCAACAGGCCTGCCGCTCGGACTCGACGCGGTATTGCAAGCAATTCGAGCCCGACCAGTTCGCGGTCCTGCGTTGCCTCCAAGCCAATCGGACCAAGATCAGCCGGGCCTGCGTGAAAGTGCTGGAAAGCCACGGGCAGTAGTCTGCCGCGTATCTCCGTACCGCCACGGCGTTTTCCGGCGAAAGCATGTCCTCGGGCTAAAGCGCGTTGCGCTAAAGTTCCATCGGAAACGGCCGCTAGCTTCTTTAATGGATCGCATCGTTTGCGGGAAACCGGTGCCCACCCCGGATCAAGTCGGGCAGGCTTGTTCCGCAAAATGCGGCTAGACGAGGGTGGGCGCAGCTTCGCAGCAGGAAACGCGTCAAAACAAATAGTTCACAGGACGAGCGTGAGGCGTTTGGCCGCGCGTGTGACGCCGGTATAGAGCCAGCGGGCGTGGCTGTCGGGGAACGCGAAGGATTCGTCGAACAGCACGACGTCGTCCCATTGCGAGCCCTGCGCCTTGTGCACGGTGAGTACGTAGCCGAAATCGAATTCGTCGTAGCGCTTGCGTTGCGGCCACTCGACTGCCTCGATCGCCCCGGTGAAGCATTCGGGGCGCACCGACACCTTCACCGTCTTGCTGCCGAGATCTTCCGGCTCCAGCCGCATCTTGATGATCTGCCGGCGCGACGACGGCCGCTCCTTGACCAGCCACAGGCCGCCGTTGAACAGCCCCTTGCGCCGGTTGTTACGCAGGCAGACGAGCTTGTCGTCCGCCATCGGCAGCGCGTCGGCGAAGCCGCGGCGCTCGCGCATGCGCGTGTTGTAGGCGCGCCGCGTGGCGTTGCGGCCGACCAGGATCTGGTCGGCCTGCATCACCCGTTGTGGGTCGAGGGCATCGCGTCGCACAACTTGCGTCGCGCCGTATTCTCCCGGCGCTAGGCGGCGGCCTTCGCGGATCTCCATCGACAGGCGTATAATCGGATCGTCCTGCGCTTGGCGGTGCACCTCGGTCAGCATGGCGTCGGGCTCGGTGTCGGTGAAGAAGCCCCCGCCCTGGATCGGCGGCAGTTGCGCCGGATCGCCCAGGACCAGGACCGGCACGCCGAACGACAGGAGATCGCGCCCGAGCTCGCCGTCGACCATCGAGCATTCGTCGATGACGATGAGCGTGGCCTTGGAGGCCGGCGCCTCGTCCCACAATTCGAAGCTCGGCGTCGCCTCGCCGCTTTCGAGCGCGCGGTAGATCAGGCTGTGGATAGTGGTAGCACCGAAGCAGCCCTTGCTGCGCATCACCAGCGCGGCCTTGCCGGTGAAGGCTGCGAACAGGACCTTGCCGTCGACGCGCTCGGCAACGTGCTTGGCAAGCGTCGTCTTGCCGCTGCCGGCATAACCGAACAGCCGGAAGACCTGCGGCGTGCCGCCTTCACCGGGCCTGGCGGCGAGCCAGCGCCCGACCGTGGTCAGCGCGGCGTCCTGATGCGCGGTGAAAATCGGCATGGTGAATCAGTTGTGTGCGGTGCTCGGTGGCGGGCATTTGGGCGAGCAGAGAACAACATACGAACGGCGTCAACCCCGGATCGATGAAGAAAAAGCGCGGAAGGACCGGCGATCACGCGCGCTGCAGGTAGCGCTTAGCCAGCATCACATGGACGCCCTTGTTGCCGTTGACCACCTGGGTGACGCGCAGGTCGGCGGCTAGGCTGCACAACATATAGGCCTGGGTGCGGTCCAGCCCGGTGCGTGCGCACACGAGGTCGAGCATGGTGCGGAGCGCGATCACCACGCAATCGTCGAGGTCGGGATCGAAGGCCATAGTGATCATGTGCGTCGGCGTCTCGGCCAGCGGCCATGTGAGGGCCATGTCCGCGCGCAGCGTGAGGCGGAACGTTCCCGTCAGCCCGGTCTCGACCGCCGTGACGCAGACCTCGCCGTCGCCCTGCGCGCCGTGGCCGTCGCCGACCGAGAACAACGCGCCGTCGACGAACACTGGAACGTAAAGCGTGGTGCCGGCGACCAATTCCTTATTGTCGAGATTGCCAGCGTTGTGGCGCGGCGGCAGCGTCGAGATCACGCCCCAAGCGGGCGGCGGTGCGACCGCCATCACCCCGAAGAACGGCGCGAGCGGAATGTCGTGGCCCCATGGCAGCCGCCAGACCTTGCGCGCGCGATCGAGCGTGCTGTGGATCGCTCGCGGTTCGGGAAAATCGTTGGGCAGTGCACCGGCTAGCGGCCGCACCAAGGTGTAGCCCCAGTCGTAGAACGGCTCGATCGCCTCGATGTCGACCTGTAGCACATGACCGGGCTTCGCGCCCTGCACGGCCACCGGTCCGGTGCAGATGTGGCCGGGCACGATCTTGCGCGTGACATGCCGGTGAATGGCGGGCAGGGCGGGGGGCACCACGAGCGGCGGGGACGGCATTAGGTCGGGCGTGCCCGACACGGTCGAGATCGTGACGCGGTCGCCGCTGGCGATGGTGAGCACGGGCGCAAGGCCGGCGTCGAAGAAGCCCCAGTGCACATTGTCGGGGCCGGGTTCGATGCGATAGGACGAGGGATGAGGCGACATGGGACTCCGCGCCGCTGTGATCGGTCGGGCCAGCACAGCACGTTTCGTCATGCGGTCCAACCATGCC
>Ga0307472_100000405_pt1 | contig 14857 bp, 13 predicted proteins | sample atmos_gasesAM5C__2_FD_204582 | JGI IMG/M metagenome (GOLD analysis project Ga0307472, IMG submission 204582) | Hardwood forest soil microbial communities from Morgan-Monroe State Forest, Indiana, United States - atmos_gasesAM5C_05 | ecosystem: Environmental > Terrestrial > Soil > Temperate...
GTCCTCGTCCACCGACAGGACGCGGAAGGATTCTTCTTCTTCGACGTTTTCGTACCACTGGCCGGGCACCGGCTCGTAATCTCTGCTCACCGCGAAAACCACCCTGTGTTCATTTTCGCCGCCGATAAGTGTAGGGGCTGACGTCGGGTTGGGCAACGCGGGCCGGATGCGTATAGTTTTCCTCCATGACCGACGGACTCGCTGTTTCAGCAGCTCCCCTCACGCATGCACGGCGCATCGTCGTGAAGGTGGGCTCGGCGCTGCTCGTGGACGCCGAGAGCGCCCGCGTCAATCGCGCCTGGCTGGAGACCCTGGTCGAGGACCTGCTGCGCCTGCGCCGGCGCGGGCAGCGTGTCATCCTGGTGTCATCCGGGGCGATCGCGCTCGGCCGCCGGCGGCTCGGCCTCAAGCACGGAACGCTGCGCCTGGAGGAAAGCCAGGCGGCGGCGGCGGTCGGGCAGATTCGTCTCGCGCACGCCTACAAGGAGCTGCTCGAGAGCAATGACGTGACCGTGGCGCAGGTGCTGCTCACTCTCGAGGACAGCGAGCGCCGGCGGCGCTATCTCAACGCGCGGGCCACGCTCGAGTCATTGCTGGAACTCGGCGCTCTGCCGGTCATCAACGAGAACGACACGGTGGCGACGGCCGAGATCCGCTACGGCGACAACGATCGGCTCGCAGCCCGTGTCGCGCAGATGACGGGCGCGGACTGCCTGGTGCTGCTCTCGGACGTTGCCGGCCTCTACAGCGCCGATCCCAACCGCGACCCGACCGCGCGTCTCATCCCGGAGGTGCGGCACATCACTCCCGAGATCGAAGCCGTGGCGGGCCGCACGGCGTCTGCGCTCGGCTCGGGTGGCATGGCCGCAAAGATTGCCGCGGCCCGCATCGCGCTCGCCGCCGGCTGCCACATGTGCATCGCGGCGGGCGCACCCCGCCACCCGCTGCGCCGCCTCGAGGAGGGCGCGGAGTGTACCTGGTTCGTCCCCACGGCGACTCCGGCCGCCGCGCGCAAGCAGTGGATCGCCGGTACGCTGCGCCCGGCCGGCGCCATCACGATCGATGCGGGCGCGCTGCGCGCGCTGCTCGAAGGCCGCAGCCTGCTCCCGGCCGGGGTCACCGGAGCGCGCGGCCGATTCGACCGCGGCGACACGGTGAGCGTGCTCGCCGCGGATGGGGTCGAAGTGGCGCGCGGCATCATCGCGTACTCCGACAGCGATGCCGCGCGCATCATGGGCCGCAAGACCTCCGAGATCGCCGCGATCCTGGGGTTCCGCGGGCGGGACGAGATGATCCACCGTGACGACCTGGTATTGCTGCGGCCGCACGGCGCGGGCGCCGCCGTAGTGCCCGCGTCGCAGCCGGCGCCGTGACGATGGACGCGGCAGGCATCGGCCAGCTGATGGAGGGACTCGGCCGGTCGGCTGTCGCCGCGGCGCAGGTGCTCGCGCTCGCTCCGGGCACGCAGAAGGACGCCGCGCTCGCCGCAGCGGCGAGTGCGGTACGCGCGCGCACCGGCGCGATCCTCAGCGCCAACGAGCGCGATCTCACCGCAGCGCGCACCCGGCACGTGAGTGGCCCGCGGCTCGAGCGGCTGCGGCTCGATGAGCGGCGTACGGAAGCGATCGCCGCGGGCATCGAGGCGGTGAAGGCACTCCCCGATCCGATCGGCCGCGTCGTGGCCGAATGGCAGCGGCCGAATGGTCTGCGCATCCAGCGGGTCACGGTACCGCTCGGAGTCATCGGCATCATCTACGAGAGCCGCCCCAACGTCACTGCGGACGCCGGTGCGCTGTGCCTTAAGTCGGGCAACGCCTGCATCCTCCGCAGCGGCGCCGACAGTGAGCACTCGAGCCGTGCGCTGCACGAGTGTCTCGCGAGTGGTCTCAGCGCCGCCGGACTGCCGCCGGCTTGCATCCAACTGGTGCCGACCAGCGATCGTGCCGCGGTCGGCTACATGCTCGCCGGCATGAGCGAGTACCTCGACGTCATCGTGCCCCGCGGTGGCCGCAGCCTCGTCGAGCGCGTGCAGAAAGAGGCGCGCGTGCCGGTCATCGGGCACCTTGAGGGTAACTGCCACGTGTACATCGACCGTGACGCCGACTTAGCGATGGCGCGCACCATCGCGCTCAATGCCAAGATGCGCCGCACGGGCATCTGCGGGGCTGCCGAGACACTGCTCGTCGATGAGGGTTGCGCGACGACGCATCTCGCCGCCGTCGTTCACGATCTGCTCGAGGCCGGCTGCGAGGTGCGCGGCGATCCGAGCGTGCAGCGGGTCGACCCGCGCGTGCGTCCGGCGAGCGAGGACGACTGGTACACCGAGTATCTCGACGCCATCATCGCCGCGCGCGTGGTCGATGGCGTCGATGGGGCGATCGCGCACATCGCCCGCTACGGCTCGGCCCACACCGAATCGATCGTGACCGAGAACCCGGCGGCCGCGGAGCGCTTCCTGCAGCGTGTCGACAGCGCGATCGTCCTGCACAATGCCTCGACGCAGTTCGCCGACGGCGGCGAGTTTGGCATGGGCGCCGAGATCGGCATCTCCACCGACCGTTTCCACGCGCGCGGACCGGTCGGCGTGGAGCAGCTCACCAGCTACAAGTACGTAGTCCGTGGCACAGGGCAGGTGCGACCCTGAACAGCTCCGGCGGGGTCATCGGGGCCGGGTTGGTCGTGTGTGTTTTGGCCAATGGTTAACCGATTGGTTAACCATCCCCTGCACAGGTAGCGCGCGTTCAGCCGTGCTCGTGGACGTGGTGGGGGATCGCAGCGTCGTCTGCGTGCGCAGGCGCAGCGGCGCAGCGCTCGCAGTTCACCCAGCCGGAGTCACCATTCAGGTAGTGCTCCTTCTTCCAGATGGGCAGGCGATGTTTCACCTCGTCGATGATGTATCGGCAGGCGCGGAACGCCTCGTCGCGGTGCGCCGCGCTCACCCCGACCCACACGGCGAGCTCGCCGACCGCAAGCGCTCCAATGCGATGCACGCACGCCGCGTGCGCCACGCCAAAGCGCTCGAGCGCCTCGACGATGATCTGCTCGCCCTCGCGGACCGCGAGCGTCTCGAAGGCTTCGTACTCGAGCCCGCGCACGCGCTGCCCCTCGTTGCTGTCCCGTACCCAGCCCTCGAATGCGGCGTAGCCGCCGCAGGCGGGGTCCGCGAGCGGGACGCGCAGCTGCTCGGGTGTGATCGGCATCCGGGTGAACTGGAAGCCGGGCATGGCGATGCAGCTCCTCAGCCGCCCGCGACCGGCGGAATGAACACCACGGCATCGCCGTCGGCGAGCGGCGCGGTCCACTCGCTGAACTCGGCGTTGATGGCAACGCGCAGCGCCTCCGGTGCGAGCGAGAACGGATAGCGCTGCGCGAGCTGCGCATACAGCTCGGCCGGGGTGCGCGCCTGGGTCACCAGCGCCTCCTCGCGCCGCCCGGCCTGCTCGCGCAACAGCGCGTAGTACTGCACGGTGATGTGCTTGGGGGCAGAGGTGCTCTCGGGCGGCAGCGCACTCATTACACCCCTATACTCCTCGGGCGTGTTGACGTTGTCGAGCGCGTGCGGGCTCGGCTCATCGAGCAAATGCGTATCCGCGCCGAGCAGAAAGCGCCGCGGGCATTGGCGGCCGCGCGCCACGTAACTCGCGAGCGGCGCAGCGCTGCGAGGCTCCCAGATGGCGCACAGCGGCTCGGGCAGTCCGTCATGGCTCGAGCGGTACGCGGTAGCCACCCGCTCCGGTGCCCGGGAGCGCACCAGATACGTGAGCGTCGCCTCATCGAGCAGCGGCAGGTCACAGGCGAGCACGAGCCACGCAGCCAGCGGATGACGGGCCTGGGCCGCCAGCAGCCCGGCGATGGGCCCGAGATTCTCGTGATCGTCGCGGATCTGCGGGAAGCGCGCGCGCAGCGGGTCCTCACCCTGATCGGCGCGCACCGAGATGTAGGCACGCTGCACGTGCGGGCCAAGGAGCTCCATGGCGCGCTCGAGCTGGCTGCGGCCGCCGTACCGCAACGCCGCCTTGTCGGTGCGCATGCGCGTGCTGTGTCCGCCGGCGAGCACCAGTCCGAGAAGCGGCGCTGCGCCGTCGCCGGCGGGAGCATTCATGCACGGCGCTCCGCAGCGGTGCGCTTGAAGTGGCGCCGGCCGCCGGATTTCGCCAGCAGCCGGATGCTGCCGATCTCGATATCGTGCGAGAGCGCCTTGCACATGTCGTAGATCGTCAGTGCGGCGACTGCTGCACCCGTGAGCGCCTCCATTTCCACGCCGGTGCGGTGATGGACCGACACCTCGCAACGCACCACGATCTCCTGTGCCCGGCGGTGCTCGATATGCAACTGACAGTTCTCGAGCCCGAGGGGATGGCAGAAGGGAATGAGCTCGTGAGTGCGCTTGGCGGCCTGCACTCCGGCAACGATGGCCGTGTCGAACACCGGACCCTTGCTGGTGCGGTGCCCGGCGGCCCGCAGGGCGCGGGCCACGCCGCTCGGCAGGCGCAGCCGTGCTTCAGCGACGGCGACGCGATGCGTCACCTCCTTCGCTCCCACGTCCACCATCGCCGGCCGCCGACGCGAGTTGAGATGAGTGAGACCGCGACGCATCAACCACCGATGTAGAACATCTCGACCTTGCGCTCATCGCGCGCCGCGCGGCGCAGGCTCGCGCGCTGCTCGCTGTAGCGATCGGTGCGGCCGAGCCAGACACCGCGGATGAGCTCGAGCAGCTGATCATCGCTGCCGCCGCCGCGCAGCGCATCGCGCAGGCTCGTGCCGTGGGTGGCGAACAGGCAGGTGTAGAGCACACCGTCGGAGGAGAGGCGGGCACGCGTGCAATCACCGCAGAAAGGCTGCGACACCGAGGAGATGAAGCCGAGCTCGCCCTGGCCGTCGGCGAACGCATAGCGACGCGCCACCTCGCCGCGGTAGCTCGGCTCGAGAGGCTCGAGCGGCCAGCGTTCTGCGATCCGCTCCAGCAGCTCCTTCGAAGGCACCACCACGCCCGCGCTCCAGTGGTTGCGGTTACCGACATCCATGTACTCGATGAAGCGCACGATCACCCCGGTGCCGCGGAAGCGCTCGATGAGATCGAGCACGGTGTGGTCGTTCACGCCGCGCTGCACGACGGCGTTGATCTTGATCGGAGCGAGCCCGGCACGCCGGGCGTGCTCGATGCCATCGAGCACTTCCTCGACGCCGCCGAAGCCGCCGCTCATACGCGTGAACACCTGCGCATCGAGACTGTCGAGGCTGACCGTCACGCGCTGCAGACCCGCGGCCTTGAGCTCACTCGCGTAGCGCGACAGAAGGACGCCATTGGTAGTCAGCGCAACATCCTCGATCCCCGGGACATCCGTCAGGTCGCCGATCAGGTCCGGCAGGTTCGCGCGCAGCAGCGGCTCACCGCCTGTCAGGCGCAGCTTCCGCACCCCGAGCTGCGCGAACAGCCGCGTGAGGCGCACGATCTCATCGAACGACAGCCGCTCGTGCGAGCCGAGGAATCGGTAGCGCTCGTGGTAGGTCTCGCGCGGCATGCAATAGGGGCAGCGGAAATTGCAGCGGTCCATGACCGAGATACGCAGGTCGCGTATCGGCCGGGAGAAGCTGTCCCGCGGCGCGGCCTGGGCCCGCAGGGGTACGATCACTTCACGACTGGACATGACTTACGACAGTATGAGCACCGCCCGGGCCAAAGGCCATGCGCCTTTGGAGGTGCCACTGCCGCCGTGCATGGAGGCCGACACGGACTTTCGCAACCCTCAGGACCAGCGGTACAGCCGGGTCACGAACCCCTTCGAGTACGTATTGGGACCCGGGGGCAGCTCGACGAACCCCTCGGTACCTGCCAGCGAGGTGAAGTCGCCCGAGCCATTCGTCGGGGCCGGAACGGCCCAGTCCCGTCCCCAGTCGTCCTGCTCGAGCCGCACCGGAAAGAAGTGCGTCAGCGCTGGCGTGACGGTGATCGGGGCGCTGAGCGCCATGCGCTCGACGCGGTCCGGGCTCTGTCCGAGGCTGCCGCGCAGCGCCGGCAGCACATAACGCGTCAGACACACGAGTGTCGACACGGGGTTCCCGGGCAGCCCGAATACGGCCGCCCCCGAGGGAGCAACCCCGAACCACAGCGGCTTGCCGGGACGCTGTGCGACCTTGTGGAAGATGGTGCGGACACCGAGCTCGCCGAGCACCTGCGGCACGAGGTCGAAGCGCCCCATCGATACGCCGCCCGAGAGCACGAGCACATCGTGCGTCTCGAGGTGAAAGTGCAGGCGCTCACGCAGCTCGCCGGCATCATCGGGGATGTGATCGTCGGCGACGCGCTGGAAGCCGTGCTCGCGCAGCGCGCCCACGATGGCGTACGCGTTCGAGCGCCGCACCTGGTGTGCGAGCACCGGCTCACCGGGCTCGACCAGCTCGTTGCCGGTTGAGATCACCGCGAGCATCGGTTGACTCGCGACACGGATGCGCGCCATGCCGGCGGAAGCCACAATGGCGATTTCGGGAGCTCGCAATCGCTCGCCCGCGCGCAGCAGCAGCGTGCCCTGACGGGTATCGCTCCCGCGCCGATGCACGTTCTGCCAGGGCTCGACCCCCACATCACCGGCCAGTTGCGCCTGCCCGCGCTCGACCACGAGCTGCTCGACGGGCACCACGCTGTCACAGCCCGACGGCAACACCGCGCCGGTCATGATTTCGATGCAGGCCGCCGCGGTGGTGAGCTGCAGGGGCGGATCGCCCGCGGCCTGCGTTGCCTGGATGCGGAAGGAGCGCACACCGGCGCTGACCGCCTGGCTGTCGAGCGCGATTCCGTCCATGGCCACGCGGTCATACGGTGGCTGATCGCGCTCTGCGTAGACGTTCTCGCGCAGCACCGCACCGGCGCATTGCGCCAGCGGCAGCGACTCGATCGGCAGGCACTGCAGGTGCTGGCCGATCAGTTGGTCTGCCTCGGCCGGGGTGAGCACTCAGCCCTTCTTGTCGGCGGCCCTGGCCTTGTAGACCTTCACCTGCTCGTTGAAGCGGTCTGCGACGGACTGCAGCTGATCGACGGCCGCGTTGTGCTTCTGCGCCTCGACTTGCTGCATCTTCTTCTTATCGTCAGGCTTCAGCTTGTCGCCGCCCTTGGCGATGGCGTCATCGAGCTCCTTGTCGATGCAGGTGGTGTAGTCGTTGATCTTCTTCTGGTACTCGCCTACGTCCTTTTGTCCGGCCACCATCTCCTCGAGCTTCGCGGTCGCGCCGTCGGGGATCTTCGGGGCGGGCTGCGGGTAGGTACAATCTGCATACACGGGCGCTGCGATGGCCGCGGCCAGCGCGATCGCGAGAACAGCCTTCATAGTCAAATCCTGGGTGCTGAATCGGGACGCTATCTTAAGAGGCGCTCACCAGCGGGCGCCACTGCGGGCTTCGGGGTGGGCCGCGCCTGCGCCCGCGGCCGGCCGGTGCCGCGGCCACGCGAGCGGGCCGGCGGGCACAGGTAGCAGCCACGGGTGTGGTCGTTCACCACCCCGACCGCCTGCAGGAAGGCGTAAACGATAGTCGAGCCGACGAAGCGGAAGCCGCGGCGCTTGAGGTCCCGGGAGAGGGCGTCGCTGAGCGCCGAACGCGCTGGCAGTGCGCCGCGCCGGGGTCGGTTGACCTGCGTGCGGCCGCCGGCGAATGCCCACAGGTAGCGATCGAAGGAGCCAAACTCCCGCTGCACGGCAAGAAAAGCGCGCGCGTTGCTCACGGTCGATTCGATCTTCAGTCGGTTGCGCACGATGGCACTGTCACGCAGCAGCGCCGCGCGGCGGCGGGCGTCGAAGCTCGCCACGCGGCGCACGTTGAAGTTGGCGAAGGCGCGGCGGTAACCGGCGCGTTTGTGCAGGATCGTCGACCATGACAGCCCAGCCTGCGCCCCCTCGAGCGTGAGCATCTCGAAGAGTCGGCGGTCATCATGCACGGGCCGGCCCCATTCCTCATCGTGATAGCGCACGAAGTCTGCATCAGCAGTCTCAGCCCACCAACAGCGACGCCGGACTGCTGTCCGCCGCGGCTTCGCCTGCCGTCGGTTCCGTTCATGGGCCATCGTCAGCTTCCTCGCCCGCGGCGGTAGCGCGACCTGCCTGCCATCATGACAGAGCACGGCGGGCAGCGGCGAGTCGTGGCTGGCAAATCGCGCGTCGATTGCGCTGCCGGCAGCGCTGGCGAGCGCGGCTCAGGCGGACGTCACGACCGGGGCGGGGGTCGCAACGCGCAAGGAGTGCTGCGTCAGTGCAGGCAGCACCAGCAGGTTGAGCAACGTCGAAGACAGGAGCCCGCCGAGCACCGTCACCGCCATCGGTCCCTCGATCTCCATGCCGGGACGAGTGAGGCTGAAGGCGAGCGGCGCCAGGCCGAGCGCGGTGACGGCGGCGGTCATGAGGATGGGAATCAACCTCTCGTTGGCGCCGCGCAGCACAAGGTCCGGATTCCAGGGCGCACCCTCCACCTCGACCAGATGTTCGTAGTGCGCAAGCTGCAGTATCGAGTTGCGGGCACTCACACCGAAGACCGTCACCAGGCCCACCACGGTGCCGAGCGAAATACCCAGCCCGGTGACCGCGATGGCCAGCACGCTGCCGATCAGACTGAACGGCAGATTCGCCAACACCAGCCAGGCGTTGGTCCGCCAGTGGAACGAGACGAACAGGATGACGAGAATCAGTGCCAGCGCGAGCGCGGAATACAGCATGAGCTCGTTGCGTGTCTGCTGCTCGGCCGCTGCGGCCCCGGTGAACTCCAGATAGATGCCCGCAGGCAGCGCAACCGAGCTGACAATGGTGCGCTGAGCCGCCTGTACCACGCTCTGGAGCGATGCCCCGCGCACGTTGAAGGTCACGCTGATGCGGCGCTGCCCGCCGTCGTGCTCGATGCTGTAGCGGTCCTCGCTCACATCGATGCGGGCGACCTGCGACAGCGGCACGGGACCGAGCGGGCTCGCGATCATGAGCCGCGCCAGCTGCGCCGGCTGCCGGCGCGCGGCTTCCGGCAGCAGTACCTCGACATCCACGGTGCGGGTGCCGCGGAAGGTCTGTCCCACACGCGCACCGGCGTAGGCGGTTTCGATGGTGTCGAGAACGTCCTGGGCCCTGAGGCCCGTCGCGGCCAATGCCTGGGGCGAGAGCCGTATCGCGAGCGCGGGAGTGCCGCTCTGTCGCTTGAACTGCAGATCCACGATGCCCTTGAGCCTGCTGAGCGCGGCAACCACGCGGTCGCCGGTCGTATCGAGCTCCTCCAGGTCCTCACCGAACACCTTGATGGCGACCTGTGCGGTCTCGCCGCTCAGGCTCTCGCTGATGCGATCGCCGAGGAAGGTGACCACCTCGCTCTGATTACCGGGATAGTGTTGGAGAATGCCGCGCAGCGCTTCCTCGGCAGCGGCCTGATCGATGTTTGCGTCGGGTTTGAGCTCGACGTGGAACTCGGTGCGATGCGGTCCCCAGGTGTCCTCACCCAGCTCGGCGCGGCCCACCTGCTGCTCGATGCTCTTCACGTAAGGGAGTGCCAGCACGTCGGCGCTGACACGCTTGCCGAGCGCCAGCATCTCATCGAGCGAGGTCCCAGGGATCGAGCTCGACATCTGCATCACGAAGTGCCCTTCGCGAAAATCCGGCATGAACGTACCGCCGAGAAATGGCAGCGCGGCGACGGCGGCGACGGCGAGTCCGATCAGCAGCAGCATCGTCAACCTGAGGTGTGCGCCGACGCGCTGCACCGCGTGGCGCTGCCATCCCTTGAGGACTTGCAGCCAGCGCGCCTCCGGGCGCTCGTCGGCGCGGCGCAGCAGCAGCGCGCACAACGCGGGCGTCGAAGTCAGTGCGACGATCAAGGAGGCGATTACCGCAAAGATGAACGAGAGCGCCAGTGGTCCGACGAAGCGCCCCTGGACGCTCGAGGTGAACAGCACCGGCAGAAAGACCACGATCACCACGGCGGTGGCGTAGATGACCGGACCGCGCACCTCGAGCGAGGCGTCGCGGATGATGTCGAGACGCGGCCCGGGGGTCGCTAGGTGCGCGTTCTCGCGCAACCGCCGCATGATGTTCTCGATGCCGATGATGGCGTCATCGACCAGCACGCCAAGCGCGACCGCGAAACCCCCGAGCGTCATGGTGTTGAGGGTGAGACCCATACGGTTGAGAACCGCGACCGCAGCGAGCAGCGACAGCGGTATCGCCGTAAAGGCGATGAGCGCCGCGCGGCCATCGCGCAGAAAGAGGTACAGCACGGCGAGAATGAGGACCGCGGCAAGCGCGAGCGATTCCTTGAGATTGCCGAGCGCGCGCTCGATGAAGTTCGCCGGGCGGTGCAGGTCGCGGTAGAGGGTGATGCCTTGCGCATGGAGTGTTGGCTCGAGCGCAGCGAGTGCCCGCTCGACTGCGAGCGTGACGTTGAGCGTATTGGCACCGTATTGACTGGCGAGTGACAGCATCACCCCCGGCTTGCCCATGATGAGCGCGTCGCCGAAGCGCAACGCCGGTGCCACCTCCACGGTTGCGACCTCCCGCAGCAGCACCGGCGTGTTATTGCGCATCGCGATCACCGCCGCGCCGAGCGCGGCGACATCGGGTTCAGGCGTCGGCGATTCGATGAGCACGCGTTGCGCGGCGAGATCGATGTAGCCGGCGCCGCGCAACGACAGCGCGGTGCGCGCGCCGTCCGCGACCTCGTTCATGGTGATGTTGTAGCTCGCGAGCTTGCGCGTGTCCGGCAGGATCTGAATCTGCCGCACCTTGCCGCCGAACACGATGACGTGAGCGACTCCGGGCACGGCGAGCAGCCGCGGCTTGATCACCCAGTCCGCGGTGTCGCGCAGCGCATAGGCATCGACCCTGTTGGAGAGCAGGCCGATCTTCAGCAGGTCCATGGTGCTCGACACGAGCGGGGAAAGCTTCGGGGCTCCGACGCCGGCGGGCAGAGTGCTGCCGAGCTCCGACAGGCGCTCGGAAATGCCCTGGCGCGCGACGTGCACGTCGACATCGCGCGTGAAGGTAATAGTCACCACCGAGAGCCCCGGGATCGACTCGGAACGCAGCGTCGCGAGCCCGGCGGCGCCGTTCACGGCGTTTTCGATGGGCCGGGTGACCAGCTCCTCGACTTGCTGCGGGGCGAAGCCCGGCGCTTCGGTCTGAACGCTGACCTGGGAGGGGACAAACTCGGGAAACACATCGAGTGGCGCGCGCAGCGCACTCCATGAGCCCAGGGCCAGGGCCACTACCGTCAGGGCGGTGAGCGTGCCGTAATGTCGCACGCACAGTGCGACCAGTGCGCGCATCATGTCTCAATCCCCCGAGGAGCTCGGGTTCTTTTCACGCGCGAGCAGCTGTCCCGCCGAGGCGGTGACGACCTGCGCACCCGGGGCTATGCCTTCCCTGACGAAGTAGCCCTCATCCGTCGGCGTGCTGGCGTCGATCGGCGCTCGTACGAACTGGCCGGGCTTTTCCTCGATGTAACACCAGTACTTGCCGGCGCTGATGACCGCTGCGGAGTAAGGCACAATGACCCCGCTCTCGGGGGCTCCGACCGCGGCGCGCGCGAGCAGGCGCTCTCCTTCACTGACATCGTCCCCCTTCACGATGGCGAAGAAGCTCTTACCGGGAATGGTGGCATCGGCGGGCGCGCTCCACACTTCGAGCGTGTCGATGCTCTTCGCGCCCTGGGTCTCGCCGATGCGGGTCAGGCGCAGCTTCGAAGGCACCTCAGACCCGAGCGCCCCGAGAGGGAAGGTCACGCGCGCCAGCTTGGTATCGCCGCGCGCAAGGGAAGCCAGGACAGGACTGTTGTAGTTCTCATTCCAAGGCGCACTCACACCATAGGTCGCGGACACCCGCCGCTCGGTGAGCACGAATGCCGCATGATCGACGATCGCCTGACGCTCGGCCGCTTCCTGCGCCTCGATGGGCATGGCACCAGGGGTGCCGGCAAGGCTGCGTTCGCGTGCCAGTGCGGAGCGGCTTTGCCGCTCGACCGCGGCGGCGCTGGTGAGGTCCGCCACCGCCTGCGCGATCGTTTCGCGTGTGTTCACGACCGCGTAGCCTGTGCTTTCGGGCGCGTGGCTTGCGGCTGCAAGTGTGGTCGTCTTGATGCCGGCTTTCTCGATCTCCTCGGGCTTCAGCGACACGCCCTCAGCTTCCGGTGCAGGCTTGTCTTTTTCCTTCGTGTCGGCTGCCGGGACCCCGTTCCCTGAAGGCGCCTGCCGGCAACCCGCGAGCGGGGGGGCGATGATGGCAGCCGCCACGAGCGACAGAAGCCACGGCCCCGGGCGGCTGCTCACCCTAATAGGCGCCATCACTGCCCCCGGCCCCGTGTAGCTCCTGCGGGGCGCCGGAGGATCCATTCCATCCGCCGCCAAGCGCCTTGCACAGCGCCACGAGCGCTTGCAGGCGCGCCAGCCGGTACTGCGCGAACTGGTCGCGGGCGGCATAGAGCGTGCGCTGCGCTTCCAGCATGGTGAGAAAGTCTCCGGATCCCCTCTGGTAGCGCAACTGCGCGCCTTCGAAGGCGCGCTCGCTCTCCGCCACGCCGCCTCGCTGGAACTCGCGCACGGCGTCCAGATGCTCGAGGGCCGCAAGCGCTCTCTCGACGTCGACCAGCGAGGCGATGATCGCCGCGCGATAAGCTGCGAGCAGCTCCTGCTCCTTTGCCGCCGCTTCATCGCGCTGCGCGCGCAAACGGCCGTGCTCGAAGATCGGCTGGGTGAGGCTCGCGATGGCTTGGTACGAGGGGCCGACGCCCGGGATGGTGAGGACGGTGGCCGGCAACGCGGGGTTCTGCACACCCGCGCCAGCGGTGAGCGTCAAGCTGGGAAACAGCGCGGCACGCGCCGCCGTGAGGTTCGCATGCGCCGCGCGCAGATTCGCCTCCGCCACCACAACATCGGGCCGACGGGTCAAAAGCTCCGAGGGAAGACCAGCCGCCACCACCGGCTCGCTCACGGAATCCAACTCGTCGCCCCGCACCTGGAAGTTCTCCGGCGGACGCCCCAGAAGCACAGCGAGCGCGGCGCGTGCTTCCATCTCGAGCTGCTCGAGGGCCGAGATCGCGATTTGCGCCGTGTACCAGGCGGCCTTCTGCGAGGCGAGCTCGGTAGGGCTGGCTACTCCCGCGTTATAGCGCGCCTGCACGGCATCGAGAATTTTCCGGGCGGTGTCGCGGTTGGAGCGCGCAATCGTCAGACGCTCGCGCAAGGCCAGCACCTGGAAATATTCGCTCGCCACGGCGCCTAACAGCGTGAGAGCGACCGTGTCGCGCTCCACCCGCGATGCGCCAGCCTGCAGGCGTGCCGCAGTGGCGGTGGCGCGGTTTTTCCCCCAGAAGTCGACTTCATAACTGGCCGAGAGCATTGCGAACCAGTCGAGCTCGTGGCCGCTGCCCTGCGAGGAATGCCCCGAAAGATAGGTGGCGTTCCCATCGATGCTCACCTTCGGCAGGATCGGCGCGCCTGCCTGGCGTGCGCGCGCGTCCGCCTGGGCAATCCGCTGCTGCGCGATAGCCAGATCTGTGTTATCGCGCACGGAGAGATCGACGAAGGCATTCAGCTCATCGCTGCGAAAGCCGCGATACCAATCCTGAGCGGGCCATGCTGCATTCGCAGCGGCGACGCCGTGCTCGAACGCGGCGGGTGTGAGCGCGGGAGGCTGCGGCGGCCTGTCGGTCGCACAGCCGGACGCCAGCAGTCCACACAACTCAGTCGCCGCCAGCCAGACCGCAACATTGCGTTCCGGAGAGGATTTCACCGCAGCCGCACGACAGATCGGCCGGCGCATGCACAGATGTTGCCTGAGAAAGCTTTGGGTTCGCTTAAAGCGGCGCGCAGCGAGTTACACTGTGCGCGATGAAACTCCTGATCGTCGAGGACTCGGCCCGGCTTTCCGCTGCGCTCACGTCCGACTTTCGCAGGGAAGGATTCGCCGTGGATCATGCCGGCGACGGTAACGCCGCCCTTGGGCAGATCGAGACGCACGACTACGACCTGATGATCCTCGATCTGATGCTGCCGGGGGTCTCCGGGCTCGAAGTGTTGCGCGCCCTGCGAGCATCCCAGGCGCCCACGCGTGTGCTCGTGCTCTCGGCCCGCGACCAGATCGAGGACCGTGTCGCCGCCTTGAACCTCGGGGCCGACGATTATCTGGTCAAGCCCTTCGACCTCGGCGAGCTCAAGGCGCGCACGCTCGCACTGCTGCGCCGCCGTTACGGGGAGACTTCCGGCGTCCTGGCCCATGGCGAGCTGACCCTCGACACCAATGCCCGTCTCGCGACCGTGCGTGGAGCACCGGTTCCGCTGACTCCGAAGGAGTACGCACTGCTGGAGACGCTCCTGCGTCACCGTGGCAAGAGCTTCACGCGGGTGGCGCTCTTCGAGCGCCTCTATGACGGCCTGAGCGATGCGTCCGACCGGGTCGTCGAGGTCATCGTCAGCACGCTGCGTACTAAGCTCGCGAGCGCCGGGATTCGCACGCTCATCGAGACCCGGCGAGGCTTTGGCTACCGTGTTCCGTGAGTGGGCTGGCCGTTCCCTGCAGCGCCGCCTGCTGGTCTCGCTGCTGCTCGGTGTGGGATTGAGCCTCGCCGTTTTTCAGGTCGTAGTCGACCGGCTCGTCGACCGCTACATAGAGCGCAGTTTTACTCAGGCAGCCGATCTGGCACAGCGAGATCAGCTGATGCGCGAGGTCGATCTCATTCTCCTGGGTGGCGTCGTAACAGTTCTCGGCGTATGCGCGCTCGCCACGGTACTCTCCGTACGGCGTGGTTTGCAGTCGCTCGACCGCGTGGCACGGGCCGCGCAGGAGATCTCGATCGATCAGCCCGCGCGGACTCTGCCACTCAGCGGAGTGCCAGCGGAGATTCA
>Ga0307472_100000406_pt1 | contig 14847 bp, 10 predicted proteins | sample atmos_gasesAM5C__2_FD_204582 | JGI IMG/M metagenome (GOLD analysis project Ga0307472, IMG submission 204582) | Hardwood forest soil microbial communities from Morgan-Monroe State Forest, Indiana, United States - atmos_gasesAM5C_05 | ecosystem: Environmental > Terrestrial > Soil > Temperate...
GGATTCGCGATGTGGTTCGCCGTAAGTGGCACAGGCACTCTTGCTTGCCCTGAGCCTCGAAGAGCCTGTGCGCTTTTCTCAAAGCCTCGCACCCACTCATACTCGGATCCGCAAGCCCACAACTTGACCAACCGCGAATTCTTGTCACATCCATTCCCCTGTGCTAGCGTCTCCAGCGCAAAGGAGACTAAGTCTTGCTTCGCGTCTACCGCGGTCGCGCCCCGCGCATCGCCGATTCCGCCTACATCGATCCCGCCGCCGTTATCATCGGCGACGTCACCATCGCCGCCGACTCCAGCGTCTGGCCCTGCGTCGTCATGCGCGGCGACGTCAACTTCATCCGCATCGGCTCACGCACCAATATTCAGGATGGCTCAGTACTGCACGTAATGCGCGACACGCACCCACTCGTCCTCGGCGACAACGTCACCATCGGCCACGGCGTCATCCTCCACGGCTGCACAATCGAATCGCGTTGCCTCATCGGCATGGGCTCGATCGTCCTCAACGGCGCGAAAATCGGCACTGGCTCGATCGTCGCCGCCGGCACCCTCGTCCCCGAAGGTACCGAAGTTCCGCCCGGCAGCCTCTTCATGGGCCACCCTGGCAAATTCCGCCGCGCCCTAACCGACGCCGACCAGGACTCCATCGACGCCTACGCCCAGCGCTACGTCGAATACAAGGAATCCTACAAGTCCGAAATGCCGTGACCCGCAACCAGTGACTCGTATTCCATGGCTCACAATCTGGTGCGCAGTGAGACCTCGACCTCCATTTTGTACGGAGCTGCCCTTCCGTACCGCCGGCGTCTCGCCGGCTCTTTTGACTCTGTAGCGGCGGCCTTCAGGCCGGCGGATTTGTCTTGCCTCTCTTTTCGATTCAAAGACAAGCCATTTGCCCTCACGTCACCTTGCGCCGTACTGTAAAATAACTAGATGTTTAAGCTCCAAAATGTTGAGCCGACGCCGCGATGACCGAACGACGCCAGTTCCGCGCCATCAAAGGCACTCGCGACATCCTCCCGCCCGATTCCGCCCTTTGGAACTGGTTCGAACACACCGGCCGCGAAGTCTTCGAATCCTACAATTTCGGCGAAATCCGCCTGCCGATTTTTGAGGAAACTTCACTGTTTGCGCGTTCCATCGGGGTCGATACAGACGTTGTCGCTAAGGAGACATATACGCTCGAAAATCCGGAGGAGCTCGGAGAGCCGAGAGAATCTCTGGATCCGAAATTCTCGTCGCTTGAGAACAAGTGGAATAGCCTGATTGCGCGGCGTCCTCCTATCGACAGGTTAGACGCCTTTGAAGGCTACAAGCGTCAGGTGAGTGAGTTGTTGGACGTGCTTGAGAAAGGCATGGCTGTAGGGCAAGTGCCCCGGACGCCGGGGAACCTGCAAAATATCAAGTCCATTCGGCAAAATCTGAATGAGCGTATCCCACTCCTGCTCAAGGCTTTTATCGATGAAGGAGTGGAAAACCCGCCTGACGCTCTCGAGTCACAGGCTGGCTTTTTGACTCGCAGCTTGGCCCGGATTCATTTCACTGATGTTCTGACTCTTCGCCCCGAAGCCACCGCCTCCGTCTGCCGAGCCTACATAGAACACAACATGCACGCCCTTCTCGGCAACCAAAAGCTTTACTACATCGGCCCAATGTTCCGCCGCGAGCGTCCGCAAAAAGGGCGCTATCGCCAGTTCTACCAAATCGGCGCCGAAGTCCTCGGCCAATCCGACGCGCCCGCCATCGACGCCGAAGTCCTCGAAATGCTGCTCGTGTTTTTCAACCGCGTCGGCCTAACACGCACCACGCTCTATGTAAATTCCATCGGCGACAAGAACTGCCGCCCGCAATACGTGGAGCAACTCCGGAAGGAGTTGCTAAAAGTAAAAGACCGGTTGAAGGAAGACTCCCAGCGTCGCATCGAGACGAATCCGCTGCGCGTTCTCGATTCTAAAATTCCCGAAGAGCAGCCCATCATCGAAAAGCTGCCGCGCATCGCCGATCACCTCTGCGACGAATGCCGCGCCCACTTCGCCAAGCTAAAAGAAGAATTGAACCTGCGCGGCATCGACTACAAGGAAAACTGGCGCCTCGCCCGCGGCCTCGATTACTACACGCGCACCACATTCGAAGTCACCGCCGAAGGACTCGGCTCGCAAAACGCCGTTTGCGGCGGCGGCCGCTACGACGGCCTCGTCGAACTTCTCGGCGGACCGCCGACGAAAGGCATCGGCTTCGCCATCGGCACGGACCGCTCAATTCTTTCCATCGAAGAAAGCGGCAACGCGCGCAAGCTCGGCGGTCTTGCGGTATACATCGCGTGGATGGGACAGGCGTCCTATCCCACAGCCGTCAGCGTCGCAAGAAAATTGCGCGCCGCTGGGCTCGCCGTCGAGCTGCCGCCCGAAGAAATGAAGTTCAAGAAATCGCTCGGCCTCGCTGATAAACTCGGCGCGCGCTATGCTGTGATCATCGGCGAAGACGAAGTCGCGTCGCGCACCTTTACCCTAAAGCGGCTCGCCGACGGCGACCAGAAAAAGCTCGCGGAAGCCGAATTGCTCGAATACCTGGAATCGGAGCGGCCCGCTAAAAAGGGGACGGGAAACGACGAGTCTAATCTACGGTAGCGCGATTAGGAGTCGCTCTAAGTCGCTGATAATAGGGTATTAAGCTTTCTCTAATCGGCGGTAAAAGCGCCTTTTGGGAACTTGCAGCGCGAGCCAAAAAAGGACGGCAAAATTGCTCGAAGCTCTCGGAAATCTGAAGCGCACAAATTATTGCGGCGCGCTGCGCGCCTCGGACGCCGATAAAGACGTCGTCCTAATGGGCTGGGTTCAGCGCCGCCGCGATCTCGGCCAGCTGATTTTCATCGACCTCCGCGACCGCGCGGGAATCGCGCAGATCGTCTTCAATAAAGAGTTGCATCCTGAAGCACACGCGAAGGCGGAAGAGCTGCGCTCGGAATTCGTCGTCGCGGTCGAAGGTCGCGTCGTGCGCCGCCAGAAATCGAACCCGGAACTTCCGACCGGCGAAGTGGAAGTGATAGCGAAGCGCCTGCATATTCTGAACAACGCAAAAACGCCGCCGTTTCAAATCGAAGAGGACGTGAACGCCAGCGAAGAGACGCGCTTGCGCTATCGCTATCTCGATCTGCGGCGGCCGCGACCGCATCGCAATCTCGAGCTGCGCCATCGCGTGATTCTCGAAATGCGCAAGACGATGGACGAGCTGGGCTTCTTCGAAATCGAGACACCGATGCTTACGCGTTCGACTCCCGAAGGCGCGCGCGATTATCTCGTTCCCAGCCGCATTCATCACGGGCAGTTTTACGCCCTGCCGCAGTCGCCACAGATCTTCAAACAGATTCTGATGATTTCCGGCATGGACCGCTACTTCCAGATCGTCAAGTGCTTTCGCGATGAGGACTTGCGCGCCGATCGGCAGCCGGAGTTCACGCAGATTGACGTCGAGATGTCGTTCCCGCGCCAGGAAGATATTTTTCATGTGATCGAAAGAGTGATGGAGCGTGCCTGCGCCGTTGCGGGCGTCGAGGCCAAAGGCCCGTTTCGGCACCTCGATTACAAGGACGCCATGCGCCGCTACGGCTCGGACAAGCCGGACCTGCGCTTCGGCATGGAGCTCAATAACGTCACGGAATTTTTCGAGCCTGCGCGCGCGACGATGCACATTGAAGGAGACGTACAAGCCGTCGTGGCGCCGGGGGCGGCGGCGTCATCGCGCAAGCAGCTCGACGAGCTCGGCGAATTCGCGAAATCCGCCGGCGCTCGAGGTGTCTACACCGTGAAGGTGACGGCCGAAGGCATCAGCTCGCCGCTCGACAAAAGTCTCGGTGCTGATGTGCTGAAAAAGCTCGCCGAAAAACTCGGCGCGAAGGTGGGCGATCTGATTGTCGCAACGGCCGCGAAGGATCAGATTCCGCACACCGACGCGTCGCTCAATGTGGCCGGGCAAATTCGTCTTTATCTCGGCGACAAGCTCAACTTAATCGACCGCAGCAAATGGGAGTTCGCCTGGATCACGGGCTTCGCGCTTTTCGAGTGGAGCGAGCGCGAGAAGCAGTGGGTGAGCGCGCAGCATCCTTTCACCGGAATCGTCGAAGAGGATCTCGATAAACTCGAGACCGCACCTTGGGAATGCCGCTCGAAAGGCTATGATCTCGTTCTGAATGGAGTTGAGCTCGGCTCCGGTAGCATCCGAATTCACCGGCAGGATGTGCAGGCTCGCATGTTCAAAGCTCTTGGCCTCAGCGACGAGCAAGCCCGGCAGCGCTTCGGATTTTTCCTCGATGCGCTCACCTACGGCACGCCGCCGCACGGAGGAATCGCGCTCGGCGTCGATCGCATCGTGATGCTGCTGGCCGGAGAAAAATCGATTCGCGAGGTGATCGCATTTCCCAAGACGACCGCCGCGCAGGACTTGATGGCCGATTCGCCCTCCGAAGTCGGCCCAGATCAACTTGACGACCTCGGCATCGCAATCCAGAGGCCGAAAGCGGCGGGAGAAGCTTCGTGACGACCTTGTTGACTGTAATCGCGCTCGTCGCAACGGCTGGCGTCTTTCTGCTTACGCGAATCATGCACGGCCTTTCATTGCGAGCTCAATTCGGGGTCCTCCTGGGACTCGGAGTCGCGATCGGCTTCATTTTTTTGATGATGGTTCAAATGCCATGGTTCCCGATGTGGCTGGGCATCTCGTTGGTCACGGTGGTGTTTATCGCGAGTCTCTTCGGCACGCGCATCTTCCTGCGCAGCCTGGCGCAGGAGGAAAGGGAAGAGGAAGACCGAGTTCGCCGTGAAGCAAGCGGCAATTTGTTTGACGGCGGATATTCGGATTTAAATCCATCTCCCCGGAGCGGCAACCAGCGATGAGCCGCATCCGCATTCTTGCTGAAAACGTAGCAAATAAGATCGCGGCTGGGGAGGTTGTCGAGCGGCCTGCTTCTGTGGTGAAGGAGCTGCTTGAGAATTCGCTGGATGCCGGGGCGCGATCGATTCGCATTGAAGTGGAATCGGGCGGCAAGCGCATGATCCGCGTGATCGACGACGGCAGCGGCATGAATCACGACGATGCGCTGCTCGCCTTCGAACGCCATGCGACTTCGAAACTGCGAACGGCCGACGACCTGCTTTCGATCGCGACTCTTGGCTTTCGCGGCGAAGCGCTGCCTACGATTGCAGCGATTTCGCGGTTGCTTCTCGAGACGCGCACGGCTGAGGAAGGGGAGGGAACTCGCGTCGAATTTGCGGGCGGCAAGCTTCTCGGCGTGAAGCCAGCGGGGGTGCCGAGCGGCACTTCGATCAGCGTCGCCGATATTTTTTATTGCGTGCCGGCGCGACGCAAATTTCTGAAATCGGAAACCACCGAACTGGGACACATCGCTTCGCTCGTCACGCACTACGCACTCGCGCATCCGGAAACGCAGTTCCTGTTGAAAACTCCGACGCAAGAAATCCTGAATTGCGCGCCCGTGGAGAAACTCTCCGAGCGCGTCTATCAGATTTTTGGCCGGCAGGCGCTCGACGAGCTGGTGGAGATTCCCGCGAACGAATCGCCGGTGCGCAGCGCGATCACCGAGCCGTCGATTGAATCGGACGAACAAGCGGCAACCCTGCGCGTTACCGGATTTACTTCGCGTCCTGAAGTGCAACGCACGAACCGCAACGGAATCTACATTTTCGTAAATCGCCGGCTCGTACGCGACCGGCTCCTGCTTCACGCGATCGGCGAGGCGTATCGCAACATTTTTCCGCCGGGCGTGTTTCCGGTGGTGCTGCTGTTTCTCGATTTGCCCTATCAGGAAGTGGACGTGAACGTCCACCCCGCGAAAATCGAGGTGCGTTTCCGCCATCCGCAATTCGTTCATGATTTCACCCGCGACGCGTTGCGACACGCGCTTTCGCTCGCGCGGCCAATTCCTGGATTTCCCGCTGCGCGTGCTGCTGCCGCAGCCGCGCCAGTTCCGCTTGGCGGTACCGGAAGCATTGCCAACGGTGGCGGAAGTGATGCGTCGCTAAAAGCAGCCGGCGCAAGTGCAACGGCGAGTTTCGCGGGTCCGCCACGCGCAGAAATCCCCATCGGATTTTCTCCTGGCGCAGGACTTGCCGAGGAGCTCGAATTGACTGGCGCGCCAGACCGGCCGCTGCCGCAGCGTCTGCACTTTGGAGCGGACGGAGGAACTGACTTTCCGTTTCCCGCGCAGCATGCCGCTGCGGGTATTGCTGACCAAACAGATGGAGCGGTACCGGAATCCGGGGGCGCGCTGCCGTCGCCGGAAACGATTGCGGATTTGAAGCCGCTGGGGCAAGTGAACAGCAGTTTCATCGTTGCGGTGAACGGCGAAGGGCTTTGGATCATCGACCAACACGTGGCGCACGAGCGCGTGCTTTTCGAGCAACATCTGCGCGCGCGTCGTGAGGGCGAGCTTGGCGGGCAAAGGATGCTCGTGCCGCCGATTGTGGAGCTGAATCCGCGCCAGCTCGTGACGTTCGAGCAGATCGGTGACGAGTTGCGCGCCAACGGCTTTGAGGCGGAGCTGATGGGCGCGCGAGAAGTTGCAATACAGGCTGCGCCGGCGGGAATCGCGAGCAGCGACGCCGAGAAATTGCTGTTCGAAATTCTCGATGGCATCGCGCGCGAAAATCAGGCGATCTCGATCGATTCGTTGCGATCGAAGATCGCGGCTTCTACCGCGTGCCATGCGGCGATCAAGGTGAATACGCCGCTCGACTCGAAGAAAATGGAATGGCTGCTCAGCGAGCTGGCCAAAACCGAGTATCCGATGAGCTGTCCGCACGGCCGGCCGGTGGTGCTGCGCTATTCGGTGCGCGAAATCGAGCGGGCCTTCAAACGCATTTGAGCCAGGTTCACATCTCAAAATGAAAAACCTGATCATCGCGATTGACGGACCAGTTGGCTCGGGGAAGAGCACGCTGGCGCGTCGCGTGGCAGAGCTGATGGGCTACGTGTATATCGATACGGGAGCGATGTACCGGGCGCTGGCGCTCAAGGCGGTGCGCAGGGGGCTTGGTTTCGATCGCGATAGTGACCTCGAAACGCTTGCGCGCGGGACGCGCATCGATTTGAAGGCGCTAGACGGAACGCAGCAAGTATTTCTCGACGGCGAGAATGTGACGGCAGCGATTCGCACTCCAGAAGTTTCGCAGGCGGCATCGAAGATCGCGGTTGTTTCGGGCGTGCGGCTTATGTTGGTTGCGGAGCAGCGCCGTGCCGGGCAGCAGGGCGGCGTGGTGATGGAGGGACGAGATATCGGCAGCGTCGTGTTTCCCGACGCTGATCTGAAGATCTTCCTGACGGCGTCGCCGGAAGTGCGGGCCGAGCGCCGTTACCACGAACACCAGCAGAAGGGCGATTCGATCGACCTTGCCCGAACGCTCGTTGAAATTCGCGAGCGCGATCAGCGCGACCGCGAACGAACTACCTCGCCGCTTGTTCGCGCGCCAGACGCCGTGGTGGTGGACAGCACGGCGATGGAAGCGGAGGAAGTGGCGCGGCTGGTGGTGATGCTGGCAAACGGCCGATTGGCTGGCGTGAAAAGGTGAATTCGGCAGCCGCGCACCGCATGTGAGGAACCTTTTTCCTTCCCGGTTGGGACGTTCACATTCTCGGAAGGGGAAAGGACCGAGACTGCAAGAACTGGTTCTTACGCCGGGCTCGACATCGAAGAGAGGAATTCCGCGTTGGCCTTCGTTTTTGCGAGGCGGCCGAGCAACAATTCCATAGCTTCTACCGTTGAGAGAGGGCTGAGAACTTTCCGAAGCACCCAGATGCGATTCAGTTCATCGGGCGGAAGCAGGAGCTCATCCTTACGAGTGCCGGAGCGATTGATATCGATCGTCGGGAAGACGCGCTTATCGACGAGGCGGCGGTCGAGGTTGATTTCCATGTTGCCGGTGCCTTTGAACTCTTCGAAGATGACGTCGTCCATGCGGCTGCCGGTATCGATCAGGGCGGTGGCAATAATCGTGAGCGAGCCGCCTTCTTCCACATTACGCGCGGCGGCGAAGAATCGGCGCGGGCGTTGCAAAGCGTTCGCGTCGATACCGCCTGAGAGGACTTTGCCGGAGGGAGGCGTGACGGCATTGTACGCGCGGCCGAGACGCGTGAGCGAATCGAGCAGAATGACGACGTCGCGCTTGTGCTCGACAAGGCGCTTGGCCTTTTCCAGCACCATTTCCGCCACTTGAATGTGGCGCTGGGGCGGCTCATCGAACGTCGAGCTGATGACCTCGCCCTTAACAGTGCGCTGCATGTCCGTGACTTCTTCCGGACGCTCGTCAATCAGAAGAACGATGAGAGCGACCTCAGGATGATTCGTGGTGATCGAATTGGCGACCGACTGGAGCATCATCGTCTTGCCGGTGCGCGGCGGCGCGACGATCAATCCGCGCTGGCCTTTGCCGATGGGGCAAAGCATATCGAGCACGCGCCCGGTGAGATTTTCTTTCGTCGTCTCGAGGCGAATGCGCTCCTGCGGATAGAGCGGCGTGAGGTTATCGAAGAAAATTTTATTGCGCGCGACTTCCGGATCTTCGAAATTGACCGCTTCGACTTTAATCAGCGCGAAGTAGCGCTCGCCGTCCTTCGGAGGGCGAACCTGGCCGGAGACAGTGTCGCCGGTGCGGAGATCGAATTTGCGGATCTGGGATGGCGAGACGTAGATGTCGTCCGGGCCAGGAAGGTAGTTGTATTCGGGCGCGCGGAGGAAGCCGAAGCCGTCGGGGAGGCATTCGAGAACGCCCTCGGAGAAGATGAGGCCGTTCTTTTCGGTTTGAGCGCGGAGGATCTGGAAGATCAGTTCCTGCTTGCGCATGCCGGAGGAGCCCGGAATGTTGAGCTCTTTGGCGATCTTCGCGAGATCGGTGATGTTCTTGTCTTTCAGTTCTGCGAGGCTAATACTCATCGAGTTTCTTTCCTTCTTCAGCCTGTCTTCAGGCACGATTTTCACTGTCATAGGATTAGGACCGCGGGCGGGCACAGATTCGAACCAGCCACTTTGTCCAGGTAGTTTCCGGGCAATCTAAATCCTTCGGTTATATGCCAAGCCCTGTACAGCGGATTGTGGGAGAACCGAAGGAGTTCAATTGGTCAATTCATTGTCCTGCGTGACATCCGTACCGAACTTGGAATCGACACCGGCGACAGGCGGGTGAATCGGCAGCGGGTGTTCCAGCGCGAGCTGCAGGACATCGTCCATCGACTCCACAAAATGGATGGACATTTGCGCTTGGATTTCCGGCGGAATATCCGCCAGATCTTTTTCGTTGTCTTTCGGAAGAATCACAGTGCGCAGGCCGAGGCGGTGCGCGGCGAGCAGCTTTTCCTTCACGCCGCCGATAGGCAACACTTTACCACGAAGGGTGATTTCGCCGGTCATGGCAATGTCACAACGAACCGGGATGCGCGTCAGGGCGCTGACGATCGAAGTGCAGAGCGTGATGCCCGCCGAGGGACCGTCCTTTGGAATGGCGCCTTCGGGGACGTGCACGTGAATATCGAGGTGGCGATAGAAATCCTTCGGCAGACCGAAGAGATGGCTGCGCGAGCGCACATAGCTCATGCCCGCCTGAGCGGATTCCTGCATTACGTCGCCGAGCTTTCCAGTGAGCGTGAGACGGCCCTTGCCTTGCATGAGCGTCGCTTCAGTGGAAAGCACTTCACCGCCGACTTCGGTCCAGGCGAGGCCGGTGGTGAGGCCGACTTCGTTTTTCTTTTCGGCAAAGAAGTCGCGGAACTTGATGATGCCGAGGTAATCGTTAATATTCGAGGGCGTGACTTCGAGCGTGAAGCTCTTATCAGCAACGACCTTCCGTGCTACTTTGCGGCAAACATTCGCGATTTCGCGATTGAGGTTCCGGACGCCAGCTTCATGCGTGTAGTGGCGGATGACGTGCGTCATCGCCTCGTCCGTAATTTTCAGGTTGTCTTTCGTCAGACCTGTCGCTTCGAGCTGCTTGGGAACCAGGAAGCGCTGCGCGATCTGATGCTTTTCCTGCTCGGTGTAGCCAGGGATGCGCAGGACTTCCATGCGGTCCTGCAATGGCTGCGGAATGGTGTGCAGCACGTTGGCGGTGCAGACGAACATGACCTTCGAAAGATCGTATTCGACGTCGAGATAATGGTCGGTGAAGGAGTGGTTGAGCTCGGGGTCGAGCACTTCCATCAGGGCCGCAGAGGGATCTCCGCGAAAATCCATGGACATCTTGTCCACTTCGTCGAGAACAAAGACCGGATTGACAGTCCCCGCTTTGCGCATCATCTGAATGATTTGGCCAGGGAGGGCACCGATATAGGTGCGGCGATGGCCGCGAATTTCCGCTTCGTCGCGGACGCCACCGAGGGAAACACGGACGAATTTGCGTCCGGTGGCACGACCGATGGACATGGCGAGGGACGTCTTGCCGACGCCTGGAGGTCCAAGGAAGCAGAGAATCGAGCCTTTGGGATTTTTCACGAGCTGGCGGACGGCCAAATATTCGAGGATGCGATCCTTGATCTTTTCCAGACCGTAGTGATCCTGCGAGAGGATTTCTTCGGCGCGCTTGATGTCGCGAATTTCCTTGGATCGCTTTTTCCACGGCACAGCCAAAAGCCAATCGAGGTAATTGCGGGAGACGGTAGATTCGGCGGACATCGGCGGCATCATCTCGAGCCGCTTCAGCTCCTGCATGGCCTTTTCCTGCGGCCCTTCGGGCATGCCCGAGGTTTCGATCTTCTTTTTCAGCTGTTCGATTTCGTTGGCTTCGCCGCGGCCGAGCTCTTTCTGGATGGCCTTGAGCTTTTCGTTGAGGTAGTACTCTTTCTGAGCGCGTTCCATCTGGCGCTTCACGCGAGTATTGATCGAACGATCCACGTTGAGCTTTTCGATTTCGACTTCGAGGATGTCGCCGATACGATTCAGGCGCTCCATCGGCTCGAAAAGCTCGAGAAGCTCCTGCTTTTCTTCGACGGGAATTTGAAGGTTGGCGGCGATCGCGTCGGAGAGTTTGCCGGCGTCTTCCACGCGGACGGCGGCAATCATCGTGTCGTAATTGAGGCTTTGTGAGAGCTTCACATATTGCTCGAAGAGATTCGTGACGCGGCTCGAAGCCTGCTGCAATTCAGGCGAAGGCTCGGCTTTCACTGGAACGGTGCGAATCGTCGCGCGGAAAAAGCCTTCTTCGCTGGCCACCTGGACGATCTTGGCGCGCTCGGTGCCTTCGACGAGGACTTTGATATTGCCGTCGGGTAGCTTCACGCTCTGGACGATATTGGCGAGCGTTCCTACCTGATAGATTTCTTCGGGCTTGGGATCGTCGATCGAAGCGTCATGCTGCGTGACAAGGAAAATCTTCTTGTCGCCAGCCAGCGCATCTTCGAGAGCACGCACGGAGGCTTCGCGGCCGACGATGAATGGGTGCATCATCTCCGGAAAGATGACCATATCCCGCACCGGCATCATCGGAACGCGCTTTACGTCGCCTTTTTCCCGGTTGAACATTGAATCGCTCAGTTTCATTCCTTAGCCAGCCTTTTCGAGCAGGCTCCAGTTAATTTCGCGTCCCTTAACCATATCGGCGGTCACGACGAAGTCTCGAAGTTTCCGCTGCGCCGGCAGGTGGTACATCATTTCGAGCATCAGGTCTTCGAGAATCATGCGCAAGCCGCGGGCGCCGACTTTGCGTTGCAGCGCGAGATCAGCGACCGTTTCGAGCGCATCATCCGTAAACCGCAGCCGCACATTTTCGAATTCGAAGAGCCGCTGATACTGCTTCACCAGAGCGTTCTTCGGCTCGGTGAGAATTCGCACGAGCGCCGACTTATCCAGATCGCTTAGAACACCCACGACTGGCAGGCGGCCCACGAATTCGGGAATCAAGCCGTAGCGAATCAAATCGGTCGGCTGCACCTGCTCGAGAACTTCGATATTGCGCCGCGTAGCCGTCGAAGGCTGCGTATCAGCATGGAAGCCAAGTGACTTCTGGCCCACGCGCCGCTCGATCGTCTTTTCCAGTCCCACGAAAGCGCCACCGCAGATGAACAGGATGTTCGTCGTGTCCACAGGCGTAAATTCCTGATGCGGATGCTTGCGGCCACCCTGTGGGGGAACGTTGGCGACCGTGCCTTCCAAAATTTTCAGGAGCGCCTGCTGGACGCCTTCACCTGAAACGTCGCGGGTAATCGAAGGGTTCTCGTCCTTCTTCGAAATCTTGTCGATCTCGTCGATATATATGATGCCTTGTTGCGCCTTTTGGACGTCGCCATCTGCGGCTTGCAGCAGCTTCAGGATGATGTTTTCAACGTCCTCGCCGACATATCCTGCTTCGGTCAGCGTCGTCGCATCCACGATTGCGAAGGGAACCTCCAGCATGCGTGAGAGCGTTTGCGCCAAAAGCGTCTTGCCCGTGCCCGTCGGGCCGATTAGCATGATGTTCGACTTCGTAAGCTCCACATCTCCCGGCTGGCGATTCAAGAAGATTCGCTTGTAGTGGTTGTATACCGCAACTGCGAGCTTCTTCTTCGTCTTATCCTGGCCGATTACGTATCCATCGAGAAACGCTTTGATCTCGGGCGGACGGGGCAGGCGGCGATTCGCAGGGCTAGCCTGCTCGCGCTTCTCATCCTCGAGGATCTGCTGGCAAACACCGACGCACTCGTTGCAAATGTACGAGCGCGGGTACTCGGAGGGAGAGCTGATAAGCTTCTCCACCTGCTCCTGCGTCTTATGGCAGAAGGAACAGCGCAACGGCTCTTCTGGAGTGAACCGCTTCACGGGAATCGCTCCCTCCCAGGGAGATCCACCACACCCATTGTAATGCTTAAATCCATTCTAAGACGGAAACGCACGCTCGACGGACCCAATCATCGCTTTGACTACTAACCGTTTGGAACGCTGTCCGCCCTGCGGTTCGCATTGCTTTCGACTAGCGATGCTTCGCGATAATTTCATCGACAATACCGTAGGCTTTGGCTTGCTCTGCGGTCATGATGAAATCGCGTTCCACGTCCTTCTCGATCCTCTCGAGCGGCTGGCCCGTATGGAACGCAAGAAGCTTATTGAGCGAATCGCGGGTGCGTAAAATCTCGCGAGCGTGGATATCAATGTCCGTCGCCTGACCAGAGAGACCGGACATCCAGGGTTGGTGGATCAGAACTCGGGAATTCGGCAAAGCATACCGCTTTTTGGGCGTGCCCGAAACTAGAAGCAGGGCCGCAATCGAGGCGGACTGCCCGATGCAATACGTCACCACGTCAGGGCGCACGAACTGCATCGTGTCATAAATCGCCATTCCCGCTGAAATCGACCCGCCCGGGGAGTTGATGTACACCGAGATGTCTCTCTCAGGGTCTTCGGATTCAAGGAACAGCAACTGGGCGGTGACTAGATTTGCGACATGATCATCAATCGGCGTGCCGATGAAAATGATGTGGTCTTTGAGCAGCCGGGAGTAAATGTCATAGGCTCGTTCGCCCCGATTGGTCTGTTCAACGACCATCGGTACGAGCGTTGTGGCACGCGGACTTGCGTCGTCAGTATGTCTCATCAGGAATTTGTTTGCGCGCTGAGGACCCCGAACCAGCTTTTACTTTTCACTCTTGGCCGTCGTCTCGATTCGGGAACTGCGGTAGAGCCACTCGATCGTTTTGTCGCTTCGCAACTTCGATTTCATCCTATCGAGCGCTCCCTGCTTTGTCAAGCGAGCCCGAATCGCAGTTGCTGATTCGCCACTGCGTTCCGCCAGCGTTGCAATCTCTTTTTCGATGTCTTCGTCCGTCGCTTCGATGTTTTCCGCCGATGCGATGCGGTCTAGCAGCAGTTCAGCCTTCACGTCGTTCACAGCTCGGTCGCGCTGATTCCGGCGGAGCGTCACCCAGTCCACATTTACGGCACGCGGATCGACGCCCTGGGCAGCGAGCGAGCGAACCACGCGCTCAAGCCGGACGTCCATCTGCCCTTCGACAAGAGCTTCGGGCACGGGGAAGTCGTGGCTCTTCACGAGCGTCTCGAGAATCTTTTCTCGCGCCTGCGTCTGTTGCTGTTGTTCCTTCGCTGCTTCCAGATTTTCGTGGATTTTCTTACGGAGGTCCGCTAGCGTCGAAACTCCGCCGCCTTCACCCACGGCGTCTTTCGCAAATTCATCGTTTAATTCGGGTAGCTTCTTTTCTTTGATGCCTTGCACGTCCACAGCGTAGTCAAAAGTCTTACCGGCGAGTTTTTGGTCCGGATAATCGTCGGGATATTTCGACCGGAACTGCTTGGTTTCACCCGGCGACGCGCCGCGAAGGTTTTCGTTGAAGCTGTCGAGCGTCTCTTCCGCACCCAGGTGACACAGAATGTTGTCGGCCTGAATCGGTTCGCCGCCGCCTTCGGGTGTGCCGATCAGTTTGATGAGGACGTAGTCGCCATCTTTCGCCGGCCGCCCCTCAATCGGAACGTAAGTCGCAGCGCGCTCGCGCAGCTCCTCAATCGTCTTGTCGATCTGCGCGTCGCCCGTCTCAACCGCGTCCACTTGAACCTCGACGCCCTTATAATCGCCGAGATCGAACTCGGGAAGCACTTCGAAGCTAGCCCGAAAACGCAGCGGCTCGCCTTCCTTGAATTCCACCTTGTCCACGGCAGGGCGGGTAACCGGAATCAAATTCTTTTCACCAAGCGCCTTTTCGAGATATTCGGGAACGAGCGATTGCACTACCTCGCCCTGAATATCGTCAGCGAATCTCCGGCGAATCAGCGTGACGGGCGCTTTACCGGGACGGAATCCCGGCACGCGCGCCACTCTCGCGAGATCTCGCGCGATCTTTTCAGTCGCTTTTTGAACGTTGTCAG
>Ga0307472_100000407_pt1 | contig 14845 bp, 12 predicted proteins | sample atmos_gasesAM5C__2_FD_204582 | JGI IMG/M metagenome (GOLD analysis project Ga0307472, IMG submission 204582) | Hardwood forest soil microbial communities from Morgan-Monroe State Forest, Indiana, United States - atmos_gasesAM5C_05 | ecosystem: Environmental > Terrestrial > Soil > Temperate...
TCGCTTCCGCGTTCTTGCGCACCGCCTCCCACGCCTGCACCGCCGCGGCATCGACGCTGATCGAAAAAAACACCTTGCCGTCGGTGGCGACGATATCCGAAAGTTTTCCAGTTGCCGGCAGCGGCACGCCCTCGGGGCTCTTTACCGCCTCGAGGCTCGCAAGAACGTCCTGCCTAGTCACCGCCATCACCCATCTCCCTGCCGCCGCAGGCCAACATTCACGGCCGCAGAACCTACATAAGCCCCTTGCCGGCCCGGTCAACGTCATGCCCTATTTCGGCTCGACGTATGCAGCATCGCGTATCTTCACCGCGCTGGCCGTTCTCGGGACCGTGCTGCACTGCAAGTCGGTTGACGGGACGGGCCCGGCCGGACATTGACTGCCGGCGAGGATCGAACCAAGGCGCGGCCCGTTGGCCCGCCAGAGTAGATCGAGTGGGAGGACACGATGGCGAAGGTGGCGTTTCTCGGGCTCGGCGTGATGGGCTACCCGATGGCCGGGCATCTCAAGACCAAGGGCGGGCACGAGATCACCGTCTATAACCGCACCGCGGCCAAGGCCGAGAAATGGGCTGGGCAATTCGGCGGCCGCACCGCCAGGACGCCGAAGGAAGCGGCGGAGGGCCAGGACTTCGTCATGGCCTGTGTCGGCAACGACCACGACCTGCGCGAGGTGATGCTGGGCGCGAATGGCGCCTTCGCCGGCATGAAGAAGGGTGCCGTGCTGGTCGATCACACCACTGCATCCGCCGAGATCGCACGCGAGCTTCACGCCGAGGCCAAGAAGCGCGGCTTCGATTTCATCGACGCGCCGGTGTCGGGCGGCCAGGCCGGCGCCGAGAACGGCGTGCTCACCGTCATGTGCGGCGGCGATGCGGAGCCGTTCGCGCGCGCTGAGAAGGTGATCGCGGCCTACGCGCGCGCCTGCACCCTGATGGGCACGGCTGGTTCGGGTCAGCTCGCCAAAATGGTCAACCAGATCTGCATCGCCGGCCTGGTGCAGGGACTGGCCGAGGGCCTGCACTTTGCGAAGAAGTCCGGCCTCGACGTCGAGAGGCTGATCGCCACCATCTCCAAGGGCGCGGCGCAGTCGTGGCAGATGGAGAACCGCTATAAGACCATGGCTGCCGGCAAGTTCGACTTCGGCTTCGCCGTCGACTGGATGCGCAAGGATCTCGATATCTGCCTGGCCGAAGCGCGCCGCAACGGCGCGCATCTCCCGGTCGCCGCCCTGGTCGACCAGTTCTATTCCGAGGTGCAGAAGATGGGCGGCAAGCGCTGGGACACGTCGAGCCTGATCGCGCGGCTGGAGCGGTGACGGCAGCCGGCGAATCCATCCTCAATCTCAATTGCGGTGGCTCGGCATGCTGTTGGGATAGCTGGGCGTGGGCGAGCGATCCCGAGAGCGGAAACCGGACCCGATCCCGATGCCGATCGACACCGGCGGCCCGATCGCGCCGGCCGGCGGTCCACCGCCGGGTCCGAACACGTCGGCATCGGTCGGCAGGCGTCCCGCACGGCGCGACGGCGGCGGTGTCTTTGCCTTCTTCTCACGCGGCGGCGTGCTGCACGAGCATGCCGGCGTTGGCGGCGTCAGGTTGGCAACCTGGTTGGGCGTCGATGTCGGACCCTGCTGCGGCCCGCTCGCCGCCGAGGCATTGTCCGACAGCGAGCGGTTGCGCGCGCGCTCGAGCAGGCGGCGTGCAGTGGCGGCGAGATCGCTGTTGGGGTAGCTCGCCAGGAACGTCTGAAAGGACACGACCGTGTTGACGGTGACGGCGGTATACCACGCCACCATTTCCTTGCGTCGCTCGACCAGGGAGCGCACGCGCGTGGCGAACGGCGGAATGCCGTAGAGGGCCAGGAACGCCTCGTAGCCTTCGATCGTGTCGTCGCGGATGACGATCTCGTAGGCCTCCTGCGGCTTGAGCGATACCAATTGCTTGCGCCAGACATCGACCGACTTGGGGACAGCGCGCGTGCCGCCGAGGCCAGTTCCCGGTGCGCTGCCGCCTTGCGGCGTGCGCGGCGCGGCCCCACCCTGCCCCGGAAAGAAAAAGAAATCGGTGGTGAGCGAGGAGCTTTCCCACGGCACCTGCCGGCCCTCGGTCGCCTGGTTCACCGAGGTGCGGACCTGCTTGAGCGCCTGCTCGATCGGCAGGCCGGGCTGCCGCGCGACCGCAAGCAGCGCGCTGGTGAACGGCGAGTTGGCGCCGCCGCCATCCTCGGCTTCGGCGCCGGGCGACGTCGAGTATGAGACGATCGAGCCGGCCGGTGCATCGACGATCGCCAGCCCGCGCCCGGTCGTCTTGTTGATCTCGGAGAACGGATTGTTGCGGCAGGCGTCGAGCACGACGATGCGCGTCTTGCTCGGTGTCGACGCGAGCGTGTTCATCAGATCGACGAGGCGCAGCGCCTGCAGCGGAACATCGCCTTCACGCTGGATCCGCGCATCGATCGGCACCAGGAAATTCTCGCCGTCGACCTGCAGGCCGTGGCCGGCATAGAACACCAGCGCGACCGTGTCCTGCCCCTTGCCGGCGACCTTGGCGGCGAAATCGCCGATTGCCTGGCGCATGTCGCTTTGCGTGAGATCGGGCGCGGCGACCACCTCGAAGCCGGCGGCGGTCAGCATCTCCGCCATAGCCTTAGCGTCGTTCGCCGGGTTCGGCAGCGCCGTCACCGACTGATAGGCCGAGTTGCCAACGACGAGCGCGATGCGGTTCTCGGCGCACGCCGCTTGCGACCACGACAACAGGCCGAGCGCGAATGCGGCGGCCAGGCAAAGATTGCGATGAGACATGATTCCCCCGGGTCGATGATGGCACTGTTCGCACAACGACACCATGGCGGCACGCGCGCCTCGCGTTACGTCACTCCGGCTCAGCGGATCATGGGTCCGCCGGACGGCACGTTGTTGAATCCACCGCGGAACGGAACCGGGCGGAAGACGACGCTGCCCTTGCCCGGGCCGTTGTTTTGCGGCGGCGGGTGGAACACGACCGGCGGTGGCTGGATCACGCGCGGCGGTATCACCGTGACCTTGGGCGGCAAAGTGTTAACGTTGGGCGGCGGCTGAGGCGTTCCGCGCGGCGGCAACGATGCGCCGGGACCACTGTCCTTGGGCGGCAGCGTCGGTCCACGGCTGGGCGGCACGACGATGACGCCGTCGTTCGGATGAGGCAGCGGCCGCACGAAGGGTGGTGGCCGGTTGAACCCGCCGTCGTTGGGCGGCAGACGCACGTCGGGCGGTACGCGAATGCGCTCGGGCGGCGGCGGGAAGGTCGGATCGGGCGGCGTGAACGTGCGTTGCGGCGGCAGCGGGTCACGGCAGGGGCAAGTGGGCGCAACATTGATCGGCGTCGCGGCCGCTACCGGCGACGGCGCGGGAGGCTGGCCGACCTGGGCGGAAGCCTGCGCCGCTGACGGCAGCTGCAACGGATTGAGGCTCGCGGTCATCGACCGCGGCCGCGCGCGCTCGACCAGGCGCCGGGCCGTCGTCGTCAGATCGCTATTGGGATACATCGCCAGGAATGCCCGGTAGGATTCCACCGTGTTGATCGTGACGGCGAAGTACCACGCGATCATCTCGCGGCGGCGGTCGAACAGGCCGCGCACGCGCGGCGCGAACGGCGGCAGGGGATAGACCGCGAGATAGGCCTCATAGCCTTCGAGCGTGTCCTCGCGGATGACGATCTCATAGGCTTCTCGCGGCGTGACGCTCAGCAGCTCCCGCCGCCACGCCTCGAGCGACTTCGCTGGCGGGCGCGCATAGCCGGTCGGACCAAGACCGCCCGACCCGCCTGGCGGCGGCGTGTTCGTGGCGGTGGTTTGCGAGACCGGCTGACTGGCGGCGACGTTGCCCGGTCCTGGAAAGAAGAAGAAGTCACTGCCAAGCGAGGAACTCTCCCAGGGAATCTGGCGCCCGTCGGTGGCGCGGTTGACGGCGACGCGCACGCGCTTGAACGCCTGCTCGATCGGCAGACCGGGCTGGCGCGCCACGGCGAGCAGCGCGGTCGTATATGGGCTGTCGGCGCCGGCGCCGTCCTCGGCCTCGGCGCCCGGCGAGGTTGAATAAGAGATGATGGAGCCCGCCGGCGCATCGACGATGGCGAGCCCGCGGCCGGTTGTCTTCCTGATTTCGGCGAACGGATTGTTGCGGCAAGCGTCGAGCATGACGATGCGCGCCTTGCTCGGCACAGCGGCGAGCGCGTTCATCAGATCGCCGAGCCGGAACGCCTGGATCGGGACATCGGCTTCGCGCTCGACATGGGCGTCGACCGGAACGAGAAAATTCTCGCCGTCGACCTGCAGGCCGTGACCGGCATAGAACACCAGCGAGATCGTATCCTGGCCCTTGGCGGCAACCTTTTCGGCAAAATCGCGGACCGTCTGGCGCATGTCGTTCTGCGTGAGATCGGGCGCGGCAATGACCTCGAAACCGGCGGCGGTAAGCAGTTCGGCCATCGCCTTGGCGTCGTTCGCCGGATTGGGCAGCGCGGTCACCGATTGATAGGCCGCGTTGCCGATCACCAGCGCGATGCGGTTCTCGGCCAGCGCAGGGCTCGATCCGAGCCACAGGCTCAAGGCGAGACTAACAACCAAGGGAAGGACGGGACGGCGCATGGCGTCACCTCCACGGCGAACGATGGCGACACGGTCGCCCGTACGCCAATGGTATGGACGGCCTGACACAGATCGAAACTGTCAATTGGTCGCCCGGAACGCCTCGCGGGTTCAGGCCGCAATTCGGCCTGATCGGACCGCACCAGTCAGGGCTTGCAGACCGGCTTGCCGTCGACGACCGGGCACTTCTTCTGCGCCTGCTGGCCGGCCGGAGCGGCTGGCTTGGGCGGTGCCTGGGCCGGCGGTGGCGGCGCAACGCGCGCCGCTGCGGGCGGCGGGGCCGGCCGCGCCACGACCGGGTGTGGAGGCGGCGCCGGGCGGGCGACAGGAGGCGGCGGTGGTGCAACGCGCGCTGCGGGCGGCGGCGGCGCAACCCGGGCTGCCGGCGGTGGTGGTGGCGAACCACCGGCGGCCGGCGGTGGCGGGCGATTGACCACGGCCGGCGGTGGACGGTTCACGCCCGCACCCGGCGGCGGGCCGCGCCGGTTGTGGTCTACCGGCGGCGTGCCGGTCGGCGCGACGGCGGTCGGCGACGGACCGGATCGAACGGCGCCCGCCGGCGGCAGCTTCTGCTGCGGACTCGACGGTGGCGTGCCGGTGGGCGCCGTCGCGGTGGCCGGTGTCACCGGGCGGACGGAACCCGGCGCCTGCTGCGGACCGGACGGCGGCGTGCCCGTCGGCGCCGTCGCTGTGGCCGGTGTCACCGGGCGGACGGAACCCGGCGCCTGCTGCGGACCGGACGGTGGCGTGCCGGTGGGCGCCGTCGCTGTGGCCGGTGCCACCGGGCGGACGGAACCCGGCGCCTGCTGCGAACCGGACGGCGGCGTGCCGGTGGGCGCCGTCGCGGTGGCCGGTGTCACCGGGCGGGCGGAACCCGGCGCCTGCTGCGGAGCGGACGGCGGTGTGCTGGTGGGCGCCGTCGCGGTCGGCACACTTCCCGGCGGCGGCGACACGCGCGGTGCCGCACTAGGAGGCGGCGCGACGACGCCAAGGCCCGAGGGCGGTGTCCGCGCCGAGGTCGCGTTGAACGGCTGGCGCGTGCCCGGCGTGACGCGCGGAATGAGTGGCAGCGGTGTCGGCGCCGGGAGAAAGCGTGGCCCTGCCCGCGGTGGCGGCGGCGGCAGGCTGACGAACAGTAGCGGCGCCGGCTCGATGAGGAGGCGTGGTGGCGGCGGCCCCGCCGGATAGAACTCGACGATATCGGGTGGTTCATCCGCCAAGGGTGGCGGCACATCGAAGAACTCGACCGGGGCGAAGCTCGGCGGCGGCGCCAGCGCCGCCGAGAGTCGCTGCAGGCGACGTTCAGCGTCGAATGCATAGGCGCCTCTCGGATAGCGGCGCAGATAGGTCCAATAGGCCGACGGCGTGTTGAGCTCGAGCGCCCGCATCCAGGCGAGCGCCTCGCGCCGCGCGCGGATGATCGCCCAGATCCGCGGAGTGTAGGCATGGCGCGGAAACGCCTCGACGAATTCCACGTAGCTCGGCAGCGCATCCTGCTCGATCGCCAGGGCGTAGGCCTCCTCGACATCGATCCCGCGCATCGGCCGCGGCGGACGTGCCGTCATGCGCGGCGCGGGCGGAGGTGCCGATGCCTGTGCCGTCGCGTCGGGCGCCGCCGGCGGCACCAGCATCACCGGAGCGCCGAGCGCCGACATATGCCACGGCGTCTGCTTGCCTTCGGTAAGCTGGTGCGTGCGCGTGCGAATGCGCGTGAAGACGGTGTCGAGCTCGACGCCGGGCTCGCGGATCATTTCCGCGATCGCCGTGGCGAACGCGCCATATGGCCCGGCGCCATCCGCGGCCACCGTTCCCGGCGCGGCTGAATAGGAGACGAGCATCAGAGGGGGCGGTTCGATGGCGGCGAGCCCGCGCGCCAGCCGGGCGCTCTGGATCGCGAATGGCAGGTGCCGTGCAGCGTCCAGCACCACCACCTTGCTGCGGGCGGGCGCGCCGGCGAGCGGCCGCAACAGGTCGGACAGCCGGACCGTATCGAGCGGAATATCGCCGTCGCGCTCGAGACGCGCATCGGCGGCAATGAGGTAGTTCTCGCCTTCGAACTCGAGTCCGTAGCCGGAGAAATAGACGAATGCCACCGCGTCGGGCCCCGCCGCCTCAACCTTGGCGAGGTAGTCGCGGAACAGCCGCATGAAATCAGCCTGGTTGAGGTCGGCGCCCTCGATGATCTCGAAGCCGGTCGTGCGCAGGGCCTCGGCCACCAGCCCGGCATCATTGAGCGCATTCGGCAGCTGCGCCTTGGCATAGGCGCCGTTGCCGACGACGAAAGCGATCCGCGGCTCGCTCGTCTGGGCCGCAGCCGGCAGCATCGCTGCGCCGAGCCACAACACGACGAGCGGCAACAGGCCGACGATGCGATGCAACATTGCTTCCCCCGAGCTAAAGCATGATCCCTCGGGAATTGGATCGTGCTTTTGATCTACTTGGTTGACGCGTTCTAGGGCCGGACTGTAGCGGATTCGCGGCGGGGTCGCTTCGTATGCGATCAGGTCGCGGCACTCGGCCGCGCCGCCACTGCGTCATGCCAGCGGCGGACATGGCCGAATTCGTCCGGCAGCACGAGCTTGGCGGGCTTCATGAAATCGATCGCAACCATGCCGGTGATGTCCGCCACCGAATAGTGGTCGCCGGCCGCGAACGCACCGCCCTCCAGCGCACGATCGAAAATGGCCAGAAATTCGAGCACGCGCGGCTTGTTGGCTTCGCCCCAGGCGGCGACCTGGGGGACTTCCATCTCCTTCATGGCCGGATGCAGGTGGCGAAACACCTGCGCCACCGGAAGCAGAAGATTCTGCTCGAGGCGCCGGTTCCACATCTCGATCACCGCCGCCTCGCGGCCGTTGCGGCCGAACAAGGGGGGCTCCGGCTGGATCGCCTCGAAATAGCGGCAGATCGCGATCGATTCCGTGAGCACCGTGCCGTCGTCGAGCTCCAGCGCCGGCAGGCGCTGTAACGGGTTGATAGCCGCGTAGGCCGGCGACTTGTGCTGCAACGCACCAAGATCGATCGGCTCTATCGGTACGCTGATGCCCTTTTCGGCGAGAAACACACGCACGCGCCGCGGGTTGGGCGCGCGGCCGCCATCGTAAAGCTTCATGCGCCCTCCCCGGCCTTAACCATTGGCCTGCTTGCGTTTGGCGACACGCCCACTCCTGCGGCCATCCGCGCGGCTCCGGCGGGCTCCTCTCCGACTGCGCGAAGGTTCGTTCGCAACAGACTGGCAAATATGCCCATTCATCCTTACACTTAGGCCCGCAACGGCCCGCCGGTGCGGCGCTCCGCCGCGCCTGCCGTTGAGGCACTCGACGCCGTCCGGCGATCTTCTTAACCAACGATTTTAGCGTGCTCTTAAGCTTGGTCTTAAGGAATTTGCGCCAATTTTCCCCTCCGGGATCGTGCCGTCAGGTTCGGTCAGCGTCCACCGTCAGCGTTTGCACCATGTCCGTGGCCACGAGCGAGCCGCTCGAAGTATCCTCCCCTGCGGAGAAGGCCGCTGCAAAACGTCGCCGCGCTGCCGCCAAGCGGGTGCGCGATGCGCGCGATCGGCTGACCTCGTCGACCGGCACGCGGCCCGCCTTCGACTACGAACTGCTGCGATTGTTTGCGCAGAACCGGCAATCGGGTTCGCTCGTCATCCTGCTGCTGGTCGGCTCGATCGGATTCCTGTCGAGCCTATGGACCGGCGCCACAGGCGCCGTCATCTGGACCTTGGCCGCGCTGATGATCCACGTGGCGATCATCGTCTCGTGCCGTCAGTTCCTAGCCGAGCCGCCGGCCAACGTCGACGTGCGCCGCTGGCGGCTGCGCTTCGTCATCCTCGACCTGTTCTTCGGGCTGGCCTGGATGTTCCAGCTTCTCCAGCCCGTCGGGGTCAGCGAGAGTTCGGGCACGTTCAATCTGTTCGTGATGCTGCTCGTCGTGGCCGTGTCGAGCATGCTGGCCTCGAGCCTGCCGATCGCGGTGCTGGCGGCGACCGCGCCGGTGACCATCGCGGTCACGCTCAACTTCGTGTTCGACGGCACCATGCACGGCTACGTCCTCGCCGCCATGGCGATCACCGCGCACAGCTATTTCGTGTTGCTCGCCTACCGACTCTATTCCTCGACCCTCGCCACCCTCGAGGCGCGGGCGGAAAAGGATGCGCTGATCGGCGAACTCGAGCAGGCCAAGGCCAAGTCGGACGAGGCGCGCGGACGCGCCGAGTCGGCCAACATCGCCAAGTCGCGCTTTCTCGCGCAGATGAGCCACGAGCTACGCACGCCGCTCAACGCAATTCTCGGCTTCTCCGAGGTGATGAAGAACGAAATATTCGGGCCGCATGCGGTCGCGGTCTACAAGGAATATTCGGCAGACATCCACAATTCGGGCGTCCACCTCCTCAACCTGATCAACGAAATCCTCGATCTGTCACGCATTGAAGCCGGCCGCTACGAGCTCAACGAGGAAGCCGTCTCGCTGGTCCAGGTGGTCGAGGATTGCCATCATCTGCTGAAGCTACGCGCCAAGAATCGCGACATCGCCATTCACGAGGTTTACGAGCCGGACATGCCGCGGATCTGGGGTGACGAGCGCGCGGCGCGACAGATCTGCCTCAATCTTCTCTCCAACGCCATCAAGTTCACGCCGCAGGGTGGCGAGGTGTGGCTCAAGGTCGGTTGGACTGCAGCGGGCGGCCAGTACATCAGCGTCAAGGACAACGGTCCTGGCATACCCGATGATGAAATCCCGATCGTTCTTGCCTCGTTCGGCCAGGGCTCGAATGCCATCAAGTCGGCGGAACAGGGTGCCGGCCTCGGACTGCCGATCGCCAAGAGCCTCGTCGACCTCCACGGCGGCAGCTTCGTGCTCAAATCACAGTTGCGCGCAGGGACCGAGGTCGTCGTCACCTTCCCGCCGGAACGGGTGATGTCGGCGCTCGCGCCGTTTGCCGAGGCTCCTGCGATCGCGGCGCCGCCCATGGTCGGCGGGCCCTCCACCCATGACGACAGGATGCGATCCGGCAAGCGCTCCATATTCAGTATCGGTCCCTCCTGAGCAAAGTGGCGGACACCGGAATTGAAGATCGAAGCGCGTTCTGGAGCATTTTCCGGAAAAGTGGGTACCGGTTTTCCGCAGAAAATGCGACCAACTAAAGAAACGAGAGCATCTTTCGTCTACGTTCACGATCGACTGGCAACGTTCGCCGGGCGAAAAAGTCCTCTAGATTCGATGTTTTTCGCATTTTCTTTCGGAAAGCCGATGTCCTCCCGGGCTCCGGGCACATACGCCAACCGCATCAATGTGCATGATTGCGTTCGGCGCAGCGGTCCCTATGTTCGGCATCCGCGCACCGTGCGAGCGACCAATGCCCGCGATCGAAACGCCCTGCACCAAGGTCTGCACCCTCGACCCGGTTTCCCGCCTGTGCCGCGGCTGCGGCCGTACCCTGCGCGAGATCGAGTGTTGGAGCATGTTTGATTCCACCGAGCGCCTGCGGGTGATGGCTGAACTGCCGCGGCGGCTCGCCGCCCTCGACACGGCAGCTGCCGCGACCGGCCGCGCTTAAGGAGACAAGCAGTGCGCCGCCATCTGTTCGTGCTGCTGTTCATCGGCCTCGCCCTGGCGCTGGTCGTGCTGGTCAGCCGACACGACGCCGGCACGGTCGGCGACCTCAGCACCGACGATTTCGCCGCACTCGTCTACCAGCTCGCGCTTGTCGTCTTCATCGGCGCGGGCGTGCTGGCCATGTTCCGCGACCGGTTCTCCCAGGCGTTCGAGACGGCACTGCTTTGGGTGGTGATCGCGCTCGCGCTCCTCCTCGCCTACACCTATCGCTTCGAGCTGGACGACATCGGCGATCGGGTGCTGGCCGAACTGGTGCCGGGACGCGCGTCGTCGCGCGGGCGCGCGGTCGAGATTGCGCGCGGCAACACCGGCGACTTCCAGATCGCGACGCAGGTCAACGGTGCACGCGTCGCCATGATGTTGGATACCGGCGCCAGCGCCGTCGTGCTGACCAACGACGCCGCGAAGGCAGCCGGGCTGCCAATCGACATGGTGAAATACACAGTCCCGGTCGAAACCGCGAACGGCCGCACCATGGCGGCGGCGGTCACGCTCGACCGCCTCGCCGTCGGCAGCATCGTCGAGCGTTCGGTACCGGCGCTGATCGCCCAGCCCGGCCAGTTGCGCCGAAGCCTGCTCGGCATGAGCTTCCTCAACCGGCTGGACGGCTGGGAGGTGCGCGGCGACAAGCTGGTAATGCGCGGCTATCCGTGATCGTCGGGCGGGTCTGAAACAAGCAACCACGTCCGCGCCCAACATTGTCTCACCAATCGACCGCGCGGAATGGTCCCCGTATCGCAATGCCGCAATCGGTGCGCCCCGCGCGGATCGTCTGGGCAATGTCAGGGCCTGTCGGGCACGGCGGCGCGACGACTGCGAGATCGTCGAACGAGCGCCCCAGCAGCGTGGAGCAGCGACAACAACAGTTGCGCGCCGGCTCCCTGCGGCCGCATCGCCAGGCGGGCGCGGCGCGTCAACACGTCGCCGATGGTGGCGATCGCCAGTGGATTGCCGGAAGCAACCAGGAAACCCTGCTCGCGTCGGGCAAAGTCGATCAGCACGGCGTCGTGAAAGCTGCCGCGCTCCTGGAGCGTCTCGACGTTGGCGTCGCCCTCGTCTGTCAGCGAGTGGAGATGGATGGCGCTTGCGACGATGCCGCCGTGCTCGAACCGGGCGAGCCCCGCTTCGCTGCCTTCCGGCAAGGTCGCAAGCCCCGAGCCGCTCTCACGCAAGGCCCATTCGAGCAGCGGATCGTGGCTGCCACCGACGATCGGCATCGGATCAGAGGGCTTCGTGCCGTTCGGCCGCACCAGGTTCGACGACAGCCAATGATCGAGTTCGGATTGCGGAAAAAGCCACTTGCCGGTCACCTTGGTACAGGGGATCGCGCCTTCGGCGACCAGTTCATAGATTTTGCGTTCCTTCAGCCGGAGATATTCCGCGGCTTCGCTGGTCGTAAAGAGACGCATGTGCGCCTACCGGAATTTGCCTGCCTGACCGGATGCCATCCGATACCAGCGGACGAATGGCAGGGCGACGGCGCCGGACAGGGTCGACACCTGCACGCCGTCCACGCCCGTCGCGGGAAATTCGCCGCGCCGCGGCGCGTAAGCGGTGCCGAAGATCACGTCCCAGATCGGGAACCAGACGGCGAAATTCTTGTCGCGATGCGCAGGCTCGATCGAATGATGGATACGATGATATTGGGGGCTCGCGAGCAGCCACCACAATCGTCCGAACCCGACACGAACGTTCATGTGGACGACGTTCGACCACACCGCGGGCAGAATGCCGATCATCGCCAGGTCCGGCGCGGGAAGAACGAACAGCACCGTCATCGGCGATGCCATGAAGAACGGCACGAACACGTGCTCGAGGAAATGTGTGCGGTGCGTGGTGGTGACGCCGAGCGCCATGTCGCTGTGATGCAGCAGATGCGCCGGCCACAGCAGGCGATTGGCGTGCTGCAGGCGGTGGAACCAGTAGAAGAAGAAATCCGTGACCAGCGCGGCAACCAGCATCGCCGCAATGGACAAGAGAATAGAACCTTTGGGATCGAAACGAAGGTCGAAAACATCGCGCCAGCCGAGCCAGTCGGCGATGGTGTCCGCCACGAACACCTGCAGCGGTGCGATCGAGGCGACGAAGAACACGAGCACAAAGGCATATGGAATATTGAGGGCGCCGTTGGCCGCTCCGTCCCGGCGCGCCGGAATAATCCGCTCGATCACCAGGCCGATCGCTAACATCGCGATCAACAGCTGGAACGCCAGGCCGGCATAGAGGTCGGCGAAGAAGGCCTGCAGCCGGGTCAGCCAGGCAAAGCCGTCCGCGAGCACCGCATCGTCGCCGCCATAGGCGATCGGAGGCAGATGGGCCGATGCGGCGATGGCCAGCAAAAGACCGGCAACGAGCGTCACCGCGGCCCAATGCGCGCACAGGCCGATGGCAAGTCGGCGCCACGCCTCCCCTGCCCCGCCGGATTGCGGCGATGGTTGCGCGGCGTCGCGTTCGGCCGCCCGATCGATATGCACCATCACCGGTCTCGTTCGAATGACGCCGCAGTGTAGTTCAAACAAGGCTGACGATGAACCGCACGCACACGATCAGCAGGAAGCACCCGAAGCCAATCTCAAGCGTGCGGCGCGGCAGCGCATGAGCGAGCCGCGCGCCATAGGGTGCGACCAAGCTGGCGATCGGCGCCATCAACGCAAAGCCGATCAGCGACACGAAGCCAATCGACAGGGGCGGCGTCAGCGCCTGATGCGGCAGGCCGGCGAGCATGTAGCCGATGGTACCGGCGATGGTAATGGGCACGCCGACGCCGGCGGAGGTCGCGACGGCGTTGTGGATCGGCATGCCGTAGAGCGTGAGGATCATGTTGGAGACCGAACCGCCGCTCACGCCCATCAGCGAGGACGCGAGTCCGACCAGGAAGCCATAGATGGTCATGGCCGCGCGGCCGGGCAGTTGATCGGCGAAGCGCCAGGTGTCGCGCGCGAACAGCATCTTGAATGCCACCAGGCCGGCGATGAGGACGAAGGCGATCTTGAGCACCGCGGCCGGGGCGAAGGCCGCGATCAGCGAGCCGGCGGCGACGCCGATCACGGCCGGCACCGCCCACAAGCGCACGACCTCCATGACCACCGCGCCGCGCGCGCGATGGGCGAGAAAGGAGCGGATGTTGGTCGGGACGATGATCGCAAGCGAGGTGCCGACGCAAAGCTGCACGCGGACATCGTCCGGCACGCCGAGCACGCCGAAAACCTCGTAGAGAACCGGAACGATGACCGCGCCGCCGCCGATGCCGAACAGACCGGCGAGGAGCCCGGTCACCGCACCGCCGACCACGATCGCGGCCGCCAGCGCGAGTAGCTCGCCGGCGGGAACTCCGAGGATCATCCTGTGCTCCGAGAACCGGCCCGGACGGGCCGGAATCACGCGGCTGCGGTGTGCGCCACGCCGGCGTCGATGTCCAGCACGTCGCCGTTGCGGACGAGGGCGAGCGCGTCGCGGAACGTTGCAACGCCCGCGCCCGCTTTCACCGCCTCGGTAGCGAGATGGTGCCGGAAGGCGCGCGCGCCCGGCACTGCATGAAACAGGCCGAGCACGTGGCGCACGATGGTATAAAGCCTTGTGCCGCGCGCGAGCTCGCGCTCAATATAGGGGAAGAGCGCTTCGGCAGCCGCCTTGGGCGAGGCGAGCGGCGCAAGCTCGCCGAACAGCGCTGAATCTGCCGCCAGGAGGCGCCACGCCTCTTGGTAGGCGGCGCGGCCCATCATCACGCCATCGACATGCCGGAGCTGCGCCGCCGCGTGCTCGATATCGGCGATGCCGCCGTTGAGCACGATCGGCAGATGCGGCCGCGCGCGCTTGAGGCGATGGACGCGCGCATAATCGAGCGGCGGAACCTCGCGGTTCTGCTTGGGCGAGAGGCCGGCGAGCCAGGCCTTGCGCGCATGCACAATCAATGCGTCGACCCTGGCCGCTTCGAGCGCGTCGGCCAAGCTATCGAGCGCCTGCTCGGGATCCTGATCGTCGATTCCAAGCCGGCACTTGACCGTGACCGGCACACACACCACCGCCTTCATCGCCGCCACGCAGTCGCCGACCAACGCGGGCTCGGCCATCAGGCAGGCGCCGAAGCGGCCCTCCTGCACGCGGTCGGACGGGCAGCCGACATTGAGATTGATCTCGTCATAGCCAAGATCGGCCGCGATGCGCGCGCATTGCGCCAGCGCGCGCGGGTCGGAGCCGCCGAGCTGGAGTGCGAGCGGGTGCTCGGCCGGATCGAACGCGAGCAGGCGCAGGCGGTCGCCGTGGATGACGGCACCGGTCGTGACCATCTCAGTATAAAGGAGTGCGCGACGCGTCAGCAGGCGATGGAAGAACCGGCAATGCCGATCGGTCCAGTCCATCATTGGCGCGACACTAAATCTGAACCTACTGAAATTACTCGATTTCGCTTCTATTTCAGCCAGTTGCGCCCGCAATATGCTGTACTCATTCACTCCCGTTTTCTCCGGTTTTCGCTCATTTTCTTGCCTCAGCTACAGCCATGCTGTACCATTTGGCTCATGCTGTACCACGATTTGCCTCGAGGGCAAAATGGGAACGATCATCCCCCGTAAGCGAAAGAACGGGTCCACAGGTTACCACG
>Ga0307472_100000408_pt1 | contig 14830 bp, 14 predicted proteins | sample atmos_gasesAM5C__2_FD_204582 | JGI IMG/M metagenome (GOLD analysis project Ga0307472, IMG submission 204582) | Hardwood forest soil microbial communities from Morgan-Monroe State Forest, Indiana, United States - atmos_gasesAM5C_05 | ecosystem: Environmental > Terrestrial > Soil > Temperate...
GTTTGTGTAAACCGCGAACTGGGGCATCACGGTCTCAACCAGATCTGAGCGAAGGCTCCATGCGCCTTCACGTGGCGGTTATAGGCCGCGATGCATGTGGTGTTTTCTTCACGCCATTGGCGCCACTTCACTCGCACTAATTCCTCCTCAAGAGCGCGTTCGAGGAGCGCCGACAGGTTCAGTCGCGCGGCCCGCGCCGCTTCGATCAGGTCACCGCGGACGCTGAGGTTGGTCGGGCGTTTGGTGACCGCTGCGCGCTGAACTTCCAGGGCCCTCTCCGCGGATTCACTGACAGGCGTGCCATATCCTCTCCGGGCGCATGCGCATGGCTAATGCGCATCGCCCATGCGCACGATCAGTGCGCATCGCCCATGCGCGCGATCAATGCGCATCACCCATGTGCATGACTTGTGCGCATCGTTAATGCGCATTGCCCTCAGAACAACCCCACATTTCCGGCCTCTCGGGCCAGATTCTCGTGAGCACCCATGGCGTTATGTGCGGTTTTGTCGCAATCAGGCAAGAAGGGTGTAAAATTCGGCATGTGGCACTGCCCCTCATCAAGTACGCGTTCCTGACGCTGCCGCGCTACTCGATGATCGCGCTGTCGAATGCGGTCGAGCCGCTGCGGATGGCGAACATCATCACCGGCCAGAACGTTTACCAGTGGTCGATCGTGAGCCTCGATGGGCAGCCGACGCCCGCGAGCAACGGGCTGCAGCTCTCGCCCACGCTGGCGCTCGAGCAGCTCGGCGCCGTGGACATTCTCTTCGTGTGCGGCGGAGTCAACGTGCAGGAGGCCGTGTCACCGAAGATGCTCGCCGCGCTGCGGCGCCTCGCGGAGCGGCGTATTCCGCTCGGGGCGCTGTGCACCGGGGGCTACGCGCTCGCCAAGGCGGGCCTGCTGGACAAGTACCGCGCAACCATTCACTGGGAGAATCTCTCGGCACTGCGCGAAGAGTTCCCGCGCATTCAGCTGAGCGATCAGCTCTTCAGCATCGACCGGGATCGCTTCACCTGCTCCGGCGGGGTGGCGCCGCTCGACCTGATGCTGCATCTAGTGGAGTCCAAGCTCGGAGCGAGCGTGTCACAGCTGATCTCCGAGCAGTTCATCGTCGAGCGCGTGCGCAGCGACCGCGACCGGCAGTATGTGCCGCTGCGCGCGCAGATCGGAGTGAGCCACGAGAGCCTGATCAAGGTGGCGCAGCTCATGGAGGAGAACATCGAGAAGCCGCTCTCGCTCGATGAGATCGCGAGCTCCACGGGCCTCTCACGGCGGCAGATCGAGCGGCTGTTCAAGCGGCATCTGAATTGCGTGCCGAAGCGCTATTACCTGCAGCTGCGGCTGCGTCGCGCCCGCGAGCTGCTGTTGCAAACCTCGATGCCCATCATCGACATCACGACCGCCTGCGGCTTTCAGTCGCCGCCGCACTTCTCGCGCTGCTACCGGGCTCAGTTTGGCTGCCCTCCGAGTGCCGAACGGCAGTCGCACCAGGGGAAGGCCGCCGCGGCGGCGCAAACCGTGACCCCCGTCGCATGAGCCTCGTGCGTGGCTTCCGGAGGGTGTCGCAAGCGGACATGCCGCTGTCGCTAAGCAATCAGGCCGGGCGGTATCTTTGACCTTAACATCCGTCTAGCAGCGGCCGCGCGAGCCGCTAAACCCAGGTCGCGCATGGAGATTTCGACCATGGCAGACGCCGACGCCGAATTCAATTTACGCGACCTCAACGAGCAGGAGCTCACCGAGCAGGTCCACGACGACCTCTACAACGGGCTCAAGGCCGAGGTCGAGGAAGCGACGCGCCTCTTCCTCGAGCGGGGCTGGAACGCCGAGAAGACGCTAAATGATGCGCTGGTCGAAGGCATGCGCATCGTCGGCATCGATTTCCGCGACGGTATTCTGTTCGTGCCGGAGGTGCTCCTGGCGGCCAATGCGATGAAAGGCGGCATGGAGATCCTGCGCCCGCTGCTCGCCGAGACCGGCGTCCCCCCGATCGGCAAGATCGTGATCGGCACGGTCAAGGGCGACATCCACGACATCGGCAAGAACCTCGTATCGATGATGCTCGAGGGTGCGGGCTTTGAGGTGATCAATCTCGGCATCAACAACCCGGTGGAGAAATACATTGCCGCGTTGGAGGAACACAAGCCCGACATTCTCGGCATGTCGGCGCTGCTCACCACCACGATGCCCTATATGAAGGTCGTGATCGACAAGATGAAGGAGATGGGCATCCGCAACGATTACATTGTGCTGGTCGGCGGCGCCCCGCTGAATGAGGAATTCGGCAAGGCGGTCGGCGCCGATGCTTACTGCCGCGATGCCGCCATCGCGGTCGAGACCGCCAAGAGCCTGCTCGCCAAGCGCCGCGCGGCTCAAGGTGGTGCGCACGCCGCAAGCGCCGCCTGAAGGGCGATCGCGCGCGCCGCACGGACCGACCATGGACGGACCTGTGAACACGAGCCCCCGCACGCTGGTCATCGCCTGCGGCGCACTCGCGCGCGAGATCGCGGCGCTCCGTCGCGCGAACGGCTGGAGTGCGCTCGAGGTTCGCTGCCTGCCGGCGGAGCTGCACAACCGCCCGGAGCGCATCGCGCCGGCGGTCCGTCATGCCATTGCAGAGACTCGCGGCCACTACGCGCAGACCTTCGTGGCGTATGCCGACTGCGGCACGGGCGGAGAGCTCGACCGGGTGTTGCGCGAGGAAGGCATCGAGCGGCTGCCCGGCGCGCATTGCTACCAGTTCTTCGCCACCGCGCGCGTCTTTGCGCAGCTCGCCGAGAGCGAGCCCGGCACCTTCTACCTCACCGACTTCCTGTTGCGGCATTTCGAGCGGCTGGTGGTGCGGCCCCTGGGGCTCGACCGTCACCCCGAGCTCACCCAGGAATACTTCCGCAACTACCGCCGGCTGGTGTACCTCTCGCAGGCGCCGCGACCGGAAGCCATCGAGCAGGCGCGCCGCATCGCTGAGCGCTTCGGCTTCCAGTTCGAGCATCGCTTCACCGGATACGGAGAGCTGGGCACGCGCCTCGCCGCACTGGTCGAGAGCCAGGACACCCTGGCATGGCCAGCCTGAGCATCATCTCCTGGCGCGACATTCCCGCGCAGGTGGTCGTCCGGCACGGCCGGGAGACCGCCAAAGTGCAGTTGTCGGCACGCTTCCAGGAAGCGGTCGACCGTGCCGCGATGCGGGCCGGCCGCGGCAGCTCCGATGCGTATCTCGCCGACTGGAAGCGCAGCGACCCGCGACCCTGCGGTGCGGACCTCCAGGCCGAGGCCGCCGCCGAGGCGGCGCGTATCGAGGCTGCCTACACCGATGAGGCGCTCGAGGCCCTGATCCGTTCGAAGGGACTCGCGGCGGGCGCATAGGTGTACGCGGTCAGACAATGGTCGGTGCGTCACGCCCGGGGGCTCAACACCTTCTATCGGGGATTCGAAGCCGTACTCGTCGCGCTGCATCCGCTGTTTCGCTGGATCGGCTACGAGCGCCTCGAGCGTCCCGTGGCGGCCCTGGAGCGTCCGGTGAAGGGGCTGCTGTTCGACTGCCGCATGTGCGGCCAGTGCATTCTGAGCTCCACCGGGATGTCGTGCCCGATGAATTGCCCGAAGAACCTGCGCAACGGTCCGTGCGGCGGCGTGCGCGCCAACGGTCACTGCGAAGTGCGTCCCGAAATGATGTGCGTGTGGGTACAGGCTGTAGCCGGAGCCGCGCGCATTCCGGGTGGCGCGCAGGCGCTGCAGAGCGTGCAGGTCGCCGTCGATCGCCGCCTCCAGGGCAAGTCCTCGTGGCTGCGCGTGGTGCGCCAGCGGGTGGGAGAGGCACCGTGATTTTCGAGGACGAGCCGGTTCCGGGGTACCCGCTGCCCATCCGTCCGGGCCACACCTCGCCCGGCCGCTTCGAGCGCGTGCTGCGGACCGGGCAGTTCGCAGTGACCACCGAGCTCGACCCACCCGACTCCGCCGATCCCGAGGACGTGTACCGACGCGCGCGCGTGTTCGATGGCTACGTGGACGCCATCAACGCGACCGACGGGAGCGGCGCCAACTGCCACATGTCGAGCATGGCCGTCTGTGCGCTCCTCACCCGCGTCGGTTACGCCCCGGTCATGCAGATCTCCTGCCGCGACAAGAACCGCATCGCCATTCAGGGCGACATCCTCGGCGCAGCAGCCATGGGCGTGTGCAACGTGTTGTGCCTCACCGGCGATGGCGTGCAGGCCGGGGATCATCCGCAGGCGCTGCCGGTATTCGATCTCGACTCGATGACGTTGCTCGAGACCGCCCGCACCCTGCGTGACGAGCATCGTTTTCTCTCCGGGCGCAAGATCAGCTACGCTCCGCGCCTCCTGCTCGGCGCGGCGGAGAATCCGTTCGCGCAACCCGTCGAGTGGCGTGCGCAGCGGCTCGCCAAGAAAGTCGCCGCCGGCGCGCAATTCATCCAGACCCAGTGGTGCTACGACGTGCCGATGCTGCGCACGTTCATGAGGCACGTGGAAGAGCTGGGACTGCTCGACAAGATTTTCATCCTCGTGGGGGTCGGCCCGCTGCGCTCCGCCAAGGCGGCCGAGTGGATCCGCACCCACGTGCCTGGCGTGCACATTCCCGATGAGGTCGTGAAGCGGCTGGCCGGCGCGGCGGATCCCGCCGCCGAGGGCCGCCAGCTGTGCATCGACATCATCCAGGAGATCCGCACTATCAAGGGCGTGCACGGCGTGCACGTCATGGCCTATCGCCAGGAACATACCGTCGCCGAGATCATCGAGCGCTCCGGCGTGCTGAACGGCCGCAAGCCGTGGTCCCCGGGTCGCGACCCCCACGCGAACACCAACAGGATGGCTTCATGACCGACACCGTCATCAGTTCTCAAACCCGCGAGGTCGTGCTCGGCCTCGAGCGCCCCTTCGTCATGATCGGCGAGCGCATCAACCCCACCGGACGCAAGATTCTCGCCGCCGAGATGGCGGCCGGGAACTTCAGCCGTGTGGAGTCGGATGCGCTCGCGCAGGTCGCAGCCGGGGCCCACATGCTCGATGTGAACGCCGGCATCCCGCTTGCCGATGAGCCGGCAATCCTCGCCAGGGCGGTGCAGCTCGTACAGTCGATCACGGACGTGCCGCTCTCGATCGACTCCTCGATCGTCAAGGCGCTCGAAGCGGGCCTCGCCGTGTACAAGGGCAAGCCGCTCGTCAACTCGGTGACCGGCGAGGAGGAGCGCCTGGAATCGGTGCTGCCGCTCGTGAAGAAGTACGGCGCGGCGGTAGTGGCGATCTCCAACGACGAGACCGGCATCTCCGAGGATCCCGATGTGCGCTTCGAGGTGGCGAAGAAGATCGTGCACCGCGCCGCCGACCACGGCATCCACTACAGCGATGTGGTGGTCGACCCGCTCGTCATGCCGATCGGTGCGATCAACCAGGCGGGCCGCCAGGTGATGCACCTGCTGCAGCGTTTGAAGAACGAGCTGAAGGTGAACACCACCTGCGGAGCCTCCAACGTGAGCTTCGGGCTCCCGGCGCGCGAAGGTATCAGTGCCACCTTCCTCAGCATGGCGATCGGCGCAGGGCTCACCTCCGCGATCATGAACCCGATGCATGTCGAGATCGTCAGGTCCTGCATGGCCGCGGACGTGATGATGGGCCACGACCCCGACTGCGCGCGCTGGATCCGGCGCTTCCGCGAGGCGCCGCCGCTGCAGGCCTCGGGCGCCGCCGCCGCGGCCCCGCAGGGCGCGATACGCGGCCGCCGTGAAGGCGGTCACCGGAGGCGCAGCCAGACCCCCGCATGAGCGAGACCGACGCACTGGTTGTCTTCACGCCTTCCGGGAAACGCGGACGTTTTCCGCGCGGGACGCAATTGCTGCAGGCAGCCCGCACCCTCGGGGTGGACGTCGATTCGGTGTGCGGCGGGCGCGGGCTCTGCGGTCGCTGCCAGGTGCTCGTCATGGAGGGCGAGTTCCCCAAGCACGGGGTGAGCTCGCGCGCCGCTCACCTCACGCCCCTCAGCGAGGTGGAACAGAGCTACGCGCAGCGCCGCCCGCTGCCGGCCGGCCATCGCCTTTCCTGCTCGACACAGATCCAGGGCGACCTCGTCATCGATGTGCCGGCGAGCAGCCAGGTCCATCGCCAGGTGGTGCGCAAGGCGGCCGATGCCCACCCGATCACGCTCAACCCACTCGTGCACCTGCACTACGTCGAGGTACGCGAGCCGGACATGCACGACCCCGCGGGCGATCTGCAGCGGCTCCTCGAGGCGCTCAACAAGGAATGGAGTTTCGCGCCGCTGCGGGCGGATCTCAATGTGCTGCAGAGGCTGCAGTCGGCGCTGCGCAAAGGCGAGTGGCGCGTCACCGTGGCGGTGCACGCGGGCACGCAGCTGATCGGGGTGTGGCCGGGATTCCATGACCGGGCGTACGGCCTCGCGGTGGACGTCGGCTCGACCACCATCGCCGCCCACCTCTGCAATCTCGAAACCGGCGAGGTGGTGGCCTCGAGCGGCGCGATGAATCCGCAGATCCGCTTCGGCGAGGATCTGATGAGCCGGGTGTCGTACGCCATGATGCACCCGGGCGGCGCGCAACAGATGACGGACGCGGTCCGCGGCGCGCTCGACGCCCTTGCCGCGGATGTCGCGCGCCAAGCCAACATCGACGTTTCGGACATACTAGAGCTCACCGTGGTGGGCAACCCCATCATGCATCACCTGCTGCTCGGCATCGATCCGACGGAGCTCGGCGGCGCGCCCTTCGCGCTCGCGACCGACTCGGCGCTCGGGCTGCACGCGAGCGAGCTCGGGCTCACGGTGCACCCGGGGGCGCGCGTCTACACCTTGCCCTGCATCGCCGGGCACGTGGGTGCGGATACGGCGGGCATGCTGCTGTCGGAGCGTCCGGACCTTTCCGAAAAACTCACACTGCTGGTCGATGTCGGCACCAATGCCGAGATCGTGCTCGGCAACAGAGAGCGGCTGCTCGCATGCTCGAGCCCCACGGGGCCCGCCTTCGAAGGCGCGCAGATCAGCAGCGGCCAGCGCGCGGCACCCGGTGCCATCGAGCGGGTGCGCATCGATCGCGACACGCTCGAAGCGAAATTCAAGGTGATCGGCTGCAACCTGTGGTCGAACCAGCCGGGTTTCGATGAAGCGGTGGCCGCCACCGGCGTGACCGGCATCTGCGGCTCCGGGATCATCGAGGTGATCGCCGAGATGTATCTCGCGGGGATCATCACCCAGGACGGAGTGCTCGACGGCGAGCTCGGCCGGCGCAGCGACCGCATCGTGCAGACCGGGCGCACCTATGCGTACATCGTGCACCGCGGCACCCCGAACCTGACCGTCACCCAGAACGACGTTCGCGCCATTCAGCTCGGCAAGGCGGCGCTGCGCGCGGGAGTGGCGCTGCTGATGGAGCATATGGGCGCGGATCACGTCGACCGCATACGGCTCGCCGGCGCCTTCGGCAGCCACATCGACGTCAAGTACGCGATGGTCCTCGGCATGATTCCGGACTGCGATCTCTTCAACGTCTCCTCGGCCGGCAACGCGGCCGGCACCGGGGCACGCATCGCGCTCCTCGACAGCGACTCGCGCAAGACCATCGAGCAGCTGGTGCGGCGGGTGGAGAAGATCGAGACCGCCATCGAGCCGAAGTTCCAGGCGCACTTCGTCGCCGCCATGGGCATTCCCCACTCGACCGAGCCCTACACCCAGCTGCGCAAGGTTGTCACGCTGCCGGCGGTGAAGCCGTCAGCGCGCGCCGGCGCCGGGCCTCGCGGCCGGCGACGCGCAGGCAGCTGAACGCCGATTTCGGCTATCGTCTGCGGCCATGCGCCGCCTGGTTCCGCTGCTCTGTGTCAGCTTCGTGGCTCAAGTCCAGGCCGATAGCAGCGTCACGATTGCCACCGACCGGCCCTCGGTCACCGCATCGAGCACGGTCGTGCCCAAGGGCGGCTGGCAGATCGAGAGCGGCCTTCAGGCGACCGACAGCGCCGGGCAATGGACGCTCGATTTTCCGCAGTTGTTGGCGCGCTTCGGGCTGCTCGAGAAGACCGAGCTGCGTCTCATAGTCCCGGACTACTTCCTGAGCCTGCCGGTCGAGCGCTCGAGTGCCCGCGGCTTCGGCGACCTGGGTGTGGGGGCCGAACAGCAGCTCGGACCGGTCGGCGGTTTCGATCTGGCGGTGATCCCATTTATCAGCCTGCCGACCGGAGCGCGCGGCATTTCAAGCGGCGGTCATGATCCGGGGCTGCAGCTGCCGTGGTCCCGCACGCTGTCCTCCACCTGGACGGTCGCGGGACAGCTGGCCTCGTACTGGCCCACGGTGGATGGCATGCGCAAACACACGAGCGAGCTGACTTTGCTGGCCGACCGACAACTGCGTGCACGCTGGGACATCTTTATCGAATATGCTGCCGACGTCGCCCAACACGGCGGCCCGAGAGAACTGCTGCACCTGGGAACTACTTATAAGCCCTCGCCGCACCAGCAGATCGATCTCCACGCGGGCGTCGGCCTGACGCACGCGGCGCCCACCAGCTTCGTAGGAGTCGGCTATTCCTACCTCTGTCGCACACACTGAGCCGCACGCCCCGCTCGCGGAGCACCGCGAACGAGCGTCGAGATCTCACTAGACGTTCGAATCGGGGAAGGACGCCTTGCGGCGGTTCATGTAGTCGAGCAGCGCCTCGTCGACGGCAGGATCGAGCGGCGGGGGCTCGTATTCGGCGAGCTGCTTCTTCCACAGCGCGTTGGCACGCTGCGTCATGTCCTTTGCGCCCTCGGCTTCCCACTGCTCGACGCTGTTGTTGTCCGCGAGCGGCGAACGGTAGAAGGCGGTCTGGAAGTTGGCCTGCGTGTGCGCGCAGCCGAGGAAGTGCTTGCCGGGCCCGACTTCGCGGATGGCATCGAGCGCCTGGCCGTTCTCGCTCAGATCAACCCCGGCGAGGAGCGTATGCATCATGCCGGCCTGGTCGGTATCCATGACGAACTTCTCGTACCCCATGGCGAGTCCGCCCTCGAGCCAGCCGGCGGTGTGCAGCACGAAGTTGACCCCGCCGAGGCAGGTGGGAACGAGCGTGTTCGCGGACTCGTACGCGGCCTGCGCATCGGGGATCTTGGAAGCGCAGAGCGCACCGCCAGAACGGAACGGCACGCCGAGCCGCCGCGCGAGCGCCGCCATGACGTACAGCACCAGCGCCGGTTCCGGGGTACCGAAGGTCGGTGCGCCGGATTGCATCGAGAGCGAGGAGGCGAAGCTGCCGAGCACCACCGGCGCACCCGGATTCACCAGTTGCGCGAGTGCCATGCCGGCCAGCGCCTCGGCGAGAGTCTGCGCGGCGGTGCCCGCGACCGTCACCGGCGACATCGCCCCGGCGAGGATGAATGGCGTCACGATCAACGCCTGGTTCGCCCGCGCATAGGTCTTGAGCGCGCCGAGCATGGTGGCGTCCCAGGTGAGCGGCGAGTTGGCGTTGATCAGGCTGATGACGCAGGTGCGGGGCTTGCCGGTTGCCGGGTCTTCGAAGTTGCCCCCGAACAGGATCCGGGTCATCTCGATGGTATCGCGCGCACGCTCCGGATGGGTGACCGAGCCCATGTACGGCTTGTCGCTGTACTTGATGTGGCTGTACACCATGTCGAAGTGCCGCTTGTTGACTGGCAGATCGACCGGCTCGCAGATGGTGCCTCCCGAGTGATGAAGCGAGTTCGCCATGTAGGCGAGCTTGACGAAATTGCGGAAGTCCTCGATGCGCGCGTAGCGGCGCCCCTCATCGAGGCTGCGCACGAACGGCGAGCCGTAAGCGGGTGCGAAAACCGTGCGGTCACCGCCGATCACTACGTTGTGGGCCGGGTTGCGTGCGTACTGCGTGAACTCCTTGGGCGCCGAGCGGCGCACTATGGTGCGGCACATACCGCGCGGAAAGTGCACGCGCTCGCCCTTGACATCGGCGCCCGCGTTCTTCCATAGCTCGAGCGCCTCCGCATCGTCGCGGAAGTCGATGCCGATCTCCTCGAGAATCGTGTCGGCGTTGTGCTCGAGGAGCTCGAGCCCCTCGGCGCCGAGCACCTCGTAGTAGGGGATCTTGCGCGTGATGTAGGGAACGAAGGCGTGGCTGCGGGCGGTGCGCGCGGCGATCTTGGCCTCCCGTCCGCTGGGACGCCGCGAGCGCGCCGGTTGGCTCAATGGCTGCTGTTCCATGGACCTGTCCTGCCGGGCCTGAGGCGCATTATCGTCAGCGCCCCCCGCCGAAACTGATCGGTTTGCGGCATGCACTTCTCCGGCAGCGCCACCTGGGGAGGCTGGCCGACGCGCGGCTTGCGGTAAGCCCCGGGCGGCCGGGGGAATGCCCGGCGCTCGCTCCCCGCGTTAGGATGGCTTCATGGCCGGACCCGAGCTCACCGACATCGCCGCGGCGCTGCGCGCGGTCCTGCCCGCGGACTCCGTTCTCGCGCGCGCGGAGGAGTGTCGCCCCTACGAGTGCGATGGGCTCACCGCATTTCGTGAGCTGCCGGCCGTAGTCGTGCTGCCACGTACCGAAGAGGAAGTGCGACGGACGCTGCTCACCTGTCACCGGCTGAAGGTGCCGCTGGTTGCGCGCGGCTCGGGCACGGGGCTCTCCGGCGGCGCCACCCCCCATCCCGCGGGTGTGCTGCTCTCCTGCGCGCGCATGAGCCGGGTGCTGGAAGTCGATCCCATCAATCGTATCGCACGGCTCGAGCCCGGGGTCCCGAACCTCAAAGTCTCCGAAGCCGCCGCCAGGTACGGACTCTATTACGCACCGGATCCCTCCTCGCAGGTGGCCTGCTCGATCGGCGGCAACGTGGCGGAGAACTCCGGCGGCGTGCACTGCCTCAAGTATGGGCTCACGGTGCACAACGTGCTGGGACTGCGCGGCTATACGGTGGATGGAGAGCGCATCGAGCTCGGCGGCGCTGCCCCGGACGGCCCGGGCCTCGACCTGCTCGCGCTGGCGATTGGCTCGGAAGGACTGCTGCTGATCGTGACCGAGGTGATCGTCAGGCTGATCCCGCGCCCGCCCTGTGCGCAGCTCGTCATGGCCTCATTCCCCGACGTGCACAGCGCCGGCAGCGCCGTCGCCGCCATCATCGCCGAGGGCATCATTCCCGCAGCGCTCGAAATGATGGATCGCAAGGCGACCGCTGCGGTCGAGCCGTTCGTGCAGGCGGGCTATGACCTCGAAGCGGCGGCAATCCTGCTCGTGGAGTCGGATGGGACGCCCGAGGAGGTGCGCGAGCAGGTGCAGGAGATCGAGCGCGTGCTGCGTGCGGCGGGCGCCACGGCGCTGCGCGTGTCGGGATCCGAGGCCGAGCGGCTGCGCTTCTGGTCGGGCCGCAAGAACGCCTTTCCGGCGGCCGGCCGGTTATCGCCCGATTACTACTGCATGGATGGCACGATCCCGCGCAAGCACGTGGGCCATGTGCTCGAGGCCATCGAGCAGATGGAGACCCGCTACAGGCTGCGCTGCATGAACGTCTTTCACGCGGGCGATGGCAACCTGCACCCGGTGATCCTGTTCGACGCCAATGAGCCTGGGTCCTGGGAGCGCGCCGACCGCTTTGGCGCGGAGATCCTCGAGCTGTGCGTGACGCTCGGCGGCACCATCACTGGCGAGCACGGCGTCGGACTCGAGAAGCTCAACTCGATGTGCGTGCAATTCTCGCCCGCCGAGCGCGCGGGCTTCTTCGCGGTGAAGGAGGCCTTCGACCCGCAAGGGTTGCTGAATCCTGGCAAGCTCATCCCGACACTGGTGCGCTGCGCCGAGTACGGGCGCATGCACGTACACGGCGGGGCGCTGCCTCATCCGGACTTGCCGCGCTTCTAGTCGGATGGCCGAAGCGGACCGATCGGTGCTGGAGGCTTGGCGCGAGCGCATCGCCACCGCCGCCCGCAGCGGTACGCCATTGCGCCTGCGGGGCGCCGGCACCAAGGACTTCTACGGCGAGAATCTTGCGGGTGAGGTCATGGAGCTGCGCGGCTGGTGCGGGATTGTCGACTACGAGCCCTCCGAGCTCGTCATCAGCGTGCGCTCCGGCACGCCGCTCTCGGAAGTCGAGGCAGCGCTCGCCGCGCACGACCAGTTCCTCGCCTTCGAACCACCCGCATTTGGGGCCGACCCGACGATCGGCGGCGTGATCGCGGCCGGGCTCTCGGGTCCGCGGCGTATGTTCGCCGGCGCTGCACGGGACTTCGTGCTCGGTACGAGGCTGCTCACGGCGCAGGGCGAGGCGCTGCGGTTCGGCGGAAAGGTCATGAAGAATGTCGCCGGGTTCGATGTGTCGCGGCTGCTGTGCGGCTCGCTCGGCATTCTGGGAATCCTTACCGAGGTCTCGCTCAAGGTGCTACCGCGGCCACGCGTCGAAGAGACGCGGCGTCTCGAGCTGTCCGCCGGAGAGGCCGTGGCGACTTTCAACCGCTGGGCGGCGCTCCCGCTGCCCCTCTCGGGCGCCGCCTGGTCACAGGGCGGCGCCTGGGTCAGGTTGTCGGGTGCACCGGCGGCGGTACGTGCCGCGCGCGAGCAGATCGGGGGCGATCCCGTCGCCGCCTCGCTGGCCGACCGCTTCTGGAGCGACCTGCGACACTGTCAGCTCCCGCTGTTTGCGGCCGAAAGTGTGTGGCGGCTGTCGCTGCCGCCGGCGGCACCCCCGCCGGACATTCCGGTCGAGCCGCTCATCGACTGGGGTGGTGCGCTGCGCTGGTATGCGAATGTCCCGCCGGAGATCGCAGTGCGTGAGCGCGCGCGAGCACTGCAGGGGACGGCACTTCATTGGCGCGGGGCCGAGCCTGGGGGCCGCTTCCATCCGTTGCCGGCAACTGTCGCAAGCCTCCACCGGAGGCTGAAGGAGCGCTTCGATCCCGGCGGTCTTTTCAATCCGGGGAGGCTGATCGCGGGGCTGTGAGGACTCGGGCGCGCCGAGTCACGGTGCTAGAGGTTGATGGTGCCGCGGCCCAGCTCGATGACATCCCCGCTCACGAGCACCTGCCGCTCCGCATCGACGCGCAGCCGCAGCGACGAAGGCCTCCCGATGTACTCGCCCTGCGAGATCTCGAACTCGCACGGCAGTGTCCAGCCGGTCGCGAGGCACCACCCGCCAAGGTTCGCCGTCGCGGAGCCGGTGGCCGGATCCTCGAGCACGGAGCTCCCCTTGGTAAAGAAGAAGCGCGCGAGAAGCCCTGCACCCGCGGGCGCAAACACGTACACCATGCTGCGCCCATCGACGCTCTTGAACTGCTCGAGCAGATCCGTGCGCACCCGCACGCGCCTGACCGCGGCCTCGCTCTGCAGCGGCACGACGAGCTGCTCCGCTCCGGCGTTCACCCACAGCGGCCGATCGACGATGTCGCCCTCCTCGAGTCCCAGCATCGCCGCGAGGGTGAGCCGCGGCTCCGGCACCTCGCGCCACGTCGGATCGTTCGACTGCAAAGTCCAGCGATCGGCGGATGCACGCACCGGAATGATTCCTGCAGCCGTCTCCAGCGTGACACGGTCGCCTCCCAGGCCGAGCGCCCGGCAGACGTGCGCCGTGCCGAGCACCGGATGTCCGGCAAAAGGCAGCTCGAAGGACGGCGTGAAGATCCGCACCCGTGCGCTGGCACGTTCGGAGGGCAGGATGAACGTCGTCTCCGACAGATTGAACTGCAGTGCGAGCGCCTGCATCCTTGACTCATCCAGCGTCTGCGCCCGCTCGAATACGCACAAAGGATTGCCGCTGAGCGGTGCGCGCGGCTGGGTGAAGACGTTGACGATGCGGTAGGCGTACGCTGGCACTGTCGGGATTCTAGCCGCACACGGGGACGATCACAGCCATGACCACCGAATTACTGTTCCGGGACGATGCCTACCTGCGCAGCGCAACCGCGCGGGTGCTTGCGGTAAGTGAGCGCGGCATCGAGCTCGACCGTACCGTGTTCTACCCCCAGGGTGGCGGCCAGGCAGGTGACACCGGCACGATGCTGGGCGCGCACGGCGATGCGATCGCCATCGCCGACACCCGCAAGGGCGATACCCCCGACCGCGTGCTGCATGTGCCGGAGCCCGGCAGTGCCCTGCCGCAGCCCGGCGATACCGTGACGCTCGAGATCGATTGGCCGCGCCGCTATCGCCTGATGCGCCTGCATACCGCCCTGCACCTGCTCTCGTGTGTCATCACTGCACCCGTCACCGGGGGCAACATCGCTCCGCAGAAGGCACGGCTCGATTTCGACATCGACTTCAGTCAGCTGAACGCCGAGCGCATCGAGCGGGAGACCAACGCCCTCATCGCCGCGGGCACCGCCACCGAAACCGTGTGGATCACCGATGCCGAGCTCGACGCGCAGCCGGAGCTGGTGAAGACCATGAGCGTGCAGCCGCCGCGCGGCGCCGGCCGGGTGCGGTTGCTGAGAATTCCCGGCATCGACCTGCAGCCCTGTGGCGGCACCCACGTGGCGGACATCGCCGAGATCGAGGGGATACGCGTGCTGAAGATCCGCAGCGAGGGTAAGCACAACAAGCGCGTGGAGATCACGCTCAGCGGTAGCGGCTGACCTCCAGCCCATTGCCGACCGCGAGCAGCACGGAGCTCATGTCCGCAGCCGCGCGCACGCGCTCGCGGTAAGCGCGGGCGTGGGCACGCACGCTCTCGGGCTGCAGCATGTTATCGGCGACCACGATCGCCCCGGGCGCGAGCTTCGGATACAGCTGCTCGAACACCGGCACGTACAGGTCCTTCCACAAGTCGATCAGCACGAAGTCGAACGGTCCGGGTAGCTGCGCGAGCGAGTCGAGGGCGTCACCGAGCCGAAACTCGACGCAGCTCGCGAGCTGCGCCCGTGCG
>Ga0307472_100000409_pt1 | contig 14830 bp, 14 predicted proteins | sample atmos_gasesAM5C__2_FD_204582 | JGI IMG/M metagenome (GOLD analysis project Ga0307472, IMG submission 204582) | Hardwood forest soil microbial communities from Morgan-Monroe State Forest, Indiana, United States - atmos_gasesAM5C_05 | ecosystem: Environmental > Terrestrial > Soil > Temperate...
GCCGCAGTTCCTCATCACCGTGCAGGCGCCCGATGGTGCGAGCATGGCGGACACCGATGCCGCACTGCAGTTCGTCGAGACGCGCCTCGCACAGCTGCCCGGAGTGAAGAGCTGGTTCGCCAACCTTGGCCACGGCAATCCACAGATCTACTACAACATCGTGCCGCACGGCGAGGCGGTGAACTACGCCGAGGTGTTCGTGCAGCTCGAGCGCTACGACACGCGCCGCACACCGCGTGTTCTCGATGGGCTGCGCGCCGCGCTCGCGCGTTATCCGGGCGCGCACATCTACGTCAAGGAGTTCGTCAACGGTCCAGCGATCACCGCGCCGATCTCGGTACGGGTTATCGGACCCGACGTGGACGTCATCGAGCGCCTCGCCGCGCGGGTCGAGCGGCAGATCCAGGAAACTCCCGGTACGCGTGATGTCGACAACCCGTTGCGCGTCGGGCGCACCAACCTGCAGCTCGCCCTCGATTCGCAGAAGGCGGCGCAGCTCGGCGTGCCGGCGGTGGAGTTCGAGCGCGCGGTGCGCCTGTCGGTCGCCGGCATCCCGGTCGGAACCTTCAAGGACCCGAGCGGCGAGCAGTACGACATCGTGGTGCGCACCCCGACCGGCGCGCGCGCGGACCTGACGGCCCTGCAGCAGATCCGCGTACCGAACGCCGGGGGCGCACTGCTGCCGGTGTCGCAGCTCGCGGCGCTCCAGTTCCAGAAGGCGCCGACGCAGATCGAGCGCTACAACCGCGAACGCAGTACCACGGTCAACGCCGAGGTGGTGCGCGGCTACAACACCGCCAGGGTGACCGCAGCGGTCACGCGCAAGCTCGACGCCATGCAGTGGCCGCGAGGCTATCGCTATGCGCTCGGCGGCGAAGCGGAATCGAGCGCCGAGGCATTCGGCGGCATCGGTACGGCGATCATCGTGGCGGTGTTCGGCATCTTCGCGATCCTGGTGCTGGAGTTCGGTAACTTCAAATCGACGCTCATCGTACTGACGGTGGTGCCGCTCGGGGTGCTCGGCGGCCTGCTGCTGCTGCTCGCCACTGGGAATTCGATCTCCTTCACCGCGAGCATCGGCTTCATCGCGCTGATCGGGATCGAGATCAAGAACTCGATACTGTTCGTCGACTTCACCAACCAGCTGCGCGCGCAGGGCGTGGCACTCGGTGAAGCCATCGAGCGCGCCGGCGAGGTCCGCTTCCTGCCGATCCTGCTCACCTCGGCGACGGCGATCGGCGGGCTGCTGCCGCTTGCGCTGCAGAACGTCGGACTGTACTCGCCGATGGCGTGGGTCATCATCGGCGGGCTGATCACTTCGACCCTGCTCGCGCGGCTCGTGACACCGGTGATGTACCGCCTGATCCCGCCGCAGCTCTGAGGGCCGGGGCGCTCGCGACGCTAGGTGCGAACGCTCCCCGCCGGGCCCGCGGCCGGCATGCGCAGCCACGGCAGCCTCGATCCCAGCACGATGAGCGGGATGAGGGTGGCGAGAAAGACGACGTGGTACCAGAAGGGGAAAAGGCTCCAGAGCTTCAGGTGGACCGGAATGAAGGCGAGCAGCAGCACGGTCCCGAGCAGCAGTGGCATACGGGGGCTCGCCGGCGCGATCCATCCAGCGACCGCGCCGGCGGCGAGCGAGGTGAGCACGCCGATCGACAGCCGCGCCACCAACATGCCCAGAGTGAAGCTCATCGTCGGCTCGGCCGCCGCGTAACCGGCGATCAGAACCCGGAGAATCCGGTTCAACACCGATAGGGCGACGATCCAGAGAACCAGACCCGCGACGAACGCCAGGATCGATCGTTTCATGGCAGTTGTCCCCGCATCGACGGCGACCCGCGCCGTCACTGAATCAGGTTGAGGCCAGCCGCCGCCGGCACTCGGCAGGCGAGGGCGCCCAACCGGGTCGCTCTCCTATGATGTTCACGGTTCCGAGATCGTCGTCAACAAGCAACCGGCGCTCGCGCGCACAGTGCCAGCACGCGCTCGCGCAGCAGCTCGGGAGTCACCTGCTGGGCAGGCACGGCGGGCCCGGCCGTGATGCCGATGCGGGCGCAGAGGCTGCGGAGAAGCGGCGCCCACAGGCGGCCTGAGTGACGGCTGAACACCGAGCCCCACAACCCCGACAGTGCAAGCGGCACCACCGGCACCGGCGTCTGCGCCAGAATGCGCATCAGGCCCGGACGGAAGGGGCCGATCAGGCCATCGGTGGTCAGGCGTCCTTCGGGGAATATGCACACCAGCTCCCCGTTCGCGAGCTCATGTGCCACCGTGGCGAACGCGTTCTCGTACACCACCGGATCCACCTTCGCCGGTGCGATCGGCACTGCCTTCATGCCACGCGCGAGCACGTTGATGACCGGTGCAGAGAAGATGGCGCTTTCCATGACGAAGCGGATGGGCCGGCGGCAGGCGGCGGAGATGACCAGCGCGTCGACGAAGCTCACGTGGTTGCACACCAGTAACGCCGGGCCTTCATCGGGGATGTTCTCGAGGCCGCGCTCATCGAGCCGGTACACGGTGTGCACCAGCAGCCAGGCCACGAAGCGCAGCAGGAATTCGGGGACCAGGCTGTAGATGTAGGCGGCGACCGCGGCGTTCAGCAGCGCGGTCACCAGCAGCAGCTGCGGCACGCTGAGGCCGGCCGCGAGCAGGCCGGCGCCGAAAGCCGCCGCAGCCACCATGAAGAGCGCGTTGAGAATGCTGTTCGCGGCGATGACGCGCGACAGCGACTCGGGGCGGGCGCGCTGCTGCACCAGCGCATAGAGCGGCACGACGTACAGCCCGCCGAACACTCCGATGCCGGCGAGGTCGATCACGAGGCGCCAGGCATGCGGCTGCGCCAGGAACTCGCGTACGGCGAGCTCGTGCGTAGCGGGGGCGGCGGGAGACGCCCAGGCAAAATCGATCGCAAACAGAGTGAGCCCGATCGAGCCGAACGGCACGAGCCCGATCTCGACCTTCTTGCCGGAGAGCCGCTCGCACATGAGCGAGCCGACCCCGACCGCGATCGCGAACACCACCAGCATGAAGGTGGCCACGGCGGCGCTGCCGTTCAGCACGAAACGGCAGTAGACCGGGAGCTGCGCGAGCACGAGCACGCCGTAGAACCAGAACCACGAGAGCCCGAGGAGCGAGAGGAACACTGCGCGGGTCGCGCGCGCCGCGCGCAGGTTGTCCCAGCTCGACACCCAGGGATTCCAGTCGATGGTGAGCGTCGGCGCTGCAGCCGGCACGCGCGGCACGAGCAGACTCGCTGCAAAGCCGGCAACGGCCACGGCACACAATGCGGCGCCCAGTGCGAGATCGCTCCCGAGCCCGCCCAGCAGCCCGGCTGCGGTCGTACCGAGGAGTATCGCCACGAAGGTACCCATCTCCACGAGCGCGTTGCCCCCGATCAGCTCGGCGGGGCGCAGCAGCTGCGGCAACACCCCGTACTTCGCAGGAGCAAAGAACGTCGAGTGCACGCCCATGAGGAAGAGACTCGCGAGCAGGAGCGGGAGGCTGTGGCCGAGGAAGCCCCAGGCGGCGAGCGCCATGATGGCAAGCTCGCAGGCCTTGACGATCCGCATGACGGCACTCTTGTCGAAGCGATCGGCGAGCTGCCCCGCCAGCCCCGAGAACAGCACGAAGGGCAGGATGAACAATCCGCCCGCGAGGTTCACCAGCAGGCGCGGATCGAGCCGGGTGTAGCGCGCCGTGTGGTAGGTCGCCGCCAGCACCAACAGGTTCTTGAGTAGATTGTCGTTGAAGGCGCCGAACGCCTGTGCCGCAAACAGCGGCAGAAAGCGCCGCTCGCGAAGCAGGTTGAATTGGCCGGGTGCGCCCACGCTGCCGCCACCTCAGTTGCCGCGGCATTATCCACCATGAGCTGAACCGGGGCCGCTAGGCGCGTGCGTACCGCTGCGGGAAGACCACGCGAAAGGTTGTCCCCTCGCCGGGCGAGGTCTCCATCTCGAGGCTGGCATCGAGCAGCTCGCACAGCCGCTTGACGATGGAAAGCCCAATGCCTTCACCGCCCCGCTCGTGCGACGCATCGGGATCCGACTGCGACCTGAGCGTCGGCGCGGGATCGGTGCCGGACTCCGCCTGCTGTGCCTCCAGGGTCGCTTCGCGCACGGCACCTTCGAGTGGCGCCGCCGGCGATTCGGCCTGAAATCCGGGGCCGGTGTCCTGTACGCACAGGAGCCACTGTTCGACGCCCGAGGCGCTGCGCACCGCCCACAACAGACGTATGCCGCCACGCTGCGTGACCTTGAGTGCATTGAGCAGGAGGTTCTGCGCGATGCGCTGCACCTTCGCCGCGTCGCCCTCGACCCACAAGGGCGCGGGACCCTCGCCGCTGAAGAACAGCCCGCGCTGCTGCGCGAGAGGTCTCACCGTATCGCAGTAGTCGCGCAGCAGAGCCGCGGCGTCGAAGCGCGCGACGCGCAGCTGTTCCTGCCCGGCTTCCAGGCGCGCCAGATCCATCATGTCCGTGAGCAGGATGCGCAGCGATTCCACCGAGCGCTGCAGCGTGCGCGAGGCCGCGGCGCGCTGCGCATCGCCCGCGTTCTGGTGCAGCAGCGCGCTCGAAGCATACGCCACCGCGCCCACCGTGCCGCGCAGATCGTGGGCCGCTTCACGCCAGCTCTCGGCACGCTGTCGCTCGAAGCGCTGCAGCTGCAGCAGCGCCCACTCGAGCTCACGCACGCGGCTCGCGGCGTCGCTGCGCTGCAGCCGCTCGAAACTCCCGGCGCTCTCGCAGACGCCCTCGCCGCACAGCCGCACCAGCGCGCGGCGCGCGACCGGCATGACCGTCGCCTGGAGCTCCGGGCGCGCGAGCGCGTACTCCTCCAGCACGTTCAGCAGGCAGTACTGCAGGTGGCCCCATTCGCGTATGGTCTCGCGCTGGTGATAGCCCTGCTGCCAGCGATGCACACCGTGCTCGGCGGCGCTGTTTCGCTGGTCTTCGAACGCGACTTCCTTCTCGACCGGATCGCGGGCCTGCAGACGCCGCTCGAAGGCGGCGAGCATCTGCGGGATGTGATCGGTGAACTGTGCGCGCGAGAGGCTCGAGAAGGTCGTGAGCTCGGGGTCGGCTTCGACCGAGCGCTGCCAACTGCGCAGGATCGCACCGCGGCGTGCGGCGAGATGTCGGGCGAGCGCCGCGAGCTCTTCCTTGATGACGATGCTTTCGCTCATGTCCGCATCGCGGCATCCGGCCGCCGATGCGTCACTATAGCGCGCGGCTGCTCCTCCTGAAGAGCGCGACGCCGCGCCCGCCGATCCGGCACGCCGGGGCGCGCCGAGCGCGGCCCCGGCGAAGCTTCATGCCGCAGCTTTCGCGAGCTGCTCCCCGCCCATGCTCTCGAGCACGCGCGCCACGGCGTGCACCGTGGCGGCGACGCGCACCGCGCTCTGCACCGCCTCACGCTCGAGGCCGTGCTGGCGCAGCTGCCGCTCGTGCGCCGCGACGCAGCTCCCGCAACCGTTGATCGCCGACACGGCGAGCGCGAGCAGCTCGAAGTCCGCCTTGGCGATACCGGGGTTGCCGATGACGCTCATCCGCAGCCGCGCGGGCAGCTTCGCGTACTCCCCGTCCTCCACCAGGTGCAGAAAGCGGTAGTAGACGTTGTTCATGGCCATGATGGCCGCAGCAGCGTGTGCCGCGTTCACATGCGCGGCATCCAGGTGCTGCGCCGCGAGCGCCTGCAGCCGCCGCGTGAACTCCGCGTTTCCCGATGCGCTGGCCGCGGCGAGCGCCACGGCCCAGATCTGCCGCTCGCTCAGGCCCGGCGCGCCGGCCGGCGTCAGCACCGTGCCGAGATTCAGCTGCAAGTCGCGGGCGTAGCCGGGCAGGGCCTCGCGAAGACTCTCGAGGGTGCTCATCTCAGGCCGCCTCGAGGGTCTCTTCACCCTTCTGCCAGTTGCACGGGCACAGCTCGTCGGTCTGCAGCGCATCGAGGACGCGCAGCACTTCCTCCGGGCTTCTGCCGACATTCAGGTCCGTGACGTAGACGAAGCGGATCACGCCCTGCGGATCGACGATGAAGGTCGCGCGCTGCGCCACTCCTGCCTCGGGATCGAGAATGCCGAGGGCGCCGGCGAGCTCGCGCTTGATGTCAGCGAGCATGGGGAAGGGGAGCGAGCGAAGCTCCTCCTTCTCGCGGCGCCAGGCGAGATGCACGAACTCGCTGTCGATGCTCACGCCGAGCAGCTGCGCGTCGCGGGCACGGAATTCCTTGTCGAGCTTTCCGAAGGCGGCGATCTCGGTCGGGCACACGAAGGTGAAGTCCTTCGGCCAGAAGAACACGATCTTCCACTTGCCGGGAAAGCTGTCGTGGGCGATGGTCTGAAAAGCGCTCTTGAGGTCGCTGGAGACGACCCCGGTAAGCGTGAACTCGGGAAAACGGCGGCCAATACCTGACATACGATTCGACTCCTTGGCATACGGGCGCTAACGGATTCCCGCCCGACAGCCGACATGATGGGGACTCCCCTGCTATAATTCCAATCGATTGATTTTATGAATCCGATAGACGCCATGTATCTGCGGCCCGCATGGAGCTGAAGCTGAAGGACCTGCGCTACCTCGTGGCCGTGGCCGACCAGCGCCACTTCGGGCGCGCGGCGGCGCGCTGCTTCGTGAGCCAGCCGACTCTCTCCGCGCAGCTGAAGAAGCTCGAGCAGGCCCTCGGCGTGCAGCTCATCGAGCGGGCGCCGGCCAACGTCTCGCTCACGGCAGTCGGGGAGGAAATCGTCGCGCGGGCACGGCGCATCCTCGAATCGAGCGACGAGGTGGTGCAGCTCGCCCGCAGTCATCAGGATCCGCTCGCCGGCCGGCTGCGGGTGGCGTTACTGCCGACCATCGGGCCCTACCTGCTGCCTCAAGTGGCGCCCCTCATCCGCAAGGCCCTGCCACGCCTGCAGCTGCACCTGTACGAGTACCAGACCGATCCCATGCTCGCGAAACTGCACGCCGGAGAGCTCGACCTCGGCATCCTTGCGCTGCCGGTGGAACTCGAAGGGCTCGCAGCGCGCGAGCTCTACCGCGAGGAATTCGTGGTCGCGCTGCCGGAGCGTCATCCGCTCGCCGCACGCGAGCGCGTGCGCATCGCGGACCTGCGCGACGAGCGCCTGCTGCTGCTCGAGGAAGGGCACTGCCTGCGCGATCAGGCGCTGGAAGTGTGCAGACGGGTCGGGGTGCGCGACTCGCAGGACTTCCGCGCGACGAGTCTCGAGACTCTGCGACAGATGGTGGCGGCCGGCGCGGGCGTGACGCTGCTGCCGGAGCTCGCGGGCCGCGGGGCGTATCGCAGCGGACGAGGGGTGGTTCTACGGCCCTTCGTGCGGCCGGCGCCGGCGCGGCAGGTGGGCGCGGTGTGGCGTAAGACGACGCCACGGCGCGCCGCCATCGATGCGGTCACCGCGGTCATCGCGCAGCACGCGACTTGAGCGCGACCGCTCCCCCGGAGCCGCTCACGCTCGAGACGGGCGATGGCCGCGCGCTCGGCGGCCTGCTGCTGCAGGCGATGCCGGCCCGCGGGGCTCTCTGCATCAATGGTGCCACCGGCTTCCGGCGCGAGTTCTATCTGAAGTTCGGCGCCTATTGCGCCGAGCGCGGCTATCACACGCTGGTCTACGACTACCGCGGCATGGGCGCCTCGGCCAGCACGCCAGCCGCAGCGGAGAGCGCGCGCATGAGCGAATGGGGACGGCTCGACATGCCGGCAGCACTCGAAGTCCTCGCGCAACGCTATGCGCCGCTGCCGCTCGCCACGCTCGGCCACAGCGTCGGTGGGCAGCTGATCGGATGCATGCCCAACCAGGCACGCGCGCGGGCTCACGTGATGATCGCCACCTCGACCGGCTACTGGCGCCGCCAGCGCGCACCGTTCCGCTACCAGGCGCTGCTTTTCTGGAAGCTCTACGGGCCAGTGATGCTGCGCCGTCTCGGCTACGTGCCGCGCGGCCTGGTGTGGAGCGGTGAGTCGCTGCCGCCGGGGGTGTTCCTGCAGTGGCGCCGCTGGTGCCTGAGTCCGGCGGCGTTCGGCTCGAGCCTCGATGAGGACATGAGCGACGCCGGATTCGCCGCGGTGCGCGCGCCGATCCTTTCCTGGGGCTTCAGCGACGACCCGATCGCGACGCCGGCGGCGGTCGAAGCCCTGCTCACCTCCTACGCCAACGCGCCCATCGAGCGGCGCTGGACCGCACCGCGGGAAGCGGGAGTCCGCGCCATCGGACACCATGGCTTCTTCGCCGAGCGTCACCGCGACTCGCTGTGGCGCGCGGCGCTCGACTGGATCGACGCACGCTGTACCTGAGTTGCGTCGAGCGTCTGGCATAATCGGCCGGCGCACCTCACCGCCTGAGTCCTGGCAAGGAGGCGACCGTTGCAAGCCGCGCTGCCTGTTGCCTGCCTGGTGCTGCTCGCGAGCCCGTGGCCGGCACTCATCGCCGCCGCGCAGCCGGTGGCGCTCACCGCGCAGGATGCCTGGATACGTGCGACACCGGCGGTCGATGTGGCCGCCGCTTACCTGACGCTCCACAACAGCGGCAGCCAGCCGGTGGTGGTGAGCGCGGTGCGCTCGCCCGCTGCCGCAGCGGCGATGATTCACGAGACGACGATGGTCAACGGGCAGTCGAGGATGCGCGCGCACGAGCCACTGCGCATCGCTCCGGGAGAGACGGTGCGCTTCGCGCCTGGCGGACTGCACATCATGCTGCACACGCTCGCGCGCCCGCTCGCGGCCGGCGAGGAGGTGCCGCTCGTGCTGCTGCTGGAGGGTGGCGGCAGCCTCACGGTCACCGCGCGGGTGCGCGCCCTCGGTGACGGCTGAGGCGACGGCGCAGCGCGCGTGCCGGCCGACGATTCACTGCTGGATCACGTCACTCCCTACGATCGCCTGGCGTGGAGTGACACGCAGATCGAGGAGTGGCTCGCAAGCGGCGCACGCCGGCGCGAGCTCAGCGACTACTTCGGACCGATCGAGTACCGCGCGCTCGCGCGGCTCGCGCGGCGTGCGCGCGCGGCGCGCGCCGCCGCGGACGGTCTGCACGTCCTCATCGTGCCGGGGATCATGGGCTCGCAGCTGGGGCTCGCACGCACGCAGCCGCTGCCGAACGACATCGTCTGGCTCGATCCACTCGACATCCAGCGCGGGCGGCTCGCGTCGCTGAGCCTGTCTGCCGCCGCGCCGATCATGCCGCTCGGTGTAGTGCTGTTTTCGTACCTGCGCCTGAAGCTGCATCTGCGGGCGCAGGGGCTCACGGTCGAATTCCACGATTACGACTGGCGGCAGCCGGTCGCGGACTCCGGCCGCGCGCTGGCCGAGAGGCTGCAGGCGCTGCAGCCGGCGCGCGTGGCGATCGTGGCACACAGCATGGGGGGCCTCGTCAGCCGCGCCGCGCTCGCGCGCGGCAACACGCGCCACATCGAGCGCCTCGTGTTGCTCGGCACACCCAACGGCGGTTCCTTCGCCGCCGTGCAGGCGCTGCGCGGCAGCTACGCGGTGGTGCGCAAGGTGGCGCGCCTTGCGCTGGAGGCTGCGGCAGAATCGCTCGCGACCGATGTCTTCAGCACCTTCCCGAGTCTTTACGAGCTGCTGCCGTCCGGCTGCGGCGGCACCAACCTGTTCGATGCCCGGACGTGGCCTGCGGCCGGACCGCAGCCGCGCCCTGCTCTGCTCGAGGCGGCGCGCTCCTTACCGGGGCAGCTCGCACCGCCCGATGAGCGCTTCGCCATCATTGCAGGCGTGGGAGAAGAAACGGTCACCGCACTGAGCCTGCGCGGCGCGGAGTTCGTCTATACGCTCACGCGCGGCGGCGATGGCACGGTGCCACTCGCGAGCGCGCTGCTTCCCGGGGTGCGCAGCGTCTGCGCCCGAGTGGCGCACAGCGAGTTGACACGCGACCCGCTGGTGGCGGCGGCGGTAGTGGATCTGCTGCGAAGCGGCAGCACCAGGCGGCTGCCCAGCCGCTGCCAGAGCCGCGCCCGTGCGCGCGCACAGGTGAGCGACGGCGAGCTGCGCCGCACGCACACGGAAAAGGTCGACTGGGCTGCACTCACTCCCGGCGAGCGACGGCTCTTTCTCGAGAACCTCAACGAGCCGCCGCGCCTGCGGCTGCGCGTGCCGGGCGAGGCACGCCGCTCGCGATCGCCTGGACGCAGGCGGCGGCGCTGACACGGTGCGCCGTGGCGCGAAGCGCAATGTAAGAACTGACTGGGAGCCGCGCGAGGTGCGCGAATCGCGCACCTCAGGCGAACGCCCGGGCTATCGCTTCCCGCTGTCGTGCATCGGGCAGCCGCCCCCGGCCGCCCCTCAGATTGTCCTCGAGGTGCGCGAGCTTGCCGGTGGCCGGGATGATGCAGGTCACCGCCGGGTGCGAGGCGATGAACTTCAGCGCGAGCTGGCCCCAGCTTGTGGCATCGATGTCCGCCGCCCAGGCGGGAAGCGGCTTGCCGCGCACCGCGGCAAATAATGCGCCATCCTCGAACGGCCGGTTCACGAGCACCGCCACGCCGCGCTCGGCCGCGAGCGGCAGCAGCCGCTGCTCCGCGACACGCGTGAGGGGTGAATAGTTGAGCTGCACGAAGTCGAGACGGTTACGCTCGAGGGCTCGCGCCAGCTCGGCATGGGCGCTCACGGTGTAGTGCGTCACACCGACATAACGCACCCGGCCGGCCGCCTTCCAGGACGCGAGCGTCCTCAGCTGTGTGTCGAGATCGAGCAGGTTGTGCACCTGGATGAGGTCGAGGCGCTCGCGCCGCAGCAGTTGCGCGGACTGCGTCATCTGCTCGATGCCGGCGCGCTCGCCGTGCGTCCACACCTTGGTGGCGAGGAAGGCGTGCCGGCGCATGGAATCGGTCAGCAGCTCCCCGAGCACGCGCTCGGCGCTCGAGTACATCGGCGAGGTGTCGATGAGGCGCGCCCCGGCGGCAAAGAAGGCTTCCAGAACCTGCGCCAGCGGCGCCCGCTCGGCCCGCGACTCGCCCACCTCGAAGGGGCCTGAGGTGCCAAGTCCGATTACCGGGAGCTCCTCGCCGCTTACGGGGATGCGACGGACGATGAGATCGGCGGTGCTCGCGCGCGCCAGCTGCGATGACACGGCGGCGGCGCTCAGGACTGCAGTGCGCAGGAGCTCACGGCGGTTCATGCGCTGCGATCCAGCGCTGTACGCGCTGCAGTTGCAGGACCTCGGTGTAGAACCGCAGGGTCCTGGCAGCGTCGTAGACCGGGATCGCCAGGTGATGGAGGCGCAGCGGCGTGTCGGGCATGGCGGCGCGTCCGTGAGGTGTGGCGCGATATTCGCACGCGCCGCGGCGCCGTGTCTTGCCGCACCCGGCGCTACAGCAGGGCGGCGTCGGTTCCGATGACGCTCTTGCCTCCCGACTCCACGACGCGCGCGAGCGCTGCGGCAATCGGCAACACCTGCGCAGCATAGAACGCCGCGGTGTGCACCTTGGCGGCATAAAACTCGCGCTCGGCGCCCGCGCTGTGCGCGGCCGCGATGGCGGCCGATTTGGCGAGCAGCCAGCCGCCCGTCACGTAGCCGCAGAGCTTCAGGTACGGAACCGACACGGCCATGGCGCGCTCGGGCTGACTCGAGAGTGCCTCGAGAAGCGAACGCGTCGCCCGGCCGAGCAGACTCACTCCCTCGAGCGCTGCCTTGCGCACCTCCTCCACCGCCGGATCGCTTGCGGCGAGTGCGCCGAGCTCGCGCTCCATATCGGCGAGCAGCGCGCCCATCGCGGCGCCGCGGTCGCGGGCGAGCTTGCGGCCGATGAGATCGTTCGACTGGATGCCGGTGGTACCTTCGTAGATCGTCGTGATGCGCACATCGCGCATGTACTGCGCGGCTCCCGTCTCCTCGATGAAGCCCATGCCGCCGTGCACCTGTACGCCGATGGCGGCGACCTCGTTGCCGATCTCGGTGCACCACCCTTTGATGACCGGTGTGAGGAGCTCGCCGCGCGCCCGCGCCGCCGCGCGCACGTGCTCGTCCTCGCCGTGCTCCGCCAGATCGAACTGGAAAGCGCCGTAGAGCGTGAGCGCGCGCGAGGCCTCGGTCTGCGCCTTCATCACCAGCAGCATGCGTTTCACATCGGGGTGATGAACGATCGGCACGGGTCCCGCTGGCGCCGCCACCGGGGGCTTGCCCTGCACGCGGCTGCGCGCCCATTCGAGCGCGCGCTGGAAAGCGCGCTCGCCGACGGCGTAGCCTTCGCTCCCCACCGAGAGCCGCGCGCTGTTCATCATGATGAACATGTATTCCAGGCCGTGTCCGGGCTCACCTATGAGATATGCCACGGCACCGTCCTTTTCGCCGAAGGCGAGCACGCAGGTGGGGCTCGCGTGAATGCCGAGCTTGCGCTCGATCGAAAGGCAACGTACCTCGTTGCGCGCACCGAGCGAGCCATCGGCGTTTACCAGCACCTTCGGCACGATGAACAGCGATATGCCCCTGACCCCCGCCGGTGCGCCCTCGATGCGCCCGAGCACCATGTGGATGATGTTGGCAGTGAGATCGTGATCGCCCCAGGTGATGAAGATCTTCTGGCCGAAGAGCCGATAGTGATCGCCAGCCGGCACCGCGCGCGTGCGCACCTGGCCGAGATCGGAGCCTGCCTGCGGCTCGGTGAGCACCATCGTGCCCGTCCACTCCCCGCGCACCATGGGCGCCAGGAAGGTCCGCTTCTGCGCGGGCGAGCCGGTGAGTTCGAGCGCATGTACCGCGCCATGGGTGAGCATCGGACCGAGCTTGAAGGCGAGATTGGCCGAGCCCCAGAACTCGCCCACTGCGCTGTTGAGCACCCAGGGCGTGCGCTGGCCGCTGAACTCGGGCGAGGCACCGAGCGCCGGCCAGCCACCCTCGACGAACTGGCGGTAGGCCTCGCGAAAACCCGGGGCGGTGACGACCCCTTTCTCCGTCCAGCGTGCCCCGTGCACATCGCCGGGGCGATTCAGCGGCTCTAGCACGGTCTCGGCGAAGCGCGCGGCCTCCTGCAGCACCGAGTGCGCGAGCTCGTTGGAATAATCGGCAAGCTCGGCGGAGGCGGCGAGACGCTGCGCACCGAGCAACTCCTCGAGCACGAAACGCACTTCACGCACGGGTGCACGGTACATAGCGAACCCCTTTGTTACCTGGCGGACGGGCCGAGGGCGCCCGCCCGCCGCGAACTCCTGGCGCGGACCTTAGTTTAGCTGCGCCGAGGGAGCCGACGCCGGCTCACGGGCGGGCGGCGCGGCAGCGCGTCCCGATTGCGGCAGCGCAAGCGCCGGTACGATGTTGGCCGCGAGGAAGTCGACAAACTGCTGCACCCGTGCATCGGATTCGAGCGCGAGCGGATAGAGGGCGTACAGCGCCGCCGCCGGTGGGACAGTCCACTCGGGGAGCACCGCTTTCAGACGCGAGGTGGCGAGCCCCTGCCGGCAGAGGAACTCCGGCAGCAGCCCGACCCCCAGCCCCGCCGCCGCGGCCGCGTGCAACACCGCCGGGTCATCCACGGCGAGCTTCGGCGAGAGGGGGACTTCGGCGCGCTGCGCGCCGCGCGCGAGCTGGAGACGGAACTCCGCGTGCTCGGAGGCCTCCGGTGTGAGCAGATCGTGGCGGCGCAGATCATCCGGCCGCTCGGGTGTGCCGCGCTGCTGCAGGTACTGAGGTGTCGCGCACAGGAGCGCGGGCGGCGCGCCGAGCAGACGCCGGACAATGCTCTCATCGGCCGGCGGGTGGGTGCGGATCGCCACGTCCCAGGAGCCTTGAGCGAGCTGCCCGGCATCGAGTGCCACCTCGAGAGGGACGTGCGCGAAGGCTTCGAGAAAGCGCGGCACGAGCGGTGCGAGCAGCACCCGTCCGTACGTGGGATCGGCGACGACCCGCAGCGGACGACCCTCTGGGGAGTGGAGCCTCGCGATGGCGCTGCGCGCAGCATCCGACTCCTCTCCGACGCGCCGCGCGTGCGGGTAGAGAAGCCGCCCGGCCGAGGTCAGGGCGATGCGCCGCGTTGTGCGTTCGAGCACCCGCACCCCGAGCGTCTTCTCGAGATCCGCAACCGCGCGGCTGACCGCCGCCTTGGGCACACCGAGCGCCCGGGCCGCCGCCGAGAAACCGTTGAGATCCACCACCTTGGCGAGCATGGCCAGCTGAGCCGGCGTCCAGATAAGATTCATATGGGTCTCAATCCCCCCAAGCTGCAGGGGCATTGTTTCACCGCCAAGGCGCAGGCGCCAGTCTGGAGTACACTGCGCTCCCCCCACGAACGGAACAAAGACTGAAAGGCAAGGCTCATGAAAGGCTCGATGCACGCGCTGTCGGTAGAGGTGTTCACGAACACCCTGGAAAACCTCGGGTTGATTCTGGAGAAAGCTGCCGCGAATGCCGCGCAGCGAAAGTTCGACCCCGTCGTGCTGCTCAATGCGCGTCTCGCACCCGACATGCTGCCACTCACGCGGCAGATCCAGATCGCAGCGGACATCGCCAAGAACTCGGTTGCGCGACTTGCCGGTCAGGAGCCACCGCGATTCGAAGACAACGAAACCACCATCGAGCAGCTGCGCGCGCGCCTCGCGCGCACCATCGACTTCCTGAAAAGCTTGCCCGCGAGCGCGCTCGAAGGCTCAGAGGCGCGCGACATCAAGCTCCCGCTCGGCGAGCGCACGCTCGAGTTCAAGGGACTCGATTACCTGCAGCGCTGGGCGATCCCGAACGTGTTCTTCCACGTGGTCACCGCCTACGACATCCTGCGTCACAACGGCGTGGATCTCGGTAAGCGCGACTTCCTCAACGGCGGCCGCGACTGGTAGACATATGACAAATGGCGACAGCACCTGTCGCCTTTTGCGAA
>Ga0307472_100000410_pt1 | contig 14825 bp, 12 predicted proteins | sample atmos_gasesAM5C__2_FD_204582 | JGI IMG/M metagenome (GOLD analysis project Ga0307472, IMG submission 204582) | Hardwood forest soil microbial communities from Morgan-Monroe State Forest, Indiana, United States - atmos_gasesAM5C_05 | ecosystem: Environmental > Terrestrial > Soil > Temperate...
AGAAAACTTTTCGAGGTCGCAGCGATTGTAGGAATCGAACAGAGCAGCATCGAGCGCGGCAATGGCTTTGTCCAGTTCTGCCTGAGATTTGATGTTGTCGAGAGACGGCACAGCTTGAGCGACGACGCGCGTGACGCAAATTGCAAGCAGGAACAAACACACCACGAGCTTTGACGAAAAAAGCGTCTTCATTGGGCAGTCCTTTTTTCCAGGTTTCGTTGCGCGAAGGAAGATACGGGAGGCGGCCGGACAATGTTCCGTGGATTCGTGTTCCCTTCGTCTTGTCGAAGCAGCCTAACCGTTCGCGGGACGCGGAGTCTATACCGAATGGTTTTGAAGGAATAAACTTGTCCGTCGTTCATTTCAGTTGTTCGTTTGCGGAGGGCTCATGAGAAATTCATTCGGTTTTTTGAGGCAGAGGTGGATTCGCAACACGGCAGCATTGCTGGTGGTTGGAATGGCATTCGCCTGGTTGAGCATGGAGCTCCGCAGTCAAGGATCCACTGCGGAAACCCGGTCAGGTGAAACAGCGGTGCCACAGGCGACAGCACAAGAAGAACGGATTCGAAAGATTGAAGCAACGGCGGTGGAGATCCCGATGGGGGACAAGGAGCCGCTGCGGCTGAACCTGGCGCAGCTCATGGAGTTGTACAAGGTCCCGGCGTTGAGCATTGCGGTGATTGAAGACTTCAAAATTGCCTGGGCAAAGGGATACGGAACGATTGGCATGGGATCGAGCGCGCCGGTGACAACAAAAACGCTTTTTCAGGCGGGATCGATCAGCAAGCCCGTCGCCGCCACAGGAGCGCTGTACCTGGTGGAGCACGGCAAGTTGTCGCTCGACGAAGACGTCAACGTGAAGCTGAAGACGTGGAAGGTTCCCGAGAATGAATTCACGAAGGAACAGAAGGTGACGCTCCGGCGATTGATGTCGCACACGGGCGGGCTGACGGTTCACGGATTCCCCGGCTACGACGTGGATGAGAGGATTCCGACGCTGGTACAGATTTTCAACGGCGAGAAACCGGCGAATACCGCGCCGATTCGCGTGGATGTTGTGCCAGGAACGCTGGAGCGGTATTCGGGCGGCGGCGTGACCATCGAGCAGCAATTGATGATGGATGTGACGGGGAGAGCATTTCCGGAATTTATGCGTGAAAGCGTTCTGGACAAGATTGGAATGACGGACAGCAGTTACAAGCAACCGTTGCCGCCAGCCAGCGCTTCGATGACGGCGATTGGATCGTACAGTGACGGAAAGCCGGTGCATGGGAAATGGCACGTCTATCCGGAAATGGCTGCGGCGGGGCTCTGGACGACGCCCACGGACCTGGCGAAATTTGCGATCGAGATTGCGAATTCGCGGCACGGAAAATCGAATCGCGTGCTTTCGCAGAAGATGACGGAAGAGATGCTGACGCCGGTGATGGAAGGAGCGGGATTGGGATTCTTCATGGAGAGGGAAAACCTGGGACAGTTCGGGCACAACGGCGCGGACGAAGGATTTCAGGCGATATTGACGATGAATTCGGAGACAGGCAAGGGCGTGGCGATGATGATGAATTCCGATAATGGCATTGGCATGGCGAATTACGTGCTTCGCCGCGTGGCGCAGGAGTATGCGTGGAATTATAAGTTTGAAGGCGACATACCGACACTAGGGATAATCGCGAGGGCGCGCGGGGCGCAGGCAGCGCTCGATCGATATGCCGAATTGAGGAAAACCGGAGAGCTTCAAGGGGAAAGCGCTGAAGCTTCCTTGAACCAACTTGGCTACTCTCTCTTGTATTCCGGGCACGAGAAGGATGCGATTACCGTGTTTCAACGAAATGCACAGGAGCAACCGCAATCGTCGAATGTATATGACAGCCTGGGCGAGGCGTACGCGAAAGTGGGAGAAAAGGATTTGGCGATTACAAATTATGAAAAGTCGCTGCAACTGGATCCGAAAAACCAAAACGCTGCCGAACGGCTGAAAAAGTTGCGGGAAACGAAATAGAAAACACAGGCAAAGGCCGCGACTTTCCCGCGGAATCAACGGGATGCGGGAGGAAGCCCGTGCCCCCAAACGGGATTTGTGACGGCGATTCTCTCGAAATTCGCGACGAGCGGCTTGGCTTGGGGGATGGCGTTCTTTACCTGCGGCAAGGCTAGCGAAGTGTCGTGGCTCGCTGCGGTGTCCCAGACCTCCGTGACCCAGATGACGTTTTCGTCTGCGGCGTCTTTGGCAACGACGTAACTGAAGCAGCCCGGCATATCAGCGGCGCTCTCTCTGAGGACGCGAATCATCTCCTCGCGCTTGCCCGGAACAATGGTCATTTTCACGATGAGTCCGTACATTTCGCTCGCTCCCTGCAAATCGGAAAAAACACACGCGGACACCAGGCCTGAGGCGGCTGCGTACTTCAGAAAATTCCGGCGGTCGACTTGCATGCGGGAAGAATAGCATCGGACAGCGGAAGATGCGCCGAAAGGTAGCTTCGTACGGCGTGGACCGCAGCTGTTACATAGAAACGAATCGGCCGGGGGCGAAAATGTTTTGGGGGTCGAAGGCGGCTTTGAGGCGGCGCATGAGAACGATGTCGGAGCGAGTGACGGCGGAGGCCGAAGAAGGAAGATGCCGGCTGGAAACCGGCGCTACAAAATCGGGGCCCCAAATATTGACATGGCGTTTGAGTTGAGTCGGGCACCAAGGGAGAGAGGCAAAGGCGTTTTCCGCGGAGCAGAGAGAGAACACAGCAGAAGCGACCTCGGCGAGGCGATAGAGCGAGGAGGCGGTGTCTGCCGGCGGAAGAAGCGCAAAGTAGAGGACGCCACAGGCGCGGGCAAGGATGGCGCGGGGGAAAGAAGCGTGGTCCGCGAGGGCGTGCAACTCCTGGAGAAGCGGGGCGAGACGAGCGGGGAGAGTAGAGATTTTGAAGACGGCGGCGTAGGGAGAAGCTTCGAGAAGGAGCGGAATCGATTGACCGAGGTAGTGCCAGAGGTCGGCACCTTCGGATTCGTTGAGAATGATGAGTTGTGTGTGCTTTGCCTCGGGAGATGCGGCGAGACGATTCAATTCGCGGGAGGCGCGCTCGCAGACTTCGGGAGTGCCTTCGACGCTGACACAGAGATGCCAGGAATCCGCCGGGAATTTTCCTTGAAGAGGAGAGGTGGGAGATTCGGGGGCATTTTTTTCGGCTTCGAGGAAGAGTTGCATGAGCGGAGGGCTGAGGAGATCGATAGAAGCGGGGCGAAGCGGAGAGGATTCGACGAATCTGTTGAAAGCGAGAGCGTCTTCGTGGGCGCGAAAAGAGATGACGAAGCCGCGGCTCGATGGCGACGCCGGAAAAGTGCGGAAGTTGAGTCGCGTGATAACTGCGAGAGTGCCGAAAGAGCCGATGAGAAGTTTGTGGAGGTCATAGCCGGTGACGTTCTTGACGACGCGGCCACCACTTTTGCAGAGGTGGCCGGTGCCATCCACAAATTCCGCGCCTATGAGGAAGTCTCGCGCGGTGCCGTAAGAATGGCGAAGCGAAGAGTCGACGCCGGAAGCGATGATGCCGCCTATGGTGGACTCAAAATAAAAAGGCACGGAAAGCGGGAGGAATTGCTTTTGTTTGTAAAGGGGCGCCGCAACATCGTTGAAGCCGGCACCGGCATCGGCGCTGATCGTGAGGTCGCCCGGGTCGTAATTGGCGATTTGGTTAAGGCCAGTCATGTCGAGCGCAATGTCGTAGCTAGAAGGAGGCATGCCGATTTCGAGTTTGGTGCGATGGCCGCAAGGGATGAGGGCGAGTCTTTCGAGGGCGGCGAACCGAACCATTTCGGCGACTTGTTCGGCGGAGGAGGGTTTGGCCACGGCGGATGGACTGATTTCGTCAACGGAGTATTGCGAGCAGACTGCCGGATCAGAAGAGACATAAGAAGAGCCGATAGCGGATTCGAGGCGGGCAGCGAGATTTGGCGAGAGGTTAGGCATGAAAAGAAAACCCGAGAATTAACACAGAGAGCACAAAGGACACAGAGATCACAGAGAGGAGAGGGAGTAAGGCACAGGGGAAAATCATGGGACGCTCGGACGCGATGAAGAGTGAGGGCGGGCGCGAATTTCGCCACAGCCTTTGCTGAGCGGAAATATTTTTCCTGGATTGAGCGAGCAATTGGGATTGAAGGCGTCGTGGACGCGGCGCATGAGGTCGAAATCGGCATCGGAGAAAAGCAGCGGCATGAGCTCAGACTTTTCCATGCCGATGCCGTGCTCGCCGGTGAGCGCGCCGCCAACTTCGACGCAGTAGCGAATGATTTCAGCGGAGGCTTGCATGGCGCGTTCAAATTGCCCCTTATCCCGAGGATCGTAGAGAACGATGGGATGAAGATTGCCGTCACCGGCGTGAAAAATGTTGCAGATGTCGAAGCCGTATCGCGTGCCAATTTCGCGGATGCGTCGAAGCGCTTGCGGAAGCTTGGTGCGAGGGATAACGCCGTCAAGAACATAGTTGCTGGCTGCGAGACGGCCGAGAGCGCCGAAGGCATTCTTGCGGCCTTTCCAGAGGAGGTCGCGTTCGGCGTTGTCGCGGGCAAGACGCACTTCGCGGGCTTGGTGCAAGTTGCAAACCTCGGTAATGGCAACCGCTTGAGCGGCGACCGCTTCCGAAAGGCCTTCGACTTCGAGTAGAAGAACGGCAGCGCTGTCGCGAGGGAAACCGGCGTGGACGAAGTCTTCAACGACTCGGAGCGTCCAGCCATCGAGCATTTCGCAAGCGGCGGGAGTAATGGCGCGGGCGGTCACGTCAACGACGGTTTCCGCGGCATCGTCGACGGAATCGAAGATCGCGAGGAGCGTTTTAATGGCTTCGGGCTTGCGGGAGAGCTTGACGGTGATTTCGGTGACCAGGGCAAGGGTGCCTTCGGAGCCGACGAAGAGGCCGGTCAGGTCGTAACCGGGCGCGTCGCCTTGCGCGCTGCCGACGCGAACGATTTCGCCATCGGGAAGAACGAGTTCGAGGGCGGTGACGTGATTGGTCGTGACGCCGTAAGCAAGCGTGTGGGGACCACCGGCGTTTTCCGCGACGTTGCCACCGATGGTGCTGGACTTCTGGCTGGAAGGATCGGGCGCGAAATAGAGACTGTGCGGCTCAGCGGCCAGCGTGAGATCGAAATTGACGACACCGGGCTGGACAACGGCGCGCTGATTTTCAGGGTCGATGGAATGGATGCGGTTCATGCGCGAGAAAACAAGCATCAGGCCGCCGGTGCGAGCGAGCGCTCCGCCGGAAAGGCCGGTGCCCGCGCCACGTCCGACGATGGGAACGTTGTGCTTGGCAGCGAGTTTGACGATTTGCGAGACTTCTTGCGTCGTTGTCGGGAATACAACGATATCTGGGCGGCCTTTTTCGACCGAACCGTCGTATTCGTAGAGGAGAACTTCTTCCGGCTGAAAGAGAACGGACTCAGAGCCGAGAAGTTTTTCGAGGTCGCGAAGAAGGCCAGAGTGCATAAGGAACGCCGTGGAAGGCGCACCACGCACTATAGTGAGGATTCTCGAGGAGGCGCAACCTTAAGTTGCATGGAGGGTGAGCGGGTATGTTAGTGTGAATGCCCCAGACTGCGACGAGGAGAAATGGCGAAGCCGAGGGTTTTTGCGACACACCGGTTGTTTGAACCCGCGAGAAAAATCCTGCAGGAACAGTGCGAAGTGGAGTATTGGGAGAAGCCCGAGCGTCCACCGCGCGAAGAAGTGCTGCGCCGTGTGAAGGATAAGGAGGCGCTGGTCTGCCTGTTGACGGAAAAAGTGAACGAGGAATTGTTGCAGGCAGCACCGAAATTGAAGATGGCGTCGAACGTGGCGGTGGGCTTCGACAATATTGACGTGGCGGCGTGCACGAAACGCGGAGTTGTAGCAACGAACACGCCCGGCGTGCTGGATGAGACGACCGCGGACTTTGCGTGGACGCTGCTCATGGCCATTGCGCGGCGATTGCTTGAAGGTGACGCGCTGGCGCGGTCGGGGAACTGGAAGGGTTGGGATTTGGACCAACTGGTGGGTACCGATGTTTGGGGAAAGACGTTGGGGATTGTAGGGTTCGGGCGCATTGGAAAGGCGATGGCGCGGCGGGCGAGCGGATTTCAGATGAAAGTAATTTATACCGACGCGGTGCGCGCGGCGCCAAACGTGGAAAAAGAGCTGGGAGTCGAGTTTCGAGAAATGAACGCGTTGCTGGCAGAGTCGGATTACATTAGCGTGCATACGCCGCTGCTTCCGGAGACGCGCGGACTCTTCAACGCGCAGAAATTCGAACGCATGAAGCCGACGGCGTTTCTGATCAATACTTCGCGAGGACCTGTGGTGAATGAAGGCGACCTAGTCGCCGCGCTGGAGAGCGGAAAAATTGGCGGCGCTGCGCTCGATGTATTTGAAAAGGAGCCGACGATTCATCCGGGCTTGCGGCGTGCCAACGTCGTGCTTGCGCCGCACATCGCTTCGGCTTCGCTCGAGACGCGGACGAAGATGGCGTGCATGGCCTCGGAGAACGTCGTCGCGCTTTTGCAAGGGCGGCGGCCGGCGAACATTTTAAATCCTGAGGTGCTGAAAGGGTAGACCAAGAGCTCGGTGCCAACCTCCCATGGCGGAATTGAAACAACTCGCCCGCCAAATTTTCCACGAGACCCTGGCTGCAATAGATATCCCTGCGACGATGCAGAGGAAGCTGCGGCGGCAGGGCACGCGAATCGTGTGCGGCGAAAAGACGCTGGACCTGAAGGACTTCGGAAAAATACGCGTCGTGGCGTTGGGAAAAGCGGCTCACGCGATGGTGGAGGGACTGGTGCTGTCGCTTGCGCCGTTTGTGGGCTTTGAAGGAGTGGTGGCGGCTCCTTCCCTTCCAAAGAAGGCTGTGCCGGGCCTTAGATATCTTGCGGCGGGACATCCTGCGCCGAATGAGGCGAGCTGGAAAGCGGCAGAAGCCATCCTGGCCCTGCTGAAGAAGTGCGATAAAAAGACGCTCCTATTTTTTCTGTTGTCAGGCGGCGGATCATCCCTGGTAGAGCTGCCGCTGGATCCGAAGCAAACGTTGGAGGACGTGCAACAAGTGCACAAAGCACTAGTGACTTGCGGAGCAAACATCGATGAAATCAATACCGTGCGAAAGCATGTTTCGGCGGTGAAAGGCGGGCGGCTTGCGGCAGCAGCCTGCGAGGCGACGAAGATTACGCTGGCGGTCAGCGATGTGCCGGTAGGCAAAGAGTCAGCGCTGGCATCCGGACCAACGCTGTTCGATCCAACGACGATTGAAGACGTTGAGCGCGTTATCAAGGCCTATTCGTTGAGAGAGAAACTCCCGCCGGGCCTGCGACGATGGATTGACGATGGAAAAATGCCGGAGACGCCAAAGTCCGACAATGAGGCATTTCGGAAGTCGTACTTTTCACTGACGCTGGGAATGGATGATCTGCTTCATCCGGCTCACCACGCTGCGGAGTCTCTTGGATTTGTGACCTGCTGCGACAATTCGACGGACGATTGGCCTGTTGAGAAAGCAGCGGCGGCGCTGCTGAGACAGCTTGAGGAGTTACGCGCCATTCATCGCGTGCATCGCGTCGCGTTGATCGCAGACGGAGAAGTGAGTTCACCGGTGACTGGGGATGGCATTGGGGGTAGAAATTCGGCGTTTGTTCTGGCCTGCGTGGAAAAAATCTCAGGAACGAAGGTGGCGGTTCTAAGCGGGGGAACCGATGGCGTCGATGGCAATAGTTCGGCGGCGGGAGCTCTGGCAGACGGAGAAACAATGAGACGAGCGCGAGAAGCGGGGCTCGATCCGCAGGATTTTTTCCGGCGGAGCGACGCGTTCACTTTTTTTTCAAAGCTGGGGGACGCCGTTTTGACGGGGCCGACGGGAAATAACTTGCGAGATTTGCGGATACTGTTGGCAGAAAGATGAGAAAAAAGATCAACACAGAGGACACGGAGGTTAGACACGGAGAGCACAGAGAACGAGAAGGCAGTCTTCCCTTGAGACGGCCTGCTATAACGATGTTTATGCCGTGGTAATTCTCTCCTCCCCGTAATCTGGACAAACCACTTCTCAGGGCTTGGGTAGGGGCAGGCGCGTTTCAAATGATTTGAGGCGCTCGTTCATTTCTTGGACGAGGTGTTCGAGCTTTTCCAGCCGCTGAAGGACAGCTGCGGAGTCGGTGGCTTTTTCTGAGCCGTTTCCACTCGCCGATGACCCTTCTTCGGCGCCCGCAGAGGCAGGCTTGGCGCCTGGTTTCTGCAGCCGCGCGATTTGTTCCTTAATCATGGGAACCATTTCGATACTGAGGTCGCTGCTCTTTAGCAGCGCTTCTAGCGCGGGGACGGCGGTGGCATCGCCACGGCCACCGAGAGAAAAAATCGCGGCCATGCGAACGGGGAAATGCGGCTCACTCAGATAACCGGCGATTTGCTTCGTGATGTCCTGATTGCTTTTCTCAAGGCTCGCCAAGCTGCGAATCGCGGCGGTGCGCGAATCAATAGGCTTGCCGGGAGCGGACCATTGCCGCAGCAGTGGAACCGCTTTGTCATCGCCGAGCGGGCCAAAAGCACGAAGCGCAGCGTTGCGAAGGTAGCCGTCCGGGGAATCGCCGGAAACGGCAGCTTCGAGTGCGGCGAGGGCGCCGGGAGACTTCAGGCGGCCGAGAGCCTGTAGCGCAGCGGCGCGGGCGCGATAGGAGCTATCGTCTTTGGCGATGACATTGAGCTTTGCGGCAATGGCGGCGTCATCTTTGAAATTGCCGAGGGCGTACACGATGCGGTAGCGCACCCACGGTTCGTTCGCTGAATTCAGAGCATCGAGGAGTTGCTTCGAAGCTGCGGCTCCGCCAATTCGGCCGAGAGCGTCAGCGGCCGTGGCGCGGAGGCCCCAGAACTTATCGCTGTGGAGGGCGGCGCCAAGCGCGGTGACCACTTCTTCATCGTTCTTGATTTTTTCAAGAGCCACCGCCGCATCCGCGCGGTCGGCAAATTCGGCCGCATTTTTCAGCTGATAGAGCCACTCTTTCTTCTCCTTATGAAATTCGGCGGACTTGAGAATGTGCCCGCCTTTGTCAAAAAGCACCATAAGCGGCGGGGAGTCAGAGGGAAAAGTAAAAATCTGCTCGGCTTTCGAGACGGTAATGTCGTAAAGCTTCGGGCCTGAGGAAGTAGTGATTTCGAGGTTGACCGGAACGCGGAAGATGCCGACGCGGCTTTCAACTTTTTGGGTTTGCTTGACTGTCAAAGCGACCTGATGCTTGTCGTTGTCGTAGGAATAGCTCAGGTCGAATCTCGGCGCGCCAGCTCCATAAAGCCACTGGCTAAAAAATTGGTCAACGTTGGTGTGGGAAGATTCCTCGATGGCTTTGGAGAGATCCGCGGTGACGGCGTTTTTTCCGCGGTTCACTTCGAGATAGTGCTTGAGACCGCGATAGAAGGCGTCTTCGCCTAGCTGCCAGCGAAGCATCTGTAACACCAACCCCCCTTTCGTGTATGCATTGCCATCAAATTCGCTGGAATCGTCGAAATCGTGGCGGACGATAGGTTTGTTGAAAAGGTTAGCCTGCCCCATCCATTCGCGCATGCCTTCCCAGCGTTCAAGATCGGCCTGATCCTTGCCGTAATGCGCTTCCGTCCACACGCTCTCCATAAATGTGGCGAAGCCCTCGTTGAGCCATATATCGCCCCAGTCTTTGCAAGTGACGAGGTCCCCAAACCACTGGTGCCCAAGCTCGTGGGAGATGAGGCCATCTTCATCGGTGTAAAGTTCGGCTGCAATTTTCGGGTGATTCAGAGAACTACTCGTGTTTGTCGTTGCGCTTGAATTTTCCATTCCGCCGGCCACGAAATCGTCCACCATAACCTGCGCGTACTTCTCCCACGGATAGTCCACACCAAGCTTCTTGCTGAAGAGATCGATCATGGCTGGAGTCCGGCCGTAGTTCACGGGAAGACGATCGCCGCGGCCCTTTGGTGCGTAATAAGTGACCGGCATGCCGCGCCAAGAGTCTTTCGTTTCGTCGAACTCGCCAGCGACAACGGTAATGAGGTAGGTGGAGCTGGGAACGGATTCGCGCCAGGTCCAGGTCTTTAAGCCTTTGCCTGCCTCGGAAACGCTGATGAGCTTGCCATTGGAAACAGTGATCCAAGATGAGGGAACAGTGAGAATCGTTTCCGTGGTGAGGCGATCGTTGGGATAGTCGTAGGTGGGAAGGTAGTAGCGCGTGTCTTCGGATTCCCCCTGCGTCCAAATTTGCTTGGGGCGGTCGGGATAGTCCTTGTCGGGAAGAATAAAGTACATGCCCTTGGTGGGTTTTCCCTCGTAGCGAATGGCGACGTCGAATTTGTCGCCGGATTTGGCCGCAGCCGGGAGCGGAACGACGAGTTTGTCAGCAGTGGCTTCGAATTTCACCGAAGATTTGTTGACGGTGACGTTCTGAATAGTGAGACCGACAGAGTCGAAGGCGATTTTGGAAGTGCCATCGCGGAGAATGGAAAGGTTGTGAGTTACGTCGCCAAGAACTTTTTTCTGTTCGAGGTCGAAACGCAGGGCGATGCGGGAATGCTGCAAGTCGTAGTCGCGCGCGCGAGCGTACGGTTCATCGGCGCGAAGTTGCAATGCACTGATACAAACAACCAGCAGTGCCACCATCGAGAAACCTTTGGAACGACGGCGGTTGGCACTTCTTTGCGTTGGATTCTTCATTCTTTCTAGCTCCTGTGAATCTTATGTCCCGCCCGTTCAAGCGCGCTGATGACGGCAGAAAGAGTCTCTGAAGCAACGAGCAGGTAATCCGTGTCAAACGTGGAAATCGTAAACAGACTGAGCTTCGCTTCCGCGAGCGGCGAAGCCAGCGCGGAGAGCACGCCGACTTCCGTCAAGGCAAAAGGCCCGTGGATTTTTAAGATACTCCAACCGGGTTGCGATCGTACGCCTGCCGGGACGCGAGAGTGTTCGCACACAACAGAGAGTTCGTCCCTGGTGCGAGTGACGGAGAAGAAAATGCCTTGCGTCGCCCACTCCGGAATCGGGGCATGAGCCGCGAGTTGGGATATCGCGAAACGTTCCGGCAAAAGCGTGAGTTCGAGACGGTGGGGCGTAGTGGCCATCGAGCTAGAGCAAGCTCCTGACCAAGCCACCGTCCACAGCGATCGAGACGCCGGTAACATAGCTGGCACGCTCCGAAGCGAGAAACGCGACCACGGCGGCGAATTCTTGTGGCGTGCCGATGCGTCGCGTGGGGATTTCGCGTTCCCAGCCAGCAAACACTTCTTCCGGCTTCGCGCCCGTGCGCGCGGAAATGGTGGAAGCCAGTCCGTCGAGGCGAGCGGTGCGCGTGTAGCCCGGGCAAATATTATTCACGGTAATGCCGTCGGCGGCGTATTCATTGGCGAGCGTGCGAGCGAGTCCCGTGACCGCCGCGCGCACGGAATTGGAAAGCAGCAGCCCATCGACAGGCTGCTTTACGGCCGACGAAGTGATGGTAATCAGACGCCCCCATTTGTTTTTCTGCATGCGCGGCAACGTTTCCCTGGCGAAAAAAATGGTGCTCATTAGAAGCTGTTCGACGGCGGAACGCCAATCTTCCGGTTTGGTGTTCTTAAAAGAGTTGGACGGGGGACCACCAGCATTGGTAACACAAATATCGAGGCGTCCGAAACGGGTTTCGACAGCAGCCACAAAAGCAGCAACTGCCGCAGAATCAGTGACATCGAGTGGCTGATGAAACACTTCGCGACCCGTCGATTCTTGGATTCGCGCCGCAGTCTCGGCAAGAGTGCCGGCCGTGCGGGCACAAATGGCGACATGAGCGCCTTCACAAGCCAGTTCTTCAGCGACAGCTCGGCCCAAGCCCTTGCTGGCTGCTGCGACTATAGCCACGCGGCCACCGAGCCCCAGATCCATTCCACCTCCCAGTTCAAACCTGCCATCCTCTCGCAAAATACGGGAAAGCGTCAACGGCCGGCGGGCCGAAGAATTTTGTTTGCCTGGCGCGCGGCGCGGCACTAAGATGCAGGGCAAATCCAATCATTGCTGACAAGCTGACTCCTGCCTCGAGGGGTCACGGGAGGCATCGTATGCAACGCATCAAGTGGTTGACCGCAGCCATCGTTCTGTTGGGTGGTTGGAACATCGCCGCTTCGCAGCAAATTGGGAAATATGTGCCGATCCAAGCAGGTTCGGATGTAGATCACGCATTAAACGAGATCAACGCGACCGCCGATCCGGCTCAAAAGCTGACGCTGATTGAGAAGTTCGCCGAGGGGCCGGGGAAAGAAGGCAATTATCCGCTCGTGGCGAACGGGCTTTTCGTGGATTACTACCTCAGCCAGAAGAATTACGACAAGGCTTTCGAATACGGCGACAAACTTTTTGCCTTAGACCCTGACAGTTTTCAAAACGCGCTCAACATGGTGCGCGCTGCAGCGGAAAAAGGGGACGTAGATAAGCTCTCTTCGTATGGAGAAAAAGCCGGTGGGATTATTCAACGTTTCAAATCTGCACCGGCCCCGGAAGGTACACCAACTGCAGGTTGGGATGAACAGAAGACGCGTACGCTGGAAGCAAATAAGGACAGCTACGTTTATGTTCAACAACTGGTGTTCAGTGGCGTGTATCAAGCAAAGGAACCAGGGAAGCGGGCAGCCCTGTTAGTAAAGTTCGCGCAAGCCTTTCCGGATTCGGTGTTTGCGAATCAGGCGCTCGGCGTCGCGGCAACGGCATACCAGCAAGCGCAAAACACGCCCAAAATGCTGGAAGTCGCGACCGGGTTGCTTGCAAAAGATCCGAACGACATCGGCATGCTGCTACTGCTCTCCGATTATTACGGGGAGAAGGGAGAACAGCTCGATAAGGCTGAAAGCTATGCAAAGAAGGCAATCTCCACACTTGAATCTGCGAAGAAGCCGGAGGGCGTAACCGATGGCCAATGGGCGCAACAAAAAGGACTGCAAAAAGGCCTGGCGCTCAGCTCGCTCGGACAGGTCAATATCGAAAAGAAGGACAACGCCCAAGCGGTCGAGAATCTGAAAGCAGCGGCGCCGCTGGTGAAACCGGATGACGGGAGCTACGCGCGAAATCAATATCGTTTGGGATTCGCGCTGTTGAATTTAAAGAGGAACGCCGAAGCCAAAGAAGCTTTTACGCAAGCAGCCTCGGTAAATAGCCCTTACAAAGCGCTGGCGCAGGACAAATTGAAGGGTCTTGCCGGTCCGGCAACAGCCAGGCGGAAGCCAGCGTAGTTGCTTTTGCGGAATCGAAAACGAGACGTCGCGCATCTAAGAATTTGCGAAGAAGTTTGCGTGTGCAAGAGGAGAGTTCGATGGCTGAGATTGCAACGTTTGGAGCCGGATGCTTCTGGGGAGTGGAGGCAGCGTTTCAGAGTGTACCTGGAGTGATTGACACTGCCGTGGGGTACAGCGGGGGGCATACGGAGAGCCCGACTTACCAGGACGTCTGCACTGATGAAACAGGGCACGCCGAAGTTGTGCAAGTGACGTTTGATCCAGCCAAGGTGAGCTACGAGCAGTTGCTGAACGCGTTCTGGCAAGCGCACGATCCGACGCAGGTAAACCGCCAGGGACCGGACTTCGGGACGCAGTACCGCACAGCGATTTTCTTTCACTCCCCGGAACAAGAGGCTATCGCCAAAAAGTCGCGTGGAGCGCTGGAAGCGAGCGGGAAGTTCCGCAGGCCCATTGCGACGGAAATCACACCAGCAGGCAAGTTCTACCGCGCCGAAGAGTACCACCAAAAATATCTTCAGAAGCGCGGCGCTGCTTCCTGCCACTTCTGAGCGTGTAGGGCAGGTTCCTGGTTCGGACGGCCCTGATTAAGCGACTCTGCGCAGCTTGGTAACTCTCCCCACCTCAACCCATTCGACGACAAAGATGTTGCCCAGGTGATCGAAGCAAGCGCCATGAGGACATAGGAAACGCCCCGGTATAAAAGTATCACGCACCTGTTCGCGAGCTCTGCGCCAGTCCTGCTGAGTCGAATAGTCTCCATTGCCCAGACTAGCCGCTACTTTGTTGCCGCTATCAAGAATCACGACTTTGCTCCAAAGGTCCGGGATGACCACGTCGCCCTTGCGCTCGTCGAAATGGCAGGGCATCTTTGTCGTGCCAAGAACGAAATCGATGTGCTTGCCGTTCAGCGTAAATCGCTGTAGTCGCTCGTTCGAACGATCGGCCACGACGAGGACGGAAGGTTCTGTACGCGTGTCTACCCAAAGGCCGTGGGGGCAATCGAGTTGCCCGGCTTCCTTGCCCAAGCCGCCAAACGTGCGAATGAACTGAGCTTTTTGGTCGTATTGATTAATGTAGCTGCTGCCGTAACCGTCGCCAACGTAGATGTCGCCATTGGGCGCAATAGCCACATTGGTTGGCCTGTAGCTCGGGGCCATCCCGTTTTTGCCCTGATAAGCGGGTGATTCCGCAGGATAGCCAAGAGTGAAAACCTCTTCACCTTTCAGCGTGCGTTTTGTAACTATGCCGTGCTGAAAATCGCAGAGATAGAGAAACTCCTCCCTGCCTTCTTTGCGGATTGACAAGCCATGCGCTCCGCCTTTGAACTGGCCACCCCAGGAACGCACAAACTTTCCTTCATGGTCAAAAACCACAATCGTGTCCGGAGATTCGCTCGTGGAATGAACCGTGTGATGAATATAGATATGACCTTGCGAGTCTTCACAGACGCCGTGCGTGTTCCCATATCGTATATTGGAGGGAAGCCTGCCCCAGTCATGGAGCGCTTCATATTGGTGTTCGCCCTCGCCAAGAATCGGCGCACGATTGCCGGATTTGTTAGTTGCCCCGAGAAAGAGCGGTGCCA
>Ga0307472_100000412_pt1 | contig 14780 bp, 13 predicted proteins | sample atmos_gasesAM5C__2_FD_204582 | JGI IMG/M metagenome (GOLD analysis project Ga0307472, IMG submission 204582) | Hardwood forest soil microbial communities from Morgan-Monroe State Forest, Indiana, United States - atmos_gasesAM5C_05 | ecosystem: Environmental > Terrestrial > Soil > Temperate...
CCCGGCACCGGCGCGCTACACTCCGTTTTGTGCCGCGTGGCGCAGGACTCGTGCTGGGCATCCTCATCGTCACCGCCGGCAGACCTTCGGCCGCCCTGGTCTGTGGGGAGCCCAGTCGCGTCCGGCACGTCTCGCCAGCGGTCGGCCCGGCGGCCCGAGTTGGGCCGCTCTGGTTCGTCGTTCCTCCGGGACCCAGAGCCGTCGTCGAGCTACTGCCGGACTACCCAGCACTCGTCTCTCCGACCAAGGTTCTGATCTACGTCCAGCGTCCCTTGCGCGCGCCGATCAGGCTGCGCGGCCGCCGCTGCTCCGATGGCCGCCCGCTCCGCTTCTTCTACAGGAACGCGGGAGACCTGCGAGACCTGCCCCAGGGCGGGCCGGCCGCCGACCTGGAGCGCATGGGCGACCGCGTCGCGACCCTCGCCGCGGGCGAGCCACCCACCGTCGTGCCCGCCCTTGGTTACCCCGGCTACATGCTGTTCTCCGCCCCCGGCAAGTGGAAGGTGTCCGTCCACCGTGGGCGGCGATTGCTGGGATCGGCGATCATCCGCGCCGTGCCGTAAGCCGGTGCGCCGCCGGACGTCCGGCAGGATCGCTGCCCGCTCTGCGGAGACCGTTTGGCCACACTTTCCGGAGATGTGCTCCCTGTTCGGCCTGAATCGCCATAGACGGGCTGGCCTCGGGCTATGCGCGTCATGACGGTCGCCTTGTGCACCGTCTCGTCTGTTCATTCGACACTCAGGTAGGAGAGATGCCGGCTCCCAGCGAGCGCTGTGGGGTCGACGTAGAGCGGCCGTTCTCTCAGGCGAGCGACGGAGACGAGGATTCGGTGGTCGACCACCGACATGCGCTTGACAGCATGCTAGTTTACTGCTATACTTGCCTTAATCAAGATGGCGCGCGCAACTCGGCAACGCGCTTTCGCGTTCCGTTCCGGCACGTGGGGTGGTCGACGTCGCGGCGCAGGCCGCAAGCCATCCGGACGTAAGGTCGGCGTGCCGCATCGGACCAGATCGCGTCACGACGGCCGGCACCCTGCGCACGTGACACTGCGCGCGCAGCGCGTGCTGCCCTCGCTGCGCGGGGATCGACTCTTCGGCGCTCTCCGCCACGCCCTGGCACTGGGATCGCGCGGAGGCCTTCGGATCCTCGAATTCTCCGTACAACGCGATCACCTTCACCTCATCGTCGAGGCGGAGGACCGCGGCACGCTATCCCGGGGCATCCAGGGCCTCGCAATCCGAGTCGCCAAGACCGTGAACCGGATCCTCGATCGGCGTGGCCGCGTTTGGGGAGACCGGTACCACGTGCGGGCGCTAGGCACCCCGCGCGAAGTCCGAAATGCTCTGGTCTACGTGCTGCAAAACTGGCGGAAGCACATGCCCGGAGTCCGTGGGTTTGATCCGTGTTCTTCCGCAGTCTGGTTCAGGGGATGGAAGAAGATGGCTCCGGGAGTGCCCGCGAGATCCCCAGTGGTCCCCGCGCGCACCTGGCTCGCCGGGGTGGGTTGGCGGCGGCTCGGGCTGATCGGCGACGAAGAGGCGCCGAAGCAGCCGCGAAGGCAACGCAACCGAAACGCAGCCATTCGACCCGCGAGCGAGCCCAGCTGAGCAGACAGGGGTCGGTGGCTGCTGTCGCCTCCTTCCGGGAAAGACGTTCACGTCTCTTTTCCCTTGGCTGTGTCCGGGTGCGAGAATCCCTCGGTCTCCTCGCCTTGACGGACGGGATGTACGTCAGGTTCGCGCGGCGCTTCGCACGCGCCCACCCGCCCGTTCTCCGTCACAGCCGCGGCGGGACGGCACTCACGCGAAACGCGTCGGCGAGAGCTTTGCTGTGTCGAACCGCGCCGTCTTCCCCTCGACGAGCAGATCGGCCGCGATCGCCCCCAGGGTCGGGCTCGTCTCGATCCCACAGCCACCCTGACCCGCGAGCCAGAAGAACCCCGGTCGCTGCGGATCCTCGCCCACGACTGGCACCCGGTCCGGTGCGAAGGTTCTGAGCCCCGCCCACTTCCGCCGCAGGATCTGAGGGACGAGGCGCGGGGCAAGCGCCCGGAGCCGCTCCAGGCCCGCGGCCACCGCGACGTCGTCGGGGCGGGCGTCGCAGGGCTCCATCGGTGTCTCGTCCATCGGGCTCAGGAGGAGCCCGCCCGACTCGGGCGCGAAGTAGACCCGGTGCGTCTCGCTGGCGACCATGGGCCAGCTCCGGACCGCGACGTCATCCGGCGCCGCGAAGGTGACGATGGTCCGGCGGCGGGGAACGAGTGGGATGGGGAGGGCCCCGGCCATCGCGGCGACGCGGCCGGCCCAGGCACCGGCGGCGTCGACCACCCAACGTGCTGCGATATCGCCGGTCTCCGTGACCACTCCGGTGCAGCGCCCTCCCTGGACGACGATGCCGCGGACTTCCGCCGCGAAACACCGCTCGACGCCCCGGTGCGTGGCGTGCCGGAGGTAACTCGTGAGGAGCTCGTGGACGTCGAGATGGCCGTCGCCGGGCACGAGGAACGCGCCGTGGAACTCCCCCTTGGACAGAAGCGGGACGCGCGCGACCACCTCGGCGGGCTCGAGGAGCTCGTGGTACAGCCCGCCCGCGGCGAAGCCGGGCGCTGCCGCACGCAGCGCACTCCAGACGGGCTCGCGGAAGAGCGTCATGACCCCCGACGGGGTGAGGAGGGGATTCTCCGCGAACCCCGGCGGCGGCCGGTGGAAGAAGGGTGCGCTCAGGACCTTCAGCTCCTGGAGCGTCGGGACGGCGTCGATCTCGTTCAGCGTCGCGGCGCTCCGTCCCGTCGCGTGGTAGCCGGGCTGCGACTCGCGCTCGAGGAGGAGGACGTCGGTGACCCCGCGTTCGGCGAGGAAGTACGCGAGCGCGGCTCCGGCGATGCCGCCTCCCACGATGACGACCTGGTAGGTCTTCCGGGACGGCGTCGAGCCGCTCACCCTTTGCGTGCCCACTCCGCGATCGCTGCCCGGAGGTCCGACTTGATCACCTCGGGTGCGAACGTGCTCTCGACCGAGTTGAGCGCCAGGCGCGCGTAGCCTTCGCGGTCGAGGTCGAGGAGCCGTCCGGCCATCGCGTACTCACCGACGAGATCGCATCCGAAGAAGCCCGGGTCGTCGGTGTTGATGGAGACGAGCGCTCCCGCGGCCCAGAGCTCGCGGAGCGGATGCGCGTCGAGCGAGGGAACGCAACCGAGACGGAGATTCGACGTTGGACACACCGCGAGCGGGATGCGGCGGCGGACCAGCTCGGCGAGCAGGGCGGCGTCCTCGGTAGCGCGGATGCCGTGCTGGATGCGGTCGGCACCCAGGGCGTCGAGCGCACCGCGGATCGACGCGGGCCCGGCGTCCTCGCCGGCATGCGGTGCGGCACGGAGCCCGCGTCGCCGGGCCTCGGCGAACAGGTCCCGGAAGGGCTCGGGCGGGAAGCCGTCCTCCGGCCCGCCGAGGCCGATCCCCACCACCTCGGGAACGCCGCGCGCCGCGTCGAGCATCGTCCACGCGAGCTCCAGCGGCAGGTTCCGCACCGTGCCCGCGACGAATCGGATGACGATGTCGCGTTGCCGGCCGGCCGCCTCGATCGCCTCGGCGAGACAGTCGTAGGGCCGGCCCGTCGTCGCGAGCTCGAGCTCGGCGTAGCGAACCCCGGCGCGCACGGCGTCCTCGCAGTACTCCCGCACCAGGCGCGCGTAGTCGCCGGGCGTAACCATCGTCGCCCACGCACACGCGAAGCTCTCGACGAAGGTGGCGAGGTTGTGGAACCCCGCCGGGGGATCGATCCCCACGCGGGCGCAGAGTTCCTGTAACGTTGCGCGCCGCACCGTGCCCTCGAGGTGCACGTGCACCTCGGCCTTGGGGAGGCCGGCGAGGTCGCGGGGGAACGTCATGCTGGGGCCGTGGATTCCTCGCGTCGGACATGAATGAGCGGCGACTCTCCCGGCAGCAGACGGGTCATCCGGACACTCTCCTCCCAGAGTGCCCGCGCGCGGGCGACGTCGTAGGAGGCGTCCGACGACGGTGCTTCCCGCCACCGCGTGTGGGATGGGAAGTACTTCCCCGAGACGCGGGCGATCGCGGGGTCGAGCACGAGCCGGGCGAGCGCGGCCCCGGCCTTCGGCGCGGGGTTGATGCCGGCCACGACGGGCGTCAGCGCCCGCGCGAGCCCGGGGAGCACCCGGTACCAGACGAAGCGCAGGACCGGCGGATAGTCCCGCGCCAGCCCGGAGCCCGGGACCAGGCCCGGATCGAAGGCATTCACCGTGATCGGCCGCCCATCCGCCGAGAGATGCGCCGCCTCGAGCCGTCGGCAGAGCTCGTAGGTGAACCAGAGATTGCAGAGCTTGCTGTTCACGTACGCGAGCCGTCCATCGAACCCGTCCTGCCGCGGCCCACCCGTCGCGGCCAGCGTGGCGAGGTCGGCGATGCTGGGCTTCGGCATGCCCGTCCAGCGCTGCGGATCGTGCACGCCGGAGGCGACGACCACGATGCGGGCGGGGGCGTTGGCCGTGAGGCGTGCGAGCAGCAGGTTCGTCAGCAGGAAGTGGCCCAGGTGGTTCACGGCGAACGTGAGCTCGAACCCCTCGGGCGTGTGCCGCGGTCCGTGCGTCACCTGGAGCCCGGCGTTGCAGACGAGCGCACGGAGCGCGACGTTCCTTCCCGCGAGCTCCTCGACGAACCGGCGGACCGAGGCGAGGGACCCGAGGTCGAGCGCCATCTCGGAAGCGGCATCGTTGCCGCTCTCGCCGGTGATTCCCCGCACGGCCTCGGCGGATAGGTCACGGTTCCGGCTGGCGATCAGCACGTGCCAGCCTTCGCGGGCGAGCCGGCGCGCGCACTCGAGTCCGAGGCCCGAGTTCCCGCCGGTCACGAGGACGGTGTCGCGTCTCACGAGACCGAGCGTGCGGGGAGCGGAAGCTTCCGCAGCCGCCGGATGAGACGTGCCAGCCGCACGATGTCCGTCGGCGCGCCGCCCGTCGCGAGCGGGCCGACGTTCCAGATGACGATGTGACGGGCGCCGGCCTCGATCATCGGGCGCACCTCGGCGACCACCTCTTCCACGCTGCCGGCGAAGATCGCGTCGCTCAGCAGCTCGGGCGTCACCTGGCGGTGCGCCGCCTCGATCTGGGCGGGGGTCACCTCCTCGGGGACGAAGTCGGGGAAACCCTCGAACCGCTCGCCCAGAGGATGGCGCAGATTGTGGCGGCTCCAGAGCGCGGCGGGAAGCAGCATCGCCATCGCGCCGAGTGCGGGGACCTTGAGCAAGCCCGCGAGGACGCTCCGACGGTCCCGGCCGAGCGCAGTCTGGATCTGGAGCGCCGGCTCGAACTGCGTCACGGGACGGCCCGCCTCGGCGGCGGCCGCGTGGATCCGGTTCAGCTTCTCGCGGTACTCGGCCGGGCTCATCTTGATGGTGGGGAACCATCCGTCGGCGTAGCGGCCCGTGAGACCGAGCATGCGCGGCGCATGTGCGCCGATCCAGAGCGCCGGCGCCTTGCCCTTGTGGAGCGGCGTCGCGAAGAGCGCTCGCCGCAGCTTCCAGAAGGTGCCGTCGAAATCGACCGGCTCGCCGCGGCTCTCCCACAGACGCCGGATGATGGCGAGGGCCTCCTCGAGACGCGAGACGCGCTGCTTGAACGGGATGCCGTAGGTTTCCGTGTTCTCGCGCTCGCCGTTGCCGATGCCGAGGATCGCACGCCCACCCGTCAGGTGGTCGAGCGTGACGAAGGCCTGCGCGAGCGTCGCGGGATGGCGCCGGAACGGCTCGGTCACCCCCGTGCCGATGCGCACCCGCCCGTAGCGCGCCGCCATGTAGCCCATCATCACGTAGGGATCGAAGAACGCATCCGGAGACGGCACCATCTTCGCCGCCGGGGTCAGCTCCGGCTTCCAGACCGAGCGCGGGATGAAGCTCACGTAGTGGTCGGGGAGGAACATCGAGTCCGCGCCGAAGAGCTGCGCCATCCGCATGCTCGCCCGCTCGAGGCGGAGCGGTGCGGTGCAGTTGGTCTGTACGCCGACCTGCAGGGTGTCGCTCATTGCCGTGCTCCCCCTTCGTCGAGCGGCATGATCCATTCGCCGCCGATGGCGTCGATGACGATGCGGTTGGCCTCGGGGCCGGCCGCCGCCGTGAGGCGCCGGATGGCGTCCCCCAGCGGCTCCCTCCCGAGGCGGAAGGTATCCCAGTGGATGGGGACGAGGTAGCGGGCCCCCGAGTCGAGGAACATCTGCCAGACCTGCTCGGGGTTGGCGTGGTTGCGGATCCACGGGTCGTAGGCCCCGTTGCCGAAGATCGCCACGTCGAGCCGCGTGTCGCGGAAGCGTGCGAAGTCCCTCGTGTAAGCGGTGTCGCTCGCGAAGAGTACGCTCATCCCGTCCTTCCGGAAGAGGTAGCCGTTGTAGCCCCGGCTCGCCTCCCAGGGCCAGCGCTTCCCCCAGTGACGGACCGGGACCGCCTCGATCGTCACCCCGCCGACCGTCGTCCGCTCTCCCCAGCCGAGCTCGACGTAGGAGCGGAAGCCGAGGTCGCCCAGCAGCGACCGGCAGTCCGTGGGGGCGACGAGCGTCGCGTCCCTCGGCAGGGCGCGGAGCGTCGGAAGGTCCAGGCTGTCCATGTGAGCGTGCGTGATCACGACGGCGTCGAGCGGCGGAAGCCGGTCGAGGGGCAGGGCGGGGGCCACAATGCGGTGTGGACCAATCGTGATCGGTCCCAGCTTGACGCCGATCCGGTCGAAGAGGGCGGGGTCGGTGAGGATCGTCGTGCCGGCGAGCTTCACGAGCACCGTCGCGTGGCCGACCCAGCCGATCGCGAGCGCGTCGTCGCTCCAGCGCTCCGGCGCGAGCAGATGCGGCGGTGGCTCGGCGGGACCACAGCCCCCGGTGGAGGCGCCGAGCAGGAGCGCGAGGACGATCAGGCAGCGCACACGCTCCTCCGTGGGAGTGTGCTATGAGATCCGACCATGCGACTCGAGAAGCGAATCGCGATCATCACGGGCGCGGGCGGTGGGATCGGACGCGCCGGCGCGCTCGCCTTCGCCCGCGAGGGCGCGCGCGTCGTCGTGAGCGACCTCGACGCCGCGCGGGGTGACGAGACCGCAGCGCTCGTGCGCGCGCGTGGCGGCGAGGCGATCGCCATCGCGGCCGACGCCGGGCAGCCGGCCGACGCCAGGAGGCTGGTCGAGGAGACGGTCGCCCGCCTGGGCGGGCTCGACATCCTGTACAACAATGCTGGCATCGCGCCGCTCGGGAAGGACGGCTTCACGCCGGCCATCGCCGAGGAGGACTGGGACTGGATCATCCGCGTCAACCTGACGAGCGTGTTCCTCTGCTGCAAGTATGCGATCCCCGTGATGGCCCACCGTCCGGGGGCCGCGATCATCAACATGGCGTCCTCGATGGCGGTCCTGCCGGCCGGTCTGACCGACGCGTACGCCGCGTCGAAGGGCGGCGTCGCGACGCTCACCCGCTCGATGGCGCCTGGCTGCGGTCTCCTCGGCATCCGCATCAACGCGCTCGCTCCGGGCTACGTCGAGACGCCGATGACCGCCGTGATCTTCGAGAACCCGTCGCTCCGCGAGGCCTTCGCCAAGGAGCACGCGACCGGCGTCCAGCCGGTCGAGGACGTGGCGAACATGGCCGTTTTCCTCGCCTCCGACGAGGCGGCGAGCCTGACCGGCGCGGTCATCACCTGCGACCGCGGCTGGACGGCGTTCAAACGACCGGCGGCACTGGCACCGTAACGTTCGACCTCAGAGCCCACCCACCTCGCACCAGCCGGCGGGCTCGTCCGCACCCTCGAGCCGACAGGCCGCGAACTCGACGCGGATGGCCGTCGCGCCGCGCACCCGCACCACGGGCAGGCGGTGGACGGCCGCCGCCACGAGGCGGAGGTGCGCCCCGTCGTTGAGATCGACGTCGAGCACGAAGTGGTCGAGGGGTGCCTCGGGTGGGCCGAGATCGGCGCGGGCCGCCAGCACCGGGACGCGCTCGGCTCCTCGGTGGAGTACGCCCCGGGCGGATGCATCTCCGAGCCCGATGGTGAGGTGCAGGCGCTCGCGCGCGCTCAGACGGAGCGCCGCACGGAGCCGGGGCCAGGGCGCCGACGGCCCTTCGGTCTCGACGAACCCCGGCCCCTCGACGGCCACGCCCGCGGCGTCGAGCCGCACGTGGCCGGAGACGGTGCCAAAACCCTCCGACGCCTCGGGCCGGAAATCGAGCCAGACGTCCGCGTCGACGAGGGTGGCTCCCGCCAGGCCGCACTCCAGGTCGAGGAACGGGGTCGTGTCGGGAAAGCGGAGGAGCGGGCCGCGAAAGCGAACGCCGATCCCACGGTCGCCTACCGGCGTGACGCTTAGCCCGGCCACCCGTCCGGGGGGCTCCGTCGTCCGCTCGCCGGTGAAGAGCACGAGCCCACCCTCGGGCAGGAAGAGGAGGAGACGTGCCCGCTCGGTCTCGAAGCCGACGAGGCCGCAGAGCCGCGAGCTCGTGAACTCGAGGCGCAGAGGCCCGGGCCACGAGCCGTCCATCTCGGGAACGATCCGGGCCTGCGGCGCGGCGGCGTCGGCGGGTGGGGCGACGAGCATGGGCAGCACGCCGAGACAGGCGTCCACGAGCGCATCGCGCCAGCGGCCCATCCAGCGGAGCGGGATGCCGAGCTCGAGCTGGACGGCGTCGACGAGGGAGGCGCGCGCGGCGAGCGCCCGCACGAGCGGACGCGGGTCTTCGCGGTGCCGCGGGGTGAAGAGCTGGACCAGGTTCTCGCGATGGCGGGCGGGGTAGCGTGCGCCGATCGTCGCGGCGATGCCGCGTGCGCCGCAGGCGTCGACCAGTGCCGGGAGGGCCGTGGCGGCGAACGCCGGCGAGATCGCCGCCCCGGGCCCGAGGGCGAACGACCCCGGGCCCATCCGGCACCCGATGCCCAGGTCGACCGCCGGCTGGATCACGTTCCAGCCGTGGATGGTGAGCAGGGTGGCCCGCCCGTGGCGGGCGATGGCCGTGTCGATCAGCTCGCCGAGGCGCTCGAGGAACCACGGCGCCTGCGCCTCCGCTTCGCCGATCCGGTTGAGATCGACGTCGTTCCGGTCCTCCGCGTCGTTGATGAGCGCGGCCGCACCGGTGGCGGCGGCGAGTGCCGCGGTGAGCGCCGCCGTGTGCAGGTCGTTCACGCGCACGCCCCCCGCGCTCCACGGCTTTCGCACCGGGTCGCGACGTCCGCCGTGCGGTGCGACCAGGACGAGCGGCAGCGTGCCGGAGATGACGAGCGGGCGCACGGCTGACGGCACGGCGGGCTCTCTAGCTTTTCGCCGGCCGACCGTCTACATGCCGCCCGTGCGCTGGCCAGTCGCCGCGCTGCTGCTCCTCGGGTGCGTCACTCGGGCCAGCGCGCTGGATCGTCCCCACGTCTACCTGATCGTGGTCGACGGCCTCGATGCGCGCTTCGCGACCGCTGCCCGCATGCCCCGGCTCTTCGAGCTCACGACGCGCGACCCGGAGCGCACCTCGACGTTTCTCGACGCGCGCGCCGTCATGCCGACGCGGACCGACCCGAACCACGTCTCGCTGCTCACGGGCACGTACCCCGAAGCGCACGGCATCACGGGGAACAGCTACTGGAGCCGCGCTCCCGATGCGCTTCCCGCCCGGCTCGACGCCGCCGAGCTGATCGCGGTCGAGACGCTCTTCACGGTGGCCGAGACGACGGAGCCGAGCCTGGTGACGCTCGGCGTGTTCTCCAAGCCCAAGCTCGCCCGGCTGTTCGCGGCCGTTCCGGAGCGACAGCGCGCGCCCGACGTGCTCTGGTCGGCCGACCTCGCCTCGCCCGCCGGTCGCGATCGCATCACCGGCTACAGCTTCGACTACGAGACCATGGCGGCCCTGCTGGCGCTCATGGCCAGCGCGGAGCCCGACCTCACCGTCGTCACTCTCTCCGACGTCGACCGTACGGCGCACGGCCGCGGGCCCTACAGCGACGACTGCGAGCGCGCGGTGGCCGGCGCGGACGCGGCCATCGGGCGACTCGTCGATCACCTCCGCGCGCTCGGACGCTGGGAGCACTCGGTGTTGATCGTCACCGCCGACCACGGCTTCACGGCGCTCGCCCCCACGCCCGCACGGCCCTATCCAGTCATCACCTTCGGCCGCGACCTCCTCCGCGCGCACGTGAGCGGAGTGCACCTGGTGGCCGATGGTGGGGTGGAGCACGTCTATGCGGACGCGATCTCCGCCGAGGCGACGGCGATCGGGGCCGAGGTGGAGCCGACCCTCACCAGCGTGGCAGCGCTCGCGCGCGACACGGCCGGGGTGAGCGAGGTGCTCGCCCGGCTCCCGGTGGGCGGCGTCACCGAGATCGGGAGCGCGCATCCCGACTGGCACCTCGACCACGAGCGCACGGGCGACCTCCTGCTCGTCGCGGCACCCGGCTACGAGTTCGTCGATCCCTTCGACCCGGTCGATGCCGGCCTGCTCGGGAACCACGGCAGTCCCGCGGAGCGAGCCGTGCCGCTGGTGGTGAGCGGCGGCTATTCCGGTCTGCGCCATGCGCCACCCGGCACGCCGGCGCCGGTGCTGGTCGACGTCGCGCCCACGATCGCCACGCTGCTGGGTCTCCGCCTCCCGCGCCGCCTGGACGGCAGCCCGCTGGCGGCGGAGCTCGTCGGGCATCCGTTCGTCGGGGTGCTATCGGATGCTCAGAGCCCGCACTGACTGAAGAAGTTGGAGTACACGCGCTGGGCGATGGGCACGAGCTCGCGAAGCCGGGCCGGCGTCTCGGCGACCAGGCGCGCCGGATCGACGCCCGCGCCGGTGATGAACTCGCGCGACTCGGGCTCCGCGACGAGGCGTCCGATGATGGTGTCGGTGAACTCGAGGTGGAACTGGAGCCCGTAAACGAGATCTCCCCAGCGAAACGCCTGCTGCTCGTAGAGCGGCGAGCGCGCGAGGTTCTTCGCGTCGGGGGGCAGCTCGTAGGTATCGCCGTGCATGTGGAAGACGTTCAGCGGGCCGCCCGCGTCGCCGAAGACGGGATCGTTGCCGCCGTCGTCGGTGAGCGTGACGGCTGCCCACCCCACCTCCCGCTTTTCACCGCGGTACACGCGCGCGCCCAGCAGCTGCGCGATGAGCTGCGCCCCGAGGCAGATGCCGAGGACCGGCCGTCCGCTGGTGAGCGCGCGCTCGATGAGGTCGTTCTCCTGGGCGAGGAAGCGGTGGCGATCGGCTTCGTAGGCGGCCATCGGCCCGCCGAGCACGATCAGCCCACCGATCGGCCGGAAGTCCCGTGGAGGAGGCTCGCCCTTGGGGAGATCCAGGTAGCGGTGATGCACGCCGTGCTCGCGGAGTGCGTTGGCCAGCGTCCCGAGGCCCTCGGTCTGCGTGTGGCGGAGGACGAGCCAGAACGTCCCCTCGCCCGAGGAGTCGTCCCCGCCCCGGCGTGTCATGCCTCCCCTTTTCCCAACCGGGCACCGCAGTCAAGGTGCAACGGGGTGGCCTGGAGGCGCCGTCGAGGCCTGTGGTATGGGGCCGCCGCGTATGGCGACCAGTGGCGCGCGGCGGGGATTCCTCTCGCGGCTCCTGCCGGACGGCAAAGGTGCCCAGTTCTTTGACCTTTTCGGGGCGCTCACCAGACCGATCGCGGCAGCCGTATACCTTCGCCCCCGCTGGATGTAGCGCATGCGGGTTGGCGTCATCGGCCTTGGCATCATGGGCGCGCCTTTCGCCAGGAATCTCCTCCGTGCGGGGCACGCCCTCACCGTGCATACGCGGACGCGGGCCCGCGCCGCGGAACTCCTCGCCGGCGGCGCCGCCTGGGCAGACTCGCCGGCCGCCGTGGCGGCCGCGGTCGATGCGGTCGTGACGATGCTCCCGGATACGCCCGACGTCGAGGCCGTGATCGCCGGTCCCGGGGGCGTGCTCGCCGGGGCGCACGCCGGGCTTCTCGCCATCGACATGAGCACGATCGATCCCGCGGCGGCCCGCGCACTGGCGGAGCGCGCGGCGGCGGCGGAGGTGGCGCTCCTCGACGCGCCGGTCTCGGGTGGTGAGCAGGGCGCGATCGCGGGCACGCTCTCGATCATGGTGGGCGGCGACGCGGCGGCCTTCGAGCGGGCCGCGCCACTCTTCGCCGCGCTCGGCAAGCGGATCACCCACATGGGCGGACCCGGCCAGGGCCAGATGACGAAGCTCGTGAACCAAGTGATCGGGGCGGGGACGCTCGCCGCCGTCGCGGAGGGCGTCCTGCTCGCGGCGGAGGCGGGGCTCGACCCCGCGGCGATGGTGACGGCGCTCGGGGGTGGTGCGGCGGCGTCGTGGATGCTCGCCGAGCAGGCGCCGCGCATGCAGCGTCGGGACTTCGCTCCGGGCTTCATGGTGCGCCTCCAGCAGAAGGACCTGCGCCTGGCGCTCGCGAGCGCGGAACGGCTCGGCGTCCAGCTGCCGCTGACGGCGATCGCGCAGCTGCTCTTCAGCGCCGTGGAGGCGCGTGGGGGCGGCGAGCTCGGCACGCAGGCGATCGTGATGGCGCTGGAGGCGCTGGCGAAGCGGTCGAGTTGAGCTTCGTGGTGTTCATGCGCGGGTGCGGGAGGGCAGGGGCCGGGGGTGCCGCTCCTCGCGGGTCCTTAGGCCCGGCGCTGCGGCGAGCGTCAGCCACCGGAGCGGACGCTCGCCGGGCCCCCGCTCGTCGGCGGCACCCCCGGCCACTGCTCTCTCGCACCCTGGCGATGTCGACCTGGCCTCGCCCGCGCCTCCCTTGTGGTCGAGAAGGAGGAAGATAGTCATGCGTAGGTCCGCAATTGTTGTCGTCGTTGTGCTCTCGATTTTCGCGGGGCGGTCCGTTCTCGGAAAGAGCCCCGCTGCTGCCCACAAGAACGCGGCTGGTGGTTGGGCGCTGTTCGTGCCGGGGGAGATCGAGTGGAAGGCGGGGCCCGAGTCGCTGGCGCCGGGGGCGAAGGTGGCGATCCTGGAGGGTGATCCGGCGGCGGAGGGGTTTTTCACGATGCGGCTGATGGTGCCCGATGGGTACCGCGTGGCGCCGCACTGGCATCCGAAGACGGAGCGGCTGACGATCATCTCGGGGACGCTGAACCTCGGGACGGGGGATCGATTCGATGCAGCGGCGACCAGGGCGCTGCCTGCTGGAACCTACAGCTCGATGCCGCCCAGGATGACGCACTTCGCGTGGACGACCGGCGAGACGGTGTTGCAGCTCAGCAGCATCGGTCCCTGGCAGGTCGTCTACGTGGATCCCGCCGACGATCCACGGAGCAAGCACCGGTGAACGCTTGACCCCCGGCGCACACGTCGAGTAGGGGGCTCCCATGAAGATCGACAGTGCGGTGTTCACCAACGACCTGCGCGACGTCGGACGTCTCGCGGCACATGCCGAGCAGCTCGGCTACGACGGCCTCTGGACGGCGGAGGCGGGTCACGATCCATACCTCCCCGCGGCGCTCGCCGCGACCGCGACCGACCACCTGACGATCGGCACGAACATCGCCGTCGCCTTCCCGCGGAGCCCGCTCGTCCACGCCCAGCTCGCCTGGGACCTGCAGGCGGCCTCGCACGGCCGCTTCATCCTCGGCCTCGGCACGCAGGTGAAGGGGCACAACGAGCGTCGCTACTCGACGCCGTGGACGGCGCCGGGCCCGCGCCTCCGCGAGATGATCCAGCTGATCCGTCACATCTGGGACGTCTGGCAGAACGGGTCCAAGCCGGGCTTCCAGGGGAAGTACTACCAGTTCAGCCTGATGACGCCGTTCTTCAGCCCCGCGCCGCTCGAGTGGTCGCACATCCCGATCTACATCGCCGGGGTGAATCCCTACATGTGCCGGCTGGTCGGCGAGCTGGCTGACGGCTTCCACATCCATCCTTTCCATTCCGTCAAGTACATCCACGAGACCGTGCTCCCCAACGTCGAGGCCGGCCTGAAGAAGTCGAGCCGCAAGCGCGAAGACGTGACGCTCGCGACCAGCGCCTTCGTCATCACCGGCAAGACCCGCGAGGAGATCGACCGCGCTCGCGCCGGCGTCCGGCAGCAGATCGCCTTCTACGCCTCGACGCGCACCTATATCGCCGTGCTCGAGGCGCAGGGCTGGGGCGAGACCTGCTATCGCCTGAACGAGAAGGCGGCGAAGGGTGACTGGGCCGCCATGCCGGCGCTGATCACCGATGACATGCTCGAGGTCTTCGCGGTCGAGGGCACGTACGCCGACGTGCCCGCGCTATTGAAGAAGAAATACCACGGTCTGATCGACCGGCTCGGCTTCTACATGCCATCGCGCAGCGGCGCCGACGACGGCACCTGGAGCGAGCTCATCGCGGCGTGCCGCTAGAAACGCGCGGCGCCGACCAGCGGGGGACGAGGGCCGGAACCCGCTCGGCGTAGCGATCGTAGGCCTCGCCGAGAACGCCGCGGAGGGCGCGCTCCTCGACCCGGATCTTGAGGGCGAGGCCGGCGGCGAGCCCGACGGCGAGGCAGGCGGTCGCCACCGAGACGTGGGCCGCGAGCGAGCCGATCACCAGGAGGAGGACAGCGAGGTAGATCGGGTGCCGGACCCGCGCGTAGGGACCGTACTGGACGATCGGCTGGCCGGCGCGGACCTGGATGATCCCCGTCCAGAACGGACCGAGCGCGCGCCGCGCCCGGGCGTGCAGGACGAGCCCGGCCACCACGAGCCCGAGGCCGAAGAGGGCGAGCACGGGACGAAAGTAGACACGACCCGACCACACCTCGACGACGGCGGCTTCCGCCACCGCGATGGCGAGCAGCGGACCTTGCACGGCGCTGCGCGG
>Ga0307472_100000414_pt1 | contig 14743 bp, 14 predicted proteins | sample atmos_gasesAM5C__2_FD_204582 | JGI IMG/M metagenome (GOLD analysis project Ga0307472, IMG submission 204582) | Hardwood forest soil microbial communities from Morgan-Monroe State Forest, Indiana, United States - atmos_gasesAM5C_05 | ecosystem: Environmental > Terrestrial > Soil > Temperate...
GCGCACACACGTTGAGGCTGCCGGTCAGTTAGCGAATTGTCGGCAATTCGGAAATAATCCAGAGCTAGGCCCTAAGAGGCTGTCATTCTCTACGGCCAAAAATTTGAATGGCCAATGAAGGGCCGGAGCCTGGTAAATGGGAAAAGAAATAGCTGGACATTTTGCCCAGAGGGGCCTATGAGTGAGGCACCAACCCAGCCTCGGAGGTGCGATGATGCGAACCAGATCCTTTGCCTTGGCAATTACAGCCATGCTGTTGGTCTTTTTGGCAGCTTCCGTTTCCATGGCGGCGGCCGATGAGCAGTCGGGAACGTGGAAGATGAACAGCGCAAAATCAAAGTACAGCCCGGGTCCGCCGCCGAAGGACCTGACGGTGAAGGTGGAGGCCGACGAAAACCACATTAAGCTCAATGCGGACGGGACCAACGACGATGGAACTCCACTTCATGTGGAGTACGACGCTAAATTTGACGGCAAGGATTATCCCGCGACGGGGTTGCCCAACGCCGATTCTGTATCCGCGAAGCGGCTCAAAGGGGGCGGGATCGAAACCCAACAGAAGAAGGGCGGCGAGGTGCTGATAACCATCACCACGGTCGTCTCGAAGGACGGAAAGATGCGGACCTCTACGTGGAAGGGCAAGGACTCGCAGGGACGTAATATCAACAACGTAGTGGTTTTCGACAAACAATAGCGCCTTCTCTTGGGCCGAATCTGTCTCACGGAGCAGGGGTGTCTTTTCGCACCCGCTCGGGAGACGGCTGACAGGTAGCGGGCTTGCCCTGGTGCTTGAGCGAACCTGCTTTCGTCCGCCAGTGATTAAACCTCAGGTTGGCAACATTGCTTCATGCGCGTTCCATGCTCATGAAGCGCACCAAGCACTCGTGCATCGCAGGGTGCAAACTGCTTGCAAAACGCACGATTCTCGGATTATTTCTGGTTTGCCCGTCATCCGCCCACAATCTCGGCGCCCCCAAAGTAGGTCTAAACTCCAACCCGGGGCTGGATCATAACTCAGCTATGAGATTTTCGTTCCTCTTGATGTAAAGTCGCTTCCACTAGCAGAGCATCGTTATAAGGGAGAAGGGTGAAAGGAGGTAAAGGCATGACGGAATTAAGCGCAGGGCGGCAAGTAATCATCGAAGCCTCGCCTGAGCCGATCACGATCGATACGGCGCGTACTGCGGTGATCGTTGTCGACATGCAGAACGACTTCGGGAGCAAGGACGGAATGTTCGACCGCGCAGGGGTCGACATCGCTCCCATCCAAAAGGTTGTTGAGCCCATTTCAAGGGTCCTTGAATCGGCCCGCCGCGCGGGCATGAAGATCATTTATCTAAAGATGGGCTTTCGTCCGGATCTTTCCGACGCCGGTCCTGCGGATTCTCCAAACCGGCTGAAGCCTTCGCGCATGCGATACGGAGACGCAATGCGCGCTCCGGATGGAACCGACGGCCGGATTCTGATTCGAGATACCTGGAACACGGAGATTGTAGATGCGCTCAAGCCTCACTCTGCGGACATTATCCTTTACAAGACTCGCTTCAGCGGCTTTTATCAAACTGGATTGGATAACATCCTCAAGACACTGAACGCCCGCTATCTTGTGGTCACCGGATGCACCACCAGCGTGTGCGTGGAATCTACCGTCAGGGACGCGATGTTCAGAGATTATTCCTGCTTGCTGCTCGAAGACTGCATGGCCGAGCCGATCGGGAATGTCGGTAACAATTCCGCGAGAAGCAATCATGAGGCGTCGCTTCTGGTGATCCAAGCGCTGTTTGGTTGGGTTTCCCGCTCGGACGAGTTCATTGGGGCTCTTGAGCCGCGCGCCGCTCGAACGTCGGCATCGCGAGCGTAGGAAACGCACTTTGTAGTCTATTCGTGTGTTGTCGGCTACTCGGAAGTTGGCCGAAAACGGGGTTCGAGGAGAAGTCAATTCAGCCGCGAAAGCTGGCTGGTCAAATGAACGGGGATACGACTAACCGCCCATCAAGTGGCTGGTTCCCTCAGCGCCGTGGTCGCTTGTGAAATCCTTTGTTCTTATTTTGTCGCCGATCACCAAGTTAGTTTGCAACATCATGACGATGCAGTAGTGTGGAAGTTAAGAATGCTCTGCCTTATGCCTCGGCCAACTTGAAAAATGTCCATTGTCCCAAAATCATATTAGTAGCGGAGGGCCGCACTGGTTGCGACTTAACCCGCAGATGGAGTCGTCGTGAAAGCAGGTCTCCGTTATCAAAACGGCTGTATGTACGAACACCATGGCGCATGGTACGTGCGATATCGCCAGCGAATCTTGCAAGAAGACGGCTCCGCCAAGCTCAACCACGCCTCCAAGCATTTAGGGCGTTCCGCGGACTTCTCCAATATTTTTGAAGTCAAGCGGTGTCGGGCATCCTTCATGCAAGCCGTCAATCGCGATCGGTTCAGTGCACATTCGCGAATCACGCTGACCGCCTTCATTGAGGGAGCCTACTTACCTTGGACCAAGGAGGAGCGCCGAGCAAGCACCAGCAAGGGCCATCACGAAATCTGGATCAATCACATCCGCGATCACGTCGGAGAGCTACGCCTGCGGGAATTTCGCACCGTCGATGCCAGTCGAATGCTGCGCGCGATCGCCAAAAAGAAAGATCTCACGAAAACGACGCTGCAACATATCAAGTCGGTTTTGAGCACCGTCTTCATTTATGCCAAAAATGAAGGAGCGTTCGATGGGACCAACCCAGTCGATGGCGTTTTGATCCCCATGCTCGCGCGCGAGCCTGGACAGACGCACGCTTATGATCTCGATCAGGTTCTCCAGATCCTCGATCTCCTTCCGCTTCTCGCAAAAACCCTGGTTGCGATCGCAGCCTTCGCGGGGCTGCGCCAAGGTGAGCTGCGCGGACTCGACTGGACCGATTACACGGGTAGCGAATTGGCGGTCAATCGTTCCATTTGGATGTCGGTGGTCAACCTTCCCAAGACGCGGGCCAGCCGGGATACCGTGCCGGTAATTCCTGCTTTGGCCGAAATCTTAGACGAGTACCGCAGGTCCATGGGTAATCCGAAAGCAGGTATGATTTTTCACTCCGGTAATGAGCGTCCTATCAGCGTAGATAAGGTCGGGCGACGAGTGATTCGGCCAGCTCTTGTGGGCACGCACTTGCCGTGGTACGGGTGGCACGCGTTCCGGCGAGGGCTCGCCTCGAACCTGTATGCATTGGGGGCCCAGGACAAAGTCGTGCAGCGCATCTTGCGTCACTCGAAGCCGCACGTTACCAGGGAACGCTATATTAAGGTCTTCGATCGTACCGTGCTCGAGGCGGTGGAGAAGGTACAGGCCCGGATCGAAGAACTAAGACAAGCGAAAGTAGGTCCCCAACAGTTGCAGTTGAAATTCGGTGACCCCTCTAGCCTACGAGCGACCGATGTAGCGGAGAGTCCAACCGGCTGCGGTCTTTCGCCCTTTTCAAACGACTGGTCAACAGTTGGTCACCACAGCATTTCTGGTTCTGTGCTAAGCTGCTGAAAGCAAACCGCGGAGAGGTGGCAGAGCGGCTGAATGCGGCGGTTTGCTAAACCGTTGTAGGGGCTAAAACCTCTACCGGGGGTTCGAATCCCCCCCTCTCCGCCACAGCTAAAATCATCAGTAAATATGCGGCGATTTGTAAAGCCCCTCGAGCACGAGCAGTTCGCACAGGCCGGCAAAGGACTCCGTGAAGTAGGCAGGTCCGCTCGCGTACCTCGGCAGAACACCGTTTGCATCCATCAGCATGTTCTGAACAGCGTGGCCAGATTCGTGCGCGAGTATGACGACATCGCCCACGTAGCCGCTGTAGGTCCCCTGGAAAAACATGGTCGGAAAACCGACGTAGCCGGCAGAGAAGCCCTGCCGATCCACGCGATACGGACCCGCGCGATATCCAGCCGACCGTTCGTGGGATCGAGTAGCTTGGTCAGTTCCGCCGTGTAGCGTTCACCGAGCAGCTTGGTTCCTCCTAGCACCGCCTGACTTGCCTGTGTGATTGTGAACCGTGGTGCGGGCATTCCGGATTCCGGAAGAAAGAGGTCCCACACGTGCACGGTATGCAGACCAAAGATTGTGCGGCAGTGGTCGAAGATCATCTTCTCGGCGCGCTTGTTGACGTCCGCTGCGTCGGCGAGAGCATTCAGCAGCGCCCGCACTTGTGTCCTATTGAGGAAGCGTGCGCCGTAGGACTCGTCGGCATAATCGGCATAGGCGCGACGCCGGCAAAACTGGCCGGATCGGGCGGCTTCACGCCCGAAACCTGCCGGTTACGATTGTGGGGGTAGTCGGAGACATTCGGCAAGCGCACCTTACAGGACCGCGAAACTGACAGCGATACCTGTGGGGCGTGGTTCCCACGGATCGCAGGAACGCGCGCCGCATCGAATCTGCACTGGAGAACCCGCAGGAGGCAGCGATTTGTTTGAGGCCTTGGTCCGTTATCTCTAGCTGTCGGCGCACAGCCTCGGCTCGCATTTCCAAAACATAGTGGGAGGGCGTTTTCCCCAACTCCCGCGTGAATACGCGCTCGAAATTCCGAATGCTCATCGCGGATCGGTCTGCGAGATTCTGCACCGAGAGATTGTTATGAAGGTTTTCCGCAATCCAAACCTGAAGCTCATGAATCGCCTTCATCTCCGAAGCCTGTGCAGACAAGGAAGCGCTCAGTTGCGTTTGTCCCCCCGGGCGGCGCAAGAACAGAACAAACTCACGCGCTATTTCATGAGAAATCCGACCTCCGCAATCGCCCGCGACCCACGCAAGCGCCAGATCGATTCCCGCTGAGATTCCGGCCGAGGTGTAGATATTGCCATCTTTCACCCAGATCGGACTGAACTGCACTTTGACTTGAGGGTAGCGACTTGCGAATTCGCGGCCGAATTTCCAGTGGGTGGTTGCCGTCTTGCCATTCAGCAGACCCGCCTCGGCCAATAGAAATGAACCAACACACACCGCCCCCAATCGGCGCACCGCGGGGGCCATCTTTTTCATCCACGCGAAAAGGGTTGGGTCGCGCGCCGTACGTGTTGCAAGCCCACAGACGAGAAGAAGCGAGTCGGCTTTCCCTTTGACATCCTGCAACCGCCTCTGCGCAGTGAAAGAAAGTAGCCCTCCCTCACCCGGAACTCTCAGATCCCTTGAATTGGTTACAATCTCGACTTCGTAGACGGCCTTGTGAACCAGGCGATTCGCGGCACTAAAAACCTGGATTGGTCCAACGAGATCAAGCTCGTCTACAGGGGGCACCACGATAACGATAATTCGCCTTCGCTTGAGGCGCGCAGTTTCACGCCGGGCTGTGGTCGAGTTGGCCTTCGACATCTCTAAGTCAAATATGCAACGAGAGCGCTTCCCTGGCAAGCAGACAGTAATGTTTTGGCGGAAAACGCCTGCTTTCTGTCGATAAACGACGGTTCGTTGTCATTAGAATCCAACGTTTGAACAGGCATTCGGATCGCGCGGATACAGCGGCGGATTCGGGAAGATCCCAGATTGCGCGCATCCCACCCGTTTGAGGAAAGATCATGAAGTATTATTGGGTCAGGATCGTTGGCGCTGTTCTCGCTGGCACTATGTTCCCGACGCACTGCGTCGCTCAAACTGTTCAGACGGTGCAAACGGAGCAGGCTCCGGGTCCTTACGCGCGCATCGCGATTATGCGGGCGCTCGACGGCCATTCGGTCGAATGGGAGACCGGGTACGTCCGCCACCTCGAGTGGCACCGGCAGGCTAAGGACACCTTTGGCTGGTACAGTTATTCGGTCTGGGCATCAACTGAGCGGCAGAGGTGGATCATCTACGCAACGTTCGGGCATACGGCTTCCGAACTGAGCAACCCGGTGTCGCCAGCGGAAGACGAGCGGGACAATCTCATTAACGTCCTGCCACACGCTCAATTCCTGGGAAATTGGATCTACGAATTCTTGCCGGCGCTGTCGCGCGGTAATGGTGTGCCGACTCCGACCCTTCGAGCCGAGTACACAACGGTGGAGCTCAACCAGGGAGCCGGTAAGACTTTCGAAGCCGTCCTCGCAGCGGAGCAATCCAAGCTACAGGGAGAGACGCTCTGGTACCGACTGGTCGTGGGCGGCAGCATGCCGCGCTACGTACGCCTGTGTCCGCGGGCAAGCCTGGCGGCTATTCTCGATGAGCGCGCTAGTCAGGCGCTCCCTGACAAAGTGAACGGCTTGATCTCGAAGATGACCGTCGAGACGCTCAATCTGCGGCCGAACATGTTGGTTAACGTCACGGCCGAGCCCGCGCGTTAAGCGGAGGACTTCAATGCCCCACGGTCTGTACGCAAAGCGTCTCGATCCTGCATCCCCGTGACGGAGACACCGTCAACTTCGAAGCCGGGTATCTGGCACGTCGCGTTGCACGGGGGAAGACTAGGATCTGGTAGCTGGAGACGAAAGCAATGAACGAAACAGCACAGCAGTATACGGAGCGGATTCTTAGCTATTTGGAAGGAAAGCAGCCTCTGGCAGTTCAGGCTGCGACGGCAGAGAAACTTGAGAGGCTAATCCAGGACGTGCCTCCGAACAAATTGCGCGAGCGCCCGGCTGCTGACAAGTGGGCGGTTAGTGAGATCGTTGCACACCTTGGCGATGCGGAAATCGTGACTGGATTCCGCATAAGGCTGATTCTCGGCGCGCCGGGTGCTCCCATCGCGGCCTACGATTCGGATTCGTGGGTGACCAGCGGGCACTATGAGAAGCGCGATCCGCGTAAATCAGTCGAGCAATTTCGCGTGCTCCGCGAAGCCAATCTTGCCTTGCTTGAGTCGCTGACACCCGAGCAGTGGAAACACTACGGAATGCATTCCCAGCGAGGACAGGAAACGATTGAGCTTATGGTCCGCATGGCTGCGGGACACGACATCAACCACCTCCAGCAGATCGAGCGGATCTTGCCCGCGAAACGGAAACAGGCGGAGCCGCTCAGCCGGCGGCCTTGACGAGTTCGCTAGGAGCGAAATTCCGGCGGTGCGCGTCGATGGCAGCCAACAGTCACATGAAGGTAATCGAAATTCGCGACGGATTTGGCGTGGACTCTTTGAGGCTCATGGACCGTCTCGATCCGGTGGCGCGGCCCGGGCAGGTCGTCTTGAAGATGAAAGCATTTTCGATTAACTATCGCGACCTTCTTGTGGTCAATGGCGTGGGCCGATGGAAGCCCTCTGTCGGACGGATTCCGCTCTCTGACGGTGTAGGTATCGTCGTCGCCGTGGGAGACGGCGTATCTCGAGTCAAGGTTGGAGATCGCGTCGCCCCGATTTTCTATCCGAACTGGTTGGAAGGCAGAGTTGCCGCCAAGAAGGCGGGGCAGGCCTTGGGTGGTGCGGCTGCTGACGGTGTCCTCGCCGAATACACGCTCTTTGATGAAGCAAGCTTGGTGCATGTGCCCGCACACTTGACCGACGAGGAAGGTGCTACGCTGCCTTGCGCTGGCATAACAGCGTGGAACGCCGTCTGCCTCGGGAACATAAAGCCCGGCGATTCCCTTGTGGTGCTGGGGACCGGAGGTGTCTCGATTTTCGCGCTCCAATTCGCGAGATTTCTCGGAGCCCGCGTCATCGTAACCTCGAGCAGCGAACAAAAGCTCGCGCGCGCAAAGGAACTGGGCGCCGCTGCGGTCATCAACTACAAGACGGAGCCTGACTGGCCAAAGGCTGTCGTGGAGTTAACGGATGGTCTCGGAGCGGACTACGTTGTGGATACCGTCGGAGGGCTGAAGGAATCCATTGCAGCCGTGCGGCTGGGAGGCACAGTGGCATTCGTGGGAATGCTCATCGGAATGACTTCGGAGGTCGACCTCGTTACCTTCATGGGCAAGTGTGCTCGCGTAGAAGCAGTCGACGTGGGCTCGCGCGAAATGTTCGAAGCGATGAACAAGGCCATTGCGTTTCACGCCATGCGTCCCGTGGTGGATCGGGTGTTTGGTTTCTCTGAGCTTCCAGAGGCCCTCAGCTACCTAAGAGAGGCTCGCCACTTCGGCAAGGTTTGTCTGCGGGCTCAGTTTAAGAACTTTCCCGAACGTGACGGAAGGAATTCACTCGCACCCCTTCGGACAGACTAGATGCCTCGACCACTCGGAAATTGGTTAGAAAGGGCTGTAGGAAACGGTGAGCCCGATCGCCCTTACTTCATGTCCGGCACGCAGAATAATGAGGAGCGTCTTGTTGTTCGCTATCGCATACCGGATTAGCACCGTACTGAAGCCAGACGTAATTACTGACTATGATACGCCTAGTGCCTCGGATACCTCTTGCAGGAAGGCGCACCGTGATTGCATGGAAAAAAGCGCGCCCCGAGCGATGAGATACTCGAGCTTACCGCGCGTGCGCCGCCGCGCGCAATCGGCTTCGATTGCAGCTAGATGCGCGTGAGTTCGATGGAAGGCGTCTTGAAGAAATTGTAGCCGTAGTTTTTTACCAATCGCACCGAGAAAACGAATCCGCGTCCGCAGAGGATCAGGGGGAACTCCCGCCACCCACTCCGGGATCGGGACGCTAAGCCATTGCTTCAACGCCCACGAGCCAGAAGAGGTGATTGAAATCCGATGACCACGCCTTTTCCCCGTCAGACAGACTTTCGAACGAATCAGCTTTCGCCGCAACAGACGTTCAATCAGGGGATAGATAGTACCGGCGCTGCCGCTCCACTGCGGGTTGGGAGACTCCAGGAACACTTTTCGAATGGCGTACGGCGTAGCTGGGCCGTCCACCGCAAGGAGGCCGAGCACGCACCCTTCGATTTCGCTCAGCTTGCTCTTGGAAGACCGCGGCTTCTTGATTCTGGTCAACATCATACGAATCGTACCATATATGTGTCCAGCACAAGCAGCCATTGACTCGATATAGCTCGAATCGTACTATACGACTAGCAGTTCACCAAACGCTGAATGAGGACAACACCCATGCCAAAGAAACTCGCAATATCAACTTTGCTGCTGGCAAATGCTTTGCCCGCGGTGGCTCAGGCTCAGAGTCACGTTGGTCCGCACGTTCCGGCGCCGGCCGGCATCGAAGTCCCCCGGGATGGCGTTACGGTCCCGATGCAAGATATGGGAGGCCGACCCGTTGTCGAAATCAAAATCAACAGGAAAGGGCCCTATCGTTTCGTTCTTGACACAGGCGCTGTAACGACGGTAGTCAGTGATGAGTTGAGTCGCGAGCTGTCTTTGACTCCGCCCGCCGGCGTGCAGGTTGCAACCGGGGATGGCCGACCGGCTCCGACGATTGTCGTCGTTCATGACCTTCTCATCGGCGACGCAAGGCTAGAGGGCATCATTGCCGCGGTAATGCCGTTGAGCGGCCTGTTGAAGGGTGAAGATGCTCCGCGCGGTATCCTGAGCGGCGCCAGTTTCCCGGGCTGCCTCCTCACCTACGACTATCCCGGCAAGCGAATCTTGATTAAGAGAGGTGCCTTAGAAGCCGCCGATTCAAAAAGTATTTTTCAATACGCTAAAGATCAAGTCCTGCCCACAGTTCCCGTGCGCATTGCCGGTCATGACACACAGGTTCACCTGGACACCGGCTCTCCCTTTGGTCTGGTCCTGCCGGTGAAATTCCTCACCGAACTTCCGCTTGCTTCACAGCCGCGAGAGGCCGGCAGAGTTCGCACTGGAGGAGGCGAGTTCCCAGTTTCGACCGCGCGTGTGGACGGGACGATCGAACTCGGCAAATACAAACTTGATCCGGGCGAAGTCCGTTTTAGCGATGCGCGTCCCGGCCCGAGCCCGAGTATCGGCAATCTTGGGTACGAGGTCCTGCGGCATTTTGTGGTGACGCTCGACTCACAAAATCGGCGCATCAAAATTGACCAATGAGCCGGACGCCATTTGAAGTCTTGCACGAGTCACCTGACGTGACTGTCTGGCCGAGAATGAAGGTAGTTCCGATGAACTCAGAACAAGGGGACGCGTCGGGAGGAATGAGCGGCTCATAAGAGCCATCGTTCAATACGCGCGTGCGCCTGTGGTACAGAAGAATCAATTGGAGGTGGGTATGTCCATTCGTTGTGCAGCAACCATTGCGATCTCCTTCCTCTTGTTTGCTCTGCCGGTGCAAAGGGCCTGGGGAAACAAAAGGTTGACCGCGCGCAATAAGGCCGTCGTCCGGGATTTCTACGCGACGGTTCTGATCGGTCGCGATGTCGATGCGGCGCCGCGGTTTCTGAGACCGGACTATATCCAGCACAACCCTGACGTAGCAACCGGGCTTACGGGCTTCATGGAGTTCTTTCGTGCGCGGTTTGCGCAACCCTTTCCGACGGACTACAAGCGGGAGTTGTTGAACGTTATCGGGGAAGATGACAGGGTCGTTATCTATGTACGGCAGACTTGGACTGGGCGCGACGGACAGCATCATCAAGTGCTGGGGTTTGATATGTTTCGCGTGCAGGACGGAAAGATCGCCGAGCATTGGGACGCGGATTGAAGCGACGAGCCCGGCCATTCGCCATGTGTATTTGTGATGAGCTTAACGCCTTGACTCAACAGCAAAAAGGAACCCAATGAGGCGACTGCTTCACCTCTCGATGCTGTTCGCGATCCTGACACAACGTAATGCACAGGAGTTCAAGTCAAACGCCGCGCTTATATCCGGGAAGAGCTCGTTCAATATGCCTTTCGAGCTCGTCGACAACCGGATATTCATTGACGTGCAACTGAACGGCAAAGGGCCTTTTAAGTTCATCCTTGACACGGGGGGATATGCCCAGGTGTCTCTGGAGGCGGCCCGCGCCGCTATGCTTCGTCTCGACGAGCAGGAACAAGGAACGGGTGTGGGACAGACCAGCGTTACAGCATGGAGAACAACCATTGCCGATATGCGAATCGGCGACATCCGACTCACTGACCAGGAAGCCCGAGCGTTTTCATATGCGGACGCTCGGCATGTATTCGGTTCGAGGCGATTCGATGGTGTGATCGGAATGCCAGTTTTCGAGCACTTCGTGGTCAAGGTTGACTATGAGAACCACGTGCTCACTTTTACGGTGCCAGAGCGCTTCGCGTACAGCGGAGAAGGTACTTTGGTGCCGTTCGAACTCACCAGATTTATTCCCCTCGTAGATGGCGAAATCGACGGTGTCACGGCTAGGTTTGGAATCGACACCGGTTCGCGGTCCTCGCTATTGCTGGCCGGGCCGTTTGTGGAATCCAACGGTCTAAGGGAAAAATACGCGGAACGATTTGAAGCAGTTACCGGATGGGGAATCGGCGGGCCGGTTCGGTCGCAAGTTGTACGAGCGAAGACTCTCAAATTAGCGTCTGAGACCATTCCAAACATCGTAACCCTGCTCTCGTTGCAAAAGAGCGGCAACCTGGCCACGTCTCGCGACGCTGGTCTTGTCGGCGGAGGCGTGCTAAAGCGTTTCAACATCACGTTCGATTACAGCCGTAGACGGCTCATTCTGGAAAAGAACCACAACTTCGACACGTCCGACAATTATGACCGCGCCGGAATGTGGCTGAGCCTGAGTCAAGACATTTCTGCGCGGTTTAATTTCTCGAAAGACACAATCTATTCGAGGCTAAATAGTCGCGGCCAATGATTCCGTCGGCTCTGTAAAAGAAGAAAAAATAGCCGGGGAGTCAGCCATATCCTCCGGTGGCTCGGCGTTCGTAGGCGAGTCCTTCGAGAATTTTCTCCACGGAAAGCGCGCTGTCGGCAGGGAGAGTGAGTTTCGGCTTCAACCGCTGAAAAATCTGATCCGCCATTCGCACGCGCACATCAAAATCCAATTCAGAACGGCGAGTCAAGAACGAGTCAATCAGTGCGCTTTCTTCAAGCGTAAGGTTCGCGGCCCCTAAGGGAGCGGACACAGGCATGCTTGGGGCCTGAGCCGTTTGCCAAACCGGCTTCAGATCGCTAAACGAAGACTCCCGCACTACCAGTGAGCCTGCAACCAGATCGCCGAGACGTTTGTTTTCCTTGGTGAGGAGAGCGCTCGCTATTCCAATCGCGTAAAAGCCGGGAAGCCAATCGACGATACGCCATGCAGTCCTACGACGAAATGATTCGGCAGATTCAGGAATCCGAAGGCTGGCGCAACTGATTGTCCACAGCGCCTGGACGCCGCAAGTGCAATGGAGCGTTGGGAGACGGGGCTCTCTTACTGGACCTTTTCACGCCTCTTGGATTTGCTCATTTTTGCGACGGTAAACAGGAGGAGATTTCTGTCCTCCTCGTTCATGCGGGAGAGGCATTGCTGCAGTTTCCTCAAATAACGTGCGTCTTTCCCGGACGCGCCCCACAATTTCTGGCCCGCTTTTCCGCCGGTCATCTGGGGCTTGGGCGGCTCTTCGCCCTCATACAACAGTTCATACATCGGAACTTCCAAGGCGCGCGCAAGTTTCTCCAGCGTTTCCACTGCGGGCACAGTGTGTCCGTTTTCCACGCGAGAGATGTAACAGCGCAGAAGACCGGAACGCTTCTCAATGTCTCCTTGCGACAACTCTTTCTGTTCCCGTACGTTGCGCAGCCGTTCCCCTAAGATCATCTCTACCCTCAATTCTGGCCATCTGGCGGCCGTGTCTAGTATCCATCCCGGTTCGTCTCTAAACTCTAACGCAACTGAGGGGTAACCGTCGAGGGAATTGTAGTTTGGGATATCTAAAGTAAATTAAGGAGGTGGTAAATTGGCAATTCCTGCTGGCTGTCAGTTCGAACCCGCTATTGTGGCAGGGAACCTCCACAGGCGGACTCCTTCCCGTGCCCCTTGAACGACGATCGTTCCGTCCGGACTGATGGCCAGATTCCCCGGCCACGCATCAGGCGAAGCCAGCACTGCAATTGCTTTCTTCTGCTCCAGATCAAAAAGTTGCGTCGCTCCGCCACCCCTTGTGAAGGCAACGATTTTCCCATCCGCCGAAATGTCCGCCCCCGGACCGCCACCGGCGATGAAGGTGAATGCCAATTCCCTTCTCCAGGTTCCTGTATCCCAGACGGCGAAAGTAAAAGGAGAAATCATTACGCCAGGTTGTCCCTGCACCATCAGGGGATTGCTTTCCTCCCCCACGCTAACCAGCCAGCGCCCGTCACGGCTCCAGGACAGCTTTGTGACGGCTAATCGGTGGGCAGGGATGCTCCGGAGCCTCTCGCCCGTGGCCGCGTCCCAGATTTCAACGTTTCCGGCGGGCATTCCCCCAGGTTGCGCGAGCCACTTGCCATCAGGGCTGACTGCCATCGCCTGATAAGATCCCCACATTGTATGCGATTCTTCACCTGTGGCTATCTGCAATGACTGGACGTTGCCCATTTTTTGGGGTGCGGATTTTGCATCACTGAACGCCAGCCAGAAGGACGGAAAACCTTTTTCTTTGGGCACGCTAGCCACTTCCTTCCAGGTGGTTGTGCTCCAAACCTTGGCCGCGTATCCTGCAAACTGGCCCCCAGGATTAGCTGCCAGCCATTTCCCGTCCGCGCTGAAGACGGCCCTATTTACCGGAGCATCCGTCAATGTGGCGACTTCTGTCCCGTTTGCAACATCCCACACTCGCAACTCGCCCGAAGTAGCCGCCAGCAGTCTGCCATGCGGGCTGAACGTCACACTCTGCACCGGACTCTGCCCGTAGAGTGTTATTCTCTCCTTCATGATAGCCAGGTCCCACACCTTGATCGTCCCGAAGGAATACGATCCTGCTGCCAGCAGCTTGCCGTCCGGGCTGTACGTCGCCGTCCCCAGGCCATAGCCGCCCCCAGGCAACGACTTCGTAATCTCCCCCGAAGTAGTGGAGACAAAGTCGATTGCCTCGGAATCGCCGTGGGTAACTGCCACTTCCTGGCCGTCGGGCCGGAAGACAATGTAGTTTGCATTTTTCGGCGTAAGGTCGTGAACACGCTTTCCGTCGTTCAAATTCCACAAAACGGGATGATAAATTCCAGTGCTTTCGAAGCTCGACATCCATCGTCCATCGGGACTGATTGCAGACACAACGACCGGATACGTTTTCTGCGCGTCGCCGGTAGCGAGATCAAAAAACTGCACCGAGCCGGAAGGGTCGTCGTCATCGTCTGCGCCCACCGTCCCCGCCGCAATCAGGCGCCCATCTTTGGTTGGCACGATCGCGGACACAAGGTCCCATTTTGTTGAGATCGAACGCAGGATCTTTCCGGTTTCTGCGTCGTAGAAGCCTATCGCCGTCTCTGCCTTATTTGCCCCGCGCTTCTCCACCGGAACGAGCAACGATTTCCCGTCAGCGCTATAGGTGATTGTTCCGCCATAGTAATGAACACGCGGCGGATGGATGGTAAAAAGTATTTTTCGCGTCTGCAGATTCCACATTTTCACCGCGCCGGAAACTTCCACTGATACCAGGCGCGTTCCATCCGGGTTGAAAATCAGCGCGCTGATCGCCTGTTTGTTGAGCGATGGAGACGCAGCCGCAAGAGGGACGGGGAGTCCGCCCAGGTGAAACTCCTCGCGGCCGGAGGAGAGATTCCACACGATGATCGATTTGTCGTAGCCGCCGGAAGCCAGCCATTTCCCATCCGGACTAAATGCCAGCGCTTGTACGGATTGCGTATGCCCCACGCGCAAGAGTACGTCGGGCTTTCGCGCATCGGCAGGCAGCGGTTCCTGCTGCGGAAGTTTCCCCGTTTGGATTGGCGCCGGCGCAAGTATGACCTGAGCCTGAGCCGGATGATTCGCCGGTGCGGCTCCTTGGGGATTTCCCTGGGGAATTGGCCTGCAGTACACGTTGGCGGGCCCCAAAAAAGAA
>Ga0307472_100000416_pt1 | contig 14737 bp, 16 predicted proteins | sample atmos_gasesAM5C__2_FD_204582 | JGI IMG/M metagenome (GOLD analysis project Ga0307472, IMG submission 204582) | Hardwood forest soil microbial communities from Morgan-Monroe State Forest, Indiana, United States - atmos_gasesAM5C_05 | ecosystem: Environmental > Terrestrial > Soil > Temperate...
CGAAGGGCTGCAAAAACGGTTTGACCTCTTTGCGCATCCTCGGGGACAATCCTGGATCGGCCATGCAGATTCCGGATAACGGTGAGATTATGACCCACGATGAGGCTACTTTGAGGGCCAGGGAGATCGCTAGTCGTGTGTTGGCGCCGGCGGCAGGACCTAACGACAAGGCCGGGCGATTCTCGACCGAGGCCGTCGACTCGCTGGGCCAGTCTGGGCTGCTCGCGTTAATGCTCCCGCCGGACCTCGGCGGTCCTGGCCTGGGCCCGCGCACCTTTGCAGCGGTCGCAGCGACCCTTGCCGAAGCGGACGCTTCGGTCGCGATGGTCTATCTTATGCACATCCTTGGCGTCGCGACGATCCGATCGGCACGGCCAAGCGCGGCTAAGGGGGTTACACCTCTGCTGCAGGAAGTCGCCGCCGGCCGCCATTTATCGACGCTCGCTTTCAGCGAACCGGGCTCCCGCAGCCATTTCTGGGCTCCTATGTCGCGAGCGCGTCGGAACGGCAGCGGCGTGTGCATCAGCGCCAAGAAATCCTGGGTGACGAGTGCGGGTTACGCCAAGAGCTATATCGTCTCTTCCCTGGCCCCGGACGGAGCCGGTCCCACCGACTCGACTCTCTACCTCGTCCCAGCGGATACGCCCGGCGTGTCGGTCGCTGGCGCCTGGGACGGTTTGGGACTTCGGGCCAACGCCTCAGCGCCGCTTGCGCTGGACAATTGCAAAGTCCCGTCCAGTTTTCAGCTAACCGACGACGGCGCGGGATTTCAAGTGATGCTGAACGTGGTGCTTCCGCTGTTCAATTTGGGAGCAGCATGTGTGGCGCTGGGATTGTGTCGAGCAGCGGTCGCGGGCACCACAGCGCATCTCAAGAGCGCGCGATTCGAGCATCTGGGTCAGAGCCTCGGGGAGAGCCTGCCTACGCTAAGGGCGCAGCTCGCCTCCATGCAGATTGATACCGACGGGCTCTCTGCGCGTATCGATGATTTGATTGAGCATCTTGAGAGCCCCAGCGAAGCCACCATGTTGCGCGTGCTCGAAAGCAAAGCGGCAGCCGGCGACGTCGCCATCGGCGTCACCTCGACGGCCATGCGCATTTGTGGTGGTGCGGCGTTCTCGAAGCATATGAGCATCGAGCGCCTGTTCCGCGACGCGCACGCGGGCGCTGTTATGGCGCCGACTGGCGACGTGCTGCGCGAGTTCATCGGCAAGGCGCTTTTGGGAATGCCGCTGTTCTAAGACGAAGCCGAGGCAAGACGCGCGAGCGTTTTTTTTTTGAAACATTTCCAAAAATGAATCGCGGGGAATTATGAGCAGAACAATGTGGGTGGGAGCCGTTGCATACAACCCAAAGGTGGTCACAATTTGGGAGGGGATGCGGCGATATTTTCACGACGAAGCGCATTTGCCTGTGGAAGTCGTACTCTTTCAAAGCTATGAGGCGCAGGTCATCGCGCTCCTCGCGCAAGCAGGTGATCCGCTGCCGTACATCGATATCGCCTGGAATACCAACCTCGCTTACCTGCAAGCCGAAGAATGGAGCGGCCATCGCTGCCGCGCGGTCGCCATGCGCGACACCGATCTCGGCTGGATGACTAAGATCGTTGCCGTCACTGGAGGTCCTGTCTCCGCGTTGGCCGACTTGAAGAATCGAACGCTCGCGCTTGGTAGCCGAGACAGCGGACACTCGGCTATTTTGCCCGTTCACTTTTTGGAGCAGCAAGGAATGCGAGAGGGCACGGATTACCGCGCACTGCGCTTCGACACCGACCTGGGCAAGCACGGTGATACCGGGACCAGCGAAGTGGAAGTCGTCCGCGCCGTATTAGACGGGCGAGCCGATGCCGGCGCCATCGGCAGCCCTTTTTGGAATACCGTGCGCAGCGAGCGTCTCGTGCCCGAGGGTGCGCTTTCGGAGATATGGACCTCGCCGGCGTACCACCATTGCATGTTCACTGCGCGGCCCGATCTCGACCTGGCACTCGAGCGCCGCTTTGCGGACGCGCTCTCCGCGATGAGTTACGATAACCCGGTTCACCGCAGCGTACTCGACGCCGAAGGGCTTCAGCGTTGGCTGCCGCCTCACGTTGATGGCTACGATGCGTTGCGTCAAGCCGCGGCCCGACAAGGATTCTTGAAACCGCCACTTGCCAAGTCGGCTGAACGCTGAGCCGACCTCCGTACCGCCGCGTACCCTAGTTTGCCGGCAATCGGATCACTGTCTCACGCGCAATTGAAGATTCTTGCCAACTTAAGCGCGTGTTCTCCTTCGCGCTCCAAAGCGCGGCGAACGGCAGCAAACGCCTCGGCCAGCGGAAAAATGTCCCGTGTGACAAACAAGTCGGCGTCTTCCGCTCCTACGGGGTGCCAATAAACGCCTTCGGCGGTAATCGTAACTTCGGGCACCAAGTCGGACCTGCTGAGAGCGACACCTTCCGTCGCTGAGCCGCGCAGCGCGATCCGCCGGATCACCCGGTCTTCGGGAGCAATCTGCTCCTCGTCGAGGAAGCGGCGGAACTCCTCGGCCTCTCGATCGCTTGAAACGGTCGCCGCCAGTCGAACGCGAAAGCCTTGCGCGCGAGCGCGCCCGATACCTTGCCGGGTGCGCATCCAGGTTCCAGCGCCACGGTGGAGATCGTGCCGCTCCGGGGTGGCGCTGTCCAGGCTGATCTGAAGGACAATGCGATCCCGGGGCAATGCCAGCAAACTCTCAATTCGCCGTCCCGCGAAGAGCATTCCGTTGGTCAGCACTGTCGTCGGTGCCGCCGCAGCGCAAGCAAGGAGAATCTCGCCGACATCAGGAAGTACAAACGGTTCGCCTCCCGTCACGAAAATTTCTTTAACGCGTAGTTCGGCCCCTTCCCGGGCGATCCGCTTTACCCGCGCGAGCCCTAGCTCCCGCCGCGGCGCACTCGGTGACGAACGCACGCAGCAGTAGTCGCAACTCAAGTTGCAGTCGAAGTTCGTGTACAGCCAGAGCCGCGAGCCGACTGGCCGATTGCTTTCTAGAGGTACTGTCCCGTGCCGGAACACCCAACGACCATGGTCATTTTCGACCGTGGATTCAACCAGCGCATTGCCCGTGAAACGGCACCACGTTTCCAATTCGGTACCAATATTTTTTTCGGCGCCAACAACCGCGATCAAATCGCCCGGGTGGCTGCGGCGCAGAGCTGCTATCAGCTCTGGCAACAGGCCAGATGCAAACGTTTTGCTCCCGACATCCAGATCGATGTTTGCCTTCATAGGAATACGGAGTATTTTACAACCCCTGCGGAACCGTAGATAGCTTCGATCTGCGCGCGGCCCAGCAATAGTAGACCAGCCAAAGGTAAACGGGACCGTATTCGAGCGACAACATAAGAAGAGAATTTCTGAGCGGCTCCCCTGCTCCGTAGGTGATTGCGGGAGTGTAGGCCAAGACGCTGGTCACGGTCATAAGCAGCCATGCAGCGCTTGGGTAAAAGCACAAGAAGGGGATCGACCAAGTGAAATACCAGGGATAGACAGTCGGCGACACCAGCAGCACCCCGCCCGTAAGGACGAGACTCGACCATAGCGGCGTGGCGCGGTTTTTCGCCAAGTAGCCCATCGTCGCAATCACGATCAACCCGGCGACCACCTCGGCACCGGCTCTCGACCCCGCAACGAACTGGAGCAGGGAGAACAGGCTCGAATTGTTCACCCAATCTCGTGCGTAGTTCCCCGCACCATCGAATAGATGCCAGCCAGCGCCCAGGAACGGAACATAACAGGCGAAAACCAAGGCTACGAAGATGCCTACATGAGCGAGCCGCACGCGTTTGAGGAACGTAAGCAGGAGCAAGACCGGGAAGAATTTGGACAGGAACGACAACGCGAGCGCGGCCATCGAAAGCGCCGGACGATTCGTCACGAGGAAAAAAAGCGCGGTCAGAAGTGTGACAATGGCCAGGGAGTCAAAATGACCACTCATCGCAAACGCAGTGAGCACGGCGGGGTTCCAAGCGTAAGCAAGCACGCGATGCAGAGGCTGCTTCATTGCGGCGAGCAGAAGCATCAAGAGACCGGCGCTCGCTAGATCGAGAATCGTGGAGACACGTTTGTATCCGGGCACCGTCTCGATCAGCCTGTAGGCAAATTCAGCGAGCGGCGGGTACATGGTCGGCGTCTCTTCGCCCGGCGGTTCAGGGTGCTCGGGATTTTGCAGCCACTCCAGCCCCTCTGCATTGGGAAATACCACGTATGGATTTAGGTGTGCTCGTTGCACCCGGCCATCCCACTGGTAGCGATACACATCGTCAGAGGGTGTTGACGCGGCCGGCAGCAGCACCACGCGAAAGAAAACCGCGCTCGCCAGGATGATGAGGAGAGCGGTTGCTCCGAGCGGAAATCTCTCGACCCAAAACACGCCTATCACGTAGAAGATGCCGGCTAGCAGCAGAAGTCCGATGAATTCGGGCATGTGCGCGTTCACATCCTGCTGGCGCGCGACCCACCTGAAGATGCTGGTCAACCCTACCGCTAGGGCAGCCAGGCCTAGCGTGACCATGCCACTCGGCCAACGAGTCTTAAGGCCTTCGATAGAACCTCGCCAGAGCGCCTTCATAGAAATCCCTTTATTTGCGCCCTGCACCTGCCCGCCCGGAAAGCCATTTTGCCGTTCTTGGCGCCTTCCCTGGCGAGCGCTGCAGTTCAGCGGCGAGCTGACTGAGGTCTGACGCCACATCGATGTCATAGAACGGATCGATCAGCTGTACCGAGAGCCCCAGCGCGCGCGCGCGCGCCGTCAGCGCCTCAAGCGCGTTTGCAGTTCCCATCCCATCATTACTGAACAGACCCGGATGGGACGCTCTCGCACCCACAAGATAGTAACCACCGTCATGAGTGGGGCCTACAACCAGGTCGCAAGTTTCGACTACGTCGAACGCGGCTTCGAGTACTGATGCCGGCAGGTGCGGGCTGTCGCTATTGAAGGCAATGACCCCGCGGTGGCCAGGAATGGCAAAATGCTGGAACACGGAGGCAAGGCCCGCGGCAAGGCCGCGACCCGTCTGAGCGACGATCGGCACTGTTTTAGCCACCACGCGTGACAGATCTTCCACGTCAGACGCGGGGCACATCATGGCAATTTTCACGTGATGGAGGGTTTGTGCTAGAGCTATTGTGTCGTTCAGAAGACATCGGTACAACTCGGTGACGGCTTCCGGAGGAAAGCTCTCGGCCAAGCGGGTCTTAACCGCGCCGAGTCTGGGTGCTTTGGCCATGATAACTAGTGTGCGATTCATTGATGTCATCGAAAGGCGTCACCGTTTCGAGGTTTCTACAAGTATCGGCCGCATGGGATTCACGCCGACCCGGGCATGTTGCTTTTTTCTCGCCGGAAGTAGTAGCGCGCGATAAGACTGAGAATAAACCACGTAGCTCCAATGGTGCCTCTGAGCGTACCGCTGATCTTGGATTTCCCGATGCGTGGGTGATAGCTGACGGGGACCTCAACGATGCGGAAACCCCGGATGGCTCCCTTTAGAATTAATTCCACGGCCCATCCGTAGGTGGTCTCTTCAAGGTCAACCGCGCGGAGTATATCGGCGCGTGCGGCGCGGAACGGACCAAGGTCGCTGATTTTCAATCCGTAGAGGTGCGTGATCAAGCTGGCCGCAAGCCAGTTGCCGAACAGGGCGTGCCAAGGAAGCGCCCCGCGTGTGCGTGGACCCGCAAGACGCGAACCGATGGTGATGTCGGCGCGACCCGCGGTGATCGGAGCGAGGAGAAGCGGAAGCTCAGCGGGTCGATCACTGTAGTCGCCGTCCAGAAAAACAACGACATCGGGCGCGCTTGCGCAAGCGAGCCCCGTCAAGCACGCGCGGCCGTATCCACGACGTGCTTCGGAAATGACTCGGGCACCCATGCGGGCCGCAATGGCAGGTGTTTCGTCTGATGAGTGATTGTCGACCACGATAACTTCGTCGACTACCTCCGCTGGGATGTCGGCAAGGACACGACCGATCGCCTGTGCCTCGTTGCGAGTAGGAATGATGACTGAGACCCGCACGCGACCTCCGTTTTGTTACCACCAGAGAGCGGATGGCCGCCTGCGCGCCAAGATGGAATCAACACCCCACGTGCGGCCCGCTCCCCCGACGACCAGAGAGAGCGAGGCTAATACAGGAACGAGCAGTTCCCAGATCCACGCCGTTCCCCACTCCGAAACCCATAAGCTGGCGAGGTACGCAAATGCGACAAATGCAACCGGACGCGTAAAAAGGCCGAGTATCAGCAGCACTCCAAGAGAAATTTCCGTGAACCCTTGAAGCGGTGCCGCCATGGATGCGTGAGCCGCCGCGAAGGCCATGATACTCTTCCACACGGCGGGCGCGTGACCGTTGTCAATGTAGTCTTGGATGAGGCCCGCGTAACCGGACGGTGTGTACAGGCCTTTCCCCAGATTCTCGAAGAAGACCCACACGAACATGGCGCCAATCGTCAGCCGCACCAAAGCAAGCCCCATTCGGGCATGGGGTTGCTCGGCTACTTGGGATCCGTTGTCGCTCGGTTGGAGCGTAGTCGTAGTCATCATGATCCTCACAGTCTTCCGTTCTAAACGAACTTCTTTGATTCCACTTCCGGTACAGAATGCTGACCAGGAAACCAGGAACAATGTAGCCATGCTCATGTCAGCCAGCACAGCGTGATACATGCCCGACTGTACCACTCTACCGGAGCGAGTTCAGCAGGGAGAAGCGGTGGTAATCTCTGTTCGCCGGAGTCAATGAATATCGTGCCGCTCATATTCACGTGCGGTTTTGATTCCATTCGAACGACGCAGCCCGTCGTATGGCTGACTGACCACGCGACAAGGCCGTTGTCGCGCACTGCGGGGCCCGTACGGCGTGTTGGCGAGGTAGGCTGTCCAATTGCGTGCGCGCCACACATTCCGAGCTTACCGCTTGGAGGATAGCGTTGACGACGGGCGGGCACGGCGCGTTCCTTTCGATGTCAGCGGAGAGACTATCGTCCGAGGTGGCCATGAGTGACAACCGGAAGATTACGATCAGCAGTTCCCTGACCGCAGCGCACAACGCAATGCGAGTCATGGGCAGGGGATCTCCGGCTCTGAGGCCGGAGACAATCGCGGTGCGGGCAGGCGCAGAAATTGACACGGATACCGGTGCCCTCTCACCTCCCCTCCACCTCTCGACCACGTTCGAGCACGGTCCCGCGAGCGAGGCCATCCACGGGTTCCGCTATGCTCGGGAAAAGAATCCAACGCAGTTGCGGCTTGAGGCGGCCCTTCGCGATCTCGAGGGCGGCTTGGCCGCGGTGGTTTTCTCCTCAGGCATGGCCGCGGCGGCAGCCGTGCTACAAACATTGAAACCGGGCTCGCACGTTATCTTCTCCGACGATATTTATATCGATGTCCGTAATCTCGCCCGCGATTTCCTGCCCGTGTGGGGTATCGATAGCAGCATCGAGAACCTGCAGGACTTGGACGGGCTTTCGAGAGCGCTGCGGCCCTCGACAAAGCTCATCTGGATCGAGACGCCCTCCAACCCTCTTCTGAAGATTTTGGATATTCAGTCTCTTAGCCTAATCGCTCGACAGGCGGGAGCTCTATTGCTCGTTGATAATACGTTTGCCACCCCGATTCTCCAACGCCCTCTCAGCCTAGGAGCCGATGTCGTCCTTCATTCCACGACGAAGTATTGCGGCGGTCACAGCGACGTTCAGGGTGGCTGCCTGATCGTCAAGTCTCAGGAGTTGCTGGACAAGCTTCTGCATGTTCGTGAGATCCTCGGGGCAGTCGCATCTCCGTTCGGTTCCTGGCTGATCCTCCGAGGACTTCGGTCGCTGCCCTGCCGTATGGAGCGACACTCAGCCAACGGAAACGCGGTCGCCGCCGCGCTCGCTGCATGTCCATCCGTCCAAACCGTCTACTACCCGGGCCTCCCATCTCATCCCGGACACCACGTCGCTCGTCGCCAAATGAAGAGCTTTGGGGCCATGCTTTCGTTCTTGGTTCGCGGCGGACGCGAAGAAGCGCTTGGTGTGGCTTCCCGCGTGAAACTCTTCGTGAATGCAACGAGCCTCGGCGGCGTGGAGAGCCTGATCGAGCACCGAGCCTCGAACGAAGGCAAACTCTCCCGCGTACCGCAGAATCTATTACGAGTCTCGGTAGGCCTTGAACACCCTGACGATCTGATCGAAGACCTGTTGCAAGCACTAGCTTGAAGGAGGCGGTGACCAACACCTCATACTCAGCTTCTGCTCGTCTCAATAGTTCGCCGCTTGCCTTGCCGGCGCGGCCCGCTTCCTGAACCGTCAGAGATTTGTGTCTGTGTTTTGTGAGGAACGCCTTCGGCGCTTTCGGCACTCACTCATGAATGATCAGGGAACAGAACCGCTCACAGACGCCAAGTCATTGAACCCGAAAGCCCAGGTAGTGCTGGCGTGCGTTGCCGATACGCACAACACACTCTGGTCTGGTTCGCTTCATTGAATGAGTGACTTCGTTGGGTTCCCCCGCTAAAATTGGTCGTTGTTCGTCTCGACGAAGGACAAGGTTGGAGCTGAGTTTTTGGTTGACAGTCAAGATTCTTATGATGCCTCCGCATTGGATGCGACTGATAGGGACCCTTAGGAATTCACAGTCCATTCTGCTGAGCCTTTGGTTGGCGGTTCTCTGCTGCAGTCAGGGTATCGCGGGCCAAGGCAGGGCCGGCCTGAGAGCTGAAGTTCGCCGAAAAAGCCTTCGGAACCTTGTTGCGCGAGCTTCCAGTGAGCAAGATCCCCTTGGGCAGGAGCAAGCTTCGCAGGCGCAGGCTCCGCAGTCTTCTCCCTCCCCACAGGTGCAGGCGGGTCAGACGCTCTTTACCGCCCAGTGCGCCTTTTGTCATGGACGTGACGCGGCCGGCGGCGAGACCGGCCCGGACCTGACGAGCTCCGAGACCGTGGAAAAAGACGTCGGCGGGAACGAAATCGGCTCGGTAGTTCGCACAGGGCGGCCGGATCGAGGAATGCCACAGTTCAACCTCAGCGATACCGATCTGGCAGCCATCGTTGCATTCCTTCACGATGAGAAGGCAAAGGCGGAGTCAAAGCCGGGCCGCCGCCGTAACGTTCAACCGGAAGATCTCCAGACTGGCAATGCCGAGGAAGGCCAGCATTATTTCAATGGAGCCGGGGGCTGCTCGAGGTGTCATTCTCCTACCGGCGACCTGGCTGGCGTGGCCAACCGGCTGAGAGGACTCGCGCTTTTGCAGCGTATGCTGTATCCCAAGCCCCGCAAAAGCGGCCCTGCCGATTCCCCGGCGGCGGTCACTGTGACCTTGGCTACGGGGCAGACCGTAACCGGCAAACTGGCGTATCGAGACGAATTCGTGATCGGACTGACAGATTCTTCCGGGTGGTACCGTTCCTGGTTCAAGGGCGGGGTGAAGGTCAAGGTGGTCGATCCACTCGAAGCGCACAGCGAGCAGCTCGGAAAGTACACCGATGAAACTATGCACAACGTGCTGGCTTACCTTCAGACGCTGCGTTGACATCCTCCCCGCCGCAAGCGGCGAGGATTCCTACGGCCTCTCGGTTTGTTTTTCCGAGATGGCTTCGGGGGGTTCCTCCCACAACCGCCCTACTTCAGCGGAGGACCACGAAGAGGCTTTACTTTTGGGCTGCCCGCCCATAGGTCTTTCGGACAGAAGAAATAGAGAGCAGTTCGGGAGGAAAAGAAAGGGGGGCCTTCTATCCTCGGCCTAAAAACGCCGAGGCTTTACGGCCCACCTGGCAAGGCGTGTTTCTTTTCCATAGGTCGCGTTTCGGTAGTCGCGGATTTGCTGTAGGGCAGTCAAGAATGAAACTCGGATCTTCCTGTTTGCCTCTTCTCGCTGCAGGTTTGCTGCTCGGGGTGTTGCACGGCCCGGCGTTTGGTCAAGGCGCGGACGGGGGGCTGGACCCCGCTACGCTTTTGAAGCCGTCCGCCGACAGTTGGCCCACTTATCACGGAACGTACTCTGGTCAGCACCACAGCCGTCTAGCGCAGATTACTCCCGCGAATGTTTACCGGATGACGCTTGCGTGGGCCTTTGAGACCGGTCAAACCGCGCAGATAAAAGCCACGCCGATCCTCGTCAACGGCATTTTGTACGCAACGACGCCGGATAACGTCTGGGCCCTCGACGCCAGGTCAGCTAATGTCGTGTGGCACTATACCTACCCACCCAACCAGGGCCTTCACATCGGTCACCGGGGAGTTGCCGTCTACAGGGACTCTGTTTATTTCACGACGCCAGACGCGCACTTGATCTCGCTGGATGCGAGAGACGGGAAGGTGAAGTGGAATGTCGTAATCGCTGATGTAAAGAAGGGGTATTGGACAACCATGGCGCCGCTGGCGGTTCGCGACCACATCATTGTTGGCACGTCCGGAGATTTCGACAATCTGGCTGGCATGCTGAAGTCGTTTGATCCGGAAACCGGGAACGTTCAATGGACCTTTTACAGCACTCTCCCCCGAGAAGCACCGGAGGCTTTCAGCGGTGGCGCCACCGGCGGAAACATGTGGATTACGGGAACGTATGATCCACAGCTCAATCTCGTTTACGTCGGAACAGGAAATCCCAGGACATGCAGCATCGTGGCGCTGAATCCCGATACCGGTAAGTTGGCTTGGGGGTTCCAGGCGTCGCCCCACGATACGCATGATTGGGATGCCGTCGAGGTTCCGGTCCTGGTCGATGGCCATTTCAAGGGTGTCCCCAGAAAGATGTTGTTGCAGGCTTCTCGAAATGGTTATTTCTTTGTGCTGGACCGCACTACGGGAAGCAGCCTTCTTACGACTACCTTCGCGGCTGTCAATTGGTCCGCCGGGGTCGACAAAAACGGCCGCCCAATTCCCAACCCTGCGAAGGATCCAGCGCGTGACGGGCGACTGATTGCGCCGGACGAAGGCGGCGCGACAAATTACCGCTCGCCGAGTTTTGACGCCAAGACCGGGCTGTTCATCGTCAGCGCGCGGGATGCCTACGGTATCTATTTCTCGAAGCCCGAGCACGGTGAGTACGGCTGGGCTGGGGCAGATTACGGACTCTTTGGCAAGGGAATGCTGAAAGCCATCGATTATCAGACGGGAAAGGTGCGTTGGACGCATGACCTTGGCGGCGGAGGAAGCGCGGGAGTCTTGACCACGGACTCAGGATTGACTTTCACCGGTGATTCGGCCGGCAATGTTTTGGCGCTTCGGACCATCGACGGGACAACGCTCTGGCACTCCCGTATCGGGCATGTGGGGAATTCTCCGATCACGTATGAGCTTGATGGGCGGCAGTATGTCCTGGTAGCCAGCGGCGGAACGCTGTATGCCTGGGCGCTCCCGGAAATGCCGCGCGCCATCAGGCACGGAAGCCCGTCGCAAACCAATCCAAAATCACACTGACGTTTTTGAACAGAACGTAGCTACTCATTGCTCATTGGACCAGCAAACCGGATGCAGTGCCAGAGCCCGGAAATTCGGGCATGGTGCTGTCTTTCTTGCGGTGTTGCTGCTCGGGAAAACAGGCTATACGGGACACCACTTTTGCGAAATGCATTCGTGAGACGTCCTCTTCCAGCGCCTTGGGTAGACCTGCGGGCTCTTCATTGACTGGTGCGCCTGCGTGCCGCGGTTTTGGCGACGTTTGAAGCCGATGGCTGAACGTTGGATAGACCCACCGGAATCCGGATCGCGATCTTAGAAATTGTGCGCACGGCGTGGCCACGGGACTATTGATCAGCGTTTCTCATCTGAACAACGGTAGCTTGCGAAGGCCGAGGTGGGAAAAAGTTCAGGAATCCTTCCGGTCGGTCACGGCGCAGACCACATCACCTTTTTGTCTTTGCCGAAGAGCACAAGGGATGCTGCCGAGGTTCGTTCGTTTTGTCCGGTACCGGGAAATTCCACGTCAACACGGCCGAGGTTGAGGGAATAACCTTCCTTGTCCGTCACAGCAATCCTTGGTCCTCCAAGGTCTTCATCGAGATTGACCCGGAATGTTCCAGCAGAACCGAACATATCAATCGCGTTATGACTTCCGGCGACCATGAGGACACCGTTTGGGGGTAAACCGAGTCCGAGAGAGGCATTCGGCGACTCCGTAGTTCCTGCATGTAGGTAAACGCTTTCTCCAGTTCCGATTGGCCTCAAGGTCAAGGACGGCGAAGGCGTTGTCGAGAGGGCTACAACAAAATCCCCACTAGCATCATTGAACGTAAGTTCAGGGCCTCCGGAGACGGACATCGACAAAAGCGCACGGACTTTCCTCGAAGCATCCAGCAGGCGAAATTCATTCGCCTCAACAACCTTGTTGGTCTTGGCCTGCCCGCCGATGATGAACGTGGACACGACAACGGCTGCGACGATCCCGATTTTCTTCATCCGCCGATTTTCTCTTTCGAGTTTTTCCACACGGGCGTTGATGTCCATGCTGTCCTCCTCGTCGAGCGACGCGCTTCCTTCGCCTACCGGCCGGAAAAGTTCTGGGAGAAAGTAGGCGAACATAACTAGAAAGTCGCCTAAGCTCCCTCAGCTCGCGTTCGTCGCTTTTGGGGTGTTTCCTTTTGGTTGGGCAGGGTTTGTAGTAATAGTACCAGACTAAGCCGAGAGACTGTAAAGCAAAGATACCCCGACATACCCCGATTCGATACCCCCATTTACCCCGATTCCTGGCAAGGCGGCAGTCTAGAGATCGGGCCGCACCGGCAAATCGCGGAGGCCGCCCAAGGAAGCCATCTCAAGCACGATGAGTTTCAGGAGGAAATCATAGCGGGATATCGCGGAGAACGATCGGAGAGTCTTGCTATCGCGGTCTTGTGCATCCATGCCACGTCGCCACTAAAAACATGCACTTCAAAAACAGCACATGACGTCTAGCGCAGCGTCAAGCGAGATGATTGGACAATCCTGCGGTGGAAAAAAGTCAAGGCGGCACCGAAGAAGATGATAGGCTCGCTCTACGTGGGTGCGATGAAAAGCACTGTTTTAACCATCGCCGCCATGCCGCCCATGCCGCGATCCTTGGCCGGGGCACGATCCCGAAAGGCGTACAATTCAGGGACAACGAGGTGTGGCTGATGAAGTGGTTACTTGCCGTCTGTGAGCCAGAATGAAGCAGAAGGCCGGAGTCAGAACACTCGCATCTCTTCCCTATAGAAAAGCGGACTTCGTCGAACCTATGGACTGCGCCCCGGTCACGAAGCTGCCCGACGGCCCGGAGTGGATTTACGAAATTAAGCTCGATGGCTACCGCGCTGTTGGTGTCAAATCGGATCGTGGTGCAATGCTGTTTTCTCGGCGGCACAAGTCCTTCAACCATTATTATCCACACATTGTCGACGCCCTTGGCGAGCTTCCAGAAGGCACAGTGGTTGATGGAGAAATCGTCGCGCTCGACAAATCAGGCCGTCCAAGCTTTGATCTGCTCCAAAAGTGGATGCGCGATGCATCGCTGCGGAAGCTTTACTTTATCTTTGATCTTCTCATCTGCCACGATCGTGATCTCACCAGATTGCCCTTGAGCGAACGTCGAAAGCTGATGAAATCCCTTCTAAAACTGCGGTCCGGTCGCATCCGTATCTGCGATCAGTACAACGTGTCAGCGGCCGATATGCTTGCCGCCGCGCGTCAGCAGCAACTCGAAGGCGTCGTTGCCAAGCGCAGGGACAGTCTATACGAACCTGGAAAGCGTTCCGGCGGGTGGGTCAAAAATCGCGTGAATCGCGGCCAGGAATTTGTGATTGGCGGATACATTCCGGGGTCTCACGGATTCGACTCGCTGATCGTCGGCTATTACGAAGGGAAAGACTTACTTTACGTCGCCCGCGTTCGCAATGGATTCATCCCGGCATCGCGACGACACGTCTATGAGAAAATCCGTCATCTTGTTTCGCCAACGATGCCCTTCGCAAACCTGCCGGACACGCACAAATCAAGATGGGGCGACGAACTCACGGCGGAGAAAATGACGCAATGCGTTTGGCTGCGACCCGAGTCGGTTGCACAGATTGATTTTTTGGAGTGGACGCCAGGAGATCGGCTCCGGCACGCAAAATTTGCGGGGCTGCGGGAGGACAAAGACCCAGGAGACGTCGTTAAGGAAGCTGGCAAAGCTGACCCCTGATCGGGAAAACAACCGGCGTCACGCACCCAGGCTCGGGCCTGAGCGAAGTGGGAGGCATCCACCATGCCCACGGGAAAGACTCAGCGAGAACTCTCCTCTTGGTACTCACAGGCCCTCAAAAGCAAAACGTAAAACACAAGGATGGGATTTTTTTAGCTTGTCGGAATGCTACGTCGGAATACGTTCGCGACAAGCTGCTCCCATGCGGTCAGGCGTCTCCGTCGCGAGAAGTAGCGGCACCCATTAAGTCCTTTGCCGGTCGTTAGCCATTTTCTTCGCGGCTCTCACCTTCGCCCACCGCGCTCTTTGCGCCTTCGCTATTCTGGCCCTCGCACTTCGAGACAAGCGTCGTCTCTTGCCACGACCGACTCCGGTCTTTCCGCTCAAGATCTCGATGGCCGACTTGAGTGTGTCCAACTGTTTTTGCAGCTTGGACGCTTCGCTTTTCAACCCTGATAGAATGTCCATGTTTCCTCCGACAAGAATTTATCAACGTAAATTGCGGGCCCACCCTGCTGCGGCTCCAATTACCGCAATGCATCTTCCAAACCTTCGTACTATAGGGGCCAAGAATCTTCGTCGGTTACCTTTGCCTCTGGAGATACC
>Ga0307472_100000417_pt1 | contig 14736 bp, 12 predicted proteins | sample atmos_gasesAM5C__2_FD_204582 | JGI IMG/M metagenome (GOLD analysis project Ga0307472, IMG submission 204582) | Hardwood forest soil microbial communities from Morgan-Monroe State Forest, Indiana, United States - atmos_gasesAM5C_05 | ecosystem: Environmental > Terrestrial > Soil > Temperate...
CGGGTCAAAGGCCGCGTGACCAACATCACCGACTACGGTGCGTTCGTCGAGCTCGAGCCCGGCATCGAAGGCCTGATCCACGTCTCCGAGATGTCGTGGACCAAGAAGAACGTGCATCCGGGCAAGATCGTCTCTACCTCCCAGGAGGTCGAGGTTCAGATCCTCGAGGTCGATCCGGTCAAGCGCCGCATTTCGCTCGGCCTCAAGCAGACCATGCGCAATCCGTGGGAGGTCTTTGTCGAGAAGTACCCGCCCGGCACCAATATCGAGGGCGAGGTCAAGAACAAGACCGAATTTGGCCTGTTCCTCGGCCTCGACGGCGACGTCGACGGCATGGTGCACCTGTCAGATCTCGACTGGAAACGGCCGGGCGAGCAGGTCATCGAGGAGTACAAGAAGGGCGACAAGGTTCACGCGGTCGTGCTCGACGTCGACGTCGAGAAGGAGCGCATCTCGCTCGGCGTGAAGCAGCTGCAGGGCGATCCGTTCGCCGAGGCGAGCGACCTCAAGAAAGGCGCGGTCGTCACCTGCGAAGTGACCGAAGTGAAGGAGGCCGGCCTCGACGTCAAGATCGTCGGCACCGAGTACACCTCCTTCATTAAGCGCTCGGAACTCGCGCGCGAGCGCTCCGAGCAGCGGCCGGAGCGCTTCTCGGTCGGCCAGAAAGTCGACGCGCGCGTCACCCAGTTCGACCGCCGGTCGCACAAGGTCGCCGTGTCGATCAAGGCGCTTGAAGTCGCCGAAGAGAAGGAGGCGATCGCCCAGTACGGCTCCTCTGACTCGGGCGCGACGCTGGGCGACATTCTCGGCACGGCGCTCAAGCGCGCCGGCGAGAAGCCCGACGGCAAGGAATAGCGACGTTTGGCGGCGCGCGGGCGAGCCTCGCGACCTGTTTCCCGGCGCCATTGACCCGCGGGTTGCGCAACGGCACTGTCGCGCCCGAACTGTTCCACGGAGGCGACTCATGTCGCTCGAAGCCGATACGATCGTCGATCGCCGCCGCATGCGGCGCAAGCTCACCGTCTGGCGCGTTTTTGCCTTTGCGTTTGCCATCGTTGCGGTGATCGCCCTCGCCGCGACCCTGACCGGCACGAAAATGGGCTTTGCCGAACGCCCCGGCGCGCAGATCGCACGCATCGCCATCCGCGGCCTCATCCGCAACGACCAGGAACGGGTCGAAGCACTTGAAGCGCTCGGCAAGGCGGATCGGGCACAGGCCGTCATCGTCCATATCGACAGCCCGGGCGGCACCACGGCCGGATCCGAGCAGCTCCACACCGCGTTGCGCCGCCTGGCCGGTCGAAAGCCGATGGTGGTCGTGGTCGACGGCCTGGCCGCCTCGGGCGGCTATATCGCCGCGATGGCGGGCGAGCACATCGTCGCCCAGGAAACCTCGCTGGTCGGCTCGATCGGGGTGCTGTTCCAATACCCCAACGTCAGTGATCTGCTCAAGACGATCGGCGTCAAGGTCGAGGAGATCAAGTCGTCCCCGCTTAAGGCGGCGCCCAACGGCTTCGAGCCGACGAGCCCCGAGGCCCGCGCTGCCATCGAATCGATCGTCAAGGATTCCTATGCTTGGTTCCGCGGCATGGTTCAGGTGCGCCGCAACATCAACGGAGTCCTGCTTGACAACGTGGCTGATGGCCGGGTGTTCACCGGCCGGCAGGCAGTCGACCTCAAGCTGATCGACACGCTTGGCAACGAGCAGGCGGCGGTCGATTGGCTGGTCAAGGAGAAGGGGATCGACGCCAACACGCCGGTGCGCGACTGGAGCCTGCGTTCGCGCTTTGGCGACCTGTCCTTTTTGCACCTCTTTGGGGTTGCGGCCCTCGATGCGGTTGGGCTGGGCTCCCTGGCGCGCCTGCTCGACCAGTCGGGAACGGTCCAGGCCATCGAGCGCCTCAACCTTGACGGTCTTCTGGCCCTTTGGCACCCTCCGGCAGCGAATTGATCGAATTGGCTTAACCCAGTCAGTCGATGGCGACGGCGACAATGATCAAATCAGAACTCGTGCAGCGTATCTCCGCGGCGAACCCGCACCTGTATCAGCGTGACGTCGAGAACATCGTGAACGCGATCCTCGGCGAGATCATCGCAGCGCTGGCGCGGGGTGACCGCGTCGAACTGCGCGGCTTCGGCGCCTTCTCGGTCAAGAACCGTCCGGCGCGGACGGGGCGCAATCCGCGCACCGGCGCGCATGTCTCGGTCGATCAGAAATACGTGCCGTTCTTCAAGACCGGCAAGGAAATGCGCGAGCGCCTCAACCGCACCGATGCGTGACGGCGCCGCGCCGCGAAGGCCCGGCCATGATCCGCAAGACGCTCGCCGCGCTCGTCCTGCTTCCGCTCGCCCTCATCATCGTGATCTTCGCGGTCGCTAACCGTCAGGCCGTGACCGTGTCGTTCGATCCATTTGGCGCGCGCGATCCGGCGCTGTCGGCGACCGTGCCGCTGTTCGTGCTGGTGCTCGTCCTCACGATCGCCGGCGTCGTGATCGGCGGCGTTGCCGCCTGGCGGCGGCAGCGCAAGTGGCGGCGCGCGGCGCGGGCGGCGCGCGCCGAGGCGAGCGCGCTGCGCGCCGAGCTGGAAAGCCTGCGGGTGCGGGCCGGGGTCGCCGAGCACACGGCGCTGCCCTCGCCGTCCGGTTCGGCGCTGCGGGTCGTCCGCCCGCCGGCGGCGTGAGGGCTTGGCTTTTTTAGGATTTTTTTCTTGTGCTATAATGGTGATGTGAGGATTTCACGACCATGAACGCGCCCGATATCAACCGCTCGATCCCGCGCATGCACGTTGCGGCGGTCGAGCAAAAGCATCCGACCAAGCGTCTCGGGCTGCTACTGCGGGGCAGTGCCACGCCGGTGTTCGCTCAAGACGGCCTCGACTTCCGTGTCGAGAAGAAGCCGGGTCTGGATTTGCTCGGATTGTCGCAAGCCGAAGTCGATCTGAGCGAATTGCTCGGCCGTGCGGTCGGCATCGTCCTCGTCAGCGGGCTCAAGGGACGCGAGGCCGCTGAGTGTCCTTGCATCGTCGCGCCCGCATGAGTCGATCCGATCTCGAACGCTGCGCGGCACTTAATTGGCAAATTGATCTTGAAATGATCGCCGATGTCATCGAGAACCGCCTCGATCCGCTTGTCGCGGAACTCGACATGCCGATGAAACTGGTCGAACCTGGCAAGTCATGACCCTCCTGATCAAGATCTGCGGCCTGAACACTCCCGAAGCGCTCGACGTCGCGCTCGATGCCGGCGCCGACATGGTCGGATTCGTGTTCTTTCCGCCGTCGCCGCGGCATGTCGGTCTGGAGGCCGCGCGGCTGCTTCATGAGCGCGTGCGCGGGCGGGCCAAGAAGGTGGCACTCACCGTCGATGCCCATGACGACCAGTTGGGGCGGCTGATCGATGCGCTGCAGCCTGATCTGCTGCAGCTCCACGGCAAGGAGACGCCTGACCGCGTCGTCATGGTGCGCACGCGTTTCGGGCTGCCCGTGATCAAGGCGCTGCCGATCGCGGCGCGCGCCGATCTGTCGCCGATCCACACCTATGCCAAGGTCGCCGACCGGCTGCTGTTCGACGCCCGGGCACCGCATGGCGCGACACGGCCGGGCGGTCTCGGCAAGGCGTTCGACTGGAAGCTGCTCCAGAATGTCGACCCCGGTGTCCCGTTCATGCTGTCCGGTGGCCTCGACGCCGGCAACGTCGCCGAGGCGCTGAGCATCACCGGCGCGAGCGCCGTCGACGTGTCCTCGGGTGTCGAGCGGGCGCCGGGCGTCAAGGACGCGCAGAAAATCACTGCCTTCATCCGTGCCGCGCGCGCCGCCGAAGCCGTCCTCGATGCGAAAACGGTCGCGAGCCGCGCATGACCATCCAGCAACCCAATTCGTTTCGCACCGGGCCGGACGAGCGCGGACATTTCGGGATCTATGGCGGCCGGTTCGTCGCCGAGACCCTGATGCCGCTCATCCTCGCGCTGGAGCGGGCCTATGCCGAGGCCAAGGCCGATCCCGCGTTTCACCAGGAGATGGGCGGCTACCTCAAGAACTACGTCGGCCGCCCGAGCCCGCTCTATTTCGCCGAGCGCATGACAGGGGAGCTCGGCGGCGCGAAAATCTATCTCAAGCGCGAGGATCTTAATCACACCGGCGCGCACAAGGTGAACAACGTCCTGGGCCAGATCCTGCTGGCGCGCCGCATGGGCAAGCAGCGCATCATCGCGGAAACCGGCGCCGGCATGCACGGCGTTGCGACGGCGACGATGTGCGCGAAGTTCGGCCTCGACTGCATCGTCTACATGGGTTCGGTCGACGTCGAGCGTCAGAAACCGAATGTCCTGCGCATGAGGGCGCTCGGCGCCGAGGTGCGGCCAGTACAATCGGGATCGAAGACGCTCAAGGACGCGATGAACGAGGCGCTGCGCGATTGGGTGACCAATGTCGACTCGACGTTCTACTGCATCGGCACCGTCGCCGGGCCGCATCCCTATCCGATGATGGTGCGCGACTTCCAATGCGTCATCGGCAACGAAACCCGCATGCAGATCATGGAGGCCGAAGGCCGTCTGCCCGACTCGCTCGTCGCCTGCATCGGCGGCGGCTCCAACGCCATGGGGCTGTTTCATCCGTTCCTCGACAACGTCGGCGTCGAGATCTACGGCGTCGAGGCGGCGGGACATGGGCTCGGTACCGGGCTGCATGCGGCATCGATTGCCGGCGGCCGGCCCGGCGTGCTGCACGGCAACCGCACCTATCTCCTGATGGACGGCGACGGCCAGATCCAGGAGGCGCATTCGATCTCGGCCGGCCTCGACTATCCCGGCATCGGGCCGGAGCATTCCTGGCTCAACGACATCAAGCGCGTGCAATATCTGTCGGCGACGGACGAGGAAGCGATTGCGGCGTTCCAGCTTTGCTCCCGACTCGAAGGCATCATTCCTGCGCTTGAGCCCGCGCATGCCCTGGCGAAGGTGATGGAGATCGCGCCGCGCAAGCCCAAAGAGCACCTGATGGTGATCAACCTGTCCGGACGGGGCGACAAGGACCTCGACAGCGTAGCGGTCCATCTCGAACGGCGCGGCGCATGACCATGCGGATCGACAAGCGCTTCGCCGCGCTCAGGGACGAAGGCCGCGCGGCGCTGGTGACCTTCTTCACCGCCGGCGATCCCGACTACGCGTCCTCGCTCGCCGTCCTCAAGGCGCTGCCGGCAGCCGGCGCCGACGTGATCGAAATGGGCGTGCCGTTTACCGATCCGATGGCCGACGGCCCAGCGATCCAGGCGTCGTCGCAGCGCGCGCTTCGCGCCGGCCAGAACATGAAGAAGACGCTCGCCATGGTGCGCGAGTTCCGCGCCGGCGACGGCGCGACGCCGATCGTGCTCATGGGCTACTACAATCCGATCTACATCTACGGCGTCGAGCGTTTTCTCGCCGATGCCAAGGGAGCGGGCGTCGACGGCTTGATCGTCGTCGACCTGCCGCCGGAGGAAGACGACGAGCTGTGCCTGCCGGCGCTCGCCGCCGGCCTCAATTTCATCCGGCTGGCGACGCCGACCACCGACGACCGTCGCCTGCCGGCGGTGCTCGCCAATACCTCGGGCTTCGTCTACTACGTTTCGATCACCGGCATCACCGGCATGGCCGCGCCTGATGCCGGCAAGGTCGCGACGGCGGTCGCGCGCATCAAGCGGCACACGACGCTGCCGGTCGCGGTCGGCTTCGGCGTGCGCACGGCGGAGCAGGCGGCGGCGATCGCGCGCAATGCCGACGGCGTGGTCGTCGGCTCGGCGCTGGTCGAGATGATCCGCGGCAGCCTCGACAAGGACGGCAAGGCGACGCCGCGCACGGTCAAGGCGGTGGCCGATCTCGTGACCGCGATGTCGCGCGGCGTGCGCGGGGCGCGCCAGCGGGCGGCGGAGTAGGGCGCTCCGCGCGCTCGAAGCGAGGGTTTATTCGCGACCGTTTGATGCTTACATTGCGCTAACCGAGCAGCGGGAACACCCTCATGAACTGGATCTCCAACGTCGTCCGGCCGAAGATCCGCAACTTTCTCAATCGCCGCGAGACCCCGGAAAATCTCTGGATCAAGTGTCCGGAGACCGGGCAGCTCGTGTTCTACAAGGACGTCGAGGCGAACCAGTTCGTCATCCCGGTCTCGAGCTACCACATGCGCATGGGCGCGGTAGCGCGGCTGAAATCCATCTTCGACCACGAGACCTGGCTCGACGTCGGCGTTCCGGAGGTGCCGGCCGATCCGCTGAAATTCCGCGACGAGCGGCGCTATACCGACCGGCTCAAGGACGCGCGCGCCAAGACCGGCCTCAACGATGCGATCAAGCTCGGCTACGGCAAGCTGGAAGGGCTTCCCGTCGTCATCGGCGTACAGGATTTCGACTTCATGGGCGGCTCGCTCGGCATGGCGGCGGCTGAAGCGGTGATCAAGGGCCTCGAGACCGCGGTGGAGAAGGCAACGCCTTTCATCATGTTCGCGGCGTCGGGTGGTGCGCGCATGCAGGAGGGAATTCTGTCGCTGATGCAGCTGCCGCGCACCACCGTGGCGGTGCAGGAGCTGCGCGAAGCCAAGAAACCCTATATCGTCGTCCTCACCAATCCGACGACCGGCGGCGTCACCGCCTCCTACGGCATGCTGGGGGACGTCCACATCGCCGAGCCCGGCGCGCTGATCGGCTTCGCCGGCCCGCGCGTCATCGAGCAGACCATCCGCGAGAAGCTGCCCGAAGGCTTTCAGAAGGCCGAGTATCTCAGGGATCACGGCATGGTGGACATGGTGGTCCACCGCCACAAGCTGCGCACGACGCTCGCCGAGTTGTGCCGCATCCTCACCAAGGCGCCGCGCGCCGAGCCGCCGACGACGCTGCCGGTCCCCGCATTGATCGCCGACGCGTGATATTGCTTCCGCGCCGCGTTCTCACGGCACGGCACGGCCTTTTGATCGGCGATCTCGGTGAATGAGCGGATCCATGCCCCCCGTCGACGCGATCCTCGCGCGCCTGCTCGCGCTGCATCCCAAGCGCATCGATCTGTCGCTCGACCGCGTCTGGCGCATCCTCGCTGCGCTCGGCCATCCGGAACGGCGCCTGCCGCCGACGATCCATGTTGCCGGCACCAACGGCAAGGGGTCGACCATCGCCTTCATGCGCGCCATGCTGGAGGCGGCCGGCAAGAGCGTCCACGTCTACACCTCGCCCAACCTCGTGCACCTCAACGAGCGCTTCCGCATCGGCCGCACGGGCGGCGGCGTCCTGGTCGGCGACGACGAGCTCGCCGACGCGTTGGCCGCGTGCGAGCACGCCAATGCCGGCGCGCCGATCACCGTGTTCGAGATCGAGACCGCGGCGGCGTTCCTGCTGTTCTCGCGCAACCCGGCCGACGCGCTGCTGCTCGAAGTTGGCCTCGGTGGCAGGCTCGACGCCACCAACGTGATTGAGCGGCCGCTGGCGAGCGTGGTCACACCGGTCTCGCTCGATCACATCGAATTTCTCGGCGACACGCTGGAGCGCATCGCCGGTGAAAAGGCGGCGATCCTCAAGCCGCAGGTGCCGGGCGTGATCGGGCGGCAGGCGGAAGGCCCGCTCGCCGTCATCACGCGGCAGGCCGAAGAGGTCGGCGCGCCGCTCCACGTGCTGGGTCAGGAATGGGTGGTGAGCGAAGAACGCGCGCGGCTCGTGTATCAGGACGAGAACGGCCTGCTCGATCTTCCGAGCCCGCGGCTGTTCGGCCGCCACCAGTTCGACAATGCCGGGACCGCGATCGCCGCGTTGCGTGCGGCGGGTCTCGCGGTGCCGGTCAGCGCCATCGAGCAGGGGCTCGTGCAGGTGGACTGGCCGGCGCGCATGCAGCGCCTCGCGACTGGCAAGCTGCCGCTGGTGGCGCCGCCGGGAAGCGAGCTGTGGCTCGACGGCGGCCACAATGCCGACGGCGGGCGCGCGGTCGCCTCGGCGCTCGCCGACTTCGAGGAGCGGGTGTCGCGTCCGCTGGTGCTTGTGGTCGGCATGCTGGCGACCAAGGACGCCGAAGGCTTTCTGAAGAATTTTACCGGCCTCGCCCGCCGGCTCATCGCCGTGCCGATCCACCAGGACAACAGCCTGCCGGCCGCGGCCCTTGCCGAGACGGCTCGGCGGATCGGCATTCCCGCCGACACGCGCGACACGATCGAAGACGCGCTCGCCCTTGTCGACCGCTACGATCTGGCGCCGCCGCCGCGCATCCTAATCACCGGATCGCTCTACCTTGCCGGCGAGGTGCTCGCCGCCAACGCCACGCCGCCGGTGTAGGCGGCTTCGTGTATCCTCCCGTTTAAGCCCTTCACGGGAGGATTGGAGCGCGTTGCGGTCTAGAATGCCAAGCCAACGCGAACGGCCGGCAGTAGGCCGGCCGTTCACAAAAATATCGAACGCGATCGGTCAGACCGCGGTGGTGATCCACTGCTCGAGCTTGGCCTTGGGCGCGGCGCCGACCTGACGCGAGGCGAGCTCACCGTTCTTGAACAGCATCAGCGTCGGGATCGACATAATGCCGTATTTCGAGGCCGTGGCCGGATTCTCGTCGACGTTGAGCTTGACGATCTTGACCTTGCCCGAGAGCGTGCCCGCGATTTCCTCGAGCGCCGGCCCGATCATCTTGCACGGGCCGCACCATTCTGCCCAGAAGTCGACGACAACCGGCTCGGCACTTTTCAGCACTTCGGTATCGAAGGTCGCATCGGACACTTTGGCAACGCCCATGAGGCACCTCGTTTCGCGTTATTGGATCGGGAGCGCGGTCAGCACCAGTGGACACCGATTTTGCGTCCACGCGCTCTAATTTTACCATCCAGCGCCCGATCGGACGGCTGACCGGATACCACTCGGCCTGATCATGCGCTTGGGGCGAAGGGCCCCGTAGGGCGCTGAACGTATGGAGCGTGCCCGATACCGTCAAGGCGCTTCACGCGGAGGTGAGATGGGCCAGCGCACCGTCCAGCGCCTGCGGCGAAAGTTCCACGAGGTCGGGCACGTCGGTCCACACCAGGGCTGCGCGCACGGGGCGGTCGCGATAGAGCTTGGTGAGCACGGCGCGGTAGAGCGCAAGCTGGGTCACATAGGCCGGCGGCACGTCCTGCGGCCGGCGCGGCGCGGGCTGATTGGTTTTGTAGTCGGCGATCAGGGCGACGTCGGGCGTGACGATCAGGCGGTCGACCTGGCCGGAGACGGCGAGCGAGGGCCGAGCGCCGCGCGATATGCGGCCGACGATCGGTACCTCGGCACGGCTTCCCGGCGTGAACAACGGCGCGAATCGCCCGTCGGCGAGCACGGCCAGCACCTCGGCGAGAAAACGATCGCGCTCGGCGGCGGAAAACATGGCGCCGGCGCGCGCGAGATAGCGCTCGCCGGCTTCGGCCCGCCGCTCCGGCACGATATCCGGCAGCGACTGCATCAGGCGGTGGATCAATTGCCCACGCGCCAGTGCGGCGGCGAGGCCTTCGCCGCTGCCCGCGATTCCCAACCCACGCGTCGCCGTGCCGTCGTGCGCGGCCGACGGGGTGATCGCCCGCGCCTGCGCCGGGGCGGCTACGATCGCGCTGTTCAGCCAGCGCGGAAGGTCGATTGCATGCTCGGCTCGCTCGCGCGGCGGCGCCGCTGCGTCGGTCGTCGCGGCGGCGATGCGGCGATAGCGCAGCACCGTGCCGTCGCCGGCGTCCGCCGGTTCCTCGACCAGGTCGGGGGCGAGCGCGTCGCGCACGAGGTCGTACCAGCAGGCTTCGGGACGACGGCGCACGCCCTCCGCTCCGCACACCACGAGGCGGTTGGCGGCGCGCGTCATGGCCACGTAAAGGAGCCGCCGGTATTCGTCCTCGGCGGCGATCAGCGCCCGGTCGCGCGCCGCGGCCACCGGGGCGACGTCGCTCGCCCGGGCGCCGGCCCACACGATGCGGTCGGGCGTGCCGGGCGCCGCCTCCGCTGCCGGCAGCGCGAGCAGGCGCGGCGGATACGCGCCGGCCGGTGGCGTCATCGTGTCGGCGAGGATGACGTTCGGCGCCTCGAGGCCCTTGGCGCCGTGCACCGTCATCACGCGCACCTCGTCGCGAGCGATGTCCATGTCGCGCTTGATCTCGACCTCAGCCGCCCGCAGCCAGGCGAGGAAACCCTGCAGCGAGGGCGCCTCGCGCCGCTCGTAGTCGAGCGCCAGCTCGAGGAACTCATCGAGCGCGTCCGCCGCCTCGCCGCCGAGCCGGGCGAGCATCGCCGCACGGCCGCCGTCCGGCCCGATCAGCCAGGCGTAGAACGAAAACGGCGTTTGCGAGCGAGCCGCGGCGGCGCAGCGGTCGAGCCGGGCCGCCGCCGCGGCGAGGGCCAGCTCGTCGCCGGCACGCGCATGCAGCGCGGCGCGCAGCGTGCCGGGGCGGTTCCTGGCGAGCGCGAACAGTTGGTCGTCGTTCAAGCCGAACAGCGGGCTCTTCAGCGCGATCGCGAGCGACAGGTCGTCGTCCGGCAGCAGCAATGCGTCGGCGAGGGCCATCAGGTCGACGATCGCGATGTGCTCGGTCAGCTTGAGCCGGTCGGCGCCGGCGACGGCGATGCCCATGTCCTTGAGCGCGCGGATGATCGTCTCGAACAGCGGGCCGCGCTGGCGCACCAGAATGAGCACGTCGCCGGCGCGGATACCGCGCGCCGTCCAGGCGCGGATCGTCGCGGCGATCTGCTGCGCCAACCGCACCTGCGGGCTCGTTTCGGCCAGTGCGTCGAACGGCGCTTCCCAGCCCTCGATCTCACGTTTCTCGTCGGCTTTGATGGGCTCCCAGATTTCGACCAGGCCGGGCGGCGTACCGGGCAGCGCCTCGTGCGGCGGGACGCCGGCGTCGTCCGGGGTCACGCTGACGTAGATCTCCTCGTCACTGAATACCCGGTCGACGGCGCCGAGCACATTGGCCCCCGAGCGGAACGAATGCAGGAAGCGGACGTAGCGCCAGCCGAGTTGGGGCGGCGCGAAGGCCGCGGCGAACGTGCGCCGCATGGCGTCGAACTCGCGCGGCACCGCGCCCTGGAACGAGAAGATCGACTGCTTCTCGTCGCCGACGGCGAAGATCGTCCGCTTGGACGTTCGCGCGCCGGCACCGGCGGCGAATTCAGCGACCAGGCGGCTGATCACCGCCCACTGCTTGGGGCTCGTGTCCTGTGCCTCGTCGATCAGCAGGTGATCGATGCCAAGATCGAGCTTGTAGTGGACCCATGACGGGTTGACGCTCGAGAGCATCGCCAAGGCCTTGTCGATCAGGTCGTCGTAGTCGAGCATGCCGCGCCGATCCTTCTCCCGGCGGTAGCGCGCCAGCACGTCGGCGGCCACCGTGAGCAGGGCGCCGGTGCGGTCGCGGCAGAGGACGGCGCGGCGGCGGTCGAGCAGGTCGAGGATGCGGTTCTGCTCGTCGGCGAGGCGCTGGGCGAGATCGGGATATTTCTTCGCCAGCGCTGCGGTGATGATCGACTTGCGTCGCTCGAGTTGCGCGGTGACGAACACCGATTGGTAGGCCTCGACCCGCTCGGCGCCGCTCGCCGCGGCGGCGCGCATGAGCCGCGCGCACTGGTTCTGATCGCTCGCCGTGCTCGCGCCGCACAGCGCCGCCACCGCCGGCCATTCGGATGGCGGCAGGATCGGGCCATCGACCATGTCCGCTTCCACCTGCGTCAGCGTGTCGGCCGGATCGATGCCGAGCGTGCGGGCGAGCTCGGCGATCGCCGCATCGATGCCGCCGGCGGCCGCGATCCAGCGCAGGATGTCGTCGTGCCGTGCGATCGCCTCACGCACCACGTCGCGGAAGGTCGTGTCGGCGGCGGCGGTCATAGCGGCGGCGAGCGCGCGCCCGATCGTGCTGTCGGGGCGCGCCGCGGCCTCGAGGAGGATCGACAGCGTCGCGCGGTCGAGCAGGTCGTTTTGCGTGCGGTCGTCTAGCACGGTGAAGCGCGCGGCGACATTGGCCTCGAACGGGAACTGATGCAGGAGCCGGGTGCAGAAAGCATGAATGGTCTGCACCTTGAGTCCGCCGGGCGTCTCCAGCGTTTCGGCGAACAGGCGGCGCGCCCGCGCCCGCCGCGCCGCATCGATGTGGCCGATGCCGATGTCGCGCATCGCCTGGTCGAGCGCCACGTCGTCGAGCGCGGTCCAGGTCTTCAGCCGGTCGAACACGCGGTTGGCCATGTTGGCGGCCGCCGCCTTGGTGAACGTGATGCACAGGATCTTTGCCGGGTCGACGCCGTCGAGCAGCAGGCGGATTACGCGCTGCGCCAGCACGTGCGTCTTGCCGGAGCCGGCATTGGCCGCGACGAAGGCCGATACGTCCGGATCGGAAGCTTCGGTCTGCCGCTGCCTGACCACGTCGGGGATAGTGCGCACGCCGCTCATTCGACGTCGTCCTCGGCGTCGCTGCCACGCGACCATTCCTTGACCCGGGCGAGGTCGTCATAGGCGCCGTAGCGGTTCTTCCACATCGACATGACGAGCGAGCGGTAGGGCGTCCGTTCGTCGTCGAAGTGCGTTACCAGTTCCCGCAGCTTGGCGAGCGCATGGTCGGCGGCGCCGTCGACGCTCCTGTCCTTAAGGTCGACGACGCAGGGCTCGCCGCCCCGGTCGCCGCCCTTGAGCCGGACGTAGACGAGTTCATTCACCGAAGCGCCGGCGGCAACGTCCTTGAAACCGCCGCTGCGCAGGATGGCAGCTTCGAGCGTGAGCTGCGGCGCGATGCCGACGCGCACCTGCTTGCTGGTCGGCACCTGGCCGCTCTTGTAGTCGAGAATGGCGTAGCGCCCATCGGTCAGGCGCTCGATGCGATCGGCGCGCGCCAGCAGGCGGAAGCTGCGCTCGCCAAGCGGGATCGAAATCTCGCCGCGCTGCTCGGCGTGGATAGTCGACGCGCCGGTGCGCCGCCCGGCCTCCCACGCCACGAACCAGCGCGCGATTCGCTCGAAACGCGGCCACCAGAAAGCGCGCGTTTCTGGATAGTCGTCGAGCGGCGCGAAATGGCGTTGTCCGATCCGCAGCAATTCAGCGACTGGATCGTCAGGCACCCGGTCGGCGAAGCGCTGCGTGAATTCGCCGACGGCGCCGTGGATGGCGCTGCCGCGCTCGGCCGCGCCGGGTGCCGCGTCGACCGGATCGAGATGGTCGAGCCCAAGGACATGCCTGGCGTAGATCGTGTAGGGGTCGCGCAGCCAGTGCTCGATCTCGGTCACCGACAGCGTGGTCGGCCGCGCCGCGCGCGGCGGTCGCGGCTCGGGGCGGGCGACCGGTCGGACGCGGATCGGCCGGTCGAGGCTCCGCGCCCAGGCGAGATAGCGCTCGCCGCGCGCCGTCACCGCGTTCCAGCGCGCGCCGGCGACCGCCGCCAGCCGCTGCAGAAAGCGCGACGCGACCGTGGGTGCGCCGGCGAGCTTGGCCGCGCGCGTGAGGACGACGTCGGGCGCACCCAGCATCTGGGCGAAGTCGTGCGCGGACAGGCCGATGCGCCGTTCCGGCAGGTCGAGGCCGAGCTGGTGGCGCATCGGCCGGCTGAGCCAGGCATCGGCGCGAGCCTCCGGCGGCCAAGTGCCCTCGTTGAGCGCGCCGAGCACGATGCGATCGGGATTGGTCAGGCGCGCTTCGAGCGGCCCATAGATCGCGACGCGGCTGCCGGGCGTGCCGGGGCGGCGCACCACGCGCTCGGCGATGATAGCCTGGAAGAACTCGACATAATCAACGGGCGCCATGGCAATGTCGGCGGTTTCCGCCTGCGCGGCGATGTCGTCGAACGCGGTGGCGAGGGCCGCGCCGGCGGGCTGGGCGAACACCGACACGTCGCCGTCGCTACCGGTCCCGAGCGCGGCGATGACGGCGCGGTGGTGGGCTGCCAGGGTGCCGAAGCCGATCTCCTTGCGCGGATCGAGCCGTTCGAGCGGCGCCAGCGCCGCGGTGAGCCGTTCGACCAGCTGTGTCGCGGCGGCAAGATCGGCGTCGGCGACGCGCCCGCGCGGATCGGCGGGATGCAGGTCGGACGGCTCGCCATGCCGGACTTTGTCCAGTTCGCCGCGGAAGCTCGCGAGCGCATGGGCGAGCGCGGCGCTGCCCGGCCGCGGGCGCGGCCCGCGCAGCACGGCGCGCTCGAGCGCGGCGATGGCGGCGGTGTGCTCCTGGGCGCCGCCGCCCAGGCGAAACAGCGGATGCTTGATGAGCGCGAGCAGGGCGACGGGCGCAAGGCGCTCGAGCGCTGCCTGCGCGGCAAGGCGCGCGAACACGCCGAGTGCGGTGTCCGGCAGCGCGTCGCCGCCGGAATCGTCGGCGGCGATGCTCCAGCGGCCAAGCGCCGCGACGACGCGCCGGGCGAGCGCGCGGTCGGGAGTGACGAGGGCTGCCGTCGTTCCATCGACCTCGATCGCCTCGCGCAACGCGACCGCGATCGCCAGCGCTTCCTCCTCGGCATTGGTCGCTTCGATTACCGACAGTCCGGCCAGGCTGCCGTAAAGATTGCTGGCAAGGGCAGGGTCGCCGAGTAACTCCTGCCATCGCTCGGTCGCACCAGCGGGACGCAGCGCTTCCGAGACCAGCCGTTCGCGGCCGTGCGGCGCGGGCGCTGCGAGCTGCGTCACCTCGGCGCGGGCGATGCCGATGCGCTCGAGCAAGCCGCGCATGGCGAATTGCGGGTGACCGGCCGGAGGGGCAAGGCCGTCGTCGCGCTTGCCGACCAGCGTCCAGGACGGCTCGTCGAGCTCGGTGTCAAGTCC